>Ga0207702_10005368_pt1 | contig 11229 bp, 13 predicted proteins | sample KBSCornC62_FD_184302 | JGI IMG/M metagenome (GOLD analysis project Ga0207702, IMG submission 184302) | Corn rhizosphere microbial communities from Kellogg Biological Station, Michigan, USA - KBS Corn C6-2 (SPAdes) (version 2) | ecosystem: Host-associated > Plants > Roots > Rhizosphere > Soil ...
CGCGGCTACACGGTCAAGCGGATTCCGGCCGAGAAGCTGAACGTGATCGACTATGCGTTCGCGTTCCCGACCGCCGCCGGCACGTGTGGGCTCAGCGATTCGTGGTCCGACTACGAGGCACCGACCCGCGCCGACCAGAGCGTCGACGGCGTCGCCGACGACTCGGCGAACCCGAACCAGCACCTGTACGGCAACTTCAACCAGCTGCTGAAGCTGAAGGCCGCGCACCCGAACCTCCGCGTCGTGATGTCGCTCGGCGGCTGGACGGGGTCGAAGTACTTCTCCGACGTCGCGGCCAGCGCTGCAACCCGGCAGGCGTTCGTCGCCTCGTGCGTGGACTTGCTGCTGAAGGGCAACCTCCCGTTCGATCCGGCCTCGATCTGGCCGCCCTCCGCCGGCGGCCCGGGCGCGGCAGCGGGCGTCTTCGACGGCATCGACATCGACTGGGAGTACCCCGGGATCGACCCCGGCAACGGCGCCGACCACTCGCCCGCCGACGTCCACAACGCCACCCTGCTGCTCCAGGAGTTCCGGCGGCAGCTCGACGCCTACGGCGCGACGACCGGGAAGCACTACCTCCTGACCGCCGACCTCCCGGCCGGCAACGTCAACTCGACCGGCAGCTGGGAGCTGGCCGACGTCTCGCGCACGGTCGACTGGATCAACCTGCTCACCTTCGACTTCCACGGCTCGTGGGACGCGTGGACGGACTTCAACTCCCCGTTCTCACTCGACCCGAAGTCGCCGCCGGTCCCGGGCGCGCTGATGAGCACGTGGAGCACGGCGGGCACGGTCGACTACTACCTTGCTAACGGCGTCTCGCCCGACAAGCTCGTCGTCGGCGTTCCGTTCTACGGCAAGGAGTACGTCGGCGTGCCCGGCACCAACAACGGCCTCTTCCAGCCGCACGCGGCCGCGCCGTCCAACGACTCGCCGACCTATCACGACCTCGTCGACACCGGTCTCGCCGACGCGAACCTGACGGTGATCGGGCCGACGGCGGTCTCGCGCTCGTCGGGCATCGGCAACGACGGCGCGGGCCTGAACGGCTTCACGCGCTACTACGACGGCGCCGCCAAGGCGCCGTGGCTTTACAACCCGACGCTGAACGGCGGCACGTTCATCAGCTACGTCGACCCGCATGCCGTGGCCGACCGCGCCCGCCTGGTCAGGCAGGACCAGCTCCGCGGCCTCTGGGCCTGGGAGATCTCGAACGACGACGACGCGGGCGACCTGACCGCCGCGCTCGCGGCGCCGTAGCGCCCTTCCACCAGCTCCTCTCCCCGATGCCGGGTCTCGCGGAATCGCCCGTGGGGCCCGGTGTCGCCTACACCGCGGCTTCGGCGTGCGCGACGAAGCGCAGCTCGGGAACCTCGTCCAGCTCGCCGACGTCGCGGGCGAGCTCGAGGAACGTGAGCAGGCCGGCGCGCTCGCGCGGGCCGAAGCGGTAACGGAGCTTCTCGAAGTAGCGGGCCAGGAAGCCGGGCGGGTAGCCGTAGCGCTCGCTCGAGTCGTAGGCGAGCTGCTCCGGCTCGGCGCGCGCCGTGCGGACGGAGTCGACCAGCGCCGCCTCCAGCTCCGGCACACCGGCGGCCACCGGCTCCGGGCAGGCCCAGACGGCGAACACCATCGGCAGGCCGGTGCGCTCCAGCCAGAGGCGGCCGAGGTCGTGGTGCGGCGTCGGGTCCTCGAACGCGCTCTTCAGCGCGGCGTCGCCGATCAGGAGCTTCGCGTCGGCCTCCTCGCCGAGCGGGACGTGGCGCGCCTCGGGGAGCAGCACCTTGGTCAGGACGACCGAGGTCGCGCTCTCCGGCGTGACGGCGACCGAGCGAACCTGCTCGAGCGGCTTCCGCGAGACGAGCTGGATCGACTCGACCGCGCCCTCGGACGAGACGCAGAGCCGGGGCAGCAGACGCAGCCGGTCCGCGTGGCGCGCGTACTCGATCGACGAGATCGGCGCGAGGTCGAGCTCGCCTTGCAGGAGGCGCGCGTTGAGGTCGGTCGGCACGCCCTGCACCTCGTCGACCTCGGCGTCGAGGCGGTAGAAGATCGGCGCCATGTTCACGTACGAGATGCGGCCGAGGCGGATCACGGCGAGACCCACTCGAAGAACGAGATCAGGTTTCCGTCCGGGTCGAGCGTGGCGAACTCGCGCGAGCCGAAGTCCGTCTCGCCGACGCCGTCGCGCGAGACCGGGTGGAGGACGCCCTTCGCGCGCAGCTCCTCGTAGAGGTCGTCCACGCCGGCCACCTCGACGCGGCAGCTCGCGGTCCCGGCGATGAAGGACTCCGCTCCGGAGCGCACCGGCTCGGCGCCCGACTCGCGCTCGCGCCAGCTCTCGTCGCCCGCCTGCCACAGGTGCACCTGGGCACCGTCACGCTCCAGGACGACGAAGCCGTCGTCCTCGTGGAGCACGCGGAAGCCCAGCCGGTCGCGATAGAAGCCGGCAGCCTCCGCCGCGTCGCGGACGGGAAGAGCGGGGATCGTGCGGCCGAGCGTCGCCATCACGACTCGCGATCTACGACGGCGTCGGTCAGGGCGTCGAGCTCGTCGCGGCGGAGGTGGCCGTCGAGGCAGGCACGGGCGCGGCGGGCATAGTCGAGCGCGACCTCGCGCGAGGACTCGAGCGCACCCGTCTCGGCGACCCGCACCAGCGCGCCGTCGAGCGGGCCGCCGGCAAGCGCGGCGCGCACCGAGGCGTCTTCGCGCGCGGCCAGGATCAGCGGCAGCGTCGGCGTTCCCTCGCGCAGGTCGGTGCCGGCGATCTTGCCCGTCTCGATCGTCTCGCCCGAACAGTCGAGGATGTCGTCCGCGATCTGGAACGCGATTCCGAGCGCGAGCCCGAACTCGCCGAGGCCGCGGTCGCCGCCGCTCCCGAGCAGGCAGGCGGCCTCGAACAGCTTTCCCGTCTTGAGCGCGCAGCGCTCGAGGTACGCCTCGACGCTCGTGTCCGGGTCACGCGTCTGCGCCCGCTGGAGCGCCTCGCCGCGCGCAAGCGAGAGCGTGGCGCCCGCGAGGCAGCGGACCGCCGCCGCGTCCCCCGTCGCCGCCAGCTCCGCGAAGGCACGCGCGAACAGGTAGTCGCCCGCCGCCCGCGCGGCGCGAGCGCCGTGGCTGGCCCAGGCCGACTCGCGGCCGCGCCGGTAGTGCGCACGGTCGATCACGTCGTCATGCACGAGCGTCGCCATGTGCACGAGCTCGACGGCCGCCCCGGCCGCGAGCGGCGCCTCGCCCGGCCGCGCCGCCAGGAAGACGAGCAACGGGCGCAGCCGCTTGCCGCCGGCCGCGAGCGCCTCGCCGCCCACCTCCGCCACGAGCCCCGGGTAGGCCTCGACAGACGCGGTCAGCCGCACCTCCAGATCGCCGAGGTAGGCGTCGAGGCCCGGCGTCTCGCGAATCGTCGCCAGACTCATTGCGCCTTCCCGATGTGGAGCGCGACGATGCCGCCGCCGAAGGTGCGCCAGCGGACGTCCTCGAACCCGGCCGCGCCGAGCAGGCTCGCCAGCTCGTCCGGCCCGGGGAAGCGGCGGACGCTCGCCGGCAGGTACGTGTAGGCCGAGCCGCCGGGGAGCAGCTTCCCGAGCAGCGGCACGAAGCCGTCGAACCAGAGCCGGTAGAACGGCGCCAGCAGCCCACTCGGCCTGGTGATCTCGAGGATCGCGAGGCGACCGCCCGGCCGGAGCACGCGTCGCAGCTCCGCGAGACCGCGCTCGAGGTCGTCGAGGTTGCGGACGCCGAAGCCGACCGTTGCCGCGTCGTACGCGCCGTCCGGGAACGGGAGCGCGAGCGCGTCGCCCTGCACCCACTCGACCTCGCCCGACTTGCGGCGCGCGCGCTCGAGCATCCGCTCCGAGAAGTCGACGCCGCTGACCTTGCCGCCGGCCTGCTGCGCAGCCAGGGCCAGGTCGCCGGTGCCGCAGCACGCGTCGAGCACGCGGTCGCCGGGCTGCACGACCGCGCTCACGGCCGCGCGCCGCCAGCGCTGGTCGAGCCCCATCGTCATCGTCCGGTTCATCGCGTCGTAGACCGGCGAGATGCGGTCGAACATCGACCGCACCGCATCGGGCGCGAGCCTGCCGGTCTCCACGGTCACGAATCGCCCCAGCGGCGCGTCAGCTGGTGCTCGAGGCCGAGCTGGTCGAGGCAGCGCGCGACGACGAAGTCGACTAGGTCGTCCACCGAGGACGCCCCGTGGTAGAAGCCGGGCGCGAGGAAGAGCACCGTCGCGCCGGCCTGCCGCACGCGGAGCATGTTCTCGAGGTGGATCGTCGAGAGCGGCGTCTCGCGCGGGCAGAGCACGAGCTTGCGGCCCTCCTTCAGCGCCACGCTCGCCGCCCGCTGGATCAGGTTCGACATCGCGCCGGACGCGATCGTGCCGAGCGTGCCCATCGAGCACGGGCAGACAACGTAGCCGTCGACCTTGGCCGAGCCGCTGGCGTACGGCGCGTGCCAGTCGCGCTCGTCGTGGAGCGTGACCGCGTCGCGCACCGGCTCGGTCAACCGGGCGAGCGTCTCGTCGGCAGAGAGCCGCGCGTCGCCGTAGAGCTCTGTCGCCAGCACCTCGATCCCGGCGCGCGAGGCGCAGAGGCCGATCTCGCAACCCGCGGCGCCGAGAGCCTCGAGCAGACGCGCCGCATACGGTGCGCCCGACGCGCCGGTGATGCCGAGGAAGACGCGCACCTAGCCGCCGCCCTTCGAGACTGCGAGAAAGACCGCGAGCCTGCGCAGCCTCCGCTCGCCCAGCGCCTTGAACGGCGGCATCGCCGAGCCGGAGTCGGCGCACGGTGGACATCGCAGGAACTCGACCAGCCGAGCGACGCTCTTGCCCTTCGCGCCCTCTGCGGTCAGATCGGGCGCGCGGAGCTCCGTCGAGCCGACGCCGCCGTAGGTGTGGCAGTTGGTGCAGCCGGACTCGCCGTAGACCCGCGCGCCTGCCAGAGCCACCGGGCCGTGGACGGCGTTCCTCAGCGCGGCGGCTCGCATCTTCGAGGGGGTGTCGTCCCGCAGCGCATCCGCCGGAGGCGTGCGCTCGGCACAGCCGGCCCCGAACAGGAGCACGAGCGGCACGACCAGGAGGACCATGGCCCTACTGCGGGCCCTTGGAGGCCTCGAGGAAGGTCGCCAGCGCCTTCAGGTTCGTCTCGCCGAGCGCGGCGAACGGCGGCATCGGCGAGCCGGGGTTGACGCAGCTCGGGCACTTGAGGTGGTCGATCTGGAACTGGATGCCCTTGTTCTTGGAGCCTTCGGCGGAGAGGTCGGGCGCGCCGAGGTTCGACGAGCCGGTGCCGAGGTACGTGTGGCAGTTGGTGCACCCGGACTCGGCGAACAGGTTGGCGCCTTTCAGCGCCTCCTGGTTGTTCGCGAACCCCTGCTTCTTCGCCCAGCTCGGGATCGCGGCCTTCACCTCGGCGGCGATCGCCTCCTGCGCGGTCGCGCCCTTGTACGTGAGCACGCCCATCGAGACGATCGTCAGCGCCGCCGCCACGATCGCCACCGGCCGCCGCGAGAGGCGCCGTTCCCTGCGGAGGTCGACGAACGGCAGGATCAGCAGCAGGATCAGCAGGATCGTCGGGATGCCGACGGTGGCGAGGATGACCGTCTCTGGCCACTTGAAGATCCGCAGCAGGTAGAAGAGGAAGTAGAAGTACCAGTCCGGCCGCGGCACGAACGAGATCGTCCCGGGGTCGGCCTTGTCCCCGATCAGCGGCCCGAGGATCTGCGAGCCGTCGGCTGTGTACTTCCAGATGATCGAGAGGCCGACGATGACGCAGACCACGACCAGGCTCATCACCGTGTCGTGGAACATCGCGAACGGGTAGAACGGCTTCCCGTTCCGCTTGACGTTCTCCTTGTAGTGCTGGAAGCCGGCGCGGCGTTCGTCGAGCGAGCTCACTCGGACGGCCTCCTGCGGACGCCCGCCGCGCGCGGCGCCGGCTGGACGAGCCCCGACCGAGGCGCGACCGGCTCCGGCTCGGGCTCGCGGTCGGCGGCGTCCTTCGACCAGGGCGGCGACGTGACGCCGAGGCGGACGACGAGGTAGAGGTGCAGCCCGATCAGCCCGATCAGCGCGCCCGGGACGAGCAGCATGTGAATCGAATAGAACCGGGCCAGCGTGTCGGGGCCGATCTCGGCCCCGCCTCGTAAGATGCTCGCGAGGTACGGGCCCACGAACGGCGCCGTGCCGTTGATGTTGATCGCGACGACCGTCGCCCAGTACGCGGTCTGGTCGAATGGGAGCAGGTAGCCGGTCAGGCCCTCGAACAGGGCCGTCGCGAGGATCAGGACGCCGACGATCCAGTTCAGCTCGCGCGGGTACTTGTAGGCGCCGAACAGGAACACGCGCCCCATGTGCATGAACATCAGGATGATGAAGACGCTCGCACCCCAGCGGTGCATGCCGCGGACGAGCCAGCCGGCCCAGACGTCGTTCGTGATGTGCTGCACCGACTCGTGGGCCGAGTTGACGTCGGGCTTGTAGTACATCGCGAGGATCACGCCGGTGATCAGCTGCACGAGGAATGCCGTCAGCGTCGCCGAGCCGAGCGTGTGCCACCAGCCCGTGTCGCCGGGCACCTTGCGGAAGAGGAAGTACCGGACGCCGCCGATGAGGCCGGAGCGCTCCTCGAGCCAGTCGAGCGGGTACGTCGCCGTCTTCGCGAGCGACTGACTGCGGCTCTGCTTCGTGGTCGTCGCCATCAGTGCGGCGGCTGCACCGGGTACAGCCACGACTCGGGGCCGTCGACGTGCTGGCCCGGGCCGTGGAGCTCGACCTTGTGGATCTTCGCCGTCTTGCCGGCGCCGTCGACCTTGGCGACGCTGTAGAGGTTGCCGAGCACGAGCCGGCCGTTCACAACGGCGAAGTCGTAGCGGTCGAGCCCACGCACGGGCGGGCCGGCGATGCGGTTGCCCTCCTGGTCGTACGAGCCGCCGTGGCACGGGCAGATGAAGCCGGCCGCCGGCAGCACGGGCGTGATCAGGACCTTGCCGTTCTTGGTCGTGACCGTCTTCTCCTGCTGCTGGAAAACGGGGCCGCCGGGCTGCACCGGGCAGCCGACGTGCGCGCAGCGGTTCGAGATGACCGTGAAGTCGGGGACGCCGTTGAGCGGGCCGTTGTTGCGGATGAACGCGGTGCGGCGCGAGATCTCGCCCTGCGAGGGATCGCGGATGAAGGTGACGATCTTCCACTGGTTCTCCGGGAAGTCCGAGATCGGGCCGAGGTCGACCTTGTGCGCCTTCTGCCTCAGGAAGCCGGGCACGATCGCCGCAGCCACCGCGGGCAGCGTCACGACGGCGCCGATCAGCGCGCCGATGCCGAGCGTCGCGCCCTCGAGGAAGCGGCTGCGCGGGAAGCGCTCGCCCGGCTCCGGCTCGGGCATCGCCGCCTCGCCCTCGTGCGCCGGGATCGGCGGCGCGCCGTCGGTCGCGGGCTCACCGGCCGGCGGCCCGGACACCTGTGGGCGCCCGGTGCTCACCTCGCGGATCCAGAAGAAGCCGAAGATCAGCGCCAGCAGGGCGCCCGCCGCGGCGACCCACCAGCTGACGACGAGCCCGACGAGCAGGCAGACGATGCCGACGGCAAAGCCGACCGGCCAGATGCTCGGCGGTGGAAGCTGTGGTCGGTCGTCCCCCGGGCGTACTTCCAAGCGTCTCCCTTTTACGTCGAAGCCACGGGATTCAATCGTTGCACGTTCGGCCCGTCAACGACGTAACAGTTGGCGCAACGCCGCCCGGCGGCGTCCGTTCGGCTCCGGCGCGGCGCCGAGGCCGTACTCGCTCCAGCGCTCGTCGACTCGGCGCCGGACCTCGTCGCTCATCTCGATCTCCGGCGGCCACTCCCGCGTGCCCTCGGTCGGCCCCTTGTGCGTGGCGTCGATGCCGAGCTTGCCGCCATAGAACTGGAGCGTCGGCGCGTGGTCGAGGTGGTCGAGCGGGCCCTCGCTGATCAACACGTCGCGCTTGGGGTCGACGTTCGCGCCGACGCGGAAGAAGACCTCGTCGTAGTCGTGCACGTCGACCCACTCGTCCACGACCACGACCGCCTTCGTCAGGCTGAGGAGGCCCAGCCCCCAGATAGCGTGCATCACCTTCTGCGCCTGGCCGGGATAGGCCTTGCGGATCGAGACAATGCAGCAGTTGTGGAACGCGCCGGCGACCGGCAGGTCGTAGTCGACGATCTCGGGGACGCTCATCCGGATCGCGGGCAGGAAGATCCGCTCGGTCGCCTTCCCGAGCCATGCGTCCTCCTGCGGCGGCTTGCCGACGACGATCGAGGGGTAGATCGCGTCGCGCCGCATCGTCAGCGCGGACACGTGGAAGACCGGGAACGGCTCGGGCGGCGTGTAGTAGCCGGTGTGGTCGCCGAACGGGCCCTCTTCTGCGAGCTCGCCCTGCTGGATGTAGCCCTCGAGCACGATCTCCGCGTTCGCCGGCACCTCGAGGTCAACCGTCTTCGCTTGCACGAGCTCGACCGCCTCGCCGCGCAGGAACCCGGCGAGCATCAGCTCGTCGACGTGCTTCGGCAGCGGCGCGCTCGCCGTGTACGCGGTGACCGGGTCGAGCCCGAGCGCGACCGCCACCTCCAGCTTGCCGTCGGTCATCAGGTAGTCGGCGCGGCCGTCCTTGTGGATCTGCCAGTGCATCGCGGTCGTACGCTCGTCGAGCACCTGCAGCCGGTACATGCCGACGTTGCGCCCGCCGGTGCGCGGGTCCTTCGTGATCACGGCCGGCAGCGTGATGAACGGCCCGGCGTCGCCAGGCCAGCAGGTCTGCACCGGCAGGCGGCCGAGGTTGACTTCGTCGCCCTGCAGCATCACCTCCTGGACCGGGCCGCTGCGGACGGTCTTCGGCTGGGAGTCCGCGATCGACTTCAGCTTCTTCAGGCCGCGCACCTTCTCGGCGAGGCCCTGCGGCGGCTGCATCTCGAGCACGTCGCCCAGCCGCCGGCCGACGTCGTCGAGCGTCGGCGCGTCGAAGGCGAGGCACATGCGCCGCTCGGTGCCGAACTGGTTGATCAGCAGCGGGTGCTGCGACTTCGCGTTCTCGAACAGGAGCGCCGGCCCGCCGGCCTTGACGACGCGGTCGACGATCTCGGTGACCTCGAGGTGCGGGTCGACCTCGGCGCCGACGCGGACGAGCTCGCCCTCGCGCTCGAGGAGCGCGATCCAGGCGCGCAGATCGGCAGGTGGGGCCATCCCGGTCAGTCTACGAACGGAGCCGCGCTCAGTGGCGGCGGTGCCTGAGCCACTTCGAGAGCTCGCCGAGCACGATCACCGCGAGGAAGATCAGGCCGACGACGAGCATGGCCGTGATGACGTCCTTGCCCTCCTCGGCGGCGGTCTTCGCGGCGAGCGGCAGCATCAGGGCGCGATCCTACTGGAGGCGGCGCCGGTGCTTCGCAAGAGCTTGCGCGGCGTCCGGCCCGGGATTCCACTCGAGCCGCGCGGGGTCGCCCTGCCCGAGCGTGGCCGCCGTCGCGGCCCAGGCCTCGCCGTCGCCGGGAAGGCCGTCGGCCCGCAGCTGGGCGCAGAGCGAGATCAGCTCCGCGAGGTCGCTCACCGCCTCGACCGGCCCGGCCTCGGCGACCCGGACGAGCCCGTGCGCGTAGAGGTAGTCGCCGAGCAGCAGCGCGGTGTCGCCGTCTGCCGGCGCGAACAGGCGCGGTCGTCCGTAGTGGAGCAGGTAGCCCTCGTAGATGGTCTCCAACCCGAGCGCGTAGCGCTCCTCGCCGAGCGGCGAGAAGACCGCCTCGCGCTCCGGCTCGTCCGCGAGCGCGTCGTGCCAGAGCCGGCTCTCGCGCGCGGCTTCCTGGACGATCGTGTCCCAGAGCGGAACGGCTACAGCCAGCCCGCCAGCTCCTTCGTCCAGTAGCTGACGACGAGGTCGGCGCCCCCGCGGAAGATCGCCGTCAGCGACTCCAGCGCGGCCTGCCGCTCGTCGAGCCAGCCGCGCGAGCCGGCGGCCTTCAGCATCGCGTACTCGCCGGAGACGTTGTAGGCGCCGACCGGGAGGTCGAAGCGCTCGCGCACGGCGCGCAGCACGTCGAGGTTCGGCAGCGCCGGCTTGACGAGCAGGGCGTCGGCGCCCTCCTCGACGTCGAGGGCGCACTCGCGGAGCGCCTCGCGGACGTTCGCCGGATCCATCTGGTAGCCGCGCCGGTCGCCGAAGGACGGCGTTGAGCCTGCCGCCTCGCGGAACGGCCCGTAGAACGCGGAGGCGTACTTGGCCGCGTAGGAGACGATCGGCGTCTCGCCGTAGCCGTGCTCGTCGAGCGCGCTCCGGATCGCCGCGACCCGGCCGTCCATCATGTCGCTCGGGCAGACGCCGTCTGCGCCCGCGGCGGTATGGCTGACGGCGGTGCGCGCCAGCAGCTCGACACTCGCGTCGTTGTCGATCTCCTCGCCGTCGAGCACGCCGCAGTGCCCGTGTGAGGTGTACTCGCAGAGACAGACGTCCGTCAGCAGGACGAGCCCCGGCGACGCCTCGCGCAGCGCCCGCAGCGCGCGCTGGATGACGCCGTCGTCGTCCCACGCGCCCGAGCCCTCGGCGTCCTTTTCGTCCGGGATGCCGAACAGGATCACGGCGCGGACGCCGAGCCTCGCCGACTCCTCGGCCTCGGCCACGAGATCGTCGACCGAGAAGCGCCCGAGCGCCGGCAGCTCCGGGTTCGGCTCGGTCTGCGGGCCGACGAAGTAGGGCAGCACGAAGTCGTCGAGGTCGAGCCGCGTCTCCCGGACGAGCGCGCGCAGCCGGTCGCTCCGCCTGAAGCGGCGCAGCCGCGTCGTGGGAAACGCGCTCACGCCAACAATCTACGCGCTCCCACCCGGGCGAGACCGCCGAAGACGGCGCCGAGCACGAGCAGCCACAGCCCCTGCAGCGCGACCTCGCGCCACGGGCTCAGGTCGTACAGGGCGGAGCGGAAGAAGTCGACCGCGTGCGAGAACGGCAGCAGGTCGCTGATCCATCCGGCCGGCGGCACGATCTCGGCCGGGATCAGGCCGAGGAAGACGATCGGCATCACGACGAGGACGGCGATCAGCGACGCCGACCGGGCCTCGCGCGCCAGCGCTCCGAGGAACGCGCCGAGCGCGCCGACGGAGCCGCCGGCGAGGACGAGCCCGACGACGAGCAGCGGCAGCCGCCGCCACGGCTCGCCGCCGGTGACGCCGCCGAGCTGGATGACGACGCCGAAGGCGAGCGAGATCGCCAGGCCGAGCGCGAGCGCCACCGCGG
>Ga0207702_10005391_pt1 | contig 11204 bp, 11 predicted proteins | sample KBSCornC62_FD_184302 | JGI IMG/M metagenome (GOLD analysis project Ga0207702, IMG submission 184302) | Corn rhizosphere microbial communities from Kellogg Biological Station, Michigan, USA - KBS Corn C6-2 (SPAdes) (version 2) | ecosystem: Host-associated > Plants > Roots > Rhizosphere > Soil ...
GGCGGAACTGCGCACACGCGGCCTGGAAACCTACGTCGGCGGCGTGAGCGCGTTTTCGACGCTCGGGTTTTTCGCCGATCCGATCCTCAACACGATGCTGCGCTGGGACGACGACGAACTCGCCGGCACGATCTTCCACGAACTCGCGCACCAGCGCGTGTACCTCAAGGGCGACACGGAGTTCAACGAGTCCTTCGCCTCGTTCGTGCAGCGCGAAGGGCTGCGCCAATGGCGCGCCGCGCGCGGTCTGGCGCCGGCCGACGAAATCGCAGCAGCACACGACGAAGCATTTGAAGCGCTGGTGCTCGCGGCGCGCGGGCGCCTCGCCGCACTCTACGCCGAGCCGCTGCCAGCCGATGAAATGCGCGCGCGCAAAGCCGCCGAATTCGCCCGCCTGCGCAGCGACTACGCACAGCTGCGCGATACACAATGGCACGGCGACAAATCCTACGACGGCTGGTTCGCGGGCGATCTCAACAACGCGAAGCTCTTGCCGTTCGGCTTGTACCGGCGCTGGACGGCGGCGTTCGCGGCGCTGTTCGCGCAGAACGGCGGCGATTGGGAGCGGTTTTTTGTCGCCGTCGAACGACTGAAACAGGCGACGCCGGCCGAACGCGGCGCCCAACTCGAAACGCTGCAGGCACCGCCGTAGGGGCGCAATTCATTGCGCCCGCTTTTTTTCGACGCCCAAAGAAAGTGGGCGCGATTCATCGCGTGTCGCAATTACTCGCAGCAGCCGTCCTTGCCGTGATGCGAATGCGCCGCGCTCGCCGCGACGCCGGTGGTCAGTCCCTGCAGGCTGGCGCTGTGGTGATCGGCGAGCACTTTCGCCACGCACATGCTGACGCGCTTGCCGGTCGGGATGTGCAGGAATTCGTTCGGGCCGTGCGCGTTCGAGTGCGGGCCGAGCACGCCGGTAATCAGGAATTGCGCGCCGGGGAATTTTTCACCGAGCATGCCCATGAACGGGATGCTGCCGCCTTCGCCGTTGTAGGCCGGGGGCGCGCCGAAGAATTCGCGCGAGGCGGCGTCGACGGACGCTTCCAGCCAGGGCGCCAGCTGCGGTGCATTCCAGCCGCTGGAGGCTTTTTCCAGCGCGAATTCGACCTTGGCGCCGTACGGCGGATCGCGTTCCAGCAGGCGCTTGAGCAACTGACCGGCCTTTTCGCCGTCCAGCGTCGGCGGCAAGCGCAGCGACAGTTTCACCGCGGTGAACGGGCGCAGCACGTTGCCGGCCGATTCCAGCGACGGCAGGCCGGCCGCGCCGGTTACCGCGAGCGCCGGACGCCAGGTGCGGTTGAGCACGAGTTCGGTCAGGTCCGTCTGCAGCGGCTGCATGCCGTCGACGAACGGGAATTTCGAATACACCGCATCGCCGAGCACCTGCGCGGTGCGCTTGGCCTGCTCGATGCGCTGCTGCGGGATCTCGACGTAGAGTTCCTGCGGCACGATCTTGCCGCTGACTTCGTCTTCCAGGCGCGACAGCAGCTGGCGCAGCACACGGAAACTCGACGCCACGATGCCGCTCGCGTCGCCGGAATGCACGCCTTCCTCGAGCACGCGCACCGTGAGGTTGCCACCGGTCATTCCGCGCAGCGACGTCGTCAGCCACAGCTGGTCGTAGTTGCCGCAGCCGGAGTCCAGGCACACGACCAGCGACGGCTTGCCGATGCGCGGCGCGAGGTGATCCACGTAGTACGGCAGGTCGTAGCTGCCGGACTCCTCGCAGGCTTCGATCATGATCACGCAGCGCGCGTGCGCCACGCCGTGTTCGCGCAGCGCGCGCACCGCGGCGACCGAGCCGAACAACGCGTAACCGTCGTCCGCCCCGCCGCGACCGTACAGGCGATCGCCTTCGATCACGGGCGTCCACGGGCCCAGGTGCGCCGACCAGCCGGTCATCTCCGGCTGCTTGTCCAGGTGTCCGTATAAAAGTACACAATCGTCGCCGCTGTCCGCGCCGCTGGCGGGGATGTCGATGAAGATCAATGGCGTGCGATTCGGCAGGCGCACGACCTCGACCGTCATGCCGGCGATCGGCTGCGACCTGGCCCAGGATTCCATCAACGCCGCGGCCTGATCCATGTAGCCGTGCGCGGCCCAGTCCTTGTCGAACATGGGCGACTTGTTCGGGATCTTGATGTAGTCGACGAGCTGCCCGACGATCTGGCTGTCCCACAGGCCGGCGATCGAATCGCGCGTTTGGCTGAAATCCATGCAACACCCGAAAAAAGGTAAGAATCCGCCCAGTGTACCGCGCCGCACGGGTGCGCCGCATCCTTGTTAAACTGCGCGCCCGGCCATTCAGCCCGCTCCGGCTCAACCGCATGATCCTGCCGCGCTACCACATCGCCGCCTCGCGTATCCCCGGCGCGGGCAAAGGCCTCTTCCTGGACGAAACCGTTGCTGCCGGGCGCCTGATCACCGCGCCGGACGACATCCAAAAAGTATACAAATGGCAGGAGCTGCAGGCGCTGCCGAACGCGGCCGAGGCGCTCGCCGCCACCGTGCGCTGGTTCGAGGACCGCTACACCTACACGCCGGAATGGCCGGACGAGTGCTACATCAACCACGCGTTCGAGCCGTGCGGCATCTGGCATCTCGGCTTCGTGTTCGCCGCGGCCGAGCTCGCGCCGGGCACCGAGATCACGGTCGACTACCGCCACTTGCTCGCACCGGGCCAGGAAGAGGATTTCCGCGACGCGCTCAGCGGCCGCGCGATCGTCGGCTACACGTGGCACGAGAGCCTCGCGCGCTCGACCGCGCAGCTCGCCGCCCTGCTGCCCGCCGTACCGGCATGAGCCGCATGCGCGTGCTGCGGTCGGCGGACTACCGCCGCATGCGCTGGAAGAACGGCGGCGGCTGGACCACGCAGATCGCCGTGTCGCCGCCGGATGCGGCGGAGTTCGACTGGCGCGTCAGCATCGCCGAAATCGACAGCAACGGACCGTTCTCGCCGTTTCCCGGCTGCGAGCGTCACATCGCGCTGCTCGAAGGCGCCGGCATGCAGCTCGATGTCGACGGCGAGCAAGGCGTGCGCCTCGACCAGCGCCTGCGTTTCCACACGTTTTCCGGCGACCGCGCCGCACACGGTCGATTGCTGTCCGGTCCGGTGCGCGATTTCAACGTGATCGTGCGCCGCGCACGCGCACAGGCCGAGGTGCTGTATCGCCCGCTGGTCGGACCGATGGTGTTCCTGCCCGAGGCGGCGGCGACCTGGCTGATCTACCTCGTCGGCGGACAAGCCACGGTCAAGCAGGGCGAGCTCGATCTGGCACAGGGCGATACCTTGCTGATCGAGCCGGAGGTTCCGGCGCAGAACGTCGTGCTGACAGGCGGCGGCGAAGTGATCCTGGTGAAGCTCCGCCCGGTTGCGTAGGGGCGCGATTCATCGCGCCCGCTCTTTTTTTTTCACACGGTGAAGCCCAACGCGGGCGCGATTCATCGCGCCCCTACGGTCTCCCTGCGTCTTTCGCGCGGCGCGCGCGACGCACGCCGATCACGTGCACGCCGAGCGGCAGCGCGAGCGCCAGGCCGAGACTCCAGTGCACGACGCGCGCAGCGTCGCGCCAGTCGTCGTCGACCAGGTAGTACAACAGGTAGCCACTGATCCCGAGCAGCACGAGCAAGCCGACGATGGCGAGTCCGCTGCTTCGCCAGCCCGCGCCGTGTTTCAGCCCCGGCCGCGCATGCGTGCCCCACAGCAAACCGGCGTACACCAGCATCAGGAACGCGGCGACGCCGTGCAGGCGCAGCCACCAGATTTCGAGTGCGTGCGGCGCCGGCCCGAATTCGCCCGGCTGCTGCAGGAAATAGTGGAAAACGAGCCAGAGCACGCCGCTTGCGAACGCGAGTGCGAACGCGGCGTACAGCAGCCGCCGTCGCGTCTGCGGGATGCCGAAGCCGTGCGGCTTGCCGGACTTCATGCGGCGCGCGCCAACGCCTGCCAGCCGTGCGCGGCGTCGTGCAGTGCGGCCTGCGCGCCGAACGCGGCGAGAACGTCCTGCGCTGCGGTCGGCGTCAGCGCGAGGGCAACCTTCGTCAGCGCATCCGCCAGCGCACACTGCGGCGCGACCACGCTCGCGCTGCGGCCCGGCGCGACCGCGTGGCCGCGCGTGCCGCGCCAGTGCGTCGGCGTCGCGCCGCTGCTGCTGGTCGCGACCGCGGCGTCGGCGAGCTCCAGCGCGCCTGCGACGCTGCCGTCGGCCGCGCGCAGGTACACGGTCTCCGCGGCGCCGTACGCGCGCAGGTCGCCGCCGGCGTTGACGCAGGCCCGCGGCACGCCGTGCGCGAGCAGCGCGGCGATCGCGCGATCGACCCCATAGCCTTTGGCGATGCCGCCGAGATCGAGCCACAGCGGTCGGGCGAGGCGAACGCGTGCGCCGGCGCCGAGTTCGATGTCGCGCCAGTCGGCCGCGGCGTCGGGCGCACGCGCCGATGGCGCGGGCAGAAGTCCCGCGTCCACCGCCCGCGGCGCGACGCACACGTCGAACGCGCCTGCGCTGCGTGACGCGACGGCACGCATCAGCGCCAGCACCTCGGCTGTGCGCGGATCCACGTCGAGCCAGACGCCGGCAGGCGCGGCGTTCAGGCGGGCGACGTCGCTGGCGGCAGCATGGAAGCTCATGCATTCCTGCACGCTCGCGATCTCGTCGAATGCAGCGTCGAGCGCGCGGTCGGCGGCGCGCGGCGCGACGCCGTGCAGCCGGATCTCGACCACGGTGCCGAGCAGCGGCCGTGCACGCCGGATCATTTGGGCGCTCATTCGGGCCTGGCCGCGAGCGCCGCGGCCCAGTACGCGAGCAGGCGCTGCACGCCTTCGGTGATGTGCCGGCACGAGAGCGTCGCTCCGGAGATGTTCTTGATGTCGCGATTGAGTTGCACCGGATCCGCCGCGGTCTTGCCAAGGAACTGCTTGCGCCAGGGTGCGAGCCGGATTTCGCCGCCGTGCGATTCGCGGTAGTCGAGAATCTCGAGCCAGGTCACCGCACCGTGCGGGTCGAGCGCGAGTGCGTAGCCGATCATTTCGCTTTTGCCGAGCGCCTGGTCGGCGATGAACCAGCCGAGCAGCTTGGCACCGGCGCGCGCTTCGAACACGCGCGGCGCCCAGCCTGCGGGAGCGCCGAGTTTCGCCGCGACCGCGGCATCGACCGCACCCGCATCGCGGAATTCGTCCGCCGTCGGGAAGGCCGCGTGCTGCGCCTGTTCCAGCGTGAGGTATTGCGTCGCCTGCGCGACCTGCGCGAACGCGCCCGCCAGGCCCACGCCGAGCATCCACCGTATACGCATCAGGCGTACGCCTCAGAACTGGTAGCCGACGCCGATATCGAAGCGGTTGCCATAGCCGAGCGCGCTGTCGTCGTAGCGGAAATCCTGGTAATCGATTTTGAATACGACATTCGGGTTCAGATAATAGTTGGCACCCACCGTCCACACGCGCTGCGTCGGTCCGGCGACCGGACCGAGACCCTGCGGCAGCGTCGGGTACGACGCCGCCGTGCTGAACGCCTCGTAACGCACGAATGGCGACAGGTACGAGCGATCCCATTCCAGCGCGCGCCACGCGCCTTGCACGTAACCGCCCCAGAACGCCTTCGGCACCGGGGTCGGCTGGCCGAGCACGCTCAGGTCATACGCCTGCACGTCGCTGATCGTGCCACGAGTATACAGTCCGGCGAGGTCGAAGGGCCCGCTCTGCCAGCGCGCATGCACTTCGCTCAAGACGAGGCGCGAGTCCGCAATCGGCAGCTCCGTCGAGCCCTGCCCGATCTTCCCGGTGAACACGCCGCCGCCGACGTTGAGTCCCGGCACGCCGTTGTAATTCAGTGAGCCCCAGAGCGACGGATCGCGCGCCTTGGCTAGCTGCAGTTCCTGATGGATCGAGCCGAGCGGCGAGGCGCGTCCTTCGTCGGACGTCGCATCCCACTTGCCCAGATCCGGCCCGGTGCCGACGCCGACGTTCCAGGCCAGGCCTTCGTCCGTGCTGCCGTAACCTGCGATGCCGCCTTCGCGCCAGGTGCTCGGGATGATCGCGGTCTCGACGAAGTTGCGCTCGACGCCGTAGTAGTTCGTCGGCTCGTGGTGTTCGTTGAGCAATCCCAGCGGCACCAGCATCAGGCCCGCGCGCACGCCGTAGTTCGGCGCCAGCGCGTGCTCGACGTAGAGCTGCTCGACTTCGGATTCGCCTTGGTCCTCGGCCGAGGTCACGGCGTGTTCCCATTCGAGTTCGCCGTACACGTGCGTGGATTCGTCGAACGCATGACTGAAGCCGACCACCGCGCGGCGCAGGTCCGCCTGTGAATCGCTCGCGCGTGCTGTCGGGTGGTTGTAATTGAGTTCGCCGTAGCCCCAGAGCGTGGTTTCGGCCGGCGCAGGCGCGGAGGCCGCGGCGGGCGTGGCCGCGGTGGCGGCGACAACTGGCGCGTTTGCCGCGGGAGTCGCCGACGGGGTAACCGGCGCTGGCGTCGCGGCGACGGCAGGTCCCCGCGCCTGCTGCAGTTGATGGACCGCATCCGTCAGCGCGGCGACTTGCGCGCGCAACTGTTCGACTTCGGCCTTGAGCGCCGCGTCGTCGGCGTGCGCGGCGTTCGCGCCGAGCGCGATGCAGGTCAGGGTAGCGAGAGCGAGCGGACGATGGCGCATGGCGGTGGTTCTCTCAAGGAAATGGAATCGGGTCAGTCGAGCGGCGCGACGTCGCGCGCCGGATCGGCGGTGTCGGTGGCCGCATCGTAGCCGTCGGTCAGCGTTTGCAAGAACGCGACGACGTCGGCGATTTCCGCCTCGCTCAGGCGCGGCGCCTGGCCGGGCTTGCGGTCGTACGGCACTTCATCCGTGTTGACGTTGCCGCGCAGCGTCGGCGGCAGGTCGTCGAATTTTTGCACGGAGCCGTCCGCGGCGAGCGGATAGAATTGCGTCGGATCGGTATCGCGCCGCACGTAGAAGCGCAGCGCATCGGCGAGCGTGTGAAATTTCCCATTGTGGAAAAACGCCGCGCGGGTGGCGACATTGCGCAGCGTCGGCACTTTGAACTGGCCGCAGAGATCCGTGCGCGACGTCAGGTCGGCCCGATCCGGACCGCACAGACCGAGATCGAAATAGCCCGCATCCGCCGTCGCCGGGATTTCCGCGTTGCGCGGCACGCCGAGATTGTCGAACGTGTAGTCGGTAAATACCGCCGGGGAGCCGTCAGGCTGGCGCGTGCTCACGTGACAGGCGGCGCAATTGCCCTTGTCCGGCCGGTTGAACAATGCGAAGCCGCGCAACTCCGGCGTCGACAGCGCCTGTTTGCCGCGCAGGAATCGGTCGAACTTCGAACTGTACGGTCGGAATTCCGGCGCATAGGTTTCGTATTGCGCGATGGCGAAACGCGCGGCGAGGAAGGCCAGCTCCGGGTCGGCGAACACGTCGGCGCCGAACACGGCGCGGAAGCGATCGGCGTACGGCGCCCGGCTCAGGCGCTGCGCAACTGCCGCCGCATCGGCATTCGCCATCTCGTGCGGCGCGAGAAACGGACGCTCCGCCTGCGCCATTAGGCTCGGCGCGCGGCCGTCGCGATCGAAGCCGGCAGTAGGCGTACCGTCGGCGGCGAAAAAGAACGCACGTGTGTCGAGGTAGCGCAGCGATGGTACGGCGCGGAAGCCGGGTACCTGGAGGTCCGCGCCGCCCGCCTGCACCGCCAACGCGTTTGCCGGCGCATGCGCGTGCCCCGGATCGTGACAGCTTGCGCAAGACTGTCGCCCCGACGCCGAGAGCGAAGCGTCGCGGAAAATCAGTGCACCCAGCGCAATCGCTTCCGGATCGGGCGGCGGCAAGGCCGCAGCGACCAAAGGCAACAACAGGAGCAGCGCGCAGCCAAGGCGGCGGACGATGTCGGACATATATTTGCAATCGCAAATGCGAACGATTCGCAACAACGATAGCGGCCGGGGCAGCGGGTGTCAATGCGACTGGCGGCGGAGGGCGACGCGGCAGGAACTCGAAAACCTCTCGGCTGCCGTGACCGGCGAGCCAAGGGCAGCGGAAAACCAAAAACTGGATGACCAGCTCCGCTGTTGAAGAGCGCTTCCCGCCTGCGCGGGAATGACGGACTGAGGAGGTACACGAGGCGACATCGCGCTCTTGATTGCGCTTCTGCGCACATGGAATGTGCGCCGCTCATCCCGGGGCCCCTGAGCCGCGGCGAGCGGGCGGAGGATCAAGCCCGCAGGGGCGCGCGCACGATGCGCGCGCGTTCTCCGGCGTACACGGATGTGCGCTCGGAAAACCTCCGTAGTCCGCTCGCGGACCCCGGCGGCAGGATGCCGTAGGGGCGCGGATCCGGGGTGCACTTTCTTTTGGTTACTTTTCTTTGTGCACGCAAAGAAAAGTGACCCGTCCGCAGGATGGCGGACGGAACCCGCGCAGGATGCGCGCGACGCGGTCTCAATCTAGAACTCGACGAGGTTGAAGAGCGATTCCAGCCTGCGCTGGAATGACGATCAACAGAAAGAACTGGATGACCAGCTCCGCTGTTGAAAAGCACCTCCCGCCTGCGCGGGAATGACGAGAGCAGGAGTCCCCTCCGCACGGGAATGACGAGCTTTAAAGCTGGAGTGCGGCCTGCGTGGGAATGACGAGGTGGAGCAAAGACCGTTCCAGCCCGCGCCGGACTGACGAAGGGCCACGCCGCCGCCGCGCGCTAATCCCAGCGATCATCCCGCGTAAACACCGCGTCACCCTCGATCTTGACCGGAAACTTCGCGACCGGTTCATAGGCCGGCGGCGCCAGCACCTCGCCGGTGCGCAGGTCGAAGCGGGCGCCGTGCCGCGGGCATTCGACCGCGAAGCCGTGCAGCGTGCCGCCGGCGAGTTCGCCGCCGTCGTGCGTGCAGACGTCTTCGATGGCGTACAGCTCGCCGTCGATGTTGTACACCGCGATCGGCACGTCGCCGTCGTAGGCGATCTTGTACTCGCCGGGCAACAGGTCCGCGCGCGCGCACACGCGCACCCATGCGCTCACAGCGGCTTGACCAGGATTTCGAATTGCAGGTCGTCGCGCTTCGGCAGGCCGAAACGCGCGTCGCCGTAGGGGAACGGCTTGAACACGCCGCTGCGGCGGTAGCCGCGGCGCTCGTACCACGCGATCAGCTCGTGCCGGATCGTGATCACGGTCATTTCCATGCGCTGGCAGCGCCACTCCGCGGACGCTATGTGTTCCGCCTCGGCCATCATGCGCTTGCCCACCCCGCCGCCCTGCAGCGTCGGGTCGACCGCGAACATGCCGAAATAGCACGCCTCGCCTTGCTGTTCCAAATGGCAGCACGCGAGCAAGCGGCCCTCGCGCAGTGCGAGCAGCACGCGGTTGTGCGGCTGGTCGACGATCTGCGCCACGCCGGCGGGGTCGGTACGCTGGCCGTCGAGGAAGTCGGCTTCGGTGGTCCAGCCCTGGCGGCTGACATCGCCGCGATAGGCCGATTCGACCAGCGCCACGATCGCGGGCACGTCGGCCGGCATGGCACTGCGAAATTCAAGCGCGGGATTGGCGACGGCGGTGTTCATCGTGTGGCGGTCTCTGGGGTTCAGCCGAGCAGCGTGCGCACGCGCGCGATCGCCTCGACCAGGCGATCGACGTCGGCGCGCGTGTTGTACAACGCGAACGACGCGCGCGCCGTCGCCGGCACGCCGAAGAACTGCATCAGCGGGTGCGCGCAATGATGTCCGGAGCGCACCGCGATGCCTTCGTGATCGAGCAGCGTGGCGAGGTCGTGCGCGTGCGCGCCGTCGATCAGGAACGAGAACACCGTCGCCTTGTGCGCCGCCTCGCCGAACAGGCGCAGGCCCGGTACGGACTTGAGCGCCACCGCGGCATACGCGCCGAGTTCCTGTTCGTACGCGCGGATGCGCTCGCGTCCGATCGCCTCGACGTAATCGAGCGCCGCGCCGAGGCCGACGAAGCCGGCAATGTTCGGCGTTCCGGCTTCGAACTTGTACGGCAGGTCGGCGAACGTGCTGCCCTCGAAACGCACGGTCTTGATCATCTCGCCGCCGCCGAAAAACGGCGGCATCTCGTCGAGCAGCTCGCGCCGGCCCCACAGCATGCCGGTGCCGGTCGGACCGAACAGCTTGTGCCCGGTGAGCGCGTAGAAATCGCAGCCGAGCGCGCGCACGTCGACCGGCAGATGCGGCGCCGCCTGCGAACCGTCGACCAGCAGCGGAATCCCACGTGCGCGACAGGCCTTGGACAGTTCGCGGATCGGGTTGATGGTCCCAAGCACGTTCGACACATGCGCGACGGCCGCGAGCTTGACCGACGGCGTCAGCGCGGCAATGAATTCATCCACGATCAACTCGCCCGCCGGCGTGATCGGCGCGACTTTCAGCTTCGCCCCGCTGCGCGCGCAGACCAGCTGCCACGGCACGATGTTGGCGTGGTGCTCCATGGTCGTGACCAGGATTTCATCGCCCGGCTTCAGGCGCGGCAGCGCGTAGCTGTAGGCGACGGTATTGATCGCCTGCGTCGTGCCGGCCGTCAGGATCACTTCCTCGCGCGCGTTCGCGTTGACGAAACGGGCGAGCTTGTCGCGTGTGCCTTCGAACGCCGCCGTGGCGAGTTCGCCCAACGTGTGCACCGCACGCGCGACGTTGGCATTCGATTCGCGATAGAAGCGGTCGACCGCGTCGATCACGACCTGCGGCTTCTGCGACGTGTTCGCGCTGTCGAGGTAGGTCAGCGGCTTGCCGTGCACACTGCGCGCGAGGATCGGAAAATCCGCGCGATAGCGTGCGGCGTCGAACGGCGCCGTCGGCGCGTGCGGGATCGCGTTCATGCTTCGGCTCCGGTTTGCGGCAGGCGCGCGGCGAGCAGCGCCTCGAGCGACGCGACGAATTCCGGCGCAGCCGTGTCCAGCGCTTCGCGGCAGAAACCCGCGATCAGCAGCTGCCGCGCCAGCGCCGCCGGTACGCCGCGCGAACGCAGGTAGAACAGCGCGCGGTCGTCGAGCTGGCCCACGGTTGCGCCGTGTGCGGCCTTCACTTCGTCGGCATGGATTTCGAGCACCGGCTGCGCGTCGATTTCGGCGTGCGGCGACAGCAGGAGGTTCTTCGTGGCGAGCTGCGCGTCCGCTCCATCGGCACCGGCGGCGACCGTGATCGCACCGCGCAGGATGCCGCGTCCGCGCCCGTCCGCGACGCCGCGCCACAGCACGTCGCTCGCGGTATCGCGCGCC
>Ga0207702_10005393_pt1 | contig 11203 bp, 13 predicted proteins | sample KBSCornC62_FD_184302 | JGI IMG/M metagenome (GOLD analysis project Ga0207702, IMG submission 184302) | Corn rhizosphere microbial communities from Kellogg Biological Station, Michigan, USA - KBS Corn C6-2 (SPAdes) (version 2) | ecosystem: Host-associated > Plants > Roots > Rhizosphere > Soil ...
AATCTTGCCGGGACCGCCAAGCGGCGACCCATCGTCTTTCATGGCCTCGCGCAAGCGGTGGCACATAAACCAAGCCGTTTTGTAGGTAATGCCGAGCATGCGGTGGATCTGATGGGCGGAGACACCTTTCTTTCCGGCGCACAGAAGGTGATTGCACAGTAGCCACTTGTTGAGCGGGATTTTTGAGCGCTCGAACACGGTCCCAACCGTAACGGTGAATTGCTCGCGGCAGTGATTGCACTGAAGCAGCCCATCGCGGTGCTTCTTGCCTTCAAGGCGCGTCACGTCTGCCGAGCCGCAGTGAACGCACTCAGGCCCATCCGGCCAGCGCAGCGCCTCAAGGTGCTTGCGAGCTGCAACGGGGTCGATGAAGCGGGGAGCTAGAATGTCGTCCATTATACCCTCTCAGCCTCGTCGCGGAGGCGGCGAAATTCTGCACTCGCCCATTCGGAAAGTTGCAACATCAGCTGCATGTGATGCCAGCGGATCGACTTCGAAGCGTCGCCGTCAAAAGGCTGGCGCAGGACCAGAAGCTCCTTGGCGTTATCCGCTCCTGGACCATCCGTATAGGTTGTCTGAATCCAGTCTTGTCCGATCTCGGTTGAAAGCAGGTTCATCACGCAACCCCTTCTTGCGCTCGTTTAGGCGGTTATGGCTTGCTTTGTCAAGTATATAATTGCCGCCGGCCAGCCAATGAGGCGTTCCTCTATGGCTGGCTCGCGAACCGTATCGGTGAGGTGCGCTGACTCGCGCGCACGTGCGTGGGGGCGTGCGCGTAGGCTTGTGACTTTTGGGACTTTTCGACGGAGCAGCATATGAGATCACTTCCCCCTCCCGGTACGTTCGCCGAGGGCCAGCGCTACATTTACGGACTGCTCGCTTCGGCCGCCGGCATGTTCTGCGGCGCCGCCGCGGGCGTCATGGTCGCGCTCTTGATGTGGGGCGGCTGGAGTCCAGCCGAGCAGCACACGATCGTCACCATCTTCGGCTGGTCGCTGGGCGGCTTCATCGCCGCGATGATCGTGGTGATCATTGGCCTGCTCGCCGGCGGACCGGTTGGGCGCGTGAAGTTCAGCGCGACCAGAGACGGCGCCTCCATCGAGGCGGACAGCGAATGATGCTCGGGCTCCTCAACTGGCAGGGCATCGGCGGGATCGCAGCGAGCCTGACGCTCGGGCTGCTGCTGATCATCCAGAAAGGGGAGACCAGCCACTGGAGGAAGCAGAGCGACACGTTCGAGCAGCTTTACCATTCCGAGCAGGCCGCTTTCTCGACCACCGTCGCCCAATATCGCGCCGTAGCCGATCAGGCCCGCGCTGCCGACGAGGCCAATCTGAACCGTGTCGCCGTCGACCAGGCGGCAATCAACCAGAGGACCGCCAATGAATTTGAAGCTCGCCTTGCCGCTGCTCGTGCTGACGCTCGGCGCCTGCGCCTACAGTCCGAAGCCGCAGCCGATTCCGGTGCTCGCCGAAGCGCATCAATGCCCGGCCTATCCGCTGCCCCCGGCGGAGCTGCTCAAGGCACCGGTCAAAACGGACTTCCTCTCACCGACCGCCAAATAGCGACCGGGCAGGCGATCCAGCTCGACGAACTGATCAAGTGGATCCGCCAGCAGCACGCCGTCGATCCGAACCGGGAGCCGAGCACGCCTTAGCTTGCCCGCGTCGCCGTTTTGCTGCTGAATGGCTAGTGGGGCAGGGGCGCCAGCGATGAACACCAACCGGCTGAACAGCTTCACCGACGGCGTGATCGCGATCATCATCACGATCATGGTGCTCGCGCTGCCGGTACCGACAGGCTCGGGCATGACCGCGCTGAAGCCTCTGTCGGTGCTGTTCGCCGCTTACGCCCTCTCATTCGTCAAGGTCGGCATCTACTGGTCGCAGCACCATAACATGCTGCAGGCGGCGCGGCGGGTGAACGGCGAAGTCCTGCTCGCCAACCTCTTCTTCCTCTTCTGGCTGAGCCTGGTGCCCTTTGTCGTCCGCTGGGTCGGCGAAGCCGGGATCACGCGCGACACGGTCGTGGCGTTCGGCGTGATCATGATGCTGTGCTTCCTCTCGTCGGTGTTGGTGCGCGCCGCGCTGCTCGGTGCGAACGACGCCGACGCGCCGATCGTCAAGGCTTCGGGACGGAGCTGGAAAGGCATCGCGACCTTCATCTGTTACCTGTTCGCGATCCCGATCGCCTTCCTGTGGCCCTGGCTATCGATCCTGATCTACATCGCAGTGGCGGTGTTGTGGCTCATTCCCGACAAGCGCTTCGAAAGGCTGATCGACTGATCTATGAGCCCGACTCGCCTCAACGCACTGACCGACGGCGTCGTCGCGATCGTGCTGACGATCATGGTGCTGGAATTGAAGTTCCCTGCCGAGCCGACGCTCGCCGCCGCGCTCGCCGTGCTGCCGCTGCTCGCCGCCTATCTCCTCGCCTTCGTCAATGTCGCGATCTACTGGAACAACCATCACCACATGATGCAGTCGGCCCATCGGGTCACCGGCGGCGTGCTGTGGGCCAATCACGCCTTGCTGTTCTTTCTGACGCTCTTCCCGCTCGTGATTCGCTGGATCGACGACGCGGGGATCACACCGTGGCCCGTGGCATCCTTCGGCCTGGTCCTGGTCTGCGCCGCGGTCTCCTACGACCAGCTCGAGCGCGCGCTGATCCGCGCGGAAGGCGAAGGATCCGGGGTGAAGAGGGCGCTCGGCGGCCGCGCTAAGGAGATGATCAGCACAGTCCTCTACGTCGCCGCGATCCCGGCGGCTTTCCTGTCACCCTACATTTCAGTCGCAATCTATGTCGGCGTCTCGATCCTGTGGATCATTCCCGACCGCCGTTTCGAATCGCACGGCTAGTTGCAGCGGTCTGCGCTACTCCCCACTTCGATTCCAAAGGAGAAGACTTTGGAAAGTTGGCACGGAACCACGATCCTGGGGGTCAAGAAGGGCGGGAAGACCGTCATTGCCGGCGACGGTCAGGTGAGCATGGGCAATACGGTGATGAAGCCCAATGCGAAGAAGGTCAGGCGGATCGGCGAGAAGGGCGAGGTCATCGGCGGGTTCGCCGGCGCGACCGCCGACGCCTTCACTCTGTTCGAGCGGCTCGAACGCAAGCTGGAGCAGTATAACGGGCAGCTGATGCGCGCTGCGGTCGAGCTCGCGAAGGACTGGCGCACCGACAAGTATCTCAGGAACCTCGAGGCGCTGATGATCGTCGCAGACAAGGAGATCATGCTGATCCTCACCGGTAACGGCGACGTGCTCGAGCCCGAGGGTGGCATTGCCGCGATCGGCTCGGGCGGCAATTACGCTCTGTCGGCGGCGCGGGCGCTCGCGGATTACGAGCAGGACCCCGAGGTGCTCGCTCGGCGCGCGATGCAGATCGCCTCCGAGGTCTGCGTGTTCACCAACGATCGGCTGACCGTCGAGACGATTGAAGGCTGACGTGAAGCGCGGCTAGGCTGAGCCGATGCTGCTCGACCGTCGAAGTTTTGCCGCCGGGTCCGCCGCACTGCTGTCGGGCTGCGCGACGGTCGGGACGCGGAAGAGCGGAACCTGCTCGCCGCTGGTGCCGGTGAAGGTCGATTCTAGCCTGGTCATCCGCACGATGGCGGGCTTGAGGCCGTACCGGCGCTCCGGCTTCGTCGTGCGCGCCGACCAGCTCGGCGAGAAGCGGCTGGTCCACAATTACGGCCATGGCGGCGGCGGAATCACCTTGAGCTGGGGCACCTCCAAGCTCGCGGCGGAGCTTGGCCTGCCGGGCCACAGCGGGCCGGTTGCGGTCATCGGATCGGGCGCAGTCGGCCTCGCGACAGCCCGGCTGGTGCAGGAGGCGGGCTTTGCCGTGACGATCTACACGGCGGCTCTTCCGCCCGACACGACGTCGAACATCGCCGGAGGGCAGTTCCATCCCTATGCCGTCTTTCGCCCCGACTCCGTTACGCCCGAATGGAAGGCGCAGTTCGCAAGGGCGCTCGATTACAGCTGGCGGCGGTTCCAGATCATGGTCGGCGCGGATTATGGCATTCGCTGGCTTCCCACCTACGAGTCCGGGTCAACGCCCGAAAACCAGCCGGCTGCCAATTTCCCGCCGGTCAATCGCGTGCTCACCCGCGCCGAGCACCCGTTCCCGGTCGACAATGTCGTTCTCTATGACACGATGTACGTCGAGACGGGGCGCTATCTCCGGCAGATGATCCGGGACCTGCAGATCGCGGGCGGCAGGATCGAGGTCCGCAAGTTCGCGACACCCGCGGACATCGCCGCGTTGCCGGAAAGCCTTGTCTTCAACTGCACAGGGCTCGGCAGCCGCGACCTGTTCGGCGACGCGGACCTGCACCCCGCCCGCGGGCAGCTCGCGATTCTCGAGCCTCAGGCGGACATAAATTACGCGCTCACCCTCGGTCCCGGCTACATGTTCCCGCGGCCGGACGGCATCATCCTCGGCGGAACGTTCGAGCTCGACCAGTGGGATGCGACTCCGCAGCCCGAGACCATCGCCCGCATCGTCAGCGACCAGAAACGCTTCTTCGCAAGCTTCCGCTGCACCGCTTGAAGTGCCTCGAAAGGGTCCCGACATGCGTGGCGACATGAATTACCACGCATCCATTCCCCAGAACGGGGAGCAAGCCGAAGTGCTGAAGGACAAACTCACACCAAAGGCGATCGTCGCTGCGCTCGACCATCACATCGTCGGCCAGGACGATGCGAAGAAGGCGGTCGCTGTTGCGCTTCGCAACCGCTGGCGCCGACAGCAGCTCAGCCCCGAGCTGCGCGACGAGGTCACGCCTAAGAACATCCTGATGATCGGTCCCACCGGCTGCGGCAAGACCGAGATCAGCCGGCGGCTGGCGAAGCTTGCCGATGCGCCGTTCGTGAAGGTCGAGGCGACCAAGTTCACCGAGGTCGGCTACGTCGGCCGCGACGTCGAGCAGATCGCCCGCGACCTGGTCGAGGAGGCGGTCCGGCTGGAGCGCGAGCGCCGCCGCAACAAGGTCCGCTCGGCCGCCGAGGAGGCGGCGATGGAAAAGCTCCTCGACGCCTTGACCGGCAAGGGCTCCAGCGAAGCGACGCGGCAGAGCTTCCGGCAGCGTTTTGCCGACGGCAGCCTCGACCAGGCCGAGGTCGAAATCGAGGTCGACGAAGCTCCCAACATGCCGTTCGAGATTCCCGGCGTGGGCGCGCAAGTGTTCGACCTGAAATCACTGATGGGCAAGGCGATGGGCCAGGGGCCGCGCAAGCGCCGCAAGCTCAAGGTGCCCGAGGCATTCCAGCGCCTGACGGACGAGGAAGCCGACAAGCGGCTCGACCCGGACGACATCAACCGCGTCGCGCTCGGTGACGCCGAAGCCAACGGCATCGTGTTCATCGACGAGATCGACAAGATCGCGGTCAGCGACGTGCGCGGAGGCTCGGTCAGCCGCGAGGGCGTCCAGCGCGACCTGCTGCCACTGATCGAGGGGACCACGGTTGCCACCAAGTACGGGCCGCTGAAGACCGACCATATCCTCTTCATCGGCAGCGGCGCGTTCCATCTCGCCAAGCCCGCCGACCTGCTGCCCGAGCTGCAGGGCCGCTTGCCAATCCGCGTCGAGCTGAAGGCGCTGACCCAGGAGGATTTCGTGCGCATCCTCTCCGCGACCCGCGCGAGCCTGACGGAACAATATCAGGCGCTGCTCGGCACCGAAGGGGTAACGGTCACCTTCGCCGACGACGGAATTGAAGCGCTTGCCCGCATCGCGGCCGAGGTCAACGAAGCCGTCGAGAATATCGGCGCGCGCCGCTTGCAGACGGTGATGGAGAAGTTGCTCGAGGACGTGAGCTTCGACGCGGAGGACCGTCGCGGAGAGATGCTGGTCGTTGATTCGGCCTTCGTCGAGAAGCAGCTCAGCTCGATCGCCCGCAACGCCGACCTCAGCCGCTACGTGCTGTAACTGAAGCGCTCACGTTGAGCTTGTCGAAACGCCAGCGCTTACCGTTCGACAGGCTCAGGATGAGCGCCATTCGTTCGCCGGTACCGCCACGTCAGGCCGTTCACGAACGGCGGCCACAGGCTGGTCTTGACGCCGGCGAGGCGAAGCCAGTGCGCCGCGACGGCATTGCATGTCCGAACCATGTTGGCCTTGCCCGTCGCTCGGTAGAATGCGTCTGAAGGGCCGTAGCCGGGATGGTCGAGGCGCTTGGGCCTGCCACGGGAATCCAACGCAAAATCCACGCGGATCGCAGCCCACAAACGGCGATATTCTTCCGGCCGCAGGCGGATTTGCCGAACCGCATAATCAGGGTTCGGCACATATTCGACGTGGACCACGCGCTTGCCTCCGGCGAGGGCGGACCAGAGCGTCCGCGGCGTGATGTCCCACCAGGTTGGGGTATTCAGATAGACGTGCTGTTCGCCAGAGCCGAAGGCGATCCATTGGGCGTCGGGCGGGACCGCCGCGAAGTCGCTCCGCGGAACGATCCGCGCCCAATCGAGCCCTTGCGCCTTCACGGGCATGATGATGTCGGCATGGATGCCATTGTCAGCAATGTAGACCGTGGTTCCCTGCGCCGCCTCGTTCCAAGCGCGGTTGACGGGCAGCAGCGAACCGGCGAGCGCCGCGGCGAGATAGAGCGCCGGAAGCGCCAGCAGGACCGACAGCAGTCTGCCAACCCACTTGCCCGCTTTGCCGTTTCGCCGCCTGCGCGCCATCGGCCTCGTCCCTCCCGCCTTGCCTTGTCGGATAGCCCTGCCTAGATGCCGCGGCCAAGTCGGGGCGTAGCGCAGCCTGGTAGCGCATCACACTGGGGGTGTGGAGGTCGCTGGTTCGAATCCAGTCGCCCCGACCAGTCTCGCCATAGACCGTCCGGGGGACGGTCGTTAGGGCGAGACTCAATTCAGCAGAGAGTCCTCGATCCCCAATGTCCCACCCACCGATTCTGATGAGCATGGTCCAGGCAGCCCCGGCCGGGCAGCCGAGCGGGACTGCGGCGCTGCTGTTCCAGGTCTTCCCGTTCGTCATCGTTTTCGCGATCTTCTACCTGCTCTGGATCCGCCCGCAGCAGCAGCGGGTGAAGCAACACCAGGCCTCGATCAACGCGGTCAAGAAGGGCGATGACGTGGTCACCGGAGGCGGCATCCGCGGACGTGTCACCAAGGTCAGCGAAGACGAGGCCGAGGTCGAAATCGCGCAGGGCGTGAAGATCCGCGTGATCAAGTCGACGATCAGCCAGGTGCTGACCCCGACCGGCAAGCCGGCGAACGACTGAGGCATTAGGCGATGCTAGAATTTCCCCGTTGGAAGGTGTGGCTGATCGCGATCGTCATCGCGCTCGGAGTCCTGCTCTCCATCCCGAGCCTGATCGCCGGAACGCCTCTTGGCGCCAGCTGGCCCAAGTGGATGCCGCAGTACAAGATCAGCCTGGGCCTCGACCTTGCCGGCGGCAGCCACCTGCTCTTGGAAGCCGATGCCCAGGACGCGCAGAAGCAACGCCTCCAGGCGATGGAAGACGAGGTTTCGACCGAGCTTCGGCGCGATCCGCAGATCGAAATCGGCGATATTTCGACGGCCGGCGGGCGGCTGTCCTTCCTGATCCGCAACCCGACTCAGGTCGATGCCGCTGTCGAGCGCATGCGCAACCTGACCAAGCCACTGGCGCTGACCGGCACCCGCGACTGGGACGTGCAGGTGGTCGATTCGACCCGCATCGTGATGACCCCCACCGCGACCGGGTCGGCCCAGGCGCTGAAGGACGCGATGGGAGTCGCCCGCGATGTCGTTCGGCGCCGGATCGACCCGTCGGGGACCAAGGAAATCACGGTCATCACCGAGGGCGGCAACCGAATTCTCGTCGAGGTGCCGGGCGTCGAGGACCCTGAGGCGCTGAAGCGGCTGATCGGCCAGACCGCTCGGCTCGAATTCAAGCTGGTCGACCTGTCGGCCAATCCGACGGATGTCCAGCAGGGCCGTGCGCCGCCGGGTAGCCAGGTCTTGCCGATGGCGCAGGGCGGCGGCTTCATGGCGGTCAAGCGTCGGGTGATGGTTTCGGGCGACCAGCTCGTCGACGCCAGGCAGAGCTTCGACCAGGACGGCCGCCCTGACATTGATCTGACCTTCAACACGGCCGGGGCGCGCCGCTTCGCACGCGCAACCCAGGAGAACGTCAACAAGCCGTTCGCAATCATCTTGGACGACAAGGTGCTTTCGGCGCCGAACATCAACGAGCCGATCCTCGGCGGACGGGCGAACATCACCGGCGGTTTCACGGTGCAGAGCGCCCACGACCTCGCGGTCAGCCTCGCCTCGGGCAAGCTGCCGGTAAAGCTGAACGTGATCGAGGAGCGGACGGTTAGCGCCGAGCTGGGTGCCGACTCCATTCACAAGGGCGTGATCGCGTCTGTCGTCTCGGTGGCGCTGGTGATCGTCTTCATGCTGGTCACCTATGGGCGCTTCGGCGTCTATGCGAACATCGCCCTGGTCGTGAACGCCTTCCTGATCCTCGGGATCATGGCGATGTTCAACGCTACGCTGACGCTTCCCGGAATCGCCGGCTTCATCCTGACCATCGGCGCCGCGGTCGACGCCAACGTCCTGATCAACGAGCGAATACGCGAGGAAATCAGGCGCGGGAGGCGGCTGCTCGATGCCGTAGAGACCGGGTACCACGAAGCGTTCCGGGCGATCTTCGATGCCAACGTGACCCACGTGATCTCGGCCGCGATCATGGCCTATTTCGGCTCCGGTCCCGTGCGCGGCTTCGCCGTCGTTCTGCTGATCGGCGTCGTCACCTCGGTGTTCACCGCCGTCTACTTCACCCGCATGCTGGTTGCGCTGTGGATCCGCCGCACCCGGCCCCGCGAACTGCACATCTAAAGGCTTAGCCGATGAAGCTTTTGAAGCTCGTCCCCGATCACACGAACCTGGACTTCATGCGCTGGCGCAACCTCGCGCTCGCCCTGTCGCTGATCGCGACCGTCGTCTCGATCTCCTTCACCATCTATCGCGGCCTTAATCTCGGCATCGATTTTGTCGGCGGCGAGGTAGTCCGCGCCGAGTTCGTGCAGCCGGTCCATATCGACGACCTGCGCGCTCGGGTCGATCGACTCGGGGTTGGGGAAGCAAGCATCCAGGCGCTCGGCAATGACCGGACGTACCAGATCCGATTGCCCAAGCCACCCGGGCCCGAGACGGCGTCCAACGCGATGGTGAGCAAGCTGCGCGTTGCCTTGCCGCAGCAATATGCCGGAGCGCGCGTCGACGCTGGCGAATCCGTCTCCGGCAAGGTCAGCGAGGAGTTGGCGGACGACAGCGCCATGGCGATCGGCTTCGCGATGATCGGAATCGCGATCTACATCTGGTTCCGATTCGAATGGCAGTTCGGGGTGGGCGCCCTTTTGACGCTCGCGCACGATATTGCGATGACGCTCGGCTTCTTCGCCTTCACCCGGCTGCCGGTTGACCTCAACGTGGTCGCGGCCTTCCTGACCATCATCGGTTATTCGCTCAACGACACGGTCGTCATCTACGATCGAATCCGCGAGAACCTCAGGAAATATCGGAAGATGGCGATCATTCCGCTGCTCAATCTTTCGCTGAACGAGACCCTGGCGCGAACCGTCGTGACCTCGCTCACCGTCCTGATCGCGCTTGGCGTCCTGATGCTGATCGGCCCGGAAGTGATTTTCGGCCTCGCGATCGCGATCTTCCTCGGAGTCGTGATCGGCACCTATTCGTCGATCTACATTTCCTCGCCCGTGCTGGTCTGGCTGGGGGTCCAACCCGACAGCTTCCTGAAGACCGAGGACAAGGAGGGCGCGGAGGCGCAGACTGCCTGATTTTCCGTTCAGCGAAGGCCAAGCTTTCGCTGTCCATGCCTTGCTTGGCCTCTGCCGGAGGCCACGCTAATGAGGTCTTAAATGCTGAAGCTTTCCCGTCCGCTCACCCTGCTCCTCGCCGCTTCGGCGCTGCTCCCGCTCGCGGCCTGTGCCCACAAGAAAACGGGCCTCGACACCTCGTACGTCGCGCGCGACGTGAGCTCGCTTTACAATGCGGCCAAGAGGTCGATGGATGGCGGCGACTACGACCAGGCGGCCAAGCTGTTCGACGAGGTCGAGCGCCAGCACCCCTATTCGATCTGGGCCCGCCGCGCGCAGCTGATGAGCGCGTTCAATTACTATCTCGCGCAGAAATATACCGACGCGATCAGCTCGGCGCAGCGCTTCCTGACGATCCACCCGGGCAATGTCGAAGCGCCCTATGCGCAGTACCTCATCGCAATGAGCTATTATCAGCAGATCGACGAGGTCACCCGCGACCAGAGCAACACCCAGCAGGCGTCCGACGCGTTCGGCGAGCTGATCCGCCGCTATCCCGACAGCCGCTATGCGCAGGACGCCCGCCTGAAGATGGACCTGATCAAGGACCATCTCGCCGGCAAGGAGATGGAGATCGGCCGCTTCTATCAACGCGAAGGCCAGTGGCTCGCGGCCAGCTACCGCTTCCGCAGCGTGGTCGACCAGTACCAGACGACCACCCAGACGCCCGAGGCGCTCGAGCGGCTGGTCGAATGCTATCTCGCGCTCGGCGTGCCGGAGGAGGCGCAGAAGACCGCGGCGGTGCTCGGCCGGAATTATCCGGAGACCAGCTGGTACAAGCAGGCGCTGCGCCTGTTGGGCCGCGACCGGCAGCTGACCCAGCGGCGGACGGCTTCACGGAAGTGACCCCGGAGGAGCTGCTCCTCAGATGTTGAGGCAGCTCGCGATCCACAACATCGTGCTCGTCGAGAGGCTCGAGCTGGAGTTCGAGCCCGGCCTCGGGGTGCTCACCGGCGAGACCGGCGCGGGCAAGTCAATCCTGCTCGACGCGCTCGGGCTGGCGCTCGGTGCGAGGGCGGACACGGGGCTGGTCCGCTCGGGGCAGGAGGCGGCGTCGGTGTCGGCCGAGATAGAGCTGCCTGGTAATCATCCGGCGATCGGTCTGCTCGACGCGCAGGGCATCGCAGGCGAGGCCGGTGAAGCGCTGATCCTTAGGCGGACGTTGCGGAGCGACGGCGGAAGCCGAGCTTTCGTAGCGGGCGCCACTGTGCCCGCGGGCCTGCTCCGCGACATCGGCGCGCTCGCGGTCGAGATTCATGGTCAGCACGACGATCGCGGGCTGCTCAATCCGAAGGGCCACCGCGACCTGCTCGACGCCTTCGGCAAGCTCGACACGGGCGCCCTCGAA
>Ga0207702_10005396_pt1 | contig 11197 bp, 13 predicted proteins | sample KBSCornC62_FD_184302 | JGI IMG/M metagenome (GOLD analysis project Ga0207702, IMG submission 184302) | Corn rhizosphere microbial communities from Kellogg Biological Station, Michigan, USA - KBS Corn C6-2 (SPAdes) (version 2) | ecosystem: Host-associated > Plants > Roots > Rhizosphere > Soil ...
TCCTGATCCTGTGGGCGCTCGGCTTCGCCTGGTTCGCGATCGATCTCCCTCAGCCCGCGCATGACGAGAATAGCGACGCGATCGTGGTGCTGACCGGTGGCCCGGGACGGATCGAACGCGGCATCGCCGTGCTCGAAGCCGGCCATGCACGGCGCATGCTCGTCTCCGGCGTGGACCGGCGCGTGACGCTGGCTGATATCCAGAGCACCTTCCACGCGCCCGCCAAGGTGCTGTCGCGGATCGATCTCGGGCGCTCGGCGGTCGATACCCGCTCGAACGCGATCGAGACCAAGCGCTGGATCGTCGACCATCACTACAAGTCGATCCGGCTGGTGACGACCGACTGGCACATGCGCCGCGCGCGTTTCGAGCTGCGCCAGGTGCTGAGCGACGTGACGGTGGTGCCCGACGCAGTGAAGAGCGAGCCCGATCTGATGGGGCTGCTCCGGGAATATCACAAATATCTGTTCCGGCGCGGGGCGGCACTGATCGGGCGGTAGGCCTCAATCACGTCTCCGCGAAGGCGGGGACCCGTAAGCCCCAGCGCTTGAGAATATGGGTTCCCGCCTTCGCGGGAATGACGGTTAGTTACTCGTGCGTGCGGCCGAAATCGGGCCGTTCATCGTCCTGGCCCTGCTCGATGATCGAGCGGCGGATGGCGCGGGTCTTGGTGAACAGGTTGAACAAGGTGTCGCCGTCGCCCCAGCGGATCGCGCGCTGGAGCGCGGTCACGTCCTCGGTCAGGCGCTGGAGGATTTCGAGCACGGCCTCCTTATTGTTGAGGAAGACGTCGCGCCACATGGTCGGGTCGGACGCGGCGATGCGGGTGAAATCGCGGAAGCCGCCCGCCGAATATTTGATCACCTCGCCTTGGGTCACGTCCTCGAGGTCGGATGCGGTGCCCACGATCGAGTAAGCGATCAGGTGCGGCACATGGCTCGTCACCGCCAGTACCAGATCGTGGTGGCGCGGGGTCATGATCTCGATCTGCGAGCCCAGCCTTTCCCAGAAGGCCTTGACGCGTTCGACCGCTTGTTCGGGCGCGTCGTCTTCGGGCGTGAGGATGCACCAGCGGCCGTGGAAGAGCGTGGCGAAGCCCGCGTCCGGGCCGCTATGCTCGGTGCCCGCGACCGGATGGCCGGGCACGATCAGCGCATTCGGCAGCGCCGCACGCATCGCTTCCAGCACGCTCAATTTGGCGCCGCCGACATCGCTCACCACCGCCTCGGCGGGCAGGTCCTGCGCGATCGATTCCGCCGCCTTGCCGATCGCGCCGACCGGCACGCACAGCATCACCAGATCGGCGTCGATCACCGAGGCACCGGCGGTGTCGGGCACGTCGTCGGCGATGTTGAGCTCGATCACGCGCGCGCGCACCGCCGGATCCGCATCGTACGCCGTCAGGTGCACGGTCGGCATATGATGCCGCACGGCGCGCAGGATCGACGAGCCGATCAGGCCGAGGCCGATGACGGTGACGCGGCTGAACGGCAGCATCAGGCGGCCTGCTCCACCATCTCGCGCAGGCCCTTCGCCACCGCCTTGATCTCGTCCTCGGTACCGATCGTGATGCGCAGGCCATGCGCCAGGCCCTGATTGGGCAGCCAGCGCACAATGTAACCGCGGTCCATCAGCCCGTGATAGGCAGCTTCCGCCGTCAATTTGCCCTCGAACAGGACCAGCGAGAAATTGGCCTTGCTCGGCACCGCGCGTAAGCCCGCATTGCCCAGCGCCGCGATCTCGCCCTCGAACCAGGTGCGCCATTTGAGGTTATGGTCGTGGCTCGCCTGGACGAAATCGTCCGCGCCCAGGGCCGCGATCGCCGCATGCTGGCCCGCGGTCGAGACGTTGAAGGGCGCACGGATCTTGTACATCGCCTGGATCACGCGCGCCGGGCCATAGGCCCAGCCGATCCGCTCGGCGGCGAGTCCGTGAATCTTGGAGAAAGTCCGCGTGACGAGGACGTTCGGCTCGGTCCGCGCCAGATCGAACGCGCCGTCGTCATCCTCGGGCTCGAGATATTCGCTGTACGCCTGGTCGACGACGAGCAGGCAATCCTTGGGCAAACCCGCGTGTAGCCGCTTCAGCTCGCTGCGCGACGTATAGGTGCCGGTCGGGTTGTTGGGATTGGCGATATAGACCAGCCGCGTTTTGGGCGTGACGCGCGCCAGCAGCGCGTCGACGTCGGTCGCATAATCCTTGTCGTCCGCCTCGATCGGCTCGGCGCCGACGCGGCGCGCGGCGATCGGATAGACCGAAAAGCCATAGCGCACATAGAGAACCTCGTCCCCGGGCCCCGCAAACCCGCCCGCCGCGAGGTGGAGCACGTCATCCGATCCGGTGCCGTGGATGATGCGCTCCGCTTCGATCCCATACTTGGCCGCGATCGCCTCGCGCAGCGCGATCGCGGCCGCGTCGGGGTAACGGTCGAGCGTGGCGGCGGCGGCGAGGAAGGCCTCGCGCGCCTGGCTGCTGGTGCCGAGCGGATTTTCGTTGGACGAAAGCTTGTGGACCTTGCGGCCATCGTCGGTGGTGGAACGGCCGGGCACGTAGGGCGAGATCGCCTCGATCCAGGGCTTGGGCGTGAGTTCGGTCATGCGCGGGCTTTAGGGGGCGGGGCGATGAGGGGCAATGGCCGGCCTGAAAGCCCTCTCCCGCTTGCGGGAGAGGGTCGGGTGAGGGTCTTCTTCTTTTTGCGTGACGAAGAAAGAAGAGAACAAGAAAACCCTCACCTCCCGCTTCGCGGGCCCCTCCTCTCCCGCAAGCGGGAGAGGGCTGTAGAACCCGCCATTGACAATCAGGCGGCCCCAACCCTAGCCCGCCCCTCCCATGTCCGACGATCAACGCTTCGGCCTTGCGCGCCACGTCATGCTTCCCGGGCCTTTGCGGCTCGACGGGGGCGGCACGCTCGCGCAGGTCGAGATCGCCTATGAGACCTACGGCGCGCTCAATGCGGACAAATCCAACGCCATCCTGATCTGCCATGCGCTGACCGGCGACCAGCATGTCGCCTCGGCCCACCCGATCACGGGCAAGCCAGGCTGGTGGACGCGGATGGTGGGCGCGGGCAAGCCGATCGATCCGGCGCGCCATTTCGTGCTGTGCATCAACGGGCTGGGCTCGTGCATGGGTTCGTCGGGCCCGGCGTCCACCGACCCGGCAACCGGGCTCCCCTACGCCATGGCCTTCCCGGTCATCACGGTGCGCGACATGGTGCGCGTGCAGGCCTTGCTGCTCGACCATCTCGACATCCCTGCGCTCCAGGCCGTGGTCGGCGGATCGATGGGCGGGATGCAGGCGCTCGAATGGGCGGCGACCTGTCCCGATCGCGTGCGCTCGGCGATCGTGATCGCGTCGGCCGCACGCCACAGCGCGCAGAATATCGCCTTCCACGAGGTCGGCCGCCAGGCGATCATGGCCGATCCGAAATGGCGCGGCGGCGATTATTACGAGGCGTCCGATCCCCCCGCCGCCGGCCTCGCGGTCGCGCGCATGGCGGCGCACATCACCTATCTGTCCGAGGCCGGGCTGCACGAGAAATTCGGCCGCAAGCTTCAGGATCGCGGTGAGAAGGGCTTCGGCTTCGATGCCGATTTCCAGGTGGAATCCTATCTGCGCCACCAGGGGATCAGCTTCGTCGATCGCTTCGACGCCAACTCCTATCTCTACATCACGCGCGCGCTCGATTATTTCGACCTGGCCGAGGAGCATGGCGGGCTGCTTGCCAATGCCTTCCGGGGCAGCCAATCGCGCTTCTGCGTGGTGAGCTTCGATACCGACTGGCTATACCCCACCGCGGAATCGCGCACGATCGTGCATGCGCTCAACGCGGCGGGCGCGGCGGCGAGCTTCGTCGAGCTCTCCTCCCCCTTCGGCCACGACGCGTTCCTGCTCGATGTGCCGGAACTGTTCGCGGTGGTGGACGGATTCCTCAAGGCGGGCGAGGCATGAGCAGAGATCAGCTCACCTATTTCCCGTTCGCCCTGAGCGAAGTCGAAGGGCGCTGCGCAACATGCTTCGACTTCGCTCAGCACGAACGGCCGGACGGATCGGGTGCGAAATCATGAGCGATATCCTCCTTTCCGACGACAAGGCCCGGCTCGACGTGCCGCGCGTCCATGGCTGGCTCGCGTCGAGCTATTGGTGCCCGGGTATCGCTTACGAGCTGGTCGAGCGCGCGATTGCCGGGTCGCATTGCCTCGGCGCCTATCGCGATGGCGAACAGGTCGGTTTCGCGCGCATGATCACCGATCACGCGACTTTCGCCTGGCTGGCCGACGTCTGGGTGGATGAGCCCGCGCGCGGCCAGGGGCTGGCCAAGCGCATGGTCGGCTGGTTCCTCGATCATCCGCAATTCGAAGGCATCCGCCGTTTCGCGCTCGTCACGCGCGACGCGCATGAGGTTTATGCAGCCTTGGGCTATCACGCTTTGATCAAGCCCGACCGCTATATGGAGCGGCTCGGCCCCGGCTTTGCCGACCTGCTGAGGGCGCAGGGATGAGCCTGCGTCCCGATCTGGCGATCATCGCCGGTCATGTCGCACAGGGCGCCCGCGTGCTCGACATCGGCTGCGGCGACGGCGAGCTGATGGCAGAACTGCGCGACCGCAAGAATGTGGACGCGCGCGGGCTCGAGATCGACGTCGGCAATGTCAGCCAGGCGGTCGCCAAGGGCCTGTCGGTGGTCCAGGGCGATGCCGACACCGACCTCGTCTATTATCCCGACCGTGCCTTCGATTATGCGATCCTGAGCCAGACGCTGCAGACCGCGCGCGCGCCGGACAAGGTGCTGACCGAATTGCTTCGCATCGGCGACCGTGCGTTCGTCTCCTTCCCCAATTTCGCTTACTGGCGCGTGCGCTGGGGCCTGTTCTGGGGCGGCCGCATGCCGGTGACCGCTGCGCTGCCCGTGTCCTGGTACGAGACCGAGAATATCCACCAGCTCACCATCGACGACTTCCGCGCCTTCGTCGCCGAGCGCGGAATCCAGGTCGAGGATGCCTGGTTCCTGACCGGCAACCGCCGCATCTCCAGCGCCGCGGCGAATTTGCGCGCCGAGCATGCGGTGTTTCTGCTGCGGCGGTGAGGCGATCTAGCCCTCTCCCGCTTGCGGGAGAGGGTTGGGTGAGGGTCTTCTTCTTTTAGCCCGATACCCCGAGCGCCTCGCTCACGGCCTGAAGAACCCCGTCAAAGTTCTCGACCACATCGTTATTCCAGAAGCGCAGCACCCGATAACCCCGTGCTTCGAGGAAGCACGTGCGATCGGCATCGGTGGTCGGCTCATGCTGACCGCCGTCGAGTTCGATGATCAGTCGCCTTTCAATGCACAGAAAGTCGACGACGTAAGGGCCGATTGTTGCCTGCCTGCGGAACTTCACGCTGGCGAGCCGACGGTCGCGCACCGCCAGCCAGAAGCGCTGCTCCACGTCTGTCTGCTCACGCCTTAGGCGCGCGGCGTGGGGGCTGATCTGGCGGCGGACGGGAGGCATGGCGCGAGAGTAAGAGAAGAAAGGCCCTCACCCAACCCTCTCCCGCATGCGGGAGAGGGCTTTTTTGACCTATCCCCGCAGCCTCGCCCCCGCCTTCACCGCCGCAGCGACGACCTTGTCGGAGATCGCTTTCAGATCCGCGTCGGTGAAAGACTTCTCCGCCGGCTGCAACGTCACCGCCACCGCCAATGACTTCTCATCCTCGGCCAAGCCGGTTCCGGTGAAGACGTCGAACAGCACCGCGTCCACGATCGCGTCCTTGTCGGCGCCACGCACTGCGCGCAGCAGGGCATCCGCGGGCGCATCGCGCTTGGTCACGAAGGCGAAGTCGCGCGATACAGCCTGGAGCGCGGGCGGCGCATAGGCCGTGCGCATCCGGCCGCCCTCGCGTTTGGCCGGGATCGCATCGAGATAGATCTCCGCCGCCACCGCCGGGCCATCCAGCCCGAACGCCTTGAGCGTCGCCGGATGCAGCTCGCCGAACTCGGCCAGGACCGTCTTCGGCCCCAGCCGCAGCGAGCCCGAGCGGCCCGGATGCCAGGTCGGGGTCAAGGCCTCCATCACCTGCAGCCGGTCGACCGGCGCACCTGCCGCCGCCAGCAAGGCAACCGCCTCGGCCTTGGCATCATAGGCATCGATGGCTTTTTTGCCCGAGCGCCAGTCGCGCGCGCCCTCGCCCGCCAGCACGAAGCCCAGCGTCGGGCGCTCGCCCTCGGCCAGATAACGCCGGCCCACCTCGAACAGGCGGATCGTATCCGCGCCGCGATCGGCATTGCGCCGCGCCGCCGACAGCAGCCCCGGCAGCAAGGACGGTCGCATCGCCTTCAGATCCTCGCTGATCGGATTGGCCAGGATCCAGGCCGCGCCGCCGAACTTGCTCGCTTCCGCTTCGGGCAGGAAACTCCAGGTCACCGCTTCATCCAGCCCGCGCGCGGCGGCGGTGCGGCGGATGATGCGCTCGATCTTCTGCTCGGGCGTGGCGGTCGGACGCGCGACACCGTCCGGTCGCGGCAAGGCCACCGCCGGCACGTTATCGATCCCCTCGATCCGCACGATCTCCTCGACGATATCGGCCACGCCCTCGACGTCGCGACGCCAGCTCGGCACGCGGATCGTCCAGGCGCCATCGACGCCGAAGCCCAGGCTGGCGAGGATCTCGCGCTGCCGCTCCGGTGCGACTTCGAGCCCGCCCAGCCGCGCGGCGGCCTGCGGATCATATTTGAAGGTCGGATGGCCAAGCGGCGGTTCGCCAGCCTCGATCGCCTCGGTCGGCTTGCCGCCGCAAATCTCGGTCACAAGCTGGGTCGCGATGGCAAGGCCGTCGCTCAGGAAAGCCGGATCGACCCCGCGCTCGAACCGCTGGCGCGCATCGCTGGTCAGGCCGAGCTTCTGCCCGGTCCGCGCGATGTTCGCCGGGGTGAAGTAGGCGCATTCGATCAGCACGTCGGTGGTGGCCTCGGTCACCCCCGACTCCTCGCCGCCCATGATCCCGCCGATATCGTGCACACGGGCGTCGTCCGCGACCACGGTCATGCTCGCGTCAAAACGATATTCCTTGCCGTTTAGCGCGACGAGCGTCTCGCCATCCTTGGCCTTGCGCGCGACCAGCCTGCCCTTGAGCTTCGCCACGTCATAGACGTGCAGCGGCCGGCCATGGTCGAGCATCACATAATTCGTGATGTCGACCAGTGCCGAGATGGGGCGCTGCCCGACCGCCTTCAGCCGGCGCTGCATCCAGTCGGGCGATGCGCCGTTGCTCACCCCTGTCACCACCCGGCCGAAGAAAGCCGGGCAGCCCTCCGGATCGTGCGTGGCGATGTCGATCGGCGATTTGCCGATGCCCTTGATCGTCGGCACGTCGAGCGGCTTGAGCGTGCCATAGCCGCCCGCCGCCAGATCGCGCGCGATGCCGCGCACGCCCATGCAATCCTGTCGGTTGGGCGTGACCGAAATGTCGATCACCGGATCGCTGAGGCCCGCATAATCCGCGAATGCCTGGCCGACCGGCGCATCCGCCGGCAATTCGATGATGCCGTCATGGTCGTCGCCCAGCTCGAGCTCGCGCGTCGAGCACATCATGCCGTTGGATTCGACCCCGCGGATCGCCGCAACCTTCAGCACCATGCCGTTCGACGGCACCGCGGCACCCGGCTGGCCGAACACTCCGACGAGGCCCGCGCGCGCATTGGGGGCGCCGCAGACGACCTGCAGCGGATTGCCGTCGCCGGCATCGACCGTCAGCACCTGCAGCTTGTCCGCCTGCGGATGCGGCGCGGCGGTCAGCACCCTGGCGATGCCGAAGCCCTTGAGCTTCCCCGCCGGATCCTCGACGCCCTCGACCTCGAGGCCGAGTTTGGTCAGCCCGACCACAATCTCGTCGAGCGTGGCGCTGGTATCGAGATGCTCCTTGAGCCAGGAAAGCGTGAACTTCATGCGCCCACTCCCCCGCTGAGCGTGGGCACATCCAAGGCCCGGAATCCGTAGTGCCTGAGCCAGCGCATATCGCCGTCGAAGAAGGCGCGCAGGTCATCCATGCCATATTTGAGCATCGCCAGCCGGTCGACGCCGGTGCCGAAGGCGAAGCCTTGATATTCATTGGGGTCGAGCCCGCAGGCCTCGATCACCTTGGGGTGGACCATGCCGGAACCCAGCACCTCCATCCAGCCTTCCGACCCACCGATCACGCGGCGGCCTTTCTCGATCGAATAGCCGACATCGACCTCGACCGAAGGCTCGGTGAAGGGGAAGTAAGACGGGCGCAGGCGCAGCACGATATCCTCGCGCTCGAAGAAGGCCTTGAGGAAGGTCTCGAGCGTCCAGCGCAGGTGGCCGAGGTGGATGCCCTTGTCGATCACCAGCCCCTCGATCTGGTGGAACATCGGCGTGTGGGTCGCGTCGCTATCCGAGCGATAGACCCGGCCCGGCGCGATGATCCGGATAGGCGGGGGGGTCCTCGTCATCGTCCGGATCTGCACCGGCGAAGTGTGGGTACGCAGCAGCATGCGCTTAGAAGCATTTTCCTCGCCGTGCTCGGGGGGCTCCTCGCCCTCCACTTCGGGGAAGTAGAAAGTGTCGTGCATCGCGCGCGCCGGGTGCGTCTCCGGAATGTTGAGCGCGGTGAAATTGTGCCAGTCGTCCTCGATCTCGGGCCCGGTCGCGACAGCGAAGCCCAGATCGGCGAAAATCTCCGCCAGTTCGTCCAGCACCTGGCTGACCGGGTGGACCGATCCCTGCCGCGCCGGCCCGACCGGCAAGGTCATGTCGAGCGCTTCAGAAGCCAGCTTCTCATTGAGCGCGGCGCTGTCGAGCGTTTCCTTGCGCGCCGCGATCGCATCGGACACGGCGGTGCGCAGGCCCTGGATCGCGGGCGCCTTTTCGGTCCGCTCCTCGGGCGACATGGCGCCGAGCGTCTTGAGAAGCGCCGTGATCGTGCCGCTCTTGCCCAGCGCGCTGACGCGGACGGCCTCCAGCGCATCGGCGTCGGCGGTCGCGATCGCTGCCAGCAACTCAGCCTTCTGTTGGTCTAAATCCGTCACAATCCCTACCCGTATTCTTTACGTGTCATCCCGGCGAAAGCCGGGATCCATCTAGCGGCCAGGCAATGGCTCGAAACCGAAGCCAATCGCCAAATCATCCCAATGCGAATTCTGCCGTTCAATCAGTTCGATCTTCCAGGCCCGACGCCATTCCTTGAGTTGCCGCTCCCGGACGATTGCCGCTTCGATCGTGTCGCACATCTCGAAATGGACAAGACGGCGAATGCCGTAGCGACGGGTGAAGCCTTCGATCAAGCCTTCGCGATGCTGATGCAGACGCTGCATCAAATTGGTGGTCGACCCGATGTACAACGTGCCCCGTGCCCCACTGGCGAGGATATAGATCGCCGGCTCGAAGATATCCCGCGCCATTGTCGATCGCCCCTACCGCATATGAGCCGGGCCCTGGATCCCGGCTTTCGCCGGGATGACATGATTGTAGGAGCAGCGCGAGCATCACAAATCAATCGCCCAACAGATCAGGGCACCGTCTTCGGGATCGTCGCGGGTACCGGTACGGACAAAGCCGTTCTTCTCCAGCACGCGCCGCGATCCCGGATTGTCCACGCTCGTCTCTGCGGTCAAGCCATCATGGCCTTGGGCACGCGCCAATGGCAGCAAAGCCGCGATCGTTCGCGTCATCACCCCCCGAGCCTCGAATGCCGGCGCAGTGCCATAACCCAGTTCGTAGCGCCCGTCCGGCAACCGTTTCGTGAAACTCACCATCGCGACAACCACGCTGTCCTCGCTCGCCAGCCAGGCGACCGGCCGATCCTCACCCGCCGCCACGCCCGCGGTCACATCGCGCAGCATCGCCACCACTTCCGGCGGCGTCAGCCCGCCCTCGGCCATCGTCAGGCCGTCGGGATGCGCAGGCACCTCGCCCAGCATCCAGGCGAAGTCGGCGTCGGTCATGGCGTGCAGTCGGATCATGCAGGTCTGAAATTCCAAGAAAAAGGGCGCGGAAGCTGTCTCAGCCGCCGCGCCCTTCGAATGGCTTGCTGGGTATCGGCTTACGCCGCGACCCGCGCTCCTTCCGGAAGCGCCGCCTTCGCCTGGGCGATGATGGCGCTAAAGGTTTCCGCTTCGTGCATCGCCAGATCGGCCAGGACCTTCCGGTCCAGCTCGACGCCGGCCAGCTTCAGACCGTGCATGAACACGCCATAGGTCAGGCCTTCGGCCCGAACCGCGGCGTTGATGCGCTGGATCCAGAGGGCGCGGAAATTCCGCTTCTTAACCTTGCGGTCGCGGTAAGCATACTGACCCGCTTTCTCCACCGCCTGGCGGGCGATGCGGATCGTGTTCTTACGGCGGCCATAATAGCCCTTCGCATCCTCAAGGATGCGCTTGTGCTTCGCGTGCGTGGTTACGCCGCGCTTGACGCGTGCCATGTCCCGCTACTCCTTAGTTGAGGCCGTAGGGCGCCCAGAGCTTGACGCGCGCCGTATCGGCGTCGGCAAGCACGGAGGTGCCGCGGTTCTGGCGAATATATTTGGCGTTGTGGCTGATCAGGCGGTGGCGCTTGCCGGCGACGCCGCACTTGATCTTGCCGGTGGCCGTGAGCTTGAAGCGCTTCTTGACGCCGCTCTTGGTCTTCAGCTTGGGCATTTTCGTCTCCTTTTCGAGAGCGATCAAGAACAGCCACGGCAGCCCATATCAGCCGGGCGGTTCGTCCGAAATCGCTATGAAGGGCGCGCCTATAGGTTAGTCCGCCGCATTAGGCAACTAGGCTATCGTCTGGGGCCGGCGCCGATGCCATTCGGCAAAGCCTAACCGAAAGCCCCCATTTCGGAACCGCGCCGAAAAAGACGGGTTACCACCCCATGGCCGATGCATCCGCCGCTGAGCCGGGGACGGTCGCCCCCGATAAGGAGCCCCAGCGCGACCTGGGCACGCGCACGCTGGCGGCGGGCATTTCGGTACTCGCCACCCTGATCGGGCTGATCTTCATGGCCTGGCTGGTGCTGTTCGTTACCAAGGGCCGTTTCCTGAAGCACACGTTCGAACGGATCGCTTCCTACCATACCGGCCGCACGGTGAAGGTGGCGGGCAACTTCAACCTCTATTTCGATCCCTTCGCGACCAAGTTCCTGGCCGAGGGGCTGACCATCTCCAACCCCTCCTGGGCGGCGCGGTCCAGGCTTTTCTCGGCCAAGCTGATCGATGCGCGCAT
>Ga0207702_10005397_pt1 | contig 11196 bp, 7 predicted proteins | sample KBSCornC62_FD_184302 | JGI IMG/M metagenome (GOLD analysis project Ga0207702, IMG submission 184302) | Corn rhizosphere microbial communities from Kellogg Biological Station, Michigan, USA - KBS Corn C6-2 (SPAdes) (version 2) | ecosystem: Host-associated > Plants > Roots > Rhizosphere > Soil ...
CTTTAACCTGAAACAAAGCAAAGTTGCAACTAAAATATAGAAAGACGATAAAAAGAATACAGCATGTACCGAAATAGCAGCAGCAACGCCCGCGGTTAAAGGCCCGATAGTTTGCCCGATGGAGCCATACGACTGGTTGATACCGAGAATCTTCCCTTGTTCGGATTTGTCGATATTATCAGCAATGATGGCATTGAGCATCGGGTTGCGCAGGCCGTTAAAAAAACCATAAATACAAAGCGCAACCGCAAAGGGCAGTAAAACCGATGTAAACCCGGTAATAAACATCATGGCGAAACAAAGAATAGTGGACAGCCAGAGGATGACCTGTTTGGATGGGAATATTTTGGTAAACAATGGCACGCACAACTGCGCAATAATACCGCATACGCCAAATGCAGCTAAAAATATGCCCATGGTGGTAGGTGTGATCTTCAAAATATCGATACTAAAGGTTTGAAAACCGATGCCCATGGCAAACTGCGCCATAGTGAGCATAAAGCCTATAAAAATGGCCGTACCAACGGTGTTGCGCCTTAACGTGGTAACCAGCGATGCAAACTTAAACTTACTGGAAAAATTCTTTCGAGACTTTTTATCGGTGGGGTTGGTTTCTTTCAGCAGGAAAACGGTAAGCAGGCTACCAATGAGCGAGATAACGGCGGCAAAAAAGAAGGGCGCCTGGGGGCTCAGTTTGTTGAACAAGCCGCCGGTTAACGGCCCTACAACAAAGCCAAAGGCAAATGCCGAACTTAAAATACCGAACCGTTTTGCCCTGTTTTGCGCTGTCGCCGTATCGGCAACCATTGCCTGGGCTACGGATATATTGCCGCCGGTTAATCCGTCAAGTATACGGGCGGCAAACAGCATCATCAAACTTTGCGCCTCAGCAAAGATCAAAAATGAGATACACGTGCCCGCCAGGCTAATAGCCAATAAGGGTTTACGGCCCCACTTATCCGATAATGAACCTAAAACCGGTGTCGCAAAAAATTGCGCGATGGAGAATGACGCCATCAGGACGCCGAGGGTTGTCCCGGTAAGCCCGAAGGTTTTACCGTAGGCATAAAGCACAGGCACGATGATGCCAAAGCCAAGGGAATTAATAACACAAACAAATACTAATATCCAAAGGTTTTTATCGGACTTCATGGGCTGGCCCTAAGTAATTGCAAAAACTCAAGGTAATAAAAAAGGTTCTGACGGGCAGAACCTTTTCAATATTATGGTTGTATTTTTCAATGAAACCAAGGTTTTAAATGATTTCCATGTCTATCTGAAAAATCATAAAACGGTTTATTTCTTCTCAAAGTCCGTGGCCGTTGGCATTATTTCTCCCGGTCCGCCAATCTTGCTGTTATTTTTACTGTAGGAGAAATAAATTACCAGGCCGGCAACCATCCACCCCAATGCGCTAAGTTGAGTTGCCGTTGGTAAACTAATAATCATGGCCAAACAAATAATAATACCTAAGATCGGCACCAGGGGAACAAGCGGTGTTTTAAACGGCCTGACAAGGGTGGGATCTTTTTTCCTCAGGACCATTACGCCTATACAAACTACCACAAAGGCAAATAGTGTACCGATAGAGGTAAGGTCGCCCGCGACGCTTTCGGGCAAAAATGCCGCGAATAGCCCTACAAAAATGAACAATATCATATTGCTTTTGTAAGGGGTGCGGAATTTGGGGTGAAGATCGGAAAATACTTTTGGCAATAAGCCGTCGGTTGACATGGTGTAAAAAACCCTCGACTGCCCTAAAAGCATTACCAATATTACTGATGAAAATCCAAGTAATATAGCAACTGTCACCAATGTTGATAACCACCCGTAACCGGTCATATAGGCACTGATCGCATAAGCTACGGAGGCCTCTTTACCGGCGTGCATAAAATCCTGGTAAGGAGCCACACCAGTTAATACCCATGAAAACAAGATATAAAGGACAGTACAGATCACCAATGAACCTAAAATACCGATAGGCATATCTTTTTTAGGATTTTTTGCTTCCTGCGCCGCAGTTGACACTGCATCGAAGCCGATGAAAGCAAAAAATACGATACCCGCGCCACGCAGCACCCCGCCCCACCCGTGATGGAAAAAGTCCATATAAGAATATTTGCTGCCATCGGGCAATATTGCCGGAGGTGCATTTGCGGGTATAAGGTACGGAGTATGATTTTTTGCCTGGATAAATCCCCAGCCGATAGCGATAAATACGAGTACGATTGCAACTTTTAAGATTACGATGATGGCGTTAACAATGGCGGATTCCTGGGTGCCTTTTATCAGCAGCATGGATAATAAAAGCAGGATAACTAATGCCGGCAGATTAATAATGCCATGATGGCTGACGCCGTTAATAATAGCTGATTCCATTGGTGAATGGCACCATTCGTAAGGGATACCCTTTCCGGGGACGCCCCCGCTAATGAGCCGGTTAGCATACTCGCTCCAACTGATAGATACCGTAGCCGCACCCAGCGCATATTCCAGTACCAGCGCCCAGCCAATAACCCAGGCAACAATTTCGCCCATGGTAGCATATGCGTAGGTGTAAGCGCTGCCTGCAATAGGGATTATGGATGCAAATTCGGCATAGCACAGGCCTGCGAATGCGCAACCTACAGCTGCAATAATAAAAGATATGGTCACTGCAGACCCGGCAAAACCGCCGGCGGCAGCAGCGGTTCGCACAAATAAGCCGGCGCCGATGATGGCGCCAATGCCAAGAGCTATAAGGCTGCCCGCGCCCAATGTGCGTTTAAGGGTCCCATGCCCTTCTTCGGGCGTCGCCATTAATTGTGTTAGAGATTTTTTTACAAATAAGCCCATTAGTTAAATCTTTACTTTGTTTAAATGAAATCAGTTTTCCAAACGTACTTAAATTTATTGAAAACATAAAGTGCAGAATGTAACAATGGGATAGTTGATGTTTTGCGGAATTAAATTGGTGGATTGGGTGGATCAGCTTGCCTGAATGGCATCAATATTTTGTCATTCCGAACGAGGAACGAGTGAAGCAAACTCGCCGCCATTGTGCCCGTTTTTACCTGCGGCGACAAGATTGCTTCGCTACGCTCGCAATGACAATCAATTAGAACAAAGAAAGGGACACCTCTCAGCATCCCTTTTCATTTTAACTTTCGCCTTTATCCTTTCACTTCAACAATTAAGCTTTTTTATCAATGTTAATAGTATGGGTGATCATCGAACGCTCATTTAATTGTTTTTGAATACGCGGGCTGTTAACAGCCTCTTTATGTAAGTGCGGTGCAATTACTAAAGACACGATCGACATTAATTTGATCAATATGTTCATCGACGGACCCGAAGTATCTTTGAATGGATCACCCACGGTATCACCAGTTACAGACGCTTTATGCGGCTCTGATTTTTTATAGAACATTTCGCCGTTGATCAGCACACCTTTTTCGAATGATTTTTTGGCATTATCCCATGCACCGCCGGCATTGCTCTGGAAAATTCCCATTAATACGCCCGATACCGTTACACCTGCCAGCAAGCCGCCCAATACTTCGGGGCCAAAGGCAAAGCCGATAATAACCGGCGTGATCAGTGCGATCAAACCTGGCGCAACCATTTCGCGGATAGAGGCCTTGGTGGATATAGCCACGCATTTTTCATATTCAGGTTTGCCGGTGTATTCCATAATGCCCGGTATTTCGCGGAACTGGCGGCGAACTTCTTCAACCATTGCCATTGCCGCCCGGCCTACCGCCGATATTGCCAATGACGAAAATATAAATGGTATCATACCGCCAACAAACAAGCCGGCAAGCACATCAGCTTTGTAAATATCAATATGTTCAATACCGGCAACGCCCACGAAGGCCGCAAACAATGCCAGCGATGTTAACGCTGCCGACGCGATAGCAAAACCCTTACCGGTTGCTGCAGTAGTGTTGCCCACGGCATCAAGGTTGTCGGTACGGTGACGAACTTCTTCGGGCAAACGGCTCATTTCAGCAATACCTCCTGCGTTATCCGCAATAGGGCCGAAAGCATCGATTGACAATTGCATAGCGGTTGTGGCCATCATACCGGCCGCTGCTATAGAAACACCATATAAACCCGCGAAATGGTAAGAGCCATAAATACCTGAAGCCAAAACAATGATCGGCATTACGGTTGATTCCATACCTACCGACAAACCGCCAATGATATTGGTGGCATGCCCGGTTGACGACTGCCGGATAATACTTAAAACCGGGCGTTTGCCCATCGCCGTATAATATTCGGTGATCATGGACATTAACGTACCAACTACAAGGCCTACCGCGATTGCGCCGAAAACCCCGTTTTTGGTAAACTGTATCGAACCATCTTTTAATCCGCCGCCCGAAATTTCATCGCGAAGCATGTGGAAGCTATCACCCGGAAGCATCCACTGTACTACAAAATAAGTTGCTATAGCCGTTAAGATGATCGACGTCCAATTACCTATATTCAAAGCGTTTTGTACGCTGTCGGTTTCTTTTTTAATGCGGACAAATGCCGCGCCCACAATCGAAAACACAAGGCCTAAGCCTGCAATTACCATTGGAAGCAATATTGGAGCAATACCGCCGAAATTATCATTTGATACAATTTCGCGGCCCAGCACCATTGTTGCCAGCATAGTGGCAACGTATGATCCAAAAAGATCGGCGCCCATACCTGCTACGTCGCCCACGTTATCGCCCACATTATCGGCAATGGTGGCGGGATTGCGCACATCATCCTCGGGGATACCTGCTTCAACTTTACCTACAAGGTCGGCGCCTACGTCGGCAGCCTTGGTATAAATACCGCCGCCTACACGGGCAAACAAGGCGATAGATTCAGCGCCCAATGAAAATCCGGCTAAAACATCCAATGCTTTCGCCATGCCTTCGCCATTAACATTTAAGCCCTGGCTTCTAACGTACACGGTATAAAAAACAATGAATAACGAACCTAAACCAATAATGGCCAGGCCGGCAACACCTAATCCCATAACGGTACCACCTGTAAAAGACACTTTTAATGCCTGTGCTAAACTGGTACGGGCGGCCTGCGTGGTGCGCACGTTTGCCTTTGTAGCGATGCGCATGCCCAAAAAGCCTGCAAAAGCTGAAAGAAATGCGCCGCAGATAAAGGAAATACAAATAACCCAGCTGGAGGTGGCTACGGTTGTGCCCGACCAGGCCAGTAAAATACCGGCTATTACCACAAAGTAGCTCAGTATCTTCCATTCGGCGCGTAAAAAAGCCATGGCGCCATCGGCGATATACCCTGAAAGCTTAGTCATTTCCCCGTCGCCGGCGTCTTGTTTGGTGACCCAGGCGGCTTTAATAGCCATAAAAACTATCCCGATGAGCCCCAGAACAGGAATCAAATAAATTAAGTAGGTGTTTAAAAAATCCATATATTATTTTTAGTTACAAATATTTGCAGTGATATTTTAAAAAGTTTGCAAATATAATCGGTTGGGTGCAAATTAGTGAATTAATTTATTTACAATAGCCTGTCAATTACAAAGTTTTTTGAATAGTTTAGAACTTTAATCATTTTACAACTAATGGCAACCAAACCAACACAACCAAAATTAAAACACGAACTGGGCCTGCTCGATGGCACCATGCTGGTAGCGGGCTCCATGATCGGCTCGGGTATATTTATTGTAAGCGCTGATATTACGCGCAATGTGGGCTCCGCAGGGTGGCTCATTTTTGTATGGCTCATCACCGGGTTTATGACCATTACCGCTGCAGTAAGCTACGGCGAGCTGAGCGGTATGTTCCCCAAGGCGGGCGGGCAATATGTTTATTTAAAGGAGTCGTATAATAAATTAACTGGCTTTTTATATGGCTGGAGCTTTTTCGCCGTAATACAAACCGGCACCATCGCTGCAGTTGGCGTGGCGTTTTCGAAATTCCTTGCATATATGATACCGCAGGTTAGCGAGGATCATATATTATTTCCTTACAACCATTACCTGGCGGCGGGTGAGGTTAAACCAACTTTCTCCATCAGCGCGGCACAATTGGTTTCTATCGTGGTAATCGTGTTTTTGACTTTTGTAAATACCAGGGGCGTTAAAACCGGGAAGATCGTTCAAAATACTTTCACCTTAACCAAACTGGTGAGTTTGTTTGGCTTGATTATTTTTGGTTTGATAGCCCTGAAGCCCGAAATATGGCATGCCAACTGGAGTAACGCCTGGGATATACACAAATTAAGCGACACCGGGGTTAACCTTGGCGGGCTAACGATGGCAGCCGCGCTGGGCGCCATAGCCGCTTCGATGGTGGGATCAATTTTTAGCAGCGACGCCTGGAATAACGTAACCTTTATTGCCGGGGAGATGAACAATCCCAAACGAAACATCGGCTTAAGCTTATTTTTCGGTACGCTTATCGTTACTATTATATATGTATCGGCGAACGTAATGTATACAGGCGTGTTATCCATGCATGATATTGCAACCGCGCCTAAAGACCGTGTAGCCGTAGCGGCATCACAAGCTATATTTGGCAACTGGGGCACCTATGTTATCGCGGTGATGATCATGATCTCAACCTTTGGCTGTAACAACGGGTTAGTGATGGCGGGGGCAAGGGTGTATTACACCATGGCAAAAGATGGCTTGTTTTTTAAACGCGTAGGTACCTTAAATAAATTTGCCGTACCGGGATTTGGTTTATGGATACAAGCTATCGTCGCGTCTATTTTGTGTTTAAGCGGCCGGTACGGCGACCTGCTGGATATGATCTCGTTTGTGGCGGTGCTGTTTTACGTACTCACTATTCTCGGCATATTTATCCTGCGCAAAAAAAATCCGGATGCCGAGCGGCCATACAAAGCTTTTGGTTATCCGTTTTTGCCGGCAATTTATATCATCATGGGTATTGCTTTTTGTATATTGCTCATCATATACAAACCTCAATTTACCTGGCCGGGCTTGATCATAGTGCTCATCGGCATCCCAATTTATTATATTTCGAAACCTAATTCAACAAATGAAGGTGAAACGGCGCTGGATAGTTAGCCTGCTTTTTATAACGGGCAATACTTTTGCCCAGCCGTTACAGCAACATTTGCAATCGGCTTTTAACCGCCTGCAGGCGGACAGCCAGTGCCGGTATGCATCGGTTTCGTTAACCGTGCTGGATGCAAAAACCGGCGAAACAGTATTTGCGGCCAACCCCAATATGGGCCTGGCAACGGCATCTACCTTAAAAACCATTACCACCATTACCGCATTTAATATGCTGGGGAAGGATTTTCAATACCAAACCCAATTTGGTTATACCGGGTCGATTGGCGCAGATGGCACGCTGAATGGTGATATAATTATTAAAGGCGCGGGCGATCCTACTCTGGGCAGCTGGCGGTACGATGCCACGCATGAAAACCAACTACTCACATTGATGGTTGATGCCCTGCAAAAGGCCGGCATCAAAAAAATAAACGGACGCATTATTGGCGACGACAGCGTTTTTGGCAGCCAGTCCATCCCACCCGGGTGGATATGGATGGACGTCGGCAATTACTACGGCGCCGGGACATCAGGCCTTTGCTGGCGCGAGAATCAGTTTGACATCAAATTAAAAACGGGACATGTGGGCAGCGCAATCGGTATTTCGCATGAAGTACCAGCGGTGCCTTATCTTGACTTTAAAAGCGAGCTGGTAAATGGTGAGGCCGGCAGCGGCGATAACGCTTATGCATTTTTACCCGTTGGCGGCAAGTTGATGTATTTACGCGGCAGCTACGGGGTAGATGAAGATAAAAAGGCCATTTCAGTGGCCCTCCCTGACCCTGCGTATGATGCGGCTTTCAGGCTAAATGACACGCTGAAACGCTTAGGTTTTGTGGTGAGCAATGCCCCTGAATCAACCGGGACTTTAACGGTAAAAGGTTTACAAACTCCGCCGATAAGTACCAATCTGACGGTTATAACTTCGCCACATCTGTCGCAGATCGTTTTTTGGCTTAACCGTAAAAGCATTAACCTGTATGCCGAGCAACTGCTAAAAACCATTGCCTGGAAGGCCGGCAAGCAGCCATCAACCGAAAACGGCGTTGAGGTGGAGCAAAACTTCTGGAAACAACGCGGCATCGATCCGCATTCCTTAAATATTGTTGATGGCAGCGGCCTGTCCCCCGGCGACAGGGTAACGACCTTAACCATGGCCACCATCCTGCAATCGGCAAAAAAAGAAACCTGGTTCCCCGATTTTTATGAAAGCCTGCCTACGTATAACAATATGAAAATGAAAAGCGGCAGCATTTTAAATGTGCTTACCTATGCTGGTTATCAAACTTGCCAGGGCCGCGACCTTTGTTTTTCCATTATGGTGAATAATTTTAACGGCAGCAGTAGGGCGGTGAAGGAGAAGATGTTTAAGGTTTTGAATGAGATGAAGTAACTCTAACCCCGAAGAATGAATTTACTGGACTTCGGCGGCTCCCATATCCCCGTTGCCCGTCTCTTCATAAACAATGATCTTTGCGGAATCGTCTCATTAATTTGATTTTGCTCAAACATATTCCGTTCAAGTGATATTCCTATTTTAAATAAATACAATATCATGGCTACCATCCAAATTTTAAATAAAGAAACCTTATCCAACAAAAAATACCCGTTAAAATATATCAGTTTTGAAAAACCGGATGCTGAGGGCGAATTTCATAACCAGGAAAAGGAGGTTTATTTCAGGCCTGATGCAGTGGCGGTTTTACTGGTGGATGAGAAACATAAAAAATTATTGCTTACCAAACAGTTCAGGCTGGGTGCCTTTTTAAATGGAAGCGACAGTGGTTACCTTGTTGAAGCTTGTGCCGGGCTGATTGATGAAACCGAAACACCGGAGCAAACCGCCCGGCGCGAGGTCGAAGAGGAAACAGGTTATCAAATTAACGATGTTACGAGGGTTGCTGGCGGATATTCATCGGCCGCAGGTACCACCGAGTTTTTGCATTTGTTTACCGCCACTTATAACAGTGAAAAAGATCACGCCAAATATGGCGGACTGAAAGATGAAGGTGAAAGTATTGAGTTGATAGAGCTAAATTTTGATGAGGCGAAGGAGCAATTGATGCAAGGTGCGTTTAGGGATATCAAGACCATTTTACTGTTACAACATTTTTTTATGGGCCGGGAGTAACCGAACGCAGCCTGCCATATAAACCCATTACTCATTTTTCAAATACCCGATTTAATACTGTTGAACGGCAAACCCAAAGCGTTGGACGGGTATTGAGCAAGCACACTATCCTTAATGGTTATATAATCACCGTTGGGCGTTACCAGCCATTTTTCAACCCCGTCTTCAATCTTCTTTTGCGGCACGGTGGCCGAAACTATTTTTGCGGTTGAATCCAGTTCGATGATATACAACTCACCTTTATCCGGGACATTTTTAAAAGGGATAATAATCGTATGATTATAATCGTCTATGAACTTGCCGAGTACATTTTTGCCGGCTATTTCATTGGGTTGCAGCTCTAACAGTTTTTTTGCTTTTTCGCTGCTCAATCCAAATATTTTTAGGCGCACCGCATTGCCGGCATCGTCCTTCAGGGTATCCGTTGGTTTGAGCTCTTTGTCCTGTCCGTACCTGGCCGCCGCATAGTAGCTATTATCCCCGGCGCTCACATCGGTATTTCCGGGCAGTAGGTAGTGAATGGCAAGGTTTTTTATCTGCACACTGTCGGTTTTTAGTTTTTCGGCTATGAGCAGCAGTTGTGCTGCCGTCATACGGTTGGCAATATGAACATCGAGGGTGGTAAGGGTGTCAGTCCGGAAAACTTTTGAAATGGTATAATGTGGAACATTTTTCGGGGTTTTATTACAGGCGAACAATAGCGCGGCCATAACACCAACGGAGATAATTTTTATAAATAATTTCATTTTGTAATGATGATATACCTGAAGCCCAGCCAGCCTTCGGCCTTATTATATTTTTGTGATCGGTCATTGTAAGATTCCCGGGCAGTTTGCCTGAACGAGCCGCCCATTGCGATACCGAAAGTGCTGGTCATTTCGGCAGCGTTACCTTGTAAACCGTAAAGCCCCAGGCTGGTTGGGAAATAGCTGATCACGCTCTCAAGGCCTTTGCCCTGGGTGGCGCTCTGCTTATCTTTTCCACCCGTTTTGTCTCTGGCGGTACTGCAGTTCAGCACCAAACATTTGCAATTTTTACTAAGTGTATCAATGTTGGTGATCACCTTTTTATAAATTTCGATGGAGGGCAGGCTGACCGTTATTTTATCCTTTTGATTTTGGTTTATTACATCTTCCTTCCATTTACAAAACTTCTGCGCCTGCTCGTAGGTAATCCCGGTTACGGGCAGCTTTAACGAGAAGTAGTTTGGATCGGTTTCTGCCAGTTTGTTAAAATCCTTTGCCGTTTCAACCTCTTTGTCTCCAAAATATTTTAACCAGTTTTTAGTCACTTTTAAGTATTGAAAGTCCTTTTTTCGTCGCAGGTCGTTAAAAACCAGTTTGGTTGAAGATGCGATGCAGGTGGAATCAGGATAAAGCGACTCATCAAAATTATTATTCACGATAAAACCCATCCATTCCTTTAAACTTACTTCCGTTTCTTCCATCAGCGTCGCGCTGTCAATCCGGACGGTTCCGAAAATTTTAAGCGGTTTACCTTGTGCAAAACAATTAGCAGCAAGTGCGCAGGCCAATAAAAGTGTCAGCGAAGCTTTAGGCATCGTGTTTATATTGTATCATCAAATAATTCCATATAAGGCCCCGCCTTTCTCACCCATCTTATCAACCAGTTTTTCCGTTGCCGGGTCTTTCTCCAGCACCGGCGCATGGTGCGGTTTTATCCGCGCATCAATTATGAGCGGGCCATCGCAGCCCCAGTGCTTGTGTTCCGTAAAACTGTTTATCCCATAAATATCATGACTTGGGTTGCTGCGGGTAAACATTACCCACACAAAGTTATTGATATTTTGGGCGGTAAAGGCAGCACTATCGCACAAAACCATTAAGGGGAGCCCATCAAAGTGCGCATCCTGTAAATGCTCCTGTAGTATTTCCATTATTAAAGGGACGTCGCTGTTTTTTATGTTTTTTGGCACTTCAACCGCCAGTATGCCGGGAATTACCATTTTATAAGTTTCAAACGGCCTCGGGAGGGCAAAACTCGCGGGCAATTCGCTCCAAAGCTCCCTTTTTACATCACC
>Ga0207702_10005398_pt1 | contig 11196 bp, 8 predicted proteins | sample KBSCornC62_FD_184302 | JGI IMG/M metagenome (GOLD analysis project Ga0207702, IMG submission 184302) | Corn rhizosphere microbial communities from Kellogg Biological Station, Michigan, USA - KBS Corn C6-2 (SPAdes) (version 2) | ecosystem: Host-associated > Plants > Roots > Rhizosphere > Soil ...
CCGCCTCGGGATCCAGGCATTCGAGCCGGTGCTGATCGAGGGCAAGGCGATCCAGCTTCACCCGCTGGTCTGCGCCGCGTTCAACGCCGACTTCGACGGCGACCAGATGGCCGTGCACGTCCCGCTGAGCCTCGAGGCCCAGCTGGAAGCGCGCGTGCTGATGATGAGCACCAACAACATCCTCTCGCCCGCCAACGGCAAGCCGATCATCGTGCCGTCGCAGGACATGGTCCTCGGGCTCTACTACCTCAGCCTGGAGAAAGACGATGAGCCGGGCCAGGGCATGATGCTCAGCGACATGGCCGAGGTTCACCAGGCGCTATCCGCCGGGGCGGTCACGCTGCACAGCAAGATCATCAGCCGCGTCCCGCAGACGGACGAGCAGGGCAACACCTACATGAAGCGCTTCGAGACGACGCCGGGGCGCATGCTGCTCGGCGAGACTCTGCCGAAGAGCCACAAGGTGCCCTTCGAGACGGTGAACAAGGTGCTGACCAAGAAGGAGATCGGCGACGTCATCGACATCGTCTATCGCCACACGGGCCAGAAGGAGACGGTGCTGTTCGCCGACGCGATCATGCAGCTCGGCTTCCGCCACGCCTTCCACGCCGGCATTTCGTTCGGCAAGGACGACATGGTCATTCCGGCCGCCAAGGAAACATTGGTCGAGGAGACCCGCGCGCTCGTGAAGGATTACGAGCAGCAGTATCAGGACGGCCTGATCACCCAGCAGGAAAAGTACAACAAGGTGATCGACGCCTGGTCGCGTTGCGGCGATCAGGTCGCCAGCGCGATGATGAAGGAGATTTCGGCGACTCCGAAGCGTCCGGACGGGCGCCAGGCCGACCTGAATTCGATCTACATGATGGCTCACTCCGGCGCCCGCGGTTCGCAGGCGCAGATCAAGCAGCTCGCAGGCATGCGCGGCCTCATGGCCAAGCCGTCGGGCGAGATCATCGAGACTCCGATCATCTCGAACTTCAAGGAGGGCCTCACCGTCCTTGAGTATTTCAACTCGACCCACGGCGCCCGCAAGGGCCTGGCCGACACCGCGCTCAAGACCGCGAACTCGGGTTACCTGACCCGCCGCCTCGTCGACGTGTCCCAGGACGCGGTGATTATCGAGGAGGATTGCGGGACTGATCGAGCGCTCGAGATGCGCGCCATCATTCAGGGCGGCGCGGTCATCGCTTCGCTCGCCGACCGCGTGCTTGGCCGAACCACTGCGGAGGACATCGTCGATGCGAAGAGCGGCGAGATCGTCATCCCGGAGGGCAGCCTGCTCGACGAGGCGATGGTCGCCAGGATCGAGGAGATCGGCCTTCAGGGTGTGAAGATCCGCTCCCCGCTGATCTGCGCGTCCAAGCAGGGCGTGTGCGCCAAGTGCTACGGGCGCGACCTCGCGCGCGGAACGCCGGTCAACATCGGCGAGGCGGTCGGCGTGATCGCCGCTCAGTCGATCGGCGAGCCGGGCACGCAGCTGACGATGCGGACCTTCCACATCGGCGGCGCGGCGCAGCTCAACGAGCAGTCGAACCTCGAGGCGCCAGTCGATGGCACGATCGAGCTTCGTGATATGCCGACGATCGTCGACCCGCGCGGGCGGCACTTGTCGCTGTCGCGCTCGGGCGAGATCGCGATTGTCGACATGGACGGTCGCGAGCTTTCGACGCACCGCGTTCCCTACGGCGCCCACCTGCTGTGCGAGAGCGGCCACATCGTCAGCCGCGGCGACCGCATCGCGGAGTGGGATCCCTCGTTCAGCCCGGTGATCACCGAGAAGGGCGGTACGGTTAAGTACCAGGACCTGATCGAGAACCGGACGATGACCGAGGTGGTCGACGAGTCCACCGGCATCACGCAGCGCGTGGTGACCGACGACAATGCCAAGTCGAAGAAGGACACGCTCCACCCGCGCCTTACCCTCATGGGCAAGAACGCCAAGGAAGCAGGCGTCTATCGCCTCGCGCCCGGAGCGATCGTGGCGATCGAGGACGGGCAGCAGGTCGAGGCCGGCGAAGTGCTGGCGCGCATGCCGCGGGAAGCCGCGCGTACGCGCGACATCACCGGCGGTCTGCCGCGGGTCGCCGAGCTGTTCGAGGCGCGCAAGCCCAAGGAGAATGCGATCATCGCCAAGGTGTCCGGCAAGGTCACCTTCATGCGCGACTATAAGGCCAAGCGGAAGATCGCGATCGTCCCGGACGACGGGTCGGAGCCGGTTGAATATCTCGTGCCCAAGTCGAAGGTCATCGAGGTCCAGGAAGGCGATTATGTGAAGCGCGGCGACAACCTCGTCGGCGGTTCACCCGATCCGCACGACATCCTGGAGGTCCTCGGGGTGGAGGCGCTCGCCGAATATCTCGTGAGCGAGATCCAGGAGGTCTATCGACTGCAGGGCGTGAAGATCAACGACAAGCACATCGAGGTGATCGTTCGCCAGATGCTGCAGAAGGTTGAGATCACCGACGGCGGCGACACGACTTTGCTTGCCGGCGAGCAGGTCGACCGCGACGAGATGGACGAGGTCAACTCGAAGCTGACCAAGGGCCAGAAGAAGGCGGAAGGCAAGCCGGTGCTGCTCGGCATCACCAAGGCCAGCCTGCAGACCCGCAGCTTCATCTCGGCGGCGTCGTTCCAGGAGACCACCCGCGTCCTCACCGAGGCGGCGGTCCAGGGCAAGGTCGACACGCTACAGGGCCTCAAGGAGAACGTCATCGTCGGCCGGCTGATCCCGGCGGGCACCGGCGCGGGCATGAACCGCCTGAGGGTTGCGGCTTCGGCGCGCGACACGGCCCTGCGTGCAGCGCAGCGGCGGATGCAGGAGGCGCTGATCGCCCCCGACTCCGCCGAGGAGCTGCGTGCCGCCGAGCTTGCGCGCACCCCGCGTGACGACACCGGCACCGGCGACGATCCGCTTGGCGAGGTCGTGCCGAGCGGCCACGGCCTCGATGCCGACGCCGGGGATTACCTGCGGGACTGAGCTAAGCGTCAGTGACAACAAAAACCCCGCCGAGGACCAACCTCGGCGGGGTTCTTTTTGTTCAACGTGCCGTGCTTGTCAGCACTTACCGCCGTGCATTGCGGTCTCGGTGCAGTTGGCGGCCGAGTTCACGTCCGCCGCAGCGCCGCGCACGGTGTTGCACGCAGCGATCGTCAACGATCCTACCACCAGCACCACCGCAACCATCTTCTGGACCATTATTGCTCCTCCGTTTGACGTCCGGAACAACAATGAATCACCGAAACGGCTGTCTGTCTACTGAACCTTTAATGGCACTGCTGTCCGTTCATCGTATTCTCGGTGCAGTTCGCGACCGAGTTCACGTCCTTGGCAGCACCGCGAACCGTGTTGCACGCCGCCAGCACCAGCGCGGTGCCGATCAGCACCACCGTCGTCGCTTTCTGGAACATTCGTCGTCTCCTCATCTGACGCGGGCAACAAACGCTGCGCTGCCGGAACGGCTCCCCCGGCGCTCAAATTAGAGCCGCCTGGTGGTCAGACGGCGACGGGCGCCGAGATGTGCGGATGCGGATCGTAATTTTCGAACAGGAAATCCTCTGCCTCGTAGCCGAACAGGTCCTGGCCACGATCCTTGATGACAAGACGGGGCAGCTTCCGCGGCTCGCGCGTCAGCTGCAGGCGCGCCTGTTCGAGGTGGTTCGAATAGAGATGGCAGTCGCCCCCCGTCCATACGAAGGTGCCGGGCTCCAGTCCGCATTCGCGGGCCAGCATGTGCGTGAGCAGGGCATATGATGCGATGTTGAAGGGCACACCGAGGAAAAAGTCAGCGCTGCGCTGGTAAAGCTGCAGGTTGAGGCGGCCACCCGCGACCTGCGTCTGAAATAGGCAATGACAAGGCGCGAGCGCCATGCGGTCGATCTCGCCGGGATTCCATGCGGTGACAATCTGCCGACGCGAATGCGGATCGCGGCGGATCAGCTCGACGAGGTTGGCGATCTGGTCGACATGCCGCCCGTCGGCGGCCTCCCAGTCGCGCCACTGCTTGCCGTAGACCGGCCCAAGGTCGCCGTTCTCGTCGGCCCATTCATCCCAAATGCTGACCTTGCGCTCGTTCAGCCAGCCGACATTGGTGTCGCCGCGCAGGAACCACAGCAGCTCGGTGATGATCGAACGCAAATGCAGCTTCTTCGTGGTGAGCAGCGGGAAGCCATCCCGGAGATCGAAGCGCATCTGGGCGCCGAACCACGACAAAGTGCCGGTCCCGGTGCGGTCCTGCTGCGGGGTCCCGCAATCGAGGATCAGCTGCATGAGCTCAAGGTACTGGCGCATCTTCCCTGCAATCTAGCCGCTGTCCGGGAGTGGTCCAAGACGGTCTACAATCTCCATTGTGGATAAGAGTTGGTGCGTTGCTGACTCGGTTCGAGTGGCGCGGAAATGGCTCCGGCCATAGCCAGCGAGAATGCGGTATCAGCGTGCCGAACACCCGCTGAAGCTCGACGGCCTCGCGGCCGCCCGTGAATTCTTTGCCGGGTGCATGGCGGATGCGGACCCGAGCCGCGAGGACCTCTGGGTCGCCCATGTCGACGACCACGCGCGATGCCTTCATGTTTCGCGTCATCCGGGTGACGAAACAGGCGCCGGGTTTCCGTTGCGGCAGATCATCGCCGACGCGGCCGTGCACGGCAGCGCCGGCATCGTGCTCGCGCACAATCACCCCAGCGGCGACCCGCGTCCCAGCGACAGCGATTTCCGGGCGACGCGCCGGCTGGCGACCGCCGCCGAAGCGCTCGATTGCACGGTGCTCGACCATTTGGTCTTCGCCGGTGCGGAGTGCACGAGCCTCCGGCGGCTCGGCTACCTTTAGCCGTTACACGGCTTGATCGTCTCCGGCGCCGGCCGCGGCGCCGAGAGCCGGAAGGCCATGAGATAGACCTCTCCCCCGGTCAGCATGCTGAACTTCACCGGGGTCATTCCAAGCGCCGCGAACTCGCACCGCAGCTGAACGGGGGGCATCCCATGTTGCTTCACGGGCCGGTTGGAGTCGACGACCACGACCAGCCCGCCGGGCTTCACGCCTTCGCGCATGTGCCACAGGAACGCGTAGGGGCTTTCCACCTCGTGATACATGTGGACGAGGAACACACGATCGAACGAACCCGCCGGCAGCATCGGATTGTCGGGCGTGCCGAGCTTGACCGCGACATTGTCGAGCCGCTCGCGCTGGATGCGATCGGTGAGCGCATCGCGAATGTCGGGTGCGATATCCTCCGCGAGAACCCTGCCTTTCGGTCCGACGACGCGCGCGAGGCGCACCGTGTAATAGCCCTGCCCCGCACCGACGTCCGCGACCCACATGCCGGGTTTGACGCCCGCGAGCTGCATCACCTCCTCGGCCTCGCCGAGCCGGTCGCGCGCGTCTTCAGTGGAGAAGGCGCCGCTGACCGTCGGCGCAACATCGCGATGCGCGGCAGGAAAATGCGGTTCCGTCGGTTGTGCGCGGCACGCAGCGAGCGCGAGCAGCGCCGCGGACGCCGCGCCCGCCTTACTCCACATCCTCGACCTCGACGGTTTCGCCGGTGACCCGCTGCGACAAAGCGGCGGCCATGAACCGGTCGAGGTCGCCGTCAAGCACGTCTCCGGGCGAAGTCGAGGTAACGCCCGTCCTGAGATCCTTCACCAGCTGGTACGGCTGCAGCACGTAGGAGCGGATCTGGTGGCCCCAGCCGATGTCGGTTTTGGCGGCGTTGGCGGCGTCCGCCTGAGCCTCGCGCTTCTGCAGCTCGGCTTCGTACAGACGCGCCTTCAGCTGCTTCATCGCCGAGGCGCGGTTCTTGTGCTGCGAGCGCTCGTTCTGGCAGGCGACGACGATGCCGGTCGGAACGTGGGTGATGCGGACGGCGCTGTCCGTCGTGTTGACGTGTTGCCCGCCCGCGCCCGAGGAACGGTAGGTGTCGATCCTCAGGTCCTTGTCGTCGACCTGGATGTCGATGTCCTCGTCGACTTCGGGATAGACCCACACGCTCGAAAAACTGGTGTGGCGACGCGCGTTGGCGTCGTAGGGGCTGATGCGCACGAGGCGGTGGACCCCGCTCTCGGTCTTGAGGTTGCCGTAGGCATTCTCCCCCTTGACCAGGATCGTCGCCGACTTGATGCCTGCCTGCTCACCCGAATGGTGGTCGATCAGCTCGACCTTCATGCCATGGCGCTCGGCCCAGCGTGTGTACATGCGCTGCAGCATCTCGGCCCAGTCCTGGCTCTCAGTGCCGCCGGCGCCGGCATTGATCTCGACATAGGCATTGTTGGCATCGGCCTCGCCCGCGAGCAGCGCCGCGACCTTATCGCGGTCGGCGCGCGCGGCGAGTTCGGCGAGGCTGCGGATGGCATCGTCGACCAGCGCCGCGTCGCCCTCGCTCTCCGCAAGCTCGATCAGCTCCGATGTGTCGGCAAGCTCCCGCTCGAGCGTGCGGGTGGCAGCGATCGCTTCCTCGAGCCGCCGCCGTTCACGCATCAGGTCCTGCGCCGCCTTCGGATCATTCCACAACGCCGGGTCCTCGACCTTCGCATTGAGCTCCTCGAGGCGTCTCAGCGCGCGATCCCAGTCAAGGAACCGCCGCAGGAGCGCGGTCGCGGCATTGATCTGGTCGATATGGGCCTGCGCTTCGGCGCGCATGGTCAAGCTCTCTACAAAAGGCGGTTTCGTCGGGCCTTATTAGAACGTGTTGACCGGTTGCAAGCCGGGCGCCGGCTGGGTTCCGGGCTGGACCGGCTGCGGCGGAGGCGCCGATTGCGCCGCGCGCGGCGCAGCCGACTGCTTCTGCTGCTCCTGCTGTTGCTGCTGAATCGCCTGCGCAGCGGCGACCAGCGCCTGTTGCTGGCGCTCTTCATTATACGGATCGCCCATGGTCGGGTGATCGGTCCGCTGCTGCTCGGTCTGAGGCTGGAACGCCTCCCAGATCACCGGCGACTGAGGGTCTTCCTTGGTCGGGAATTGTCCGAACACCGGTTTGCCGCTGGCGCGGTCGATCCGCACCCAGCGGATTCCGGGCGGGGCGACGAACGGCACCTTCGGCTGGTCCTTGAGCGCCGTCAGCGCCCACTCCTTCCAGATCGGCGCCGAAATGCGTCCGCCCTGGGCCCAACCACCCATCGGCCGCGGATTGTCGTAGCCGAGGTAGACGCCGGCGACGATGTCCGGCGTTCCGCCGACAAACCAGACGTTGGTCGGGCCATTGGTCGTGCCTGTCTTGCCGAACAGCGGACGATTGAGGTCGCGAAGCACGGTCGCCGTGCCGCGGATGATCACGCCCTCCATCACGTGGACCATCTGAAACGCGGCCATCGCGTCGACCAGCTGGCGCGTGCGGCTCGGCGGCCGCGGCATCGGCCCGCCGTCCCAATCGGCGGCGTTGCAATTTCCCATAATCGCGCAGCGATTGTCGGTCCGGTAAATCACCTTCCCGTTGCGGTCCTCGACATAGTCGATGGTGGTCGGCTTCACCGAGCGGCCGCCGTTGGCGAGGATCGCGTAGGCGTTGGTCAGCCTGAGGACGGTCGTGTCGCCCGCGCCGAGCGCGACCGACAGATAATTCGGATAGTCGCCGACGCCGAGGATGCGCGCCGTATTGGTGATCTTCGGCATCCCGATCGTCGCCGCCGCGCGCACCGTCATCAGGTTGCGCGACTGCTCGAGGCCCCAGCGCAAGGTATGCGGCCCGGCCGAGCGATGGTCGAAATTGACGAAGCACTTCTGGCCGAGACCAGCGCCCTGCCAGATGCAGTAGGGCGCATCGAGCTCGATCGTCGCCGGCGTAAAGCCGTTCTGCAGCGCGGTCACATAGACGATTGGCTTGAACGCCGAGCCAGGCTGGCGAAGCGCCTGGATTGCGCGGTTATAGGGCGAACCGATGACGTCGAAGCCGCCCTGCATCGCGAGCACCCGGCCGGTATGGACTTCCTCGACCAGCATTCCCCCGGAAATCTCAGGGACCGAGCGGAGCAGAAAATTATTGCCGCCGGTCTGCTTGACGATGATCACCATGCCCGGCTTCAGCGCATCGAAAGCGACGCCGCCGACACCGCGAACCGGCATCGCCGCATCACCGCGCGACAGCGTGCCGGTCGAGCCGTTGGTGAAGCCGATCGTCGCTGCCGTATCGCCTTTCTGCAGGACGACCGCCTTCAGCCAGTCGGGGTAGCCGGTGCCGACGGCAGCGCGGTCGAGCTGGCCGGCCCAGTCCTTCGACAGATCGACCTTCATCCCGAGGTCCTTCCAGCTGCCGCTGGCGCCATATCTTACGAGGCCGTCGCGCAGCGCCTGCGCTGCGGCATCCTGCATCATCGGGTTCATTGAGCTGCGGACCCACAGCCCCCCGGCATAGACGCTGTTCGCGCCGTCCTTCGCGTCCTGGCCGAACTTGCTGATCAGCTCCCGGCGGACCTCCTCCATGAAATAGCCGCCGCGCTGCTGGAACTTCTCGTTGCTGCCGTAGCGGATGGTGCCGAGCGGCATTGTAGCAGCCGCGTGCCACTGGTCCTCGCCGATGTAGCCGTTCTTGTACATCTCGCGCAGGACATAGTTGCGCCGGTCGAGCGCCTTCTGCGTCGCCCGGACCGGATCGTAGTTCGACGGCGCCTTGGGCAGAATTGCAAGATAGGCCGCCTCCGGCAACGTCAGCTCATCGACGTCCTTGTCGAAATAAGCCCGTGCTGCGGCCTGGACGCCATAAGCGTTCCGTCCGAGAAAGATCGAGTTGAGGTACAGTTCGAGAATCTGCTGCTTGGTCAGGGTGTCCTCGAGCCGGAAGGCGAGGATCGCCTCGCGCGCCTTGCGCCCGACGTTGTAGCTCGTGTCCCTCAGCAGGTATTTGGCGACCTGCTGCGTGATGGTTGAGCCGCCCGGCACGCGGCCGCCACGGCCGATGTGGGTCGTGTAATTGAAGACCGCCTTGACGAACCCGGTGTAGTCGATGCCGTGATGATGGAAGAAGTCCTTGTCTTCGGCAGAGATGAAGGCGTGGACGACGAGCGGCGGAATTTCGTCGTACGAGAGGTCGACGCGGCGCTCGCGCGCGAAGGTCTGCACCGGCTCACCGTCATAGCCGCGAATGTTCGTCGGAAGCGGCGGCTGATAGGCCAGCAGGGTCTGCGCCGACGGAAGCCCCGCGGCAAAATAGATCCAGGCCGCCGCGACAAGCGCGAACAATGCGGCCGCGGCCCAGCTGAACCATCGAACCCACCGGCGCGCCCACCATGGATCGACGATTCCGTGCACCCTCTCATTGAAGGCGACGAGATCCGGCAGCGGCCAGTGGGGGACGTTCAGGCGCTCGAACTTCATGCGATTGGAGCGTCTAGCCTGTCGGGCGAAGCGCGGAAAGCCGCTTAATGCCGCGACCGGGCCGCGACTTCGGCTTCGATCGCCTGGGCAAGCGCGAGCACCATCCTGGCGCGCGCGTCAGGGTTGCGCAGAAGCAGCTCATCATCGGCATTGCTGAGGTACCCGGCTTCGAACAGCACCGCGGGAGCTTCCGCGCGGCGCAGCACGTGAAACGCCGCAAACCGGTGCGGATTGGGCCTGAGCTCGACCCGACCCGCCGCCTTGCCGACGAGCCTCGCGGCAAGATCGGCCGAGGCGCTCATCTGGTCGCGCATGGCAAGGTCGGCAAGCACGGCATCGACCGACCCGCCACCGCCGCCAGCATTGTCGCCGGCATTCTCCCGCGCGGCGAGGGTCGCCGCCTCGGCATCTGAAGCGACGTCGGACAATGAATAAACGCTCGCGCCGCGAGCCAATGGGTTGGCGGCGCTGTCGATGTGGATCGAGACGAACATAGCGGCATCGAGCCGCCGTGCCACGGCCGCCCGATCGTCCAGCGTCAGGTAGCGGTCGTCGTCGCGCGTCATCGCCACGCGAACGCGCCCGCGCTTGACCAGCTCGTCCCTGAGCGCCTGCGCCAGCACAAGCGTGAGATCCTTCTCGTGCACCTGGCCGGAGACACTGGTCGCCCCGGGATCGCGGCCGCCATGACCGGCGTCGATCACCACGATTGGCCGGCCCCTCGCCACTGGAGCGGCATAGATTCGGTCCGTGGCCGCCGGTGGCAGGTTAACGGTGAGGCTCGACTGGGCGGCAGCGTCGCTGCTGCGGCCGGCGAGCGCAAAGACAATCGCCGCGGCAGCGACAAGCGTCAGCGCCGCGCCGGCAATCGCCCCTCGCCTTCGGAGGCTCTTATCCATCCCGAGCCAAGTCATTGAACATCAAACGCTATGTATCATGCGCCGATGGTTAATGCGAAATTGAGACACATCGCGCCACCCCTCCAACGCAACGCTGCAGCAGCTGCTCCGCCGCGGCAGTTGCGGCGTCAAACGGGGGGTGCTAACCGCAATAGCAGTCTTCGGCGACCGCCGGAGAATTCCTAGGCCGCAGCCAGTGCGATGGACGCGGCTTCACGAGGTTGACGCTCGAATGACGCCACAGAACGCCCATCGTCCGCTGCTGAAAGCCGCGGCCGGCGCGTTCCCCGCAAGAGCTTGCGGGATGGCCCATCGAGCAGAGGCGCTTCCCATTCATCACGCTTTCGCAGGAGCGAAGGCCATCAAGATTGCGCGCCGCAGCGCTGTTTCGCTGCAGAGGCGCGCCCGGAGAATTTTCAATGTCCATGCGCATGCTGATCGATGCGCGCCACCCGGAGGAGACCCGGGTCGCGGTCGTCAAAGGAAACCGGATCGAGGAGTTTGACTTCGAATCCGCTGAGCACAAGCAGCTCAAAGGCAATATCTATCTCGCCAAGGTCACCAGGGTAGAACCGTCGCTCCAGGCGGCGTTCATCGACTATGGCGGCAATCGCCACGGCTTCCTGGCCTTCAGCGAAATCCATCCCGACTACTACCAGATCCCCAAGGCCGACCGGGAGGCGCTGCTTCGCGAGGAAGCCGAGCACGCCGCCGAAGAAGAACGGCTGCGCGCGGCCGAGCTGGATGGCGACGACTACGGCGAGACTGTCGAAGGCGACGTCGATGAACCGGCGGATTTCGGCGAGAACGGCAATGGCGATCAGGAAGAAGGCGAACATCTCGCCGAAACCGGCACCGGTTCCAACCGCTCACCGGTCGACGAATCGGCGGCCGATGAGCTGCGCCGCAAGCGCCAGAACCTGCGCCGCCGCTACAAGATTCAGGACGTCATCCAGCGCCGCCAGGTGCTGCTCGTCCAGGTCGTCAAGGAAGAGCGT
>Ga0207702_10005401_pt1 | contig 11192 bp, 14 predicted proteins | sample KBSCornC62_FD_184302 | JGI IMG/M metagenome (GOLD analysis project Ga0207702, IMG submission 184302) | Corn rhizosphere microbial communities from Kellogg Biological Station, Michigan, USA - KBS Corn C6-2 (SPAdes) (version 2) | ecosystem: Host-associated > Plants > Roots > Rhizosphere > Soil ...
GGCCTGTTCAAAGGCTACGGCCCACGAAACACTGGGTTGCTGACGATTTTTCCATTGATTGTATGCCGCCAGGTAGCGGTTGGCAAAAACCACATCCAGCTTTTCCATTTGCGAGCCGTCGCCAAATTGTCCGGCGGCTATCTGCTGTTTTACCGTTTGCGTTACCTTCAGGTAAAGCGCGGCAAAATATCCCAGCCTGCTTTTGCTTGCGATACATTCGGCAATAATTCCCTCCAGGGCGGTTATTACCTCATCAATGTTGGTTGCAGGATTCATCTCGTAGATGTTTGTGCTATTTCTTTCTGCAGCTACTATATCGATACTCATTAAATTTAAAGAAATTAGACGATAAGGTCGTTGCACGAAGTATGACCCGAACTGCACCTATCAAAGCTGTAAAACTAGGACAATAGCCGTTGCCCGTCAATCCGTGTTTTAACGGTATTTAACGGGTTATTTCACCGTGCCCCCTGAAGCATCACAAGTAAAAAACACCATGATCTTCAAAGGATTACCTTTCAGAATCAGCTATTTGCCGTCTAACCTTTTTTCGTAGCAGTAAAATTTAAGTCCCGGTCTGAAGTGTAGCCCTATCTCGCCGGCGAAGCAATAGCCCATTTTGGGGAAGAGAGATTGTGTGGCTTTATTGGCCGTGTTAGTGTCCACACGCAGTGTTTTTATATCCCGGTCAACGGCCACTTGTTCAGCCTGTTGCATCAGCAGCCCGGCGACTCCCTGACCCCTAAAACGCGGACTTACCGCAAGGCGATGTGTTACGATAGCAGTTTCATTGATGTCGAGGCCAACATCAGCATATTCGGGATACTGTTCGGTAGTAATTGCGCTAACCCCGGCAATAATTCCATCGGCATCGGCCACCCAAAGCTGGCCAAGCGCAATATCCTCCTCAAAAACAGCGGCGTTGGGATAGGTATCATCCCATTGAAAATTTCCGGAGGCGATCATATCGGGAACCACCTCTGCAATAACCTGCATAATACCCGGCACGTCTGATAATATAGCTGGACGAATCTTCATGCCGGTAAAAATAACAGTTTCAGGATATGCTCAAAATATACAAACCCGGGCTTCCCGTCATCAAAATTTCATAAATTGATCTCCCCACCGTGCCTCTGACATCCGACATCCGACATCCGACTTCATTTCACCACCTTCAATATCTCCCGCTCAGATCTTTCAACGTGTTGTTTAAATTGTTCATACCATTGCTTCCATTCGTATGTCGCCAGGCCCGCGTGTAGAAACTCTTCATATTCAGCAAGGGTGTTGAAACCCTGTTCCAGGATCAAACGATAAGAGTGACCGGTAAAATCGGATAAAATGCGCTGGGAAACGGCTTTGGGTAATAGGTTCCTTTTTTCGGCGTCCTCCACCAGGGTCCTGGCATCCCGAAAATGCCCGAACTTAAGGAACATAGTGTCGCGAACGATATACATGCCTAATAATTTTAATGATGAACTGCTAATGAACTATTTAAAATTATACATAATTTTTCATTTAGAATCAACTGTTTACTAGTCATTTTCAGCTCATTAGCGCATTGCTCCAATGGTCAGCAATACAGCCAAAGCAAAGAGATTGATAAATAAAGAAGCAAGACCCGCTTTGCCTTTCAAAATGCCGAAAATAATGCTTATCAGCGTTAGTACACAGTCTATGAGGAATACCGGGGAATAGACCAGTAAGTCGAGACCTGGATTACATGGCCCGGATTTGAAGCCTGGTGATGACGCCGCTAAAAGCACGGCCGCGAGACTGACAAAGTGGTAAAAAGAAAGACGGAATATGCGATGTTGTTTGAGATAATCTATTATGGATCTCATAAGATCTAAAGGTTAGTTTAGGATTGGAAACCCCTTTGCCCCCTCCGTTACGACCATTTGTTTCATCTTGCTTTGAAATGACATATTGGCTCTCAAAAAGATTTTTTTGCATTCTTCAATTTTTCTTTTTTACTTTGAACAACAAAGTACTTTTATATTGATCTTAATCACTTATCAAAACATAAAGTCATGAACAAATTTATTCCCTTATTCAAAAGCTGGTTTGGCTATTCGGCCGCCATAACCCTGGTATGCGGTATTATTTATGTCACGGTACAACAAGGGTATCGTCAAACTGCAAACGATCCGCAGTTCCAGCTGGCGGAGGATGCTGCCAATGCAATCAATAAAGGCGCTGATCCAAAAGTTGTAGTTGGCGGTACGCCGGGTGTCGAAATTTCACAAAGTTTATCACCTTACCTTATTATATACAACAGCAACGGCAGCATTGCCGCGAGCAACGCAACACTCGACGGCAATGCGCCCAGGTTGCCCCAGGGCGTGCTTAACAACGCTCACAGGAATGGCCTGGATGCTGTGACCTGGCAGCCTCGCGCCGGCGTACGCAGCGCCACGGTATCGGTACGGGTAAAAGATTATATTGTAGTTGCGGGACGCTCGCTGCGTATGACCGAGGAGCGGATAAACGTGCTCGGCCAGCAGGTAGCCTTTGGCTGGTTCATGTCGCTTATTGGGATGGCGGTGATCCTGGTTATGATCAACGCCATCAACAGCAAACCGGCATTAAGTTAAATATTATTGAAAATGAGTATCTTGTGTTTGAATTAGACTTGCAGGGCCTGGCCGAAAGACCCTGCAACCAGCTTCAAAACCATCTTTAGTCAGTCATGACCTTCCTACGAAATCTTAGTCCTGAACTACTCAAAATAGCGCTTCTTGCCGCTGTGTACGCGTTTGCGATCTATAGTTTTCGATTTTTGGTTTCGGACAGCATACGCCAGAAGTGGTTCAGACCTATTAAATATTGGTTTATCTGGATTGTGATGTGCGCCGCCCTGTTCATTTATTCATTCACTTATTATGGCAATCACGGCCTGGGCGACAGCTACTATCTTCCGCTCGGACATCATAGGGCCGTGGCCGCCGCAGACAGCTACGCATTCTTCCGGACAAATGATTCCGCACCTGCCATGAGCATCGATAGCTTCCTGGTGCAACACGATGAACTTTGCATGGAATCAGGCGGCTACTTTTACATATGCAACCTCCCCAGCGGCGAGCTAAAGAAATTTGACAACAGAGCCGGGTATGATCTATACGCTTCAAAACATTCGCTACCCGATGTAAAGAACTTTCTCGATTTCAAATCGCAATATTACCATTATTGGAAGGGTTGGCGGAAGTGGGTGCTGCCGTAATAATTCTCGATATGTTTGCCTTATTCCACCTTGGTTTCGAAGTAGTTAAGATAGCAGCGCTTTCCGCCGTTTATTCTTCAATTATTTATTTAATTCTGCATAAACTGAAGCCAATTCAAAAACTAACAACGGTTCGGTTTAAAACTATATTTCTCGCATTATCAGGGCTTTTATTCATATTCTTATTTACTTACTACGGGAACCATGGCTTAGGCGATGAAGCCAATGTACCATTGGGGCACTTTAAAACAATGGAAAGCGGCGATGGCTATGCCTATTTCACACCTGGTGGAACTGCTAGTCAAATAAATGTGGATAGTTTCCTGGTCAAAAAAGACAATTTGTGTATGGCCACACCAGATGGGATCTATGTATACAATTTGACCACAAACGATTTAGAAAATTTCCCTGACAAGTTATCCTACGAACAACATGCACTTAAGGCGGGTCTTCCGGCCATTAGCCAATTTAAAAAATTCGAAACTCAGTATAATGAGTACTGGAACCGATGGCGGTTCTGGGTATTGCCTTGATTAGGAACGTTCCGGAATCATAATGAGCTTAGGACTGCAGTTCCCTCCCATTCTTTCGGACTTACGCGGACTTCCGGACTTCCCGCCTAATCTCTAATCTCCAATCACTAATCTCTAACCTAGTGATTATGCTTCTTATGAATATCCTTTACCAAACACAGCTTTTTGATCTCGTCAATCTTAATCACAAAGGGAGCATATTTTAGGCGATTGCCGACCATTTCCGTGACATTATCACTATGCGCGATGACCTCATCGGGATTATCGCCCACCAGCAACCGTTTATACATCCGGTAATCGCCCCACTCTATATAGTACACCTCGCCCGGAAGGATCTTTTTATCGTGGATCACCTTTAGCGCTACCCAACAGCCATTCTCCAGGTAGGGATACATGCTGTGCCCCCATACCGGCAGGGCAAAGTCACAATCCTCGATGCCGGGGAAGTTCATGTGACCTATCGGCGTCGTGTCGTTGATATCTTTATATACCTCAACCCCTGAAGCAGTTGCCACCACCTCATACATGGGTATGCCCTCATAACTCTGTACTATAGGCTGATTATTTACCGCAGGCTTGGCTATAGATAAGAATTCTTTGTATTTTTCTTTAAAAATACTGAGTTTATCGGGATCAATATTCTGTCGGCTCTTTATTATTTCGGTTATCGATGCCGGAGAGTTAAACCCCAGCACCTCGGCCAGCTCCCCATTCCCCTTAAAAGCCCTCCCTCTTAGCTGATTATACAAGATTATAAACTCCAATGTCTCAGGACGAACCCTCTTTACTTTGTTTGGCTTGCTTTGCTCTTCCATAATTGTGGATAACTTTTCTGGATTATTTCTTGAATTAAATAAAGACTATTCTTTATATTTGTTCTGTTATTCTTCGCTAAAGTAATACAATTTTTAACAATATCAAGAATGAATACAAAAGAATTTAAAGAAAATTCCGTGGGAGAAATATGTCCATAGTCGATGGACCATAGTCCATGGCGATTCGAATGTTGCTATGGACTATGGACCATGGTCTATCGACCAATTAACCAATGAAAAAGTGAACTAATAAACTAAAAAGATGCACCTTATCTACTCCGCACTTCGCGACCAAACCGAAACCCTTAATCAACCTAAAACCGAATCGACACTTCGCTATGACGCTTATCTCCAAGCCTGCAAAAAGCATAAGGACGCCATCGCCGAAATTCGAAAGCATTTCCCCACCTGGACGCCGCGCTTTCTTTAAGTCCATAGTTGATGGTCCATAGTCCATGGTAATCAAATTTTACTACGGACTATGGTCTATGGACTATCGACCAATTCTCCAATGAACTAATGACCAACAAAATGATAAAACTATCTCAAAAACTGAAAGACGAGCTTTGGTGGCTCGTGATCTCTGTCGACTATGATTATAGTCGTATCAGCATTGCCGAACACGAAATAAACGGCGATTATTTGACCCTCTGGCTTGAGGACAAACAGGATTTCAAGAACAGTCTTGATGAATGCCTGCAATTGGACATAACATTAAAGAACTTTGGAAAGATCATCCGTGCGGAGGGCCTCAACAGTTACGAGGGCACCAAAATGCATCCCAAAAAAGGTTTTGTTTACAAGGCACGCATCGAAATTAACGAGCCTATCCGCTGGTATCGCGAGGATGCCGGCAACACCGAACAACAGTGGGCGCGCGAGGCAGCCTTAAAAAACATACTCACGCAACTGGTCGAAAGCGAGGTGTATGACTACGAATCGGCGTCCCAATAGCCTTTACAGATTCCCCTATTCACCTTTGACGTGCATAATGTCGGCTCTTAGATAGCCCGTTCCAATTGCCACCGGTTTCCCAACATTATAAAAGTTCAGATAATAGGCCGGCACATCTGGCGGATTTTTATTATCAAACGGACTCAAAACATCATAAATAGATTCCGGCGTGGCATTTTTTAGTTTGTCATCTACATTTAGCTCGCGCCATTGACGCGAACTGCTGCCCAGGTCCATGTAATATTCTGTTTCGGCCAGCACGTTATAATTGTTGTCGAAATTTGCGATTTCAAATGACGGATTGTAAATATGATTGGTACCCAATGATGGTACAACCCTCACATACGCAAAAGGAGTTTTTTGATCGTCATCATAAAGCACACGATACTCATTAAAGTGCGTATGCCCGGCAATGTAAAACTTCACCTTGCCGCCATATTTTTCGAGCAGTTTGCCCATCCTCCTGTTACAGGTATCTTCCCAGTTGAAACCGGTGTAACTCTTTTGACCTGCTTGCAACTTTTCGAGATTGTACTCATCGATGCCCGGCGGAATATGCGAAATGATCCAAATTTTGCCCGGCGCCGATTCCAATTTCTTTTGAAGCCAGGAAAGCATTTGGAGGCCCTCACCGGTGTATACTTTGTTATAGTCCTTCCCGTGCGTATCAAACCTGTTTTGATATGGACTGACGAGCGTAGTATTTAAAGACACAAACTCCAATCCGGGTGATGTGGCAGGACTGTAGGTATAGTAGCCATGCGTACTTAGCGAATCGATATTCACAGTTGGGCCGTTTAGCTGCCAGGAAGCCGAAAAAGCGTTTAAGAAATCCTGGTTCTGCTGCTCGTAGTCGGATCCATTGGTGTCGTTATTACCCAAAACCGGTATGATGGGCACATTCTTGAATTTGCCTTTAAACAGGTAAGCGATGAAATTCATGGTCGCCTTTTTCAGGATCACCAGCGAGTCGGGTTTAAGCTTTGCGAGCAGAGAGCTTGTATCCTTGTGGTTTCCATGCCACAAAAAATCACCTGCTATAACAATAAAAGCGGGGTTCGGAATCCGGGCATACATCGAATCGATCTCGGATTTCAGCAACCCATAATCCGAATCATTGCCAGCCAGGTTTTTGTACGGATCGGCCGCCATATGTTCTTGCAGGATGCTCTCCCATTTTTGGGGATCGGGATTTTGCAGCAACAGCCTCACCAGTTGATCATCTACCTTAAAAGATCCGTCGCTGGTATAAAATGGGTTTAAGTGAATATCTGATATGATCAGACATCGATTATTACGGCAATTGCAGCAACCGGCCCAAATTGCTGCAACGCATATGGCACCGGCAAAAAGGGCGAACAACTTCTTTTTCATACTAACCTCCGACAGATTTTAGGTGAATCGATAACAGATGTAGCCATCTGCCTAATAACACCTTAAGTTAGATAGTCAAAGCCTATTAAGCAACGGGTTAAAACACGGTATTTTTAACGCAATTTCACCGTTTTATTTCCGGGATCAATTATTGTCTTTTGGAGGCTGCAGCAGTTGCCATTGCTGAAATTGGGTTTTTATCGCATTGATAACCTTATCTGTAATCGTATTGTTGATCACAAGCTTCGCCCCTATCCAAAGCAAACTTTTGGTAACCCATCCATAATCGGCAATGTTTAGCAATACAGCCTGCACGCGAGCCTTTATGGCCGGCCGGTATTTTTCCACGTCGCTATCCTGAACCACGGGCCAGTTTGAACCCGAACTAAATTTAAAACTGGGGAACGCACAGAAAGCATCGTCTCCAAATTGGGGGATGATCTGTATGCTTCCATCGGCTTTGGACTTGAACCGATCCAGATCGGCATTTACGTATCCGTTAGTAAAAATGGGATTATTACCCAGCGCTTCGGCCGGAATTGTAAAATAATCGCGGAGGAATATTTTGCAATTGAAACGGCCAAGGAAGTAGTCATGTATACGGAATTCTTTGTTAATAAAACCGCCAAAACCATTGATAACCCCACACGACATGGCCATTTCACCCGCAAGCGTGGTTTCGCCGCCCTCGGCATTCGGAACACGCCGCGAAGGCGTAATCAAAAACTGTCCTGCACATTCCGGCTTTAAGGCATTGGCCAGGTTAACCGGCTTTGCGCGCATTTGCGACAACATGGTCGACAAGGTAAGCCCGATCACATTCGGCAAATCCGGAGATATTTTAATTGGTTTAGGCGGTGTAGTAGGAAAAGGCTGAATCATCAGCACCGTCGATTTAAAGGCGTTAAAATCATTATACTCATCCGGGATTTCGCGTGTTATACTGGTAAGCACGTCGCGTACCTTTTCGAAAGGCTCGTTGTTAATCAGACCACCGTCAACATTCAGTGTTTGATAGGCCCCCTCGGGCAACGGCTTCTGCGCCAGGTATTCATGAAGCCAGGGGTTATTGTTGACATATTTAGCGTCGCGAGTTACTATCCGCGATTGCAGTCCGACAGGAAACGCACCGGTAGCCATGGCTGCATTTTGACCGATATCGGCATTCAGACCTGTTTTCAGATTAATGGGTATCCACCCTTCATCCGTAGGATCATCATCATTTTCAACCAGCTGAAAACAGGCATAGTCATTATGCACAGTCATATTGTATTTCTGCGCGTCTTGCGAAGCATCATTAAAAGGGATCACGTAATGGAAGCCCTGCAAATTACTTAGCGTGGTAAAGAATTTCAACCCCGGTTTAATAAATGGCGGCAAGGGCTGCCAAACGGCAGGGTCTTCTGCTACCACACGTTGTGCTATGCCGCTGATAAACGACGAATTAAGGGCTGATAAAATTGACCCTTGTTTTATATCCGAAGTATCAAGCATCGTGGCAAACACATCGCCGCCTGAAAGATCGACCCAGGAATGATATAATTTATTCTCGGGATGCTCGGCCATTAAATCGGCTGAAGGCTCATTAATAGGTGTCAGTGGGTTATTCATCGCCGCAGCAGCCATTACGCTGGTCATGCCGCCGGCCGAGGCGCCGCCCATAACTGGTATTTGCACTTTATGCGTGGGCACGCCCGCCTCACCCCGGTGTTTTTCCCATTCGTTTAATGACTCGATTAAATAATCAATTACGCCGGCGGTATAGGCCCCGGCAGATACTGCGCCGGCCATGCACAGGCCAACGTAAAATGTATCCTGATTTTCAACTGATTGGTTGGACATAGGTTTGATTTTGGTAATTTAAATATCGTTATTATTAACCAATAATCAATACGTTAAAACACCCAAAACACTAGGGATGATTACTTAAATACCGGCTCAACCCCAAGCGTTCAGAAGCCCAAACCGAGTGTATAAAAAACCATACACTTTAAACCGTCAGATCCGGCTTTTTAAGGGAGGAAATGATTGGCACAATATTTTCAATACCCTATACAACTAAACAAAACAAACATGAAAAGCTCGACTTATAAAACCGCATTAAAAAACCTTGACCTTGAATTAAAAGCACTATTGGCAGCAGATTTGAAGCGATTCAAAACAAGTAAAAACAAAAGTTCCCAGGTTAATGGCCAGTTATTGGCAGCCTGACCATCATATATCTGCCTATTTTGAACATCGGGCCGCATGGAATTATCCAGGCGGCTTGTTTTTTATAGAGGGATATAAAATAAATTGTCCCGAACCCTCGCGGCACGGGACAAAGTCTGTCTTAAACTTCAACTATGAATTGCAGAAGAGCCTTTTTATACGGCAACAAATTATTTAAGTTCTAAGAAATAAAATTAATTTTTAACTTTATTCACAATCAATTCATTTCCAGTGCATTTGGTGTTGAAAAAGCAGCAGCCCATAGGGTATTTTAGGGTCTATCCAGGTAGATTTCGGTGGCAATATTTCGCCGGCATCTGCCACAGCTATCAATTGATCGCAGCTCAAAGGGCATAAAGTAAAGGCTATGGCTTCAGGATTTTCGTCGGTTATAGCCATAATTTCCGCCATGGCTCCCGCCCCACCGATACATTTGAGTCGCTTGTCATTTACCGGATCAGTGATCCCGAATAAAGGACTCAGTATTTGTTCCTGCAATATGGCAGCATCAATTGCAGCGGAAACGCTATGCCCGGGTATATGGTAAGGCTTCAGCTCGAACCACTCACCTGCAACGTACATACCGATGGTGTGACAGTAGCGCGGTTGTACTGGCGCGTTCTGCCCCTTTATTTCGAAATGTTCATAGATCCGCTTCAATAGCTCCTTCTTATCAACCGGCTCCGATGGAAAAACCACCCGGTTAAATTCCTGGATGCGAAGTTGATCGGATGCCATATAAAGTGAGCCAATGGTATCAAATGCAGGTTCGCCTTTACTACGCTGCTCAACCGCCAATAATGAGGATGATTCCAGCCGGTGATGACCGTCGGCCAGGTAAACGGCTTTTACTTCGGCAAAAGCGGTTATTAATTCATTTATTGTGTGCTCGTCCTCAATCCGCCATAAAATATGAGTCGCCTCATGATTGCTGAGCGAGGTCCTGTTGTTTTTTGCAATCGTTTCAGCAATGATCCGGTTGATGGTTACACTTGGCGCATAGGTCATCAATATTGGGCTGCCCTCCAGGCGCGTGTTCCGGCGGTAATTTTTGATACGCCGCACGCTGTCAGAAAAAGTTAGCTCATGAGTTTTGATGGTACCGTCGATATAGTCGCCCAAATTGGTAAGCGCCCAAATGCCTGTTTGCCGGTACGTTTTATGCATCACCTCATAAACATAGATAGCTGTTTTCTGCTCCGGGATGAGGCGACCAGTACTGACAAGTAAATCAAGCTCTTCCTCGATATCCTTATAAGCCCGGGCTTGCCCTTCGGGTGTTTCGGGCCGTTTACGGGCGCCAATTTCAAGGGCAATTTTCAAAACCGGCAGTCCATCTGTAATTAACGGATCGCCTGCCACGGATTGCACCTGCGGCGTAGTTTGTACAAGCCTGTCGGCAAATAACGGATTTGGCCTGATGGCCATGAAAGGTTTAATTGATGCCATAGTTGATTCGCGGCTGCAAAAATAAAAATTTAATACACTTTGCCCCGCTTAATAAGGCAACCACGCGTTCAATTAAACGCCAGATGTCGCAAATGGTTGTATTTTTTATTTTCGCCGCAAAAAAAACTTTAGGGTATTTAATACACTAAGGTCGTTTAGCTATTTCTTGGGCAAGCCGTGCGCCGCCTGCAGTTTTGACGGCAAAACAGAAAAGCCAGATACCTCTTGTTATCATCGCAAAGCGTTCGAATAAACCCGCGTACCCATGGTTTGCCCTTGCATGTACAAACAAACTTAGAAAAACAATCATGAGCAAACCGGTAAATAACGAATAGGCGTACCACCCTTTCCAGCGCGGGTCGCCCTTAAAGCGCCACGCAAAAATAAAGCAGCTTGTGGTCATGAATGTAAACATGACGATACTGCCGATTTTATGCATTGGGTCGCGCGCAAAAATACCGGCAAGGATAAGTCCCAAAGCTACCAATTCCTGGGTAAGTGGTATCAGCGTCGATCCGAATCCAGTATTTAGCTCCTTCCTTAGCCCAATAGCGAAGGCCCAGCTAAAAAGACCGAACAAAATAAAATCAAAAGATTGTATCCAGCCATCAGGAAGCAATTCCAGATCGCCGA
>Ga0207702_10005403_pt1 | contig 11189 bp, 11 predicted proteins | sample KBSCornC62_FD_184302 | JGI IMG/M metagenome (GOLD analysis project Ga0207702, IMG submission 184302) | Corn rhizosphere microbial communities from Kellogg Biological Station, Michigan, USA - KBS Corn C6-2 (SPAdes) (version 2) | ecosystem: Host-associated > Plants > Roots > Rhizosphere > Soil ...
CCTAATTTTGCGGCAACCAATTTGATACTATTTAATGAGAAACCGTACTAACCAATTACCTGATCTGGGCTATTTGATGCCTGATCGGGCTGGGAATATTTATTTCCAGTTAACTCCCGCCGAACTGGTTGAAGAAGCTTTAAAACGAAATGAGGGTGTTTTAGCAGATAACGGCGCCTTAGCGATTGATACCGGCGAATTCACCGGCCGCGCCCCCAAAGACCGCTTTATTGTTGAAGACGACCTAACCAAAAACACCGTTTGGTGGGGCAAAGTGAATTTGAAATTTGACAGTGAAAAATTTGATGCTCTCCTTAAAAAAGTAACCGGGTACCTTGCTGACCGCGATATTTTTGTTCGCGACTCCTGCGCATGTGCAAATGAAAAATTCCATATAGACATACGGGTGATTACCGAAACGGCCTCCCAAAACCTGTTTGTACACCACTTATTTTTACGTCCCGAAGTGGTTAATGAAGATGTGACCCCTGAGTGGACGATAATTGCGGCGCCGGGCTTCAGGGCTGAACCAGCTGTTGACGGCACGCGGCAGCATAATTTTTCGATCATTAACTTCACCAGAAAGATCATCCTCATCGGTGGTACCGGTTATACCGGCGAGATCAAAAAAGGGATATTCTCGGTATTGAACTATATACTGCCGCTCGAACGGAATGTGCTCTCGATGCACTGCTCGGCCAATGCCGGGGCAAAGGGCGATACAGCCATATTTTTTGGCTTATCCGGCACCGGTAAAACCACCCTTTCGGCCGACCCGGAACGGGGGCTCATCGGCGATGATGAACATGGCTGGAGTGATTATACCATATTTAATTTCGAGGGCGGCTGCTACGCCAAATGCGCCGACCTGACGGCCGAAAAAGAGCCGCAGATATTTGGCGCCATACAATTCGGGAGTCTGCTGGAAAATATAAATTTTGTAAAAGGTACGCGCACGGTTAATTTTTCGAACATTGATAAAACCGAAAACACCCGCGTTGCCTACCCTTTATATAACATCAGCAATGCGGTGATCCCGTCTATCGGCGCATCGCCCAAAAACATTTTCTTTTTAACAGCAGATGCTTTTGGTATACTGCCGCCGATCTCGAAGCTGACCCCGGAACAGGCGATGTATCATTTTATTTCGGGATATACGGCCAAGGTAGCCGGCACCGAAGCGGGCATTACCGAGCCCAAAGCCACTTTTTCGGCGTGTTTTGGCGAGGCCTTTCTCCCTTTAAACCCGGTGACATACGCTAAATTGCTGGGTAAAAAAATAAAGGAACACCAGGTGAACGTGTGGCTGGTAAACACCGGCTGGTCTGGCGGTGCATACGGGACGGGGAAACGGATCAAGTTAAAATATACAAGGGCCATGATATCCGCAGCTTTGCGCGGGGAACTGGATAACGTATTGTACACCGAACACCCAATATTCAATTTGCAAATGCCGGTGACCTGCCCCAACGTACCCGATCCTATCCTTGATCCGCGAAATACCTGGCATAATGCCGAAAATTACGACGACAAAGCACAAAACCTGGCGATGGCCTTTATTAAAAATTTTGAGCAATACGTTGATTTTAACACCCCGGAAATGATAGAAGCCGGGCCGAATGTGTCGGTACCGGTGTAGATGCTTTTTCACCCTAAAGTAATGGTTCGTAAGCATTTAATCCGTAACCAAAAAATAAATTTGAGAACTGCAGGTTGATGCCGGCTTTCTGCTCAAAAAAGGCAGACCATACTTAAGACTTTGGCCTAAAGGCTTAGTACTTAAACACCGTAACATATTTTTTATAAATTATTGTTTGCTATTGTTAAAAAAAATAGGTTTAATTGTCGAAAAATTGTAAGTGCAACATACAATTAATAATTTCATTACGTTATGTATCCGCCCTGACTACAAACTGAATGAAGTTTTTGTTAAAAAATCATAAAGAATGGCTTAAATACTTTGTTTATTTCATTAAAATTCTATTTTTGTTCCCGCACTTATTAAATTCGTATTTAACTAACTTATATTTATAAACTAAAACAAAACTAAAAACTAAAGTAATGGCAAACGCACCAACAAAACCAACTAGTCCCGTAAAAAAAGAAGCAAGCGCATCTGGCCTGTTTGCAACTTTGACTATCCCAATTTGTATAGTAGTTGCAATTTTAATATACATGTTTATATTAGGAGATGCAAGTCACTATGAGGGCGGCGACATAGAAAAAGGCACTCCGGTTGACCTTTATGGAACTGTACACAGGGGAGGTACCATCGTACCGCTTATCATGTCGTACCTTTTAATCGTAATTACATTTTCAATCGAGCGTTTTGTTGTTATCGGCAAAGCTTCAGGCACAGGCAGTGTTGACGCGTTTGTAAGGAGGGTACAAAGCTTCCTTAACGCAGGTAACATTGATGCTGCAAGCGGCGAGTGCGACAAACAAAAAGGATCTGTTGCAAATGTGATCAAATCGGGTTTGAAAAAATACCGCGAAATGGAAAATGAAGCCGGTCTGGATGTTGATCAAAAGACTTTGGCTATCCAAAAAGACATTGAAGAGGCAACTTCACTTGAAATGCCAATGCTTGAGCAAAACCTTACCGTTATTGCAACCTTAGTGTCTATCGGTACATTAACCGGTCTGTTAGGTACGGTTGTGGGTATGATCAAGGCCTTCCAAACTTTGGCCCAGTCAGGCGCTCCAAACACCACTGAATTATCAACCGCTATCTCTGAGGCCCTTGTAAATACCGCGTTGGGTATCAGTACTTCGGCGCTTGCAATTGTTATGTATAATGTGTTTACTTCAAAAATTGACAAACTGACCTATGCCATTGATGAGACAGGTTTCAGTATTGTTCAAACATTTGCTGCATCACACAAAAATAAGTAAAGGCCCGCTATTGCTTAGTTTTCACCCCGTTTATCTGTTGCCTTTGGCTAACGGATAAACGGGGGTAGTATAATCCACTTATACATTATATATTTAAAATTAACAATTATGCCCAGAGTAAAAGTCGCCAGGAAAAGCACAGCGATAGACATGACAGCCATGTGCGACGTTGCTTTCCTGTTGCTTACCTTTTTTATATTGACAGCAAAGCCTAAAATAGAAGACCCTTCGCATGCAGAAGTACCGCCATCGTCGTTTATGATTCCGTTAAAGGATGCCAATATGATGACGATATCGGTAGGCCAGGATAAGGCTTTCTTTTCTGTTACCGAGCAGGATGTACGTACCGAAGCGTTAAAGGCCATGGGCGAAAAATACGGGGTAACGTTCACCCCGGAGGAATCGCTCAGGTTTTCGTTGACCCCGATATTCGGTGTGCCGATGAAGAACCTGAAATCGTTCCTGGATACTCCGCCCGAACAGATCAAAAGTTTCCCTCAAACAGGTATCCCTGCGGATACAACCAATAACAATGAGTTATTTCAATGGATATACACCGCCAGGCAGGCTGAAAGGGCCTTACATGATAAACTCCTTGACGTATCCATTAAAGCCGACAGCAAAGAAGCTTATCCGATGGTGAGCAAGGTAATAACCATTTTAGGGAAACAAAAACTCTTCAAGTTTGATTTAATAACAACGCTGAAAACAGCGCCAAAAAAATAAAAAAATGGCAGAATTAGATACCTCCGGCGGGGGTAAACATAAAGGCGGGAAAATCAGGAGTAAAAAGGCATCCACACGCGTCGACCTGACAGCGATGGTTGACCTTGCGTTCCTTTTGATCACGTTCTTTATGTATACCACCACGCTTAACAAGCCAAAGGCTATGAACCTGGCTATGCCAGACAACTCGGTGCCGACAAGCCAGCTGGCCATAGCCGCCAGCCGCTCAATGACCATACTTTTGGGCAGCCATAATAAGTTGGAATGGTACATGGGCGAACCGGGAAAATCAGCTCCAACACTTGACCACTACGGTAAAGACGGTTTACGGAAAGCGCTTATCGATAACGCCAAACAGGTTGCGGCAACACATCCGGCCGGCGAACAAACCATGGAAGTTTTAATAAAGCCGAGCGATAAGTCGACTTACGAAAACCTGGTTGCTACGCTCGACGAAATGAAGATCACCAACGTACAGATTTATGCTATCGTAAAGATACTGCCCATGGAAGTTGAGGACCTTAAAAAGAACAATATTTATTAGTAATTTTTAATTACTATATACGTTAATTAAATTAAAAGCCTAAAAAAATGTTAGGATCAAAATTGGACATATTTAATCAGGAATGGATTGATGTCGTATTTACAGGTCGTAACAAAGCCTATGGCGCTTATGAGCTAAGAAGGGACAACGGACGTAATGCCCGTACTGCCCTTATCATCGGCGTTATTGTATTTGTTGTACTTATTTCTGCGAATACCATCCTCAACCTGATCTCGGGTTTTATACCCAAGCAGAGAGAAAAGGTGAAGATCACCAACGTGGTGCTTGCGCCGCCGCCGGTTGACATTAAGAAACCACCTCCGCCACCTCCGCCTGAACCGCCAAAACCAAAGGTAGACCAGGTGAAATTCCCGCCGCCGGTAGTTAAGCCCGACGTAGAGGTTAAGGAAAAACCCCCAACCGTAAAAGAACTGGAAGTTGCCGACCCGGGTCAAAAGAACCTTAAGGGCGACAAAAACGCCGATGTTACAATCGACGAGCCGGTGGGTACATCGGACCAGAAAGTAACAGAAGACGATGGCAATAAGATATTTACATCGGTTGAGCAGGTTCCTGAGTTCCCCGGAGGTTTGGACAAATTTGCTAATTACCTGTCCAAAAATATCAGGTATCCGGCGGTTGCCCGTGAAAATAATACCCAGGGTCGCGTAATAGTGAGCTTTGTTTGCGAGCGCGACGGATCATTAACTGATGTTAAGGTGGCCCGTGGTATAGGCGACGGATGCGACGAGGAAGCTGTCCGTGTGATCAAGAATTCACCGAAATGGAAACCAGGTATTCAAAACGGCCGTCCGGTACGTGTGGCATACAGTGTTCCAATCTCGTTCACACTGTCAGAATAAAAGAATAACCAATGTTATCAGACAATAACAAGCAAAAATCGCCCCCAAGGCGATTTTTGCTTATTTTAGGACTTGTGCTTTTTCTTTTAGTTTTTGGCTGGGGCGTACTGGTGATATTTGATGACAACATGTTTTCGAACTTGCCCAAAACCCAGAAAATACTTTTCGGTTCGCTTATAATTATTTACTCGGTCTTGAGGTTTTCAAGGATAATTTTTAAAAAACGGGATGAAATCTAATTTAACCACCGTCGCAGCATTGATTTTTGTGTGTTGGCTTTCGCAAAGCTGCAAACATCAAACGGCTGCTGACCATTCAGACCGTTTTACATCCGATAGTTCGAAATTTGTGGTCGACGAATCCCTGCAGCCCATAGTGGATGAGGAACTATACATTTTTAAGGCCCTTAATAAAAAAGTACATCCGCAGGTTGTGTACGCTCCTGAAAACACAGCCGTAAATCTTTTATTAAGCGACAGCCTGAGAGTGGCCCTTCTGGCGCGCGATTTGAATGCCACCGAATACAAAGCCTTAAACAGCCGCACGCTTCACCCAATAGTAAGCCGCTTCGCTATTGATGCCATTGCCATAATTGTCAATAAAGCATCCAATGACACGACGATTACCGTAAGCGAGATCAAAAAAATGTTGAACGGACAAGCGAAGCAGGACAAGAATATTATTTTTGACAACCCCAACTCAGGGTTGGTTAGATATTTAAAAGAACTATCGGGTAACAATACCCTTCAGCAAAAAAACATCTTCTCGCTCAAATCAAATAAAGAGGTAATAAAGTACGTAAGCACTCATACTGATGCAATAGGCATCACCGGTTTTAGCTGGCTTAACGACCCCGATAAGGATTATGCGGCCAATGTTGATAATGTTAAAATTGTTGGGGTTAAAAATGACGTTGGTAAAACAGCGTCCGCAGAATATTTTACGCCATCGCAAACAACGCTGGCGCTAAAGCAATATCCGCTCACCCGTAATTTATACCTCGTAAATTGTTCGGGGAAAATGAGTTTAGGCATGCAATTTGACTTCTTTTTGAGGAGCGAAAGGGGGCAAATGATCATATTAAAATCGGGCCTTCTGCCTGATGATATTCCTTCCAGGCACATTGTGATTGTAAAAAAGTAAAAACATTATCCGCCGGATATTCCTTTTGTATAAACTTGTTTTAACTTGTTTGTGCAAATGCAGTCAAAAAAATATATTATTGCAAAATAAAAGGGTTGCAAATCAGTCAGTTTTAAGGGCTAAGTAACAAAAAAAAATAATTTAACGAAACATTGTTGCAATTGGCAGCAATTAAATATAATTTTAACAGTTAATAATAAAACGGCCCAGTGGGCACCAGGTAAAAAAAAAATAAACAGCGCAGCTCATCTTGAGCGCCATTAAAAATCAATTATAACGAATAATACTCCAATGAAAATGATTAAAAAAATAGCCGCCGCGGGGTTGGGACTGTTATTTATAAGCTCATCAGTTTTTGCCCAAAGTTTAGCAGACGCCAAAAAAGCTATCGATGCTGAACAGTACCAGAAAGCAAAATCGATGCTTAAAAATTTAACAGTAACTCAGGCAGATAAGGACGAAAACTATTTTTACCTGGGATGGGTGTATCTGAAGCAGGATTATCTTGATTCGGCAAAGGCGATATTTAATAAGGGTTTGGCGGTAAACAGTAAATCGGCATTAAACTTTGTTGGCTTAGGCGCTGTTGCTCACGTCGAAAAAGATAACAGCACCGCTACCACAAACTTTAATACAGCCGTTTCCATGGCGGGCAAAAAAAATAGTACGCCGTTTTTATACATCGGCTTATCCTACCTGTTACCGGTGAGCGGAAGCAGCGTTGGGCCAAATGGTTCGGCCATTTCACCTGCTGATGCCAATTCGGCCATTGCTATATTAAACCAGGGTAAAGCGGCCAATCCGCGCGATGCCGAGGTGCTGGTAGCTTTGGGCGATGCATACCGCTCGCAACTAAAAAGCACTGATGCATACAATGCTTATTCATCGGCCTTAATTATTGATCCTAAAATGGCGGCCGCTAACGTTGCCGAAGGCGTTTTATGGAAATATGCGGATAACTATGAGGATTCGCAAAAACAATTCCAGGCTGCTTTGGCGCTCGATCCAAACTATGGCCCGGCTTACCGTGAATGGGCCGAATTGGATTTGCGCTGGGCAAAATCAGATCCTGCTCAATATGATGCCAAAACTAAGGAGGCTGCCGACAATTATAAAAAGTACATCAGCCTAACCGACTACTCGGTTGAAACACAAATGCGTTATGCCGACTTTTTGATCAGGACAAAGGACTATGTTACCTTACAAAAAGTGGCTACTGACTTAGCTGGGTCTGCGAAATCTAACTTACGGGTTTATCGTTATTTAGGGTACGCCGCGTTTGAAAACAAAGATTATCAGAATGGCCTTAATGCACTTACTAAATGGGTTACACAGGCAGACCCAAAACGTATCATTCCTAACGACTATTTATACCTTGGCCGCCTGGAGATAGCTCAGAAAAATGATTCACTTGGTATTCGTGATCTCCGTAAAGCTTTAACCCTGGACACCAACCAGGTTGACGTATATGGTGAAATTGCGAACTCGCTATACGGTTTGCAAAAATACCAGGAGGCCGGTGATGCATTTCACGTTTTCGCCCAAAAGTCACGTCAGGCTAAACTCCAGGACCACTATAAAGAAGGGTTTAGCTATTACGAAGCATATAAACTTCAGGTTATACATCAACAAAAAGACAAAACTTTTAAACCTGATTCAACACTGCTTATACGGGCCGATTCAGCTTTTACCTATGTTGAGCATAAAGTTAAAACGCCAATTGCCGCCGTTATTTATTTCCATGCAGGGGTAAAAGATTTTGAAGAAGGCGGGGACCGGAATAACATAAAAGGGCTGGCAAAACCTTATTATGAACAATATATACAGCTAATTTTAGCTAAAGGTGTGCCTACTGACGACACCGGGAAATCAAATTTAACTGATGCTTATGTTTACTTGGGAAACTATGCTGAGTTTAAAGAGAATGACCACGCAAAAGCTTTAGACTATTTTAATAAAGCGAAAGAATTGGAGCCCACTGACGCCAGAGTCGTCTATTACTTTCAAACAAAAGGCGGCGGGAAAAGCAAGTAGATAAGTAAAAAATAAAAACAGGCCTCCGGAGATATCCGGAGGCTTTTTTATTACTGTTCCATTCGTATATTTGCCGCATGGAAGTACATAGTTTGCCCGTTAATTATTTGCCCATCATTTTTCAAATGCTGGTAGCCTTTGGCTTTGTGGTATTCGTAATGTTTGTAACCCACAAAATTGGCCCTAAAAGGAAAACAAAGGATAAATTAACCCCATTTGAGTCAGGGATCGAGGTAATTGGCAATGCCCGCACGCCCATCTCCATTAAATACTTTTTGGTGGCCATCCTATTTGTGCTGTTTGATGTGGAAGTTATATTTATGTACCCCTGAGCCGTAAATTTTAAGGACCTGGGTCGCAGCGGCATGATAGAGATGTTTATTTTTATGGGCACACTTTTACTGGGCTTCATCTACGTTATTAAAAAAGGCGCGCTGGATTGGGATTAAAGGCAGTAGCCTCCTCCAAACCTCCTCCGGTAGGGGAGACTTAAAAAATCCATAGGATAAATTTAAAAAAAACAGTTGCATCCTCTGAATCATGCATTAATTGCAAAACGTTTAACAGTAATAAAGAGCGAAGCTAAAGTCACCCCCGCGCGGGGGTGATTATTCACGGGTCGATTTTTTCCTAAAGGCGTTCATGAGGGCTACGCCGTTTAGAGGGGGCTGAGGGGTTGATTGCTAGTTTAGACAGGTTCTAAATATATTTGCCTTATTGCATAGTGTATCCCATACATTAGTAAATTGTTGTAAATTTGTCACGCTTTTTGTAAAATGTGAACTATATACAGTCTTTGAACTAAATCGGATAAGACTTGAGACTTAGAGCTAAAGACTGCTGACTTTGAAAAATAGATCATGAGTGATATTCAATTAGTTGATGCCCCTGCAGGTGTGGAAGGAGCGGGATTTTTCGCTACCTCGCTGGATAAGGTGATGGGCATTGCACGTTCAAATTCATTATGGCCTCTGCCATTTGCCACGTCGTGCTGTGGTATCGAGTTTATGGCAACCATGTCTCCGCATTACGATTTGGCCAGGTTTGGGGCCGAGCGTTTAAGCTTTTCGCCGCGCCAGGCCGATCTGTTGATGGTAATGGGGACGATTTCAAAAAAAATGGGGCCGGTATTAAGGCAGGTGTACCTGCAAATGGCCGAGCCCCGCTGGGTAATGGCTGTTGGCGCCTGCGCTTCAAGTGGCGGTATATTCGATACTTATTCTGTTTTACAGGGTATCGACGAAGTAATCCCGGTAGACGTATATGTTCCCGGCTGCCCGCCCCGCCCCGAAGCCATTATAGATGGCTTTATCGCCATTCAAAAATTGGTGCAAACAGAAACGCTGCGCCGCCGGAACGAACCCGGATATCAAAAACTACTTGCTTCATACGGGATACAATAATGGGTAAACTAACAAACGAAGAACTGTTAAATAAGATCTCGGCCAATTTTCCCGGGCTTGTTAATGTAGTGGGCGAGCCATTTGGTTTGTTAACAGTGGAAACCGGGCGGGAAAAGATTATTGATCTGCTATACTATTTACAAACAGACCCCGTCCTCGAATTTATTTATTTAACAGATATTACCGCTATACATTATCCCGAACAGGAAAAACAAATAGGGGTGATTTATCATTTGCACAGCCTGGTGAACAATGTGCGCCTGCGCATAAAAGTGTGGCTGTCAATTGACGATCTGCATATTCATACCGCTTCGGTTTTATGGAGCGGCGCCAACTGGATGGAACGCGAAACTTATGACCTCTTCGGGGTGATATTTGACGGGCACCCCGATTTACGCAGAATATTAAATGTTGACGACATGACAGCCTTCCCCATGCGGAAAGAGTTTCCGTTGGAAGACCCTAACCGTGTTGATAAAAAAGATTATTTTTTTGGTAGATAAAAGCCATGCAGAACCATCCGGTATTTATAGATAACGATCCGCAAAGCGAGCCTTCAACGCTTAACCTGGGGCCTACGCACCCTGCCACACACGGTGTTTTTCAGAATGTGCTCCAGCTTGACGGCGAGAGAATCATAAGCGGCGTTTCGACCATAGGATACATTCACCGCGCATTTGAAAAAATTGCCGAGCACCGGCCGTTTTACCAGATAACCCCGCTTACCGACCGCATGAACTATTGCTCGTCCCCTATAAATAACATGGGCTGGCACATGACGGTGGAAAAGCTATTAGGCGTTCAAACGCCAAAACGTGTTGACTATCTCCGTATTATTATTATGGAGCTGGCACGCATATCCGACCACCTGATCTGTAACAGCGTATTAGGGGTTGACACAGGGGCCACCGCGGGTTTCTTTTACCTGATGGAATACCGGGAACACATTTATGAGATATATGAAGAGATTTGCGGCTCGCGGCTAACAACCAATATTGGCCGCATCGGCGGTTTCGAGCGCAATTTTAATTCGATAGCCTTTGCCAAGCTGCGCAAGTTTTTAAAGGAATATCCAGTTGTATTAAAAGAATTTGAAACGCTTTTAACCCGTAACCGCATATTTATCGACCGTACAAAAGACGTAGCAGCGGTAACTGCTGAAGATGCACTGAATTTTAGCTGGAGCGGCCCCATACTGCGCGCGGCAGGTATTGATTATGACGTAAGGGCGATGAATCCTTATTCATCATACGAGGACCTGGAGTTTGAAGTGCCCGTTGGCAGCAACGGCGACGTATACAACCGCTTTTTGGTACGTAACGAAGAGATGTGGCAAAGCCTGCGTTTGATTGAACAGGCGCTGGCCAAAGTGGAAAAAGAGCCCTCTGACGTGTTCCATGCGGCTGTGCCCGATTTTTACCTGCCTCCAAAAGAAGACGTTTACAATAACATGGAAGCTTTGATCTATCACTTTAAAATTGTGATGGGCGAAATTCCTACCCCGGCAACAGAAGTTTATCATTCTGTTGAAGGCGGCAATGGCGAGTTAGGATTTTACCTGGTAAGCGATGGCGGGCGTTC
>Ga0207702_10005405_pt1 | contig 11187 bp, 7 predicted proteins | sample KBSCornC62_FD_184302 | JGI IMG/M metagenome (GOLD analysis project Ga0207702, IMG submission 184302) | Corn rhizosphere microbial communities from Kellogg Biological Station, Michigan, USA - KBS Corn C6-2 (SPAdes) (version 2) | ecosystem: Host-associated > Plants > Roots > Rhizosphere > Soil ...
TGTTGCGGCGCTCGGCGACGCGCCGGAAATATTCGAGCTGGCGCAGATCCATGGTACGCATCGGCTGATCTTCGCCCGGAGCTCCTCGATGCGCTATGGCTTCTACCTTCCGACCCGCGGGCCGCTCGCCACCCGCGACGGCGTCCTCTCCCTGGCCCGCGAGGGCGAGCGGCTCGGCCTGCATTCGGCGATGATCGCCGACCACGTCGTCTTCCCGGTGAGCAGCGATTCGCCCTACCCCTACACGCTCGACGGCAAGCATCCGAGCGTCGGCGATGCGCTCGAGACTTTCGCCCTGCTGGGCGTCGTTGCCGGCGCCACCGAGAAGCTGCGGCTGGTCACCTCCGTCCTGATCCTGCCCTACCGCAATCCCGTGCTGACGGCGAAGATGGTCGCCTCGCTCGACGTGCTGTCGGGCGGCCGCGTGACCTTGGGCGTCGGCGTCGGTTGGCTGAAGGAGGAGTTCGAGGCGCTGAAGACGCCCGACTTCCAGCGCCGAGGCGCGGTGACCGACGAATGGATCACGATCTTCAAGCAGCTCTGGTCGCAGTCGCCCGCGACCTTCAAGGGCCGCTTCTACGACTACGCCGACATACGCTGCGAGCCGCTGCCGCTGCAGAAGCCGCACCCGCCGATCTGGGTCGGCGGCCATTCGCCCGCCGCGCTGCGCCGCACCGCAAAGCACGCCAACGGCTGGCATCCGGTCGGCGCCGTCGCCGCCTCGCCGCTGCCGCCGGACGAGATGCGCAAGCACCTCGAGACTCTGAAGCGGCTCAGCGAGGCCGAGGGCCGCGACTTCAGCCAGCTCCACATCTCCTACAAGGCGCCGATCTACGATGCCGGCGTGCCCGACCGCAGCGGCAACCGCCGGAGCTTCACCGGCACCCCCGAGCAGATCGCCGACGACGTCCGCGCCTTCGGCAAGATCGGCGTGCACGAGCTGATCTTCGACTTCCGCGGCCAGTCGATGCCCGAAAGCGTCGAACGCCTGCAGCGCTTCGCCGGAGAGGTGAAGCCGATCGTCTAGACTCATTGGACCGCGCCACTCCAGTGGCGCTCAGATTCATGAGCGCCACTGGAGTGGCGCGGTCCGATGAACTCAAGGCTCGGTCGTTCGGAAGGCCGCCTCCTCGCCGAGCTTTCGCGTGTGGGCGTAGAGCCTCGGCAGCTGAGTGGCCGTATCGACGCTCAGCCCGAACCGCGCCAGACGCTCGGCCACGAAGGCGGTGATATCGGCCTGGGTGAGCCGGCCGTGCAGCAGATACGGCGTCGAGGGATCGACCATCGCATCGACCGCGGCGAGCGCATGGACCATCTGCGCCGTGCAGTCGTCGACCCACGGCTGGTGCCGCTTCTCGACCGGCGTGTGGTTGCGGTGATAGGCGGCCTGCAGGCCCTTGTCGCAGGCGCCCATCATCATCGCCGCCATCCGCAGCACGGCGCGCCGCTCAGGCCCCGAGCGCGGCACGGTCGGCCGTTCGCCGCCGTAGGCCTCGTCGAGGTGATCGACGATCGCGCTGCTGTCGATCAGCGTCTCGCCGTCGTCGAGCACCAGCGCGGGGATGCGGCCGAGCGGATTGTGGCCGCGCACCTCCTCGCGATTGCCGAAGCCCGAGACGCAGCGCTGCTCGTAGGTTATGCCCAGCGCCGTGAGCGTGATGGCAACCCGCCGCGTGTAGGGTGAGCGGTTGACGCCGATCAGCCGCATCGAGGTTCCCTCCACTCAGGCCGCCAGCACCAAGCGGTCGACCGACGGCAGGAAGCCGAAGTTCTCGTAGAAGCGCTTGGCGTCGCGGTTGAAGTCGTGCACCGCGACCTCGACATGCGTCGCGCGACGCTGGCGCGACCATTCAACCGCCGCCGCGAGCAGCCGGCGCCCGACCCTGCGGCCGCGCTGATCGGCCCGCACCACGAGGTTGTCGAGCTCGATCACCTTGCGCGGCACGGCGCCGGCGAAGCCCGAGGGAACGCGGGTCAGCAGCACGGCGAGCCCGACCACGCCCTCCTCGCTCTGCGCCACCAGCACCGTCGACTCCGCCTGCGCCAGCCAGTGGGCGACCTGCTCGCGGGTACGGGCGGGCGGCGGGAACGGCTGGAACATGTCCGGCCGCGCCTCGCGATGGATCTCGTCGAGCTGATCGAACAGCGCGCACAGCTCCTCGTAATCGCGCAGGCTCGCCTGGCGCACACGAATGGCCAATGGTCGTTGGTCTGCTTCGTCCGAAAGTGCTTCTGCGATCGACATCTGGTCCTCCGTTTGCGGTCCCGCCGCGGCCCGGAGGCCCTGTCTCAGAAACAATGAAGCCGCCGGGAGCGGCGGCTTCGTTGGGTCATGACCTTTCGCGCCGCCTATGTTAGCGACGTAAAATACCAACCCTTGGTGAGCAGGTTCGTGGTCATGGGCGCCTGTTTACGCTCGCCATGGTGGTTCTGTCAACGGCATGCGCCTATCGTCCGTCGATGAGCCCCTCTTCTCTCGTTGCCGCCGCGCCGTGGTGGCGGCCCGGCACCGGCCGCTTTCTGGTAATCCGCGGCGGCCGGCCGCTTGCCGGCACCTATCCGATCAGCGGCGCCAAGAACGCGGCCCTGCCGCTTATGGTGGCCGCCCTGCTCACGCCCCATCTCGTCACCCTGCGCAACGTGCCGGGCAACCTCGACGTCGCCGTGCTGGCGGCACTGCTGCAGCGGCTGGGTTGCGAGATGCATTGGTCGCCGCGTTCAGACGGCCTTGCCGTGACGATCTCCGCCGATCGGGTGCGCCCCGCCGATATCGACCCGGAGTTGGTCGCGCGCATGCGCGCCTCCGTCCTGCTGCTCGGCGCCCTGCTGGCGCGCTGCGGCGAGGCCCGGCTGCCGCTGCCGGGCGGCGACGCGATCGGCCTGCGCGGCATCGACTTCCATCTCGCCGGCCTGCGCGCGATGGGCGCCACCATCACGCTCGACGGCGGCATGATCGATGCGACCGCGCGCGATGGCCTGCACGGCGCCGAGATCCTGCTACCGACGCCCTCGGTCGGGGCCACCGAGAACCTGATGCTTGCGGCCGTGCTGGCGAGCGGCCGCACCACCATCCGCAACGCCGCGTGCGAGCCCGAGGTCGCCGACCTCGCCACCTGTCTCGTCGCCATGGGCGCCGGGATCGCCGGCATCGGCACTCACGAATTGACGATCGAGGGCGGCCGGGCCCTCGGCGGCGCCGTGCACACGGTACTGCCCGACCGTATCGAGTTCGGCACGCTCGCCTGCGCCGCCGCCGCGACCGATGGCCGCCTCGTTCTGCCGCAGGGCCGCATCGCACTGCTGGGCGCCGCCGCGCAGCTCTACGAGGCGGCCGGTGTCGCCCTGCACGAGACGCCCGACGGCGTGGGCGCCGAGCGCGCGCCCGATGGATTGCGCGGCATCGACATCACGACTGGTCCCTATCCGGCGTTCGCCACCGATCTGCAGGCGCCGACCATGGCGTTGCTGGCGCTCGCCGCCGACGCGAGCGCCGTTACCGAGACCGTGTTCGAGCAGCGCTTCCGCCATGTCGGCGAACTGCGCAAATTCGGCGCCAGCATCTCCGTGGTCGGCCGCACCGCGCTGGTGCGCGGCGTTCCTCGGCTGCGAGGCGCGGCGGCGACCTGCAGCGACGTGCGCGCTGCCGCCGCCCTGGTCATCGCGGGCCTCTGCGCCACAGGCGAAACGCGACTCGACGGGCTCGATCATCTCGACCGAGGCTATGACGGCATGACGGAGAAGCTGATGGCCGTCGGCGCGGATATCGTCCGCGTCGACGATTAAACCGCGCCGCTGACCGCCCCCGCCTCACGCCCGAGCGCGCCGAGCGCCTCGACCAGCTTGTGGTTGTTGAATGGCTTGTTCAGCGTCGGCACCTGCTCGAAACCGGGCGGCAGCGCCGACCGGCCGTAGCCCGTTACGAACAGGAACGGAACCGCGCTGCGAACCATTGCTGCCGGCACCGCCCGTACCTGCCGTCCGTGGAGATTGACGTCGAGCGCCGCCTTGTCGAAGCGCGTCGCCTTGAGGGCTGACAAGGCTTCCTCTTCCGAACTCACGGCGATGACGGTGGCACCCGCTTCCGCCAGCACCTGCTCCACCATCATGGCGACCAGCGGCTCGTCCTCGAGCACGAGGATGCGCTGACCGGCAAGCGGCTGCGATGCGTCATCCTCGGTCCGGGGTGACGGGACTGCCGCCGTGCCGCCCTCGGCTTTGTCGGCGACGACCTTGGTCTCGGGCAACGGCAGGTCGATACTCCAGCTCACGCCCTCGGCATCGAAGATCGCCCGCGCACTGCCGCCCAGGCCCTTGCTGCTCTGCTCTATCAAGGTCGTGCCGAAGCCACGGGACTTTGGCGCGGTGACAACCGGTCCGCCGCGCTCGACCCAGCGCAGGCGCAGCGTGTCGTCCTCCAGCATCCAGGTGATCTTCACTGTGCCACGCGGCGTCGAGCAGGCACCGTATTTCACGCAGTTCGTCCCGAGCTCATGCAGCATGAGCCCGAGATGCAAAGTCACCTGCGGATCGAGATCGATCTCCGGTCCCGACATCTCCAGTCGAGACTCGTCGACCGGCCCCTGCAGCAGCTGCTCGCGCAGCAGCAGCCGCAAACTGGTGCCGCGCCAACTCTCTTCGGTCAGCAGTCCGTGCACGCGCGCGAGTGCCTCGATGCGGCTGGAGAAGCGCGGCGCGAAATCGGCTGGCGCGCGCGTGTGGCGCAAGGTCTGATGGGCGATCGCCTGCACGGTGGCGAGCGTGTTCTTGACCCGATGGTCGAGCTCGCGCAGCAGCAGTTTGCGCGTCACCTCGCCCTGAACGCGGTGCGTCACGTCGCTCGCCGCTCCGAACCATTCGACGATCTCGCCGGCAGCATTGAACAGCGGCACCGCGCGCGACAACGTCCAACCCAAGGTGCCGTCGACGCGCAGGACACGGTGCTCGAGCTCGAACACGCTCTTGCTGTCGATCGCCTGCCGGATGGCGGCCGTCACCGTCGCGCGATCATCGGGATGGATGTAGTTTTCGAGCCAGCCCGCACTCGGCGCCTGGGTGTCGACGATGAAGCCCTGGCCCTGCAGCTCGAGCATCTCGGTCCAGTCGGCGCTCATGCGATAGACGACGTAGGTGCTGGCATTGACCAACGCCCTCAGCCGCTCCTCGCTCTTGCGCACCGCCGCCTCGGCCTCCTGGCGCACGCGCACAAGGCCGAGCGAACCCTGGATGCGGGCCAGCAGCTCGCGCGCTCCGAACGGCTTGACCATGTAGTCGTCGGCGCCGGCCTGCATGCCTTCGATGCGCGCCTCCTCGCCGGCACGCGCCGACAGCAGAATGATCGGCACCGCCTTGAGATGCGGGTCGGCCCGCAACACGCGCAGCAGGCCGAAGCCATCGAGCCGTGGCATCATCACGTCGGCGAGGACAAGGTTGGGCCTCCAGGCGCGCGCGACGCTGGCTGCCGCCTCGCCGTCGGCCACCGTCTCTACCACATACCCCGCCTGCTCGAGGATCCGCTTCAGGTAATCGCGCATGTCGGCGTTGTCGTCCGCCAACAGGACACGCCGCATGTCGGGAAAGGCGGACGGATAGAACGGGCCGCTTTCAGGATGAACATTCGGATCGCCCGCGCTCGACTCGCCGGGCAACCACCGCTTCATCTCCTCGAGATATGGCACGGCACGCAAGCCGCCGGCGTCGGGCTTTGCGCTGGCTGCGATGCGGTCGACCGGCAGATGCTTGGTGCCGAACGGAATGAACACGTGGAATCGGCTGCCGCGGCCGACCTCGCTCTCGACCTCCACCCTACCGCCATGAAACCGCGCCAGCTCCTGCACCAGCGCCAGCCCGATGCCGCTGCCTTCGTAGGATCGGCCGGGGGCGCCGTTGATGCGATGAAAGCGCTCGAAAAGCCTCGGAATCTCCTGCGCGGAGATGCCGGTGCCCGTGTCGCGAACGGTCAAGCGCGCCTCGGTGCCGACCCGGTGGACGGACACTTCGATCTCGCCGTCGAACGTGAACTTGAATGCGTTCGAGATGAGATTGAGGACGATCTTCTCCCACATCTCGCCGTCGACATGGACCGGCTCGCCAAGCGGCGGGCAGTCCACGCTCAGCCTCATACCGGCGCGCTCGATCGTCGAGCGGAAGACACTCGCCAGCTCCGCCGTCACGGTGGCGAGATCGGCCGCCGCGTAGCTTGCCTGCACACGGCCAGCCTCGATGCGCGAGAAGTCGAGCAGGCTGTTGACCAGCTTGAGCAGTCGCTGGGAACTGCGATGAGCCAGCTCGATCTGCTCGCGATCGGCATCCGCCAGCGTCGAGTTCGCCAGAGTATTCTCGATCGGCCCCAGCATCAGGGTCAGTGGCGTCCGGAACTCGTGGCTGACATTGGAAAAGAAAGCCGTCTTCACGCGATCGATCTCGGCCAGCGCGTCGGCCTTGCGCTTCTCCTCCTCATAGGCGCGCGCGTTGGCGATCGCGGTTGCGACCTGGGCGGCCGCCAGGTCGAGGAAGCTACGGTAGAGCTCGTCGAACCGCAGCAGCGGGCTCACACCGGTGATCAGGAACCCCGCCAGCTCACTTGCCTTGGTCGCGCGGATCGGCACGATGGCCGCCGGGCCCGCAGGCGAGCGCTCGACCAGGGCCATCACCTGGCTTTCCGCCACTTCGGCCAACTGCCACGGCGCTGCATCCTGCTTGAGGTCGATCGTCGGCGGACAAAGGCTCTGGTGGTCCAACAGTCCGGTCGCGCCAGCAAGCCGTGCTTGCCTCCCGTCCTCGCTGGCGAGGTAGAGCAGCGCGAACGGCAGGTCGTCATGATAGCCGGCCAAGGTCGCGGCCGTTATCTGGCCAGCGGCTTCGGCAGTCCGAGCATCGGCCAGGCGCTGGCCGAGGTCACGCAACGCCAGCGTCCGGCGTTCACCGAGGACCTTGCCGGTGATCTCGTGCACGGGGGCGATCACCCCGCCGATGCCGCCTATCGCGGTGGGATCGGGTATCGGGCTGTATACGACCGTGAAATGGGTCTCCTCGAGGAAGCCGTGCCGCTTGATGTCGAGGCGGATGTCGTCGATCGAGGTCGGCGTGCCGCTGAACGGCGCGTCGATCAGTGGCTTCAGGACGTCATGGATCTCCGACCAGGCTTCCCTGACCGGCCGGCCCAGCGCCCACGGATGCTTGGCGCCGAGCACGGGGATATAGGCGTCGTTGTAGAGGCAGAGATAGTCCGGCCCCCACCACATGATGATCGGCTGCCCGTTGGCCAGCAGCAGGCTGACCGTCATCTTCAGGCTGGGCGACCACGTAGCGACCGGACCGAACGGCGTTGCCGCCCAGTCCATCTCCCGCATTCGCTTGCCCATCTCCCCGCCGCCCGAAAGGAACGCCAGATCGGGGTTCGGATGCATACGACATACCTCAAAGAGATTGCGAAGACGGGCTGAAAGCGCAGTCTCTTACAAGACGATCAACTCCTGGAGGGGGTCGAGGACGGAGGGCTACTCCGCCGCGACCGCCATCGCCTGTTTGAGGCCCGGCATGGTGAAGCCGAGCTTGTCGAGCTTGGCGATCATGTCCTTGCCCTGCGCCTCCGCCGTCTCGACCAGCGGCGGCCGCACCGGGGTCCACGCGGCATCGGCACCGTAATGGGCGATGACGTACTTCAGCGCCGGGATCATGACGTAGCCCTGCATCACGCCGCGCACCTCGTTGATCCAGCCCTGCAGCTTCTCGCCCTCGGGGGTGGCGTACTTCTTGTAGGTCTCGGCGATCTTGCCCGGGTTGATGTTGGCGGTGGCGCTGATGCAGCCCGCGCCGCCCGACTTGATGTTGTCGATCAAGGGCTTCTCGTTGCCCGAGAAGACGTCGAAGCCGTCCTTGGCGAAGGCGTCGATCATGCTCTTGGTGTGCGCCCAGTCGTCCGATGAATCCTTCATGCCGGCGATCTGCTTCGGGTAGGCCTTCATCAGCCGCTCGACCAGCTTGTGGGTGATCGGCACCGCCGACACCGGCGGGATGTGATAGAGGTAGACCCGGAGCTTGTCGTCACCGACGCGCTGCACGACCTCCGAGAAGAAGCGGAACAGCCCCTCCTCCGGAACGCCCTTGTAGTAGAACGGCGGCAGCATCAGCACGCCCGCGACGCCCTTCTTGGTCGCGTGGGCCGACACCTTGGCCGCCTCGTTGATCGAGCAGGCGCCGGTGCCCGGCATCATGCGATCGGTCGGCACGCCCGCGGCGACCACCTTGTCGAGCAGCTCCATGCGCTCGTCGGCCGACATCGAATTGGCCTCGGAATTGGTGCCGAACATGGCGAGGCCACAATCCTGGCTGAGCAGCCATTTGCAGTGCGCGATGAAGCGGCCGAGGTCGGGCGACAGGTCGCGCTTGAAGGGAGTGACGACGGGCGAAAGAACGCCTTTGATCCGCTGGGCGGCCATGATGTTATGTCCTTCGGGAATTGGCGCGCCTGTTTTCGCATCCAAGCGCCGGAGACGTCCAGTGGCAGAAATCCTTCCCGAAGACGGCTTCGCCGGCACCCTGATCGGACGCGTCCAGACGCCCGCCGGGCCCAGCGTCGTCGCTGTGCGGCAGGACGGCGTTTTCGACATCTCCGCCGTGGCGCCGACCGTCGCAGACTTGTGCAATGCGGCCGAGCCTGCCGCCCTGGCGCGATCCAAGGGCGAACGGCTCGGTTCGCTGGACGAGGTCATCCACGCCCTGCTGGCGCCGATCGACCTGCAGGCGATCAAGGCGGCCGGCGTCACCTTCGCCGTCAGCCTGCTGGAGCGGCTGATCGAGGAGCATGCCAAGGGCGATCTCAGCCGCGCCGACAGCGTGCGCAAGGAGCTCAACGCGATCATCGGCGTCGATGTCACCACGATCAAGCCGGGCTCGCCCGAAGCCGAGGCGCTGAAGAAGACGCTGGTCGCGCGCGGCGCCTGGTCGCCCTACCTCGAGGTCGGCATCGGCCCCTACGCCGAGATCTTCACCAAGGCGCCGCCGATGTCGGCGGTGGGCTATGGCGCGGAAATCGGCATCCGGCCGGATTCCGATTGGAACAATCCCGAGCCCGAGGTGACGCTGATCGTGAACGCGGCCGGCAAGATCGTCGGTGCGACGCTCGGCAACGACGTCAACCTGCGCGACATGGAGGGCCGCAGCGCCCTGCTGCTGGGCATCGCCAAGGACAACAACGCCTCCTGCGCGATCGGCCCGTTCGTGCGGCTGTTCGATGCGACCTTCACGCTCGACGACGTGCGCAAGGCCAAGGTCGACCTCGAGGTCACCGGGCCCGACCAGTTCCGCCTGCGCGGCTCGAGCGATCTCTCGAAGATCAGCCGCGACCCGACCGACCTCGTGACGCACGCCATGGGCAAGCTGCACCAGTATCCCGACGGCATGGCGCTGATGACCGGCACGCTGTTCGCGCCGACCGAGCAGCGCAAGCCGGGCGGCCACGGTTTCACGCATATGATTGGCGACCTGGTGTCGATCCGCTCACCCAAGCTCGGCACGCTGACCAACCGCGTGAACCATTGCGACAAGATCGCGCCGTGGACGTTCGGGACATCGGCGCTGATGCGCAACCTCGCCGGCCGGGGCCTGCTGAAGTGAGCGATCTCACCCGTCTGCCGGCGTCGATCCTGCGCGAGAAGATCGCGGCCAAGGAGCTGTCGCCGGTCGAACTGACGAAGGCCGTGCTGGCACGGGCGGAGAAGCTGCAGCCGGTGCTGAACTGCTTCATCACCTTGGTGCCTGAGCAGGCGCTGGCCGCGGCGAAGCAGGCCGAGGACGACGTCATGCAGGGCAAGCCGCTCGGCCTGCTGCACGGCATTCCCTACGCCGCCAAGGACCTGGTGAACACCGCGGGCGTGCGCACGACCTTCGGCTCGCTGCTGCACGCCCAAAACGTGCCGAACAGCGATGCCGTGGCCAACGAGCGCGTGAAGCAGGCAGGCGGCATCCTGTTCGGCAAGACGACGACGCCCGAGTACGGCCACAAGGGGCTGACCGACGCGCCCTTGTTCGGCCGCACGCGCAACGCCTGGAGCGCCGAGCGGACATCCGCCGGCTCGAGTGGCGGCGCAGCGGTCGCGATCGCGGCCGGCATCGGACCGATCGGCATCGCCACGGACGGCGGCGGCTCGACCCGCATTCCCGCCGCGGCCAACGGCGTGGTCGGGCTGAAGCAGAGCAACGGCGTGATCCCGCACAGCCAGGTCGCCGACCTGTTCGGCAACTACACCTACGTCACGCCGATGACGCGCACGGTGATGGACACCGCGCTGATGCTGCAGGCGATGGCGGGGCCGCATCCCAGCGACCCATGGTCGATCGGCACCGTCCCGCAGGACTATCTCGCGGCGGCGCGGCTGGACGGCGATCTCTCGGGCAAGCGCTTCCTCTACAGCGCCACGCTCGGCAACCGCTTCGTGTCGAAGGACGTGGTCGCGGCCTTTGAGGCGGCACTGGTCAAGCTCAAGGATGCCGGGGCCGAGCTGGTCGAGCTCACCGGCGAGCTGCCCGACATGGAGCCGATCTGGCGGGTGATCAACCACACGACCTGGCGGGCGCGCTTCGCCGACATGATCCTGCGCGACGGCGAGCACATGACACCGTCGCTGGTGCGGCAGGTGGCGATGGCCGAGGAATGGAGCGGCGCCGACTACCAGCGCGCCATGTTCCAGCGCGCCGACCTCTTCCGCATGGTGCAGAAGTGGCTCGACGGGGCCGACTATCTCGTCACGCCGACGCTGTCGCGCACCGCGCTGCCGATCGAGCAGGACCTGTTCGAGCCGATCGTGATCGACGGTGTCGAGGTGGGTGAGCTGCGGCGCAACTGGTTCCCCTACACCATGCCGTTCAACATCACCGGCCACCCGGCGATCACCGTGAGCTGCGGCTTCGCCGGCGACGGCCTGCCGGTCGGCCTGCAGATCGTCGGCCGCTTCCGCGACGAGGCCTCGGTGCTGCGCGCCGCGGCGATCTACGAGGCGAGCGAGCCCTGGCTCGAGCGATGGCCCGACCTGTAAGGCGCCCGCCTCCGCTCGGCGCGGAGGAGATCCAGGCGCGCGTGCTGCACCGTGACGGGCTGATCCTGGTGATCGACAAGCCGGCCGGCCTCGCCGTGCATGCCGGGCCGAGCGGCGCACCGAACGTCGAGGAATGCTTCGACGCACTGCGCTT
>Ga0207702_10005406_pt1 | contig 11185 bp, 8 predicted proteins | sample KBSCornC62_FD_184302 | JGI IMG/M metagenome (GOLD analysis project Ga0207702, IMG submission 184302) | Corn rhizosphere microbial communities from Kellogg Biological Station, Michigan, USA - KBS Corn C6-2 (SPAdes) (version 2) | ecosystem: Host-associated > Plants > Roots > Rhizosphere > Soil ...
GCTACGCGCATCTTGGCACCGGCAACTATCACAGCGGCAACGCGCGGCTGTATACCGACTACAGCCTGCTCACTTCCGACGCGGCGCTGTGCGAAGACGTGCATAAACTCTTCAGCCAGCTTACCGGCATGGGCAAGCTGCTGAAGATGAAAAAGCTGCTGCATGCACCGTTTACGCTGAAGAAATCGCTGCTCGACCTGATCGCTCGCGAAACCGCGCACGCCGAAGCCGGCAAGCCGGCGCACATGATCATCAAGATCAATGCGCTCACCGACGCGAAAATGATCCGCGCGCTGTACAAGGCCAGCATGGCCGGCGTGAAAGTGGATCTGCTGGTGCGCGGCATGTGCTGCCTGCGCCCGGGCATTCCCGGCGTCTCGCACAACATCCACGTGCGTTCGATCGTCGGCCGCTTTCTCGAACACAGCCGCGTGTACTGGTTCGCCAACGGCGGCGATGAACGCATGTACCTGGCCAGCGCCGATTTGATGGAACGCAACCTGGATCGCCGCGTCGAAACCGGTTTTCCGATCGAAGACAAGAAACTGCGCCAGCGCATCCGCAAGGAGCTGGACCTGTACCTCAGCGACAACACCACCACGTGGCAATTGCACACGGATGGCAGTTACGCGCGCCTGTCTCCGGCCGACGGGCAGATACCGCATGACGCGCAACGGCTATTGCTGGAGAAGTATTGCGGCGTTGGCGCGCCTGCTGCGTCCTGATTATGCTGCGTTGGGTTACGCCTGACTTGATCCGGGGCAACCCAACCTACATTGCCGTCCTCAGTTACGCATGCACGTGCCGCTTCAGCCATTCCACGTAACGATCGACGAATCCCTGCAAAAACTTCTTCGTGCTGTCAACACCGATGTTGCCGTCGTCGTCGATCAAGCCGTCGCTGAACTTCACGAACACTTCCGGCTGCCCCATCAACGGCACGTCCAGATACGCGCAGATATTGCGCAAGTGCTGCTGCGCCATCGCGGTGCCGGTGGCGCCCACTGAAACGCCGATCACCGCGCCCGGCTTGTTGGCGAACGCACTGCTGCCATACGGACGCGAAGCAATGTCGATGGCGTTTTTCAGCACGCCAGGGACCGAGCGGTTGTACTCGGGGGTGACGAACAACAGCGCGTCTGCCGCCTTGATCTGCGCCTTGAGCTGTTGGCAGGCTGGTGGGTAGTCGCTGTCGAAATCCTGGTTGTAGAGCGGCAGGTTGTCGATGCGTATGGACTCGAAAGACAGCTCCGGCGGGGCCAGCTTTTCCACCGCCTTGGCCAGTTTGCGGTTGAAGGAATCCTTGCGCAGGCTGCCGACCAGTACCGCCACCTTGATTGCCGTCATGTCTTTCTCCCGAAAAAGCTTGCCTAGGGCCTGTTCGCAACATGCCCGAATGGCCTGCAATCGAGCGTGAAAACGAGCACTCAAGCGCTGGCACGCGTCCTGCTTGGCTACGGGGAATGGGCGCCTTGGTACGCGACAACGTGCCCACCATGGCAGTAAGGTCTTTGATGAAACATCCGCGAGGAGTCAAGGGAGCAGCAGGCCATCGGAATGCCTGCCGATCGCGGTAATACCAAAACCAAAAAAGAAGCGGAAGCGCAGGACCACTTCATGGATCGGGGGTATGAGGTGTTGGGGGAGGCAGTGCGCAAACCATGCCTGTTGCAAAGGTGGCTTTGGGCCGTCGTGCTGCTGTTTTGCCTGCTGCTGTCCCTGGTCCACGCCAGCGCATACGCGCCGCTGCCGCTGACCGGGGCCTGGCGCGAGGTGGCGCGAGGGGACACGCCCGCGTCAGCTATGGACGCATTTCGGCACGGGCTGTTCAAGCCTTTCAATCCCGCGCTACTCGAGCGGTTCCCGCGCAACGCCCTTGGCAGTTGGGTGGTGCTGCAGCCGAATGCGGCCGGCGCGAAGGAAGAACAACGCATCCTGTCGATCTACCCTGCCCCGCTGGGATCGGTCACGATGTATGACGACGAGAACCATGCACGCACACTTGCCATGGACAGCATCGATGGCAGCCTCCACGGGCATGGGCGACTGGCGTTTTCTCTACCAGACGGCGAAACGACCCAGCCGATCCTGTTGAAATTCGAAGCCACCGGCACACTGGCCGCGCCCGAGCGCTTCGCGTTGCAGAACCTCGACGACTATTTGCGCAAGGACGCCACCTGGCTGGCGTTTGCTACGGCGTGTTTCGCCATCATGGTAGCGATGGCGCTGATGGCGCTGTGCTTCGCCATCATGCTGCGCGATGTCACGTTCGCCTGGTACACCGGCTACATGCTCTGCTACGTGATCGTGCAAGGCGTGCAGACCGGCTTTCTGTTCCATCCGCTCGGCTTGCGCTGGCTGGCCGGGTCGGAGCTGCTGGTGGGCGTTTCGGCGGTGGCACTGTCGGTGTCGTTCGCTGCACTGTTCATCAGTCGCTTCTGCGATGTGCAGCGTTATGCGCCGGCGTTGCGCGTGCCAGTAGTGGCGTTGGGTTTTGCCATGCCGCTGATCGTGCTGATGCGGTGCAGCGGCATCAACGAACTGGTGGTGATGGCACAAACGCTGGTCAACCCGGTGCTGATTCTTGGCGCCCTGCTCATGTTGCTTACGGCGCTCGTCACCGGCGCGCGCGGTTCGCGGCAGGCGTGGTTCTTTCTCACCGGGTGGACGCCGTTGCTGCTGCTGACTGCGCTGACCAGCGCGCAAGACACGGGTGCGCTGCCGAACCTGGACTGGCTCAATGATGCGAGCATCGCCATGGGCGCGTTCGAAGCGATCGTGCTGTCGCTTGGACTGGCCGATCGCGCGCTCACCATGCGGCACGATCGCGACCACGTGCGCGTACTGGCTGACCGCGATCCGCTCACCAACATCCTCAACCGGCGTGCATGGACGGAAGCGGCCACGCGCATGCTCACCGAGGTAGCCGGTACGGACCGCTCGATCGCCTTGCTGTTTCTGGACCTGGACTACTTCAAGACCTTGAATGACCTGCAGGGTCACGCGGCCGGCGACCGCGCGCTGGTGACTGTGGCGCAAGTGCTGGGCAGCGAATTGCGTCCTACCGATCTGCTTGGCCGTTACGGCGGCGAAGAATTTGTCGCGATGCTGCACGATGTAAACCAGGAACAGGCCATGTATGTCGCCACGCGCCTATGCCGGCGCGTGCACCGCCTGGAAATTCCGGTGGATCAGCAGGATTTGCGCCTCAGCGTAAGCATCGGCCTGGCCATGCGCAGCATGGGCGATACGCTGGAATCGATGATCGAGCGCGCGGATCAGGCGATGTACTACGTGAAGCTCAACGGGCGCAATCATGTGCATGCGTATGAGCGGCGGGCGGAGATTTATGCCAATCGAAGTCCGCCGGGGAAAACATAACGTGGCTTTTCTTTATGAAGGCAACAACTTTCGACAAGCTCAAATCACACCTCATCGTCCTTCGCCGGAATGACGATGAGGCAATGTGACCAAACACGCCTGATTTGCAGGCTGGGATGACAATCCCAGCACCACGATATGCATGGCGGCGATTGTCACCCTAGCCCATGCAACTTCTTCGCCGCAGCCACCACATCCGCATCGCCCGGCAACACCAGAAACGCCGCGCCCGCCAGCGGTGTGTAGGTATCCGCGCCGACCACGCGTTCCAGCGGCGTGCTGCCGAAACCGGCTTCCACGATGGCGGTGATCACACCCTCGCCCACGCCCGCGCTCTTGCGGCCTTCATCCAGCACCAGAATGTGCTTGGCGTTCTTCGCCTGCTCAGCAATGAAACCGTCGTTGAGCGGCGCCAGCCAGCGCAGGTCGACCACGCGCACCTTCCAGTTCAATGCCTTCTCGATGCTGCGCGCTGAACGCAATGCCATCGGCACGCCGTTGCCGAAGGTGAAGATCACCAGGTCATTGGCCTCGGCGTTGTACACGCGGCCTTCGCCGAGCGTCATCGCTTCGCCGGGTGTGGGATAGGCGAATTGCCACTGGCCGTCACCCGCTTCGTAGAGATCCTTGGTCATGTAGAGCGCGATCGGTTCCAGATACGCGCACACGCGGCCATCCACTTTCGCCAGCGCCATCAGCGTACGCAGCATGGTGGCGGCATCGTCGCCGCGGCTGGGGCAGCCGACGACAAGGCCGGGAATATCGCGCAGCGCGGCGATCGAGTTGTCGTTGTGGAAATGCCCGCCGAAGCCGCGCTGATAACCGAGCGAGGCCACGCGCATCACCAGCGGATTGCGATATTGGCCGTTGGAGAAAAACTGCAGCGACGCCGCTTCACCGCGGATCTGGTCGCAGGCGTTGTGGAAATACGCCAGATACTGGATTTCCGGAATCGGCAGCATGCCCATATTGGCGTAGCCCTGCGCGAGTCCGAGGATGATCGTTTCGTCGAGCAGCGTATTGAACACGCGATTGCCCTTGAAGACTTTGTTCAGTCCCTTGGTGACCGTATACACGCCGCCCTTCTGCGCCACATCCTCGCCGAACAGCAGCGATTCGGGATACTTCGCCATCAAATCGTGCAAGGCCTGGTTGATCTGGATGGCCAGATGGCGTGGCGGCTGCTTTTCCGGCAGTTTGCCTTCGCCGCCGAATACCGCGATGCGCTGGTCCTGGTAGTCCACGCGCTCCGCTTCCGCTTTTACCTTGTCCGGCGTGTACGGCGCGAGCGGCGCCATCACTTCATCCAGGCTTTGCAGCCGTGGGCGGCGATCGGCATCTTCGGCCGCGGCAAAGCAGCGCTTGCGAAGCGTTTCGTACAAGGCCAGCAGTTCGTCCTTCGAATACAAGCCCGATTCCAGCGCGATCGCCGCGGAACGCAGCAGCGGATCGGAGGCTTCCACCGTCACCAGTTCCTCGATGCTGCGCCATTCGATTTCGAAATCGGTACCGGCGTGGCCCATGACGCGCGTGGTCTTCAAATGCAGGAACGTAGGCCGGCGTGTTTCGCGGCAATGCGCCACGGCGCGCTGTACTTGTTCATAGCCGCCAGCCAGATCCAGGCCATCGGCAAAGAAATAATCCAGGTCGCGGCGATGCTGGAAGTTGTTCGCCACCCAGTCGCTGGGCGTTTTCACCGAAATGCCGATGCCGTTGTCTTCGCATACGAACAGCACAGGCGCCGGCAGTTTCTGATACGCCGTCCAAGCGGCCGCGTTGAACGCGGTTTGTGCGGTGGCATGATTGCTGGACGCATCGCCGAACGAACAGATGGCGATGGAATCATTGGGAATCGGCAATGTGTGCCCGATGCGGCGTGCCTGCTCGATGGCGACGGCCGTGCCCAAGGCCTTGGGCAAATGCGACGCAATGGTCGAGGTCTGCGGCAATACCCACAACGGCTTGCTGCCCCACACTTTGTGGCGTCCGCCGGAAGCGGGATCTTCCTTGCTGGCGGCAAATGACAACGCCGAATCCATGATCGGATCCATGCCCGGCAGTTTGCGGAAGCGCTCGGCCATGAAGCCGCCGGAGCGGTAATGCAGAAAGGCCGGATCGGTGTGCCGCGTCAAGCGCGCCACCATCGCATTACCTTCATGGCCGGAACTGCCGATGGTGTAGAACACTTTGTTCTGCACGCGCAGCACGCGCGCCATCAGATCGAGATGGCGGGAAATCAGCTGCGACTCCAGCAGTTCGCAAAATCCGTGTGCGTCCAGCGCGCTGCCCGGCAGCACCGATTCGTGCTCGCGCGGCCGGGCATGCACGTCGCCTTGCCATAGCCGCACGAACTCGGTGAAGTTCTGATCGACGATTTCGGCGCGATTGAAGCCCTTGTGGCGGGCGGCGATGTGAGTGGAAGACATGATGGAAGGTTCTCTACGATGATCGGATTGGCGTGCCATGCATGTTCACAAGGCGCGCAGAAGTTCGGCGCGCGCAAGGTCTTTGGGACGGCCGAAGCTTTCGAGGATGTGGATCTGTTCGTCGCGGGCAGGAATGGGGACATCGACACCCGCGACATTCACGTGGACGATTTCGCGTACGCGCACGGCTTGCCAGCCATGCTCGCCGCTCAGTTCAAGGCCGCCCATGACTTCGAGCGGCATGCCGGCAAATTGGAACCGGGCGAAGCAGGAACGGAAGCGATCGGCGTCGGCAGGCGTATAGGAGCTGTCGAGGCGCGCTGGCCACAACGCGATGAGGCGCTGAGCATCCGCAACGCTGGTCAACAGATCCAGATCGGCCGCCTGCACCGCCGCACCGGACAGCGCGGCCGCGGCGCTTCCGATAACTGCCCACGGGTCGCGGCAATGCACATGCAATTGCGGCACGCTGTCCGCAATCACACCACGCAAGGCCGCACTGAGTTGCATCATGGACGATTCATTCCGATGTTCCCGCGCGATAGCCGCAGCACGCCACGGACTGCTGAACCGGCGGACACTTGACCGAGCCATACGAGCAAAACACGCAGCAATCGCCGGGCTTGGGGCGAAGCAGCGCCTGGCAGTTCGGGCAATCGTAGAAAAACAGGCAGGCGTTGACGGGCATGGTTTCTTCTTGCGAGAAACCGCAATGCGGACACGTGATGACGGATTGCAGATGGATGCCGCTCATACCCGCGCTCGCTTCACCGCGTTCATCGCCTGCGCAACCACTCTTCCCGCGTTTGCCCCCAGATTTCCACCGTGATGTCCTGGTAGGGCTCGGGCAAGGCCGAGTGGCGCAGGAAGCGGGAGCCCAGGCGCCTGGCCAGCGCCAGCGACGGCACATTGTCCGCGTTGATGGAATGGATGACTTCCGTCCAGCCCAGATGCTCGAATGCCCAGTCGATCGCAGCGGCGGCACCTTCGCGGGCATAGCCTTTGCCCCACGCCTCGCGCGCCAAGCCCCAGCCCACTTCGGTGCCCGGCCAGCCTTCCGGCTGCCAGGGGCCGAGCCGGCCGATCCAGCGGCCGGTGGCTTTCTCGATCACCGAGAACATGGAAAAACCCTGAATCATCCAGGCGCCGGCCAAGGTGAGAAAGCCGCGCCATGCAACGGGGCGCGCTTGCATGCCGCCGATGAAATGGGCGGCTTCCGCGTCGGCCATGTTGAGCGCGTAGGCGTCGAAATCCTCGCGGATGGGCGGGCGCAGGATCAGGCGTTCGGTTTCGATGATGCGGATATCGTGGATCGACACGGTTGGCTCCGAAGCTGTGGCGATACGCCTCCGAGGCCGTCATTCCCGCCGCAGCGGGCACCCATGTTGCTCTTGATGCATGTTCAAGATGGATTCCCGCTTTCGCGGGAATGACGTCCGGGCAAGATCAAGCTGTACGTCAGAACGCGTTGATGCCGGTCAACTCGCGCCCCACCACCAGCTGATGCACTGTCTCGGTGCCTTCATAGGTGATCACCGATTCCAGATTCAGCGCATGGCGAATCGCCGAATGCTCCACGGTGATGCCTGCACCGCCTAGCATGTCGCGGCAATCGCGTGCGATGTCGATCGCCATGCGCACGTTGTTCCATTTCGCCAGCGATACCTGGGTGGGTTCCATCTTGCCGGCATCCTTCAGGCGGCCGAGCTGCAGCGAAATCAACTGTGCCGACGTAATGCGGCGAGCCATGTCGGCCAGCTTCAACTGGATCGCCTGGTTCGAGGCGAGCGGGCGGCCGAACAGCACGCGCTCTTGCGTGTAATCCAGCACTTCCTTCAAGCATGCCTGCGCGGCGCCGATCGGTCCCCAGGTAATGCCGTAACGCGCCTGTGTAAGGCAGCCGAGCGGCCCTTTCAGGCCCTTCACATTCGGCAGGCGCTGCGCATCCGGTACGCGCACGTTGTCGAGGAACAGTGCGGAAGTGACCGATGCGCGCAGGCTCATCTTCTTGTGCACTTCCTGCGCGGTGAAACCCTTGGTGTCGGTGGGAACGATGAACCCCTGGATGCCATCGTCGGTCTGTGCCCACACGATCGCGATGTGCGCGAGGTTGCCGTTGGTGATCCACATCTTGGCGCCGTTGATGACCCAGTCGCCGCCGTCTTTCTTGGCGTTGGTCTTCATGTTGGCCGGGTCGGAGCCGCCGTGCGGTTCGGTCAAGCCGAAGCAGCCGATGATTTCGCCCGCCGCCATCTTCGGCAGGTACTGCATCTTCTGTTCTTCATTGCCGTAGGCGTAGATCGGATACATGCACAGCGAACTCTGCACGGAAGCGAAGCTGCGCAGGCCCGAATCGCCGCGCTCCAGTTCCTGGCAGATCAGGCCGTAGCTCACGCCGTTCATGCCGGCGCAGCCGTATTTTTCCGGGATGGTGGCGCCAAGCAGGCCGAGGTTGGCGATTTCAGGAACCAGCTCGGCGGGAAAACGCCCCTGGTCGAAGCAGTCGCCGATGATAGGCAGCACTTTTTCGTCGACAAACCGCCCTACGGTGTCCTGCACCATGCGCTCCTCATCGGTGAGCAGGGAGCGGACGTCGTACAGATCGAACGGATTCAAGCGGGCTGCCATAGGAGTTCCGTGAACAGTCGGGGAAGCCCTACATTGTAGCCGTGGCGCCCGAGGGTGGTCATGCCGGGGTGCAGCAGGGGCGTCAGCTTGGCGCAAACGGCGCCATCCGGTTCGTCAGTCCCGCAAACGCCCGCAGGCTGGGGGCGGGACGGGAAAAATCGGCGATCAGCCCTTGTGTTGCAAAATCAGCGCCGCCCCCTTCTCCGCCACCATCATGGTCGGCGCGTTGATGTTGCCGGAGGTGATGTTGGGAAATACCGACGCATCCACGATGCGCACCCCCTCCAGGCCATGCACTTTCAGATGCTTGTCCACCACGGACGTCGCCGGATCGCTGCCCATCGCGCACGAGCCGCACAGGTGATAGATGGAGCCGCAGTTCTCGCGGAAGTATTCAAGCATGGAGGCATCGTCGTCCACGATGTCACCCGGCAGCGTTTCTTCCACCGTGACGGCGCGCAGCGAAGGCGCTTGCATAAGCCGGCGGATAAGACGGCTGCCCTGGATTGCTTCGGCGACGTCTTTCTCGGTGCTGAGATAGTTCGGATCGATCTGCGGCGCATCTTCAGCGCGATTGGATGCGATGCGCACCCAGCCGCGGCTGGTCGGGCGGCAGGGATTGAAACAGAGCAAAAAGCCCGGATACGGTTCCGGCTTGATGGTGGCGCGGCTGCTCTTGGGAATCTGATACGACAGTGGATTGAAATAGAGCTGCAGGTTGGGATGGCGTTCCGCCTCGTCGCCGCGAAAGAATCCGCCGGACTGGTTAACGCTCATCGCCAGGGGACCGCTGCGCGACAACATGTATTGCAGGCCCACTTTCAGTTTGCCCAACGGCGAACCCAGCAAGCCGTTCAACGTAGGCACGTTTGCCTTGTAGTAGTAGCTGGCGCAAAGATGATCCTGCAGGTTGGCGCCAACGGCCGGCAGATGATGCAGCGTTTCGATGCCGTGCCGATCCAGCAGCGCCTTGTCGCCCACACCGGAGAGCTGCAGGATTTTTGGCGTGCCCACCGCACCCGCGGCGAGAATCACTTCACGCGCCGCGTAGATGTCCCACTCGCCGCCGCCCTGCCTCACACGCACGCCAATGGCGCGCTTGTCGGAATTGAACAGCACCCGATCCACTGTCATCTCCGTCTCGACGCGCACGTTGCGGCGTTTCATCGCTGGATGCAGGCAGGCGATGCTGCTGGAGCTGCGTTCGCCGTTGCGTGTGTTGAGATCGTAGATGCCTGAACCTTCGACCTGCGCGCCATTGAAATCGCGACTGCGTGGATAGCCCAGTTCGTCGCAGGCGGAAAGGAACGCATCGCAGATCGGGTGCGTCTGGCCACGCATCGAACTGATGTGGATCGGTCCGCTGCTGCCGTGGAATTCGGTGTCGCCTGCCGGATGCGTTTCCAGTTGCCGGAAATATGGCAGCGTGTCGCACCAGGACCAACCGTCATTGCCTGACGCCGCCCAGTCGTCGAAATCCTGCGGTTGGCCGCGCACGTAGATCATGGCGTTGATCGAGCCGGAGCCGCCCAGCGTTTTGCCGCGCGGCGCGTAAAGCTTGCGCCCGTGCAGCGCACGCTGCGGTTCGCTGTAGTGCATCCAGTTGTACTGCGGGTTGTAGTACAGCTTGACGAAGCCGCCGGGCATCTTGATCCACGGCGAATCGTCCTTGCCGCCGGCTTCCAGCACCAGCACGGAATGGCGGCCCGATGCGCTGAGACGATCGGCCAGAATGCAGCCGGCGGAACCGGCGCCAACAATGATGTAGTCGTATGTCATGCGTTGCTGCGTCCGTTCAGCCCCTGGCGGGTGCGTTGTCGTTGACGTCGAATGGCGTCGTCGCCATTTGCAGATGCAGGCGATCGCCCGTGTAAGGCGAATGCGCGCATACCACGTCCATATTGAGTTCGACGCCGAGGCCCGGCTCGGTCGAAGGAATGATGTAGCCGTCTTCCCATTGCAGCGGCTTCTTCAGGATTTCCGCGTGGAAACCACCCCATGTGCCGATGCTTTCCTGGATCAGGAAGTTCGGCGTGCACGCCGCCAATTGGAAACTCGCCGCTGCGCCGATCGGTCCGTTGTAGAGATGCGGCGCAATTTGCGCATAGAACGCTTCGGCCATGCCGGCGATTTTCTTTGCTTCCAGCAGACCGCCGCAGCGACCCACGTTCATCTGCAGGATCGACGCGCCGCCGGCCTGCAACAACTTGAAGAATTCGTACTTGGTAGTGAGTCGCTCGCCGGTAGCGATCGGAATGGTGGTCTTGGCCGCCACCTGCCCCATGGCTTCTTCCTGTCCCGGCGGGATCGGTTCCTCGAACCATAGTGGATCGTATTTCTCCAGGCGCCTGGCCAGGCGAATCGCAGAAGAAGGCACCATCTGCCCGTGCGTGCCGAACAGCAGATCGCAGCGGTTGCCTACCGCTTCGCGAATCGTGCGGCAGAACGTCTCGCAGCGTTCCAACACGTCCAGCGAAAGCTGGTGACCGGAGTACGCGGTATACGGGCCGGCCGGATCGAACTTCACTGCGGTGAAGCCTTGCTCCATCGCGCGAATGGCGTAGCTGGCAGCGAGATCGGGATCGCTGTAGTCGTACTCGCCCCTGCTGTTGATGGGGTAGAGATAGGTATACGAACGCAGACGCTCATGCACCTTGCCGCCGAGCAGTTCGTAGACCGGTTTGTTGGCGGCTTTGCCGATGATGTCCCAACAGGCCATTTCCAGGCCGCTCACCACGCCCATCATGGTC
>Ga0207702_10005409_pt1 | contig 11176 bp, 10 predicted proteins | sample KBSCornC62_FD_184302 | JGI IMG/M metagenome (GOLD analysis project Ga0207702, IMG submission 184302) | Corn rhizosphere microbial communities from Kellogg Biological Station, Michigan, USA - KBS Corn C6-2 (SPAdes) (version 2) | ecosystem: Host-associated > Plants > Roots > Rhizosphere > Soil ...
GACCGGGTGAAGACGGGGCTTGCGCAACAGGCCAACCTGTTGCTTGGCGCCGACCTGATGATTTCGGGCGATCGTCCGCTGCCGGCCGCATTCGCCGACGAAGCGCGCCGGCGCGGTTTGGCGACGTCCCCGGCAATCCGTTTCAACAGCATGGTGCAGGTGGCGGATGCGCCGGTGTCGGGCGCGGCGGTGCTCACCGACGTCAAGGCGGTCGCCGAAGGCTATCCGTTGCGCGGCGCCATCGCCCTGGTCGAGCACGACAGCGCTGTTCGCCTCGACGCGCGCGGCATTCCGGCGCGGGGCAGCGTATGGATCGACACGAAGCTCGCCGAGCGTCTCGGTGCGGGAAAGGGCGCGAAGGTTGCGGTCGGCGACGCGACGCTGACCGTCACCGCCATCATCGCGCAGGATCCCGAGATCGCCGGACTGACGTTCGCGCCCGCGCCGAAGCTGTTGCTGAATCTCGACGACGTTCCGGCGACGAATCTCCTGCAGCCGGGCAATCGGGCGACGTGGCGACTGCTGCTCGCCGCGGACGAAGCTGGCGACATCGAGCGCTTCCGGGCGTGGCTCGCCGGCGAATTGAAGCCGGGGCAGCGCGTCGAAACCGTCCGCGATCTGCGACCGGAAGTCCGCCAGACGCTCGAGCGCGCGGAACGCTTCCTCGGCCTGGCGGCGCTCGTGGCCGTGCTGCTGGCCGCTGCAGCGGTCGCGCTAGCGGCGTCGCGCTACCTGCGGCGTCATCTCGATGCCGCGGCGATGTTCCGCTGTCTCGGCGCGCCGGTTCGCCAGACGCTCGGGCTGTTCGTGACGCAATTCGCGGTCCTTGGAATCGTCGCGAGCGTCACAGGCGTGCTCTGCGCGCTGCTCGGTCAGCAGGCGCTGGCAGCGCTGTTGGCAACGGCATTCGTCGAGTCGTTGCCGCTGCCGACGTGGATGCCGGCGGTGAAGGCGCTCGCGACGGGTCTGCTGTTGCTGTTCGGTTTCGCGCTGCCGCCGCTCGTTGCACTCGCCAACGTGCCGCCGCTGCGCGTGCTGCGACGCGATTTGCCGCGCCCGCGCGCCGCCGGCGTGCTCGCGTACGCGTGCGGCATCGCGGTCGTTGCGCTGCTGATCGGATGGCAGGCGCAGGAGGCGCAGGCGGCGTCGATCATGCTGGGTGGCGTCGGCGGGCTGCTCGTGGCCGCGGCGGCGATCGCGTGGCTGCTGCTGGCGCTGCTGAAGCGCGTGCCGCCGCGCGGACTTTCGTGGCGCTTCGGGCTCGCGAACCTGCGCCGGCGCGCGCTCGCATCGAGCCTGCAGATCGGCGCGCTGGCGCTCGGACTCACGTCGCTTCTGCTGCTGACTGTCGTCCGCGCCGACCTCCTGAAGGACTGGCGCGCGAGCCTGCCACCCGACGCGCCCAACCAGTTTCTCGTCAACGTGCTGCCCGAGCAGGTCGACGACGCACGCGCATGGCTCGCGAAGACGATCGACGTCGCGCCGGAGTTCAAGCCCATGGCGCGCGGCCGATTGGTGGAGGTGAACGGGCGCGGGCTCGATACGACGCAATACGCCGAGCCGCGCGCGCGCAGGCTTGCCGAGCGCGAATTCAACCTGTCGTGGACCGATCGCATGCCGGAAGGCAATCGCGCGGTGGACGGCCGCTTCTGGACGCCGCAGGCGAGCGGCACGGACGCGGGCATCTCGCTGGAACAGGGCATCGCGACCACGCTCGGCGTGAAGATCGGCGACCGGCTGACGTTCGACGCTGGCGGCGCGCGCGTCACGGCGCCGGTGACGAGCCTGCGCAAAGTCGATTGGGAAAGCTTCCGCGTCAATTTCTTCGCGCTGTTCGCGCCGGGCGCGCTCGACGGGCTGCCGACGACGTACATCGCGGCGTTCCGTGCGCCGGAGGGCAATGGCGCCTGGCTCACCGGCCTCGTGCAGCGCTATCCGAACATCCTGGCGATCGACGTCGCCGAAATCCTGCGCCAGATCCAGGGCATCATCGATCGCGTGGCGCGCGCCGTCGAGTTCGTGTTCCTGTTCACGCTCGCCGGCGGTTTGCTCGTGCTGCAAGCCGCCATCGCGTCGACGCAGGACGAGCGCAAGTTCGACGCGGCCGTCGTGCGCACGCTCGGCGCGTCGCAGCGGCAATTGCAGAGTGCGCAGGCCACCGAGTTCCTGCTGCTCGGCGCGCTCGCGGGCCTGCTCGGCGCCGCGGGGGCCACCGCCATCGGCTGGGCGCTCGCCGAGCACGTCTTCAACATCCCATTCTCGGGCAACCCGCTCGTGTGGGTGTATGGAATCGTCGGCGGCGCCGCTGCCGTGCTGCTTGCGGGCTGGCTCGGCACGCGCCAGACGGTGCGCGAGCCGCCGCTCGCGGTGCTGCGCGAGCTCGCCTGAATCGCGGTGTCGGAGGTGTAACCCCCCGGTGTCGGAGGTGCAACTCCCGACCGGCGTCTTTCGCTCCGACCCGCACCCGCGGAACAGCGTAGTTGCACCTCCGACACCGGGGGTTACACCTCCGACACCGGTCGGCTGGTTTAGTAAGGATTGCATCAAAATGCAGCCGGACGGCACAATATGCAGTCCGGCATGGACACGATCTCCCAAAGCTTTGCGGTCGCCCTCGGCCTGGTTGCGCATCTCGATCCGCGGCTCACCGAGATCGTGGGGCTGTCGCTTGCCGTAAGCCTGACCGCCACGCTGATTTCCGCTGCGATCGGCCTGCCGCTCGGCGCCGCCATCGCGATCGGTCGCTTCCCGGGGCGCGCACCGCTGATCGTCGTCCTGAATGCGGCGATGGGATTGCCGCCCGTCGTCGTCGGGCTCTTTGTCTACCTGCTGCTGTCGCGCGCCGGCCCGCTCGGCCCGTTCGGCCTCCTGTTCACGCCACCGGCGATGGTGATCGCGCAAACCGTGCTGATCGTCCCGATCGTCGCTGCGCTGACGCGCCAGTTCGTCGAGGATGCGTGGAGCGAATATCGCGAGCAGCTCGCAAGCCTGCGCTCGTCGTGGCTGCAGTCGACGGCGACGCTGCTGTGGGATACGCGCTGGTCGCTCGCCACCGTGCTGCTCGCGGGCTTCGGCCGCGCGGCGGCGGAAGTGGGTGCGGTGATGATCGTGGGCGGCAACATCGACGGCGTCACGCGCGTCATGACCACCGCGATCGCGCTCGAGACGAGCAAGGGCGACCTGCCGCTCGCGCTCGGGCTAGGGCTAGTGCTGATCACGCTCGTCATGGCGCTGAATGTCGGCGCGCACGTGACCCGCCACTACGCGAGGCTGCGCTTTGGGTGACGCCGAAGTCGCCGTCGACGGGCTGCCGATCGTCGCAACTGACGTCGACGTCGTTCGCCGCGACACGCGTGTCCTGAGTGACGTCGACGCGACGATCCGCGCCGCGCGGCGCACGTTCATCCTCGGTCCGAACGGCTCCGGCAAGAGCACGCTGTTGCGCGTGCTGCACGGTCTGCTCGCACCGGTGCGCGGGCAGGTCACGTGGGGCGGGTTGACCGCTCCGCCTCCCGGACAGGCGATGGTGTTCCAGCGCGCCGTGTTGCTGCGCCGCTCCGCCGCGGGCAACATCCGGCACGCGCTCAAGCTCGCCGGCGTACGAGGCGCCGAGGCGCAACGCCGCGTTGCCGACGCACTGTCGACCGTCGGGCTCGCTGCGCTTGCCGAGCGTCCCGCGCGCGTGCTGTCGGGCGGCGAGCAGCAGCGCCTCGCACTCGCACGCGCGTGGGCGCTCGCGCCACGCGTGCTGTTCCTCGACGAGCCGACCGCAAGCCTTGACCCCGCCGCAGCACGCGCCGTCGAGGCGATCGTGCGGGATTTCCATGCGCTCGGCACGACGATCGTCATGACGACGCACAACCTCGCACAGGCCAAGCGCCTCGCCGACGAAGTCGTGTTCCTCGACGGCGGGCGCGTGACCGAACACACCGCGGCCGAGCAATTCTTCCGCTCGCCGCGTTCCCTGCAAGCGAAGACGTTTCTGGAAGGAGAGCGATTGTGATACGAGCATTGGCACGAGTCCTGGTATTGGGCGTTTGCGCCGCGTTCGCCGGAATGGCCGCCGCGCAGGAGCCATTCATCAACGTCGCGTCGACGACGTCGACCGAGCAGTCGGGGCTGTTCAAGTACCTGCTGCCGGAATTCCAGAAGGACACGGGTATCGCCGTGCGCGTCGTCGCCGTCGGCACCGGCCAGGCGCTCGACATCGGCAAGCGCGGCGATGCCGACGTCGTGTTCGTGCACGACAAGGCGGCCGAGGAGAAATGGCTGGCCGAGGGCAACGGCGTCAAGCGCTATCCGGTGATGTACAACGACTTCGTGCTGATCGGGCCGAAGAGCGACCCCGCGCACGTCGCCGGCGGCAGGAACATCACGGCCGCGCTGAAAAAGATCTCCGAGGCGAAGCCGGCGTTCGTCTCGCGCGCGGACAAGAGCGGAACGTATTCCGCGGAGCTGCGCCTGTGGAAGGATGCGGGCGTCGACATTGCGACCGCCAAGGGTCCGTGGTATCGCGAGACCGGCTCCGGCATGGGGCCGGCGCTCAACACGGCGGCCGGACTCGACGCCTACATCCTGTCCGATCGCGGCACGTGGCTCAACTTCCACAACCGCAGCAACCTGACGATCGTCGTCGAGGACGACAAGCGCCTCTTCAACCAGTACGGCGTGATGCTCGTCAATCCCGCGAAGCATCCGAACGTCAAGAAGGATCTGGGACAGAAGTTCATCGACTGGCTCGTGAGCAAGCGCGGCCAGGAGGTGATCGCGTCATACAAGATCAACGGCGAGCAGCTGTTTTTCCCCAACGCCGGCTCCGATTCGTGACCGCTCGCACGGCGGGCGCGTAGCCTTGTCGCTCGGTCTCGTGACAACAGCAGTGAATGCGGCCGACGTCGCCGTGTTCGCCGCGGGCAGCCTGCGCAGCGCGCTCACCGATGTCGCACAGGCCTTCGAGCGCTCGTCCGGACACAAGGTGGTCCTGACGTTCGGCGCGTCCGGCCTGCTGCGCGACCGGATCAGGAGCGGCGAGCACGCCGATGTGTTCGCCAGCGCGAATATGGAGCATCCGCAGGCGCTGGCGGCACTCGGCTGGACCGAGCGCGTCGATCGCTTCGCACGCAACACGATGTGCGTGCTCGCGCGGCCGGAAGTGCAGGTCAGCACGGACACCGTGTTGCGGACGATGCTCGATCCGAAGGTGCGGCTCGGGACGTCGACGCCGAAATCGGATCCGTCGGGCGACTACGCGTGGCAGGTCTTTCACAAGGCGGACGTCATGCAGCCGGGCAGTTTTGCGACGCTGTCCGCCAAGGCGATGCAATTGACGGGCGGCCCGCAAAGCCCGCCGCCGCCGTCCAACCGCAGCTTGTACGGCGTTCTGCTCGCGGAGAACCGCGCCGACATCTTCCTGACGTACTGCACGAACGCCGAGCTCTCGCGCAAGGAACAGCCCGGACTCAAGTCCGTGAAGCTGCCGTCCACGCTCGAGGTCAGTGCCGATTACGGCATGGCGATTGCCCACGACGCACCGGCGCCGGCGCGCGATTTCGCGCGCTTCGTGCTCGGTCCTGACGGTCAGTCCCGCTTGAACGGCAACGGCTTCGATCCGCCGTGATGCGGGCGCCTGCGGCGGCGCTCGGTGCTCTGCTGGTGCTCGTTGTCGCGACCGCTACCGCGCAGAGCAGTGCCACCCACGCTGCCGGCGCTCGGCCGGCTCACAGGCCGCGGCAATACGGCGAACGTCGAAGTCGTCATGCGCGCGAAGCCCGACGTGATCGTCGATATCGGCTCGACGCCGGCGACGAACGTCACGCTCGCCGAGCGCCTGTTACGTCGAAGTGGCCGAGCGGATTGGGAGCGTGCCGGACAGTGCGCGTCCGCGCACCTGTTTCGCGCGTGGCCCGAACGGGACTGACGACTGCACCGCGGGGGTCGATGCAGGCCGAGGCGCTGACGCTCGCCGGCGGCTACAACGTGATCGCCGCGCCTCCGGGATTTCCCGGCAACCTGATCAACGTGTCGGTCGAAGACGTGCTCCTTGCGAAGCCCGACGTCATCGTCGCCAGCGATCGGCATTCGCCGCCGCCGTGCGCGGGCTCCCCGGCTGGCGCGACGTCCCGGCGGTCGCAAACGGTCGCGTGTACGTCCCGCCCGACGTACCATTCGGATGGTTCGACGCGCCGCCGTCGCTCAATCGCCTGCTCGGAGTCCAGTGGCTCGCCCGCATCCTCCATCCCGACCTGTTCCCGGAACCGCTGGCGCCGCGGGTGAAGGCGTTTCACGCGCTGTACTACCACCGCGAGCCGACGGACCCCCAGGTCCGCGCATTGCTGGAGGCGGCTGGGCCGCTGAAGTGACGTCGCGCCAACGAACGCCGGTCGTGCTGCTCGGCGCGAGCGTGGGACTGCTGGTGCTCGCGCTGCTCGCTTTGGGTGCAGGCCGTTATCCGCTGTCGCCGGGTGATGTCGCTTCCGTGCTGTGGAAGCGGTTGACCGGAGTGGCCGATGCCGGCATGGCCGACGCGGTCGTGTGGCAGATCCGGATGCCGCGCGTCGCAGTCGCGATGCTGGTCGGCGCCGCGCTCGCGGCGGCCGGCACTGCGTACCAGCATCTGTTCCGCAATCCGCTGGTCGCACCCGACACGCTGGGCGTTTCGTCGGGCGCGGCACTCGGCGCGGTCCTCGGCATCTTCACCGGGGCGGGGTTTCTCACGATCGAAGCGCTTGCATTCGCCGGCGGGCTCGCGGCCGTCGTCATCGTGATGCTGATCGCGGCGCGGCTCACCGCGCACGACCCGCTCGTCACGCTGATCCTCACCGGCATCGTCGTGGCGAGCCTGCTCGGCGCCGCGATCTCGCTGCTCAAGTACCTCGCCGATCCGTACAACCAGCTGCCCGCGATCACGTTCTGGCTGATGGGCAGCTTCGCGTCCGCGTCGCACACCGAGGTGCGCACCCTTCTGCCTGCGGTCGCGATCGCGCTCGCCGTGCTGATCGCACTCGCATGGCGCGTCAACCTGCTCGCGCTGCCGGAAGACGAGGCGCGCGCGCTCGGCGTCAATACGCGGCGCCTGCGTGCGGCGGTGATCGCCGCCGCGACGCTCGCGACGTCCGCGAGCGTCGCCGTGTCCGGCATCATCGGCTGGGTCGGGCTGGTCGTGCCGCACATGGCGCGTCTTCTGGTCGGACCCGAGTTCTCGCGGCTGTTGCCGGTTGCTGCGCTGATCGGCGCGGCGTTCATGCTGGCGATCGACACGCTCGCGCGCACCGCCGCTCCGATCGAGGTGCCGCCCGGCATTCTCACGGCGGTCGTCGGCACGCCGGTGTTCATCGTGCTGCTCGCTCGCGCACGGCGCGCGTTCTAGCGGCCGCGCCGCCGATCGCGAGGAGGTTGCGACCGCCGATGCGCGCGCTGCCACGGACGCGGTGCAGGCCCATGGGACAATCCGCTCCATGAACGTCACTGACTAGGAACAGGGGCCAACGACATGAGGACAAGCGCAAGGAATCATTTCAGCGGCAAGGTGAAGGATCTCGTGAAGGGCCCCGTCACGACGGAAGTGACGATCGCCATCGCCGGCGGCGTCGACGTCGTCGCGACGATCAGTACGCGATCGGCCGAAGCACTCGGGCTCGCGGTCGGCAAGCCTGCGCATGCCTTGGTCAAAGCCAGCAGCGTCATCGTCGGCGTCGACTGAAGGGGCGTCGAAGGAAGCACACTTGCTCGCAGTCGACGACCTCGCGTTCGGATTCGGTGCGCGCCGCGTCGGCAGCGACGTGACGTTCGCGCTCGATCCCGGCGAGACGCTCGCCGTGCTCGGCGGCAACGGCGCGGGCAAGACGACCCTCTTTCGGACGCTGCTCGGGCTGCTGCCGGCGCAGGCGGGCAGCGTGCTCGTCAACGGCGATCGGGTCGATGCGCTCGCGCCCGGCGAGCGCGCAAGGCGCCTCGCGTACGTGCCGCAGCAGCACGTGCCTGCTTTCGGCTTTACCGTGCTCGAGGCGGTGCTGATGGGCCGGGCGGCGCGCCTTCCGACGTTCGCGCGGCCCGGTGCGGCCGATCGTGCGGCCGCGTTCGGCGCCCTCGAACGGCTGGGGATCGCAGCGCTCGCCGGCCGGCCGGTCACCGAGCTCTCCGGCGGCGAGCGGCAACTGGTGCTCGTCGCGCGCGCGCTCGCGCAGGAGGCGCCGGTGCTCGTTCTCGACGAGCCGACGGCGAGCCTCGACTTCGGCAATCGCGCGCGCGTGCTGCACGAAATCGACCGCTTGCGCGCCGCCGGCATGACGATCATGTTCTCGACGCACGAGCCGGATCACGCGCTCGCGCATGCCGACCGCGCGCTGCTGCTCGCCGACGGCAAGCCGCTCGCGCTGGACACGGTGGCCAAGGCGCTCACCGCGGCCAACATCGAGCGGCTCTATCGGACCGCGGTGCGCCTGATTCCGCTCGACGGGCGGCGTTACACTTGCGTTGCCATGGAACGCGAACGGCGCGCGTGAAGCAGCGCCGGTAAGCATCGACGCGATCCAAAGGTTCCACGCTCAGGAGGACATCCACGCTCAGGAGGACATCATGCCCAGCATCCGAGCCGGCAGCATCACGATGCACTACGAGCAGCAGGGCAGCGGCGAGCCGCTGATCCTGATCCCTTACCTGGCCGCCGATCACGCGTGCTATGCATTCCAGGTGGCCGATTACGAAAAGCGCTTCACATGCATTTCGGTCGACCTGCGCGGAACGGGAGAATCGGACAAGCCGGGTGGCAGGTGGTCGACCGAAATGTTCGCCGACGACGTCGCGGCGCTGATGCAGGCCGCGGGAATCGAAAAAGCCCACGTCTCCGGGCTGTCGCTTGGTGCCGCCACCGGGCTCTGGCTTGCCGCGAAGCATCCGGAGCGCGTGAAGTCGCTGTCGCTGCACAGCGGCTGGACGAAGACTGACGCATACTGCGCCGCCGTCGTGACAGGATGGCAAGCGATGGTCAAGGCGCTGAACAGCGTGCCGGAGCTGGTGATCCGGGGCATTTTTCCGTGGTGCTTCACGCCGGAGCTCTACGCCCGCAAGCCCGACTACATTCAGGCGTTGTCCGACTTCGTCCGCAGCCGTCCCGTGCAGCCGGTCGATTCGTTCATGCAGCAGTCGGATGCGGTAATCGCGCACGATGCGGAGTCGCAGCTTTCGCGGATCCGTGCTCCGACGCAGATCACGTTCGGACGCCACGACGCGGTGACGTCGACCCGCTTCGCCGAGCCGCTGACAAGCGGTATCGCCCGTTCCGAGCTCGCGATCTTCGAGCACTGCTCGCATGCGCCGCTGTACGAGAACGTCGCGGATTTCAACGAAAAGACGCTGGAATTCCTGACCCGGCACGCCGGATGAGCGGGGTTGCCGTCGCGCGGCGAGCTCTTTCGATCACCGTTCGCGCTCAGGCGTTGAAGACGACGCGTCCGATGCTCGCGATGTCGTAGCCGCCGAGCGCCGCGGCCTGCGCCGCGAAGTCCGGCGTGCGTGCCCACGCGAGCAGTGTCTGCAGCGGCGGCTCGAACACGTCGCGCCGGAACGCGACGAGGTCGAGCCGCTCGCTGGCAAGCGGCACGAACGAGAGACCATGCGCGCGCGCCGCCGCTTCGATGCCGAGGCCGACGTCCGCCTGGTCGTCGCGGACGATCTGAGCGAGCTCGGTTTCGGCGTGGGCGACGCGTTGCAGCCAGTCGAGCGACTCCGGCGCGATCCGTGCGTGCGCGAGCAGGTGCAGAAACAGGCGGTGGCTGCCGGCTTCGGGTTGGCGCCGCGCGATGCGCAAGCGCTTGCGCGCCAGGTCGGCGACCTTGCGAATGCGCAGCGGATTGCCTTCGCGCACGAGGAACCCCTGCGTGCGCTTCGCCCATTCGAGGACGACGATTTCCGCGCCGTCCAGAAGCTCGCGCACGAGCGGCACGTTGAACTCGCCGCTCGCGTCATCGATCCAATGCGTCGCAGCCGCTACCGCATCGCCGCGTGCGAGCGCGGCTACGCCCGCGCGGCTGCCGATCGCGAGCATCGCCAGTCCGCAGCGCGATTCGCGCACTGCCCAGTCGAGCAGCGGATCATGGCTGCCCGCGACGATCGCCGGCCGCGACTTCAGGGCCGCGACCGGCGCGCCCTTCGCGGCGATCCAGGCGTCGATCTGCTCGCGCGGAAAGAGCAGCTTGCCGGTGGCGCGCACGTGCGGAATCGCACGCTGGCGCACGAGGTCGTAGATGCGCCGCTCCTTGAGGCGCAAATACGCGGCCACCTCGCGCGTATCCATCAGCGCCGGCGCGCGTGCCGCCGCCGTCTTGTCCGCGTGTGAATCCGCTTTGGCCACGGGCGATTTTCGCATGGCTAACGACCGCTCAGGATCGACTCGCGGCCGAGCCGACGCGCCACTGCAACGAGCGCGATCACGACGAGCAGCGCGGGCGTGGTCCACGAAAGCAGCCATTGCGAAAGCGCGAGCGCCTCGCCGCGCAACGCCGTGTTCAGCAGCGAGTATTGCGCCGAGACGGGCACGAACATCAGCCAGCCGGGTTCCCTGCGCTGCAGGAAAAGCTGGACGACCGGAATCAGTGACACGACGAACAGCAGCACCGAAACGTTCGCCTGCGCCTCCTTGTACGCGCGCGCGCGGCTGCCGACGTAGAGCAGGATTGCCGGCAGCAGCAGCATCAGCGGCAGCAGCACGAGCAGGAAGCGGCCGAACTCGCGGCCGCCGAACAGAAACGGCACGCCCACGGCCGGAAGCGGAGCGTACGCGAGCGTCAGGTAGAACCCCGCGAGCGTCAGCGCGACGACGAGCGCATCGAACGCGCAGACGGCAAGCCACTTGCCGACGACGATCTCGACGGGACGCGCCGGCGTCGCGAGCAGCGGCTCGAGCGACTGGCGCTCGCGCTCGCCGGCGGTCGTGTCGAGCGCGACGGCCATGCCGCCCATCACCGACGCGAACAGTCCATAGTACGCGACGAGGAACAGCACGAGCGCGCCCGATTGCTGCGGCGTCGCGAGATCCGCACTCTCGACGCGCAGCGGATAGGCGACGGTCGACGTGACGCCGCGCAGCGCCAGCCGCTGCTCGCCCCACGTCCGGTTGTAGGCGCGGAGCAGCGCTTCCGCCTGGTCGATCGCCGGCCGTGCGCGGTCGCGCGAGCGATCG
>Ga0207702_10005412_pt1 | contig 11174 bp, 10 predicted proteins | sample KBSCornC62_FD_184302 | JGI IMG/M metagenome (GOLD analysis project Ga0207702, IMG submission 184302) | Corn rhizosphere microbial communities from Kellogg Biological Station, Michigan, USA - KBS Corn C6-2 (SPAdes) (version 2) | ecosystem: Host-associated > Plants > Roots > Rhizosphere > Soil ...
GCTGCTGATACCCCCCAGGGCACAACCGAAAGAATCGAGCAGAAATCTTTTCGCCTGATACGCCGCGTCCGAGGAAAGGTCTCCGAAACCCAAGCCCCCCGCCCAGCGGGCCATAGTTGCCGTGATTGTTTCTCTCGGGGTTGAATTCGAGCTGCTCAAGGAAACTCCTATCTGCCTCGGATATTTTTCGGGTTCTTAAATGGCAAGAACGCCATGAAATCGGCGTGGTGCACGATGAAAGCTTCGGTCGTTCTCTTCACCAGATCGCCCTCGGTCGCATGGGCTGCAATGATGTGACACACCGCGTCAGGAATCCCGCATTCGAGAGCCAGCGCAACTCCCGTAAAAGGGTGCCGCAGTGCTTCTCCGCGCTCGCTTTGCCGGCTCTTGCCGTCTGGACCTATCTCGTATTCCAGGAGCTTCCCCACATCCGCAAGGATTGCGCCGGCTATCACGGTGTCCATCTCGATAAGCAGAGTACGTCCCATGAACTCCTGCATCGCGTTAGCGCTGTCGCGGGCAATGTGCACCACGCAACGCTTGTGCTCCATAAAGGAAATAGGGCAGTTGGGCACCAGCAGAGTGAAGGGAATCTCGTTCAGGTCCGTGGCTTTGAGCGGGCTGCGCTCCAGTGCCCTGATCCAGGTTTCAGTAACTTGCCCCCGTAGTTGGGGATCGCTGATCCACTCGATCTCCGGCCACAGGCGCTGGACAGTCTCTCGCATAAACAGGGCCCCGGACGCCTTCTCCGGGTGGGCTCGCTGCGCGTCCGCCGGCACGGAGCAACGTACCCGTGCCTGAGATGGCGATGCGAACTTACGAGGCTAGCTGGGTGTCTCGGCGGAAACGACGATTAGAATCACAGACCCCTGTGATTGGGCACGGTTATGAGGCTTTTCACATGTAAGTGGCTGATTGCCTAGGATTCTGAAGCGATCTATTTCGACAATAGAGGAGCGATTTCTCTGTCAAAGACGTCGATGGCAGTCGCTCCAATGTGTTTCTTGACAATCCGGCCATCTTGGTCGAGCAAAAAAGCAATCGGCAGCCCGAGCACTCCGCCATACTCTTCGCCAAGCTTGGCGTTGCCCAGCACAACGGGATAATTCATGTGGAATTGCTGCGCGAACGCCCGCACGGGGTCGACACTGTCGTCCATTGAAACCCCAATAATCTGGAGCCCACGCTCGCTGTACTTATTCTGAAGCTCGACGAAACGAGGGATCTCCTCGCGGCATGGAACGCACCATGTCGCCCAGAAATCCAGCAGCACCACCTTGCCGCGGTAGGAAGAAAGCGTCAGCTGCTCTCCGTTCAGCTGCGTGAGTGTGAAATCCGGAGCAAGCGGATGTTGCTTGGGCGTCGAGTGGCTACCCGGTCGGATGTGTTTCCCTAACAGCACGCCCAGCAGCAGTGCGGCCACGGCTGTCCCGGCAATCGTCAGCTTGCGAGTGGCTGACAAGTCTCACTCGCCCTTTGCCGTCGGGTAACCCTTTTCGACCCAATTCGCGCCAAAGTTGTCGGAAAGATAGAGCACCTTTACGTTCGTGAACCCCATAGCCTGAAGCGCATCGTCGGCGGGCTTCACATTCGGGCAGTGGCTCCAGGGACAGCATCCGCAGTACAGCACGATGAATTTTGTCCGCGACAGCGATTGCACGCGCTTCCGCAGTTGCTGCAGCCCCGCTTCGCTCGACGCTGGTCCGATGTATTCAGAGCCGGGTATATGGGCCTGCGCATACAGCACGTGTGAGCCAACCTGAATCAGCAACGGTCTTTCCTTTCCTGAACGCTGAAGCAACTTCACCAGTTCCTCGGCAGCGATTTGGCGTGAGGCAGGTATTGACGTCGCCTGTCCAGAAGCCTGCCTCAGCATCAGAAACAGGACCGCAAAGGTGATGATTACTATCTTCATGACCGCAGTTCTCATAATGAACCTCAATCGAAAAATGTGCGTCCCACTAACGTCTTGCATCTAGGCGGTTGCGAGTTGACGCAGCCGTTCTGCCGCGATCTCGGCCGTAATGTCTCTCTGAGGAGTTCCCAGCATTTCAAATCCAACCATGAACTTTCGAATGGTCGCCGAACGCAGCAAAGGTGGATAGAAGTGTGCATGAAAATGCCATTCCGGGTGTTGCTGGCCGTCGGAAGGCGCTTGATGAAATCCCATAGAATACGGAAACGGGACATCGAAAACTTTGTCGTAGGTTGCGGTCACCTGATGAAGAATACGGCTGAGCGAAGATGCGTCCTCGGGCGAGAAATCGTTCATGCTTTCCATATGCCTGCGGCTGCACACAAGTAATTCGAAGGGCCACACCGCCCAGAAGGGCACGAGGGCAACAAATCCATCGTTTGCGCAAACCATTCGCACTCGCTGGCGAGTCTCGAGTGAAATGTAATCACACAGCAGGCATTTGCCGTGCGATTGCAGGTAGGCCCGCTGGACGAGCAACTCCTTGGCAGGTTCTTGCGGAATCGAAGATGTTGCCCAGATCTGGCAGTGAGGATGCGGATTGCTGGCGCCCATCATCGCGCCACGGTTTTCGAAGATTTGTACATGCTTGATACGGTCGATGCCACCGAGTTCGCGAAACTGTTCCATCCACGTGCGAACCACAATTTCGATGGACTCCGGCGACATGGTCGCGAGAGTTAGATCGTGCCGCGGAGAGAAGCAAATTACCCTGCAGTTGCCTGCCTCCCCTTCCGCCACCAGTAGGCCCAGGTCATCGACATCAATGCGGTCGCGCGGTGTCTCCGGCTTCAGGGCGGCAAAGTCATTTTCGAAAACAAAGGTCGTCTCGTATTTCGGATTGCGGGCCCCTCCGGCACGCTCATTGCCGGGACACAAATAGCAATTGGGATCGTACTGCGGCTCAGGAGTGGTTTTCAGCTTCGCCACCTCGCCCTGCCAGGGACGCGTTGTGCGCTGGGGTGACACCAGCACCCATTCGTTGCTTAGAGCATTGAACCTGCGATGCGGATCTTCCGTTAGTTTCAATTTCGTGCCTCGCTGCATTTTACGACGGCGGACATTCAGCTTTGGAAACTGTGATCCGCTGCTCACGCTTAAGTGTGACCGCACGCACAGGCAGGCTACGGCTCAAGTTCTAGCATTTCCTTGTGGGTGTAGAGGTCGTCGATGAGTTCGGAAAAGATTCGCGTCATCATGCTGTTCGCTTTCTTCATAGCCCTCGTGGCTTTTGCCGTCACATACAGTCCGACCAGTGCTTTAAGTCGCCCTGCAGACCAACGCAGCTCGGTACTGCCCATTGGGAAACCTCTGCAAATCAAGGTACCTCTGGGCTTGCCACCCCTGCCCGTACCGGCCGACAATCCTCCTACGGCAGAAACTGTGGCGCTCGGCAGGCGACTTTACTATGACCCAGCGCTGTCGGCCGACAATACGATCTCATGTGCATCGTGTCATTCGCCTCAGGCCGGGTTCACCGATCGTAATAAGTTTTCCTTGGGCGTCGGGCAAAAGAAGGGCACTCGACACTCCCCTACAGTAATTAACTCAGCGTACAACGCTCTCCAGTTCTGGGATGGCCGCGCTCCCACCCTTGAGGAGCAGGCGAAGGGGCCCATGGTGAACCCGGTGGAGATGGCTTCCACGCACGCGGACGTTGTAAAGCGGGTTCAGGCTAATCCCCAGTACGTTGCATTGTTCAAGCAGGCTTGGGGGACCGACCAGATCACCATCGACCTGGTCGTCAAGTCAATTGCATCGTTCGAACGCACCGTCCTCAGCGGAAACTCTCCGTTCGACCGTTTCTACTACGGGCACGATAAAAAAGCGCTGTCGGCTGCAGCGCAGCGGGGCTTGCAGATTTTCACCGACCCGAAAAAAGGGAACTGCGCGGTGTGCCACACGATCGGGAAGGAATACGCGCTCTTCACTGATAACAAGTTTCACAACCTCGGAATCGGCATCGACGCGAACGGGGATTTTCCCGACCGCGGCCGTTTTGAGCAGACTAAGGATGATGCAGATTACGCGGCTTTCAAGACCCCCACTCTGCGCCACATCGCGCATCGCGCTCCTTACATGCACGACGGATCATTTCCGGCGCTCAGAGACACTCTGGGCCATTACATTGGGGGCGGAAATAGCAATCCACATCTTGATAAAGAAATGCGCGCGCTGGATTTTTTGAGCTTCGAGGAGCGTGATGATCTGCTGGCATTTCTGGATTCGTTGACAGGTACGCTCCCCGACAATTTGGGTCCACCGCTTGAGTTCGCGACTAGGAATAACGTGGGAGGCAAGTAAAGGAGTTTGGTTACGGCTTGAGGGAATTTACCATCATTAAGGCGAAAAGCACCGGCAAATAGATCACGGTAGCCTGCAACACGTGCCGGGCGCGTTTCTTCGACTGCGCCGAAGCTAGAGGAAGATCCAGGAAGGCCAGCCGCATTCCAGCGTACAGAAGCGCTGCTCCCAATATCACTGCTCCCACCAGATAAATCATTCCCGCCATTCCCATGAAACTGGGCAGCACGCTGATTGGAATCAAGGCAACGGAATAAGCCAGAATCCGGTGTGCGGTGGAACGTCCGTCCTCTTCGACCACAGGCAACATTTTTATGCCGCCCTTCGCGTAATCCTCTCTATAGAGCCACGCGATAGAGAAGAAGTGTGGAAACTGCCATACGAAGAGGATCGCGAAGAGCACCAGCGTGCCCCATTCCAACTGCCCGCGAACTGCGGTCCAGCCGAGGACACCGGGCATTGCTCCCGGAAAAGCGCCAATAAATGTGCAGATCGGGGAGACGCGCTTAAGCGGTGTGTAGGCCGCCAGGTAGACGACCGAAGTCAGCAGAGTTAGCAATCCGGTCAACGGATTGGCGAATACGGCCAGGTAGATGGAGCCGCCGAGCGACGTGAGCAAACCGATTGCCGTGGCATGGAACAAACTCATTCGTCCCGTGGGAAGCGGGCGCAGAGCAGTTCGCCGCATCGAGCCGTCTATATCGTGTTCCATCACTTCGTTCAGCGCCGCCGTACCGCTTGAAACCATCGCGATCCCAAACAGCGCGTGGAACAACCCCCAACTTAGCCACGGAACATCCGCCCTGTGTGCTCCAAAGAAATACCCGCACCAGGCTGTCATCACAATCAAGCTGGTCACGCGCAGCTTGATTAATTCGGCATAATCGCGGAAGAGAGAGGTGGCCCGGGTGCGAAGTCCGCTGGTAGGCAGTGTGGTCGAGCTCATGGTGACCGGTTGTCAGTTACCGAAAGGCGGTTCCTGGGTTGCTATCAAACGAGCCCGTACAGACCCACTCCGTACACGCTCAACAATTGCATTCGTACTCTGATCAATGGCGCAGGTTCGAGCGAACCCCAACCCGCCGGTGGACCTAGGCTAACACATCCCGCGACTCGCAGCGGGAGTCGCGACCCTGGCTGTCGGAGTCCGGGCTGCATGGCATAATCTTCACACATTCCAACATCAGGAAATTCTCCATGCGCGCAGGGCTAACAGCAATTCTGTCGTTGTGCTTCGTAATAATCGTTCCGATCGGACGAGCGGCGGACGCGGGTAAGCCGTTGCAGATCTACTTCATCGATGTAGAAGGCGGACAGGCAACGCTGGTGGTGACTCCAGCTGGGGAGTCGCTGCTGATCGACACCGGTTGGCCCGGATACGACGGCCGCGATGCCGACCGCATACTCGGCGCCGCGCACCAGGCTGGTCTGAAGCAAATCGACTACGTGCTGATCACGCACTATCATCGCGATCACGTCGGCGGTGTGCCGCAGCTGGTGGACGGCCTCAAGGTCGGCACCTTCGTCGATCATGGGCCGAACCTCGAAGATTCCCAGGTAACCCGCGCAGACTACACGGCCTATGAAAAAGCCATCGCCGGGCATGCCCACGTGGTGGTTAAGCCAGGGTGGGGACTGCCCATCAAAGGAATTCAAGTTCGCGTAATCAGTGCGGCCGGTGAACACATTACCGACCCGTTGCCTGGCTCAGGCCAGGCGAATTCCTACTGCGCTGCAGAACCCGCGGCAGCCGTGGATGCAACCGAGAACGCGCGTTCCGTAGGATTGATGATCACCTACGGCCAGTTCCGTTTCCTCGATCTCGGCGACCTCACTAAGAAAAAAGAACTCGAGCTCGCCTGCCCCAATAATTTGCTTGGAACGGTCAACCTCTTTTTGGTAACTCATCATGGCGGGGATCTCTCCAATCCTAAGGCGCTGGTCTGGGCTCTGCATCCGCAAGTCGCGATTTTCAATAACGGGCCGCGCAAAGGAGCCAGTCCCGCCGCGTGGCAAATTGTTCATGACGCCCCCGGTCTGAAGGATGTATGGCAGCTTCATTATGCGCAGGAGTCCGATCGAGATCACAACATCGACGCCGAGCGCATCGCCAATGTTAAAGAAAACTGCGAAGGAAAGTTCCTCAAAGTATTAGCAGGGAAGGATGGCACCTTCACAGTGGAGAATGGCCGAACCGGCGTGCAAAAGAAATATTCCAGGAAATAGACGGCCATACATTCAAGCATGATCGTCATCATCATGGGGGTCGTAGGCGCCGGAAAAACGACCATAGGTACTCTTCTGGCCAACCAGTTGGGCTGGCAATTCGCCGATGCCGATGATTTTCATCGCCCGACCAACATCGAGAAGATTCGACAAGGAATCCCTCTCACCGATGCGGATCGAGCCCCTTGGCTTGAATCGCTGAGCCACACAATCGAAGGTTGGATCGCGGCGAACGTAAATGCCGTGCTGGCCTGCTCCGCCCTCAAGCGCAGTTATCGCGAAAAACTTAGCTTGGCGCCGGAGGTTCGGTTTGTTTACTTGAAGGGAAGTCCTGAGTTGATAGCAGGACGCCTCCACGCCCGTCACGGCCACTTCGCCGGAGAGTCGATTTTGACCAGCCAGATAGCAGATCTGGAAGAACCCGAGGTTGCGATTGTGGCTGACATCCGGCAAGACCCTCTCCAAATCGTCGATTCCATTCGGAAGCAACTCGGACTGGGGTAGAATCCTCGCACTGCGGGGTGCGGTACTCCCCTTATCGATGGAACCAGCATTGGACGCAACTTCCGATCACCTCGAGTCCGCCGTTATCTCGCGCCTGATGTGGCGGCTGATGCCGTTCCTGTTCCTTCTGTACATTGTCGCTTATCTGGATCGAATCAATGTCGGATTCGGCATTCTTCAAATGCGGGATCAGCTTGGCCTGAGCGATCGGGTGTACGGACGCGCTGCCGGCATCTTTTTCGCCGGATACTTTTTCTTCCAGCTTCCCAGCAATTTGTTGCTGGAAAAATTCGGAGTGCGCCGCTGGATCACTGGCATCATGGTCCTTTGGGGAGTGATCTCGTGCCTGATGATCTTCATCCGCGGCCCACACAGCTTTTATGCCATGCGTTTCCTGCTGGGCGCGGCCGAAGCCGGATTTTTTCCCGGCATCATCCTGTACATGAAACGCTGGTTTCCAGCCCGGTCACGCGCTCGGGCGGTCGCGTGGTTCATGACCGCCAACCCGCTGGCCGGTGTCGTCGGTAGTCCGGTTTCGGGTGCCTTACTGGGCCTCCACGGTGGGGGTCTGAGCGGATGGCAATGGATGTTCCTGATTGAGGGTCTTCCGGCAATCATCCTGGGTGCGGTGGTGTTCTTTACTCTTTGTGATTGGCCGCGCGACGCAAAATGGCTTACTGAAGGCGAGCGGACGTGGTTGGTGCAAACGCTCGAAGGCGAGCGCCAGGTCGAGGCCCGCGTGCCTCAGAGTAGTTTCTGGTCCGTGCTCCTCAGCGGCAGAATGTGGCTGCTCTCCATCGTGTATTTTGGTGTTTCAACCACCATGTACGGGGTGACGCTGTGGCTGCCGAGCGTAATCCGTTCTTCCTCCGGACTTAGTTATCTCTGGACCGGCGTGATCGCCATTTTTCCATTCCTGGTGACCGTGGTTGTAATGGTCCTGGTCGGAATACTGTCCGATCGGCGCGGCGAGCGCCGCTGGCACACCGCAATTCCCGCTTTCATCGCGGGTGCAGGACTAGCCCTCGCAGGCTATGGCGGCTCTACCCTGGTGATCGTGATCGGCCTTGCACTGGGGATGGCGTTCGCCGAAGGCATGGTGGGCCCATTCTGGGCTATGGCTACATCCAGCATGGCTGGCCTGTCTGCCGCGGCCGGTATCGCCATGATCAATTCGCTAGCCAATTTAGGAGGATATTTCGGTCCCGATATTATCGGCTTGTTCCGGGATTTTAATGGAGGGTTTCGCGGAGGACTGTTGGCCATCGCCGCTACGGTCACGCTTAGCGGAATGGTTGCACTCGTTGTCGGGCGGCGGCGGGCAGATGCCTGACCGGCTTCCCCCTTCGTTCCAATCGTTTGAACGTTTACAATAGACACTTCGTCTGCCTACTTACGCTGCACTCATAAGGACAAACGCAATCTTGGATCAGTTAAACCACAATTCCAGTCCGACCGTTTACTGGCGTGTGGAAGGAAGCCTTCTTGACCTCACTGTGGTCAGGCCGGTGGCTTTTTTCACCTGGAACGCCCAGACTTTCACCGGACGCCTGCGTCGCCGAGGACTGATCTTTCTAATGGCAGTTCTGCGCCCCATTCTGTACACCACCAACCGTAAGTTCGCCACGCGCATGGTTCATACGGTTCTGCGTGGGGTCAGCAAGGACCGGCTCGATCTGCTGGGCGAAGAATACTTCCAGTACAAGCTCAAGCCGCACCTGAAAGAACGTGGCGCGGAACAAGTTAGGGAACTGGTCCGCGCCGGCGCGGATGTTGTCTTGGTCAGCCAGGCACTCGACCACATCATGCGTCCGCTTGCCCAGCACCTTGGCGTGAAGCGCATCATCGCGAATCGCCTGGACTTTCGGAGCGGAATTGCGACCGGCAGGCTGCTTGAGCCGGTGATCCGTCCGCGCGGGGCTTTTGCGCCTTTTAATGACAATATGCCGGATGGACGCCGAGCTCCCAAGACTTTGGCGCGTCATTTGGACGTCTCGCTGGATGCGTTGCGATCGTCTGTCATTCCCGCGGAACGGCAACTTGCCCCATCGCGCCGGCCCATCGTTTACTTCGACGGATATCGACAATCGCGGGGCTTTTCTGTCCGAAGGGCCTTTGCAGGCAAGCACATCATGCTGATCGGCGTGACTGGGTTCATCGGCAAAGTGTGGCTGGCGAACACGCTCCTCGATCTGACGGACGTGAAAAGAATTTACTTGCTCATTCGCAAGCAGAAATCCAATCCGGCCGAGCAGCGTTTCGAAAAAATGCTGGAAGACTCGCCGGTGTTCGACCCGTTATTCGAGCGTTATGGACCGCGTTTACCGGATTTCCTGCGCGAGAAGATTGAGATTGTTGAAGGCGACGTCACTCAGACGGGCCTCGGACTGAGCGACCCCGCTGCCCGTGATCTGCAAAGAAATTTAGATCTGGTGATCAACAGCTCCGGGCTGACCGATTTCAATCCGGATCTGCGTGATGCTCTTACGACCAACACCGATGCCGCTCTCAATATCCTCGAATTCGTTCGCAACTCTGATCATGCCGGACTCGTGCACTTGTCCACCTGCTACGTCGCCGGGGAACAGGATGGGCGCGTTCCCGAGAAACTGGTTGCCAACTACAACCCGCACGGACTACCCGATTTCAATGCAGAGCGGGAATGGCGCTCGTTGCAGCAATTGGTGAAAAAGGCTGAGGTTCTGTCTGAGACCGACGAGGTAACTTCAGTATTGCGCTTACAAGCGCAGGCCAGGGAGCATGCGGCCAAGAATCTGCAAGGTGCGGCGCTCGAGAATCAGGTTCGCAAAAACCGTGTCCGCTGGCTGAAGACCTACCTGACCGAGGCGGGAACTCGACGCGCCAAGGAACTCGGCTGGCCGAACACCTACACACTGACCAAGAGCCTGGCCGAGTCACTCATCGCGACCTATGGCGTTGGACTCCCGGTCGCCGTGATTCGCCCAGCGATTGTCGAGACCTCGGTGGCTAAGCCTTTCAGCGGCTGGAACGAAGGCATCAACACCTCGGCATCACTGTCATACTTGCTGGGCACCTACTTTCGCCAATTGCCGTCGAAGGAAAGCAAGCGGCTCGATATCATCCCCGTAGATGCGGTTTGCGCCGGGATGACTCTGAGTGCGGCGGCTGTAATGGAACGCCGTCATGACCCCGTGTATCAGCTTGCAACCTCCGTGACGAATCCATGCGACATGGGCCGCTCCATCGAATTGACCTCATTGGCTCACCGCAAGCACTATCGAGCGCAGGAGGGACTCGAATCGTGGTTGCGGCTGCGCTTCGACGCCATCTCGGTTTCCAAGACACGGTATAACCGCATGTCGGCACCGGCGCAGAGGGCGATCGTGAAGTCTATTCAGAGGATCATGTCGCCGCTGCCGCTCAAAAAGGCTCCCCTGGTCAAGGCGGAACGCAATCTGGGGCGTGTCGAGAAACTGATCGAACTCTTTGAGCCTTTCATTCTTCTCCATGAACACGATTTTGCCGCCGAGAACATTGAGAAGCTCTCCCATGCTCTCGTCCCAGAGGAGCGCGATCAGTTCGGTTATGACACCCGCTCGCTGGATTGGTGGGAGTACTGGATCAACATTCACATCCCAGCCTTGCGCCGCTGGACTTATCCATTGATAGAGGGACGGCCGCTGGAAGCACGGGCCCCTCGGAGTTTTCAACTTGCGCCCGCCAACGGCGATGCCGTCAAGACCGGGACCAACGGAGCAACGTGGCGATATTCCTGACCGGATCCACCGGATACATCGGCGCACACGTGGCCGCCAATCTTCTCGAAGGGCACGGCGCAGCGCTCAACCTGCTGGTGCGCGCCCGCGATCCGCAGGAAGCGAGTCTGCGCCTGTGGCGCGCCTTGCAATTGCATTTGGAATTTCCTCGCTTCTACGAGCACCTGCAGACCAGGGTCCGTATCTTTTGCGGCGACTTGACGGCTCCTGGTTTCGGACTGGGGCGCGACGAGTACGATCGCCTGGTGCATACCACCGATTCGGTGATTCACTGCGCGGCTTCATTGAATCGCAAATCGGAAAAAAGTTGTTTAAATGTAAACCTGCGTGGGACTTTGGAGGTTCTCACGTTGGCCCGCCATGCGGAGCATTATCACGGCTTACGGCGCTTCAGCGAAGTGAGTACG
>Ga0207702_10005413_pt1 | contig 11174 bp, 12 predicted proteins | sample KBSCornC62_FD_184302 | JGI IMG/M metagenome (GOLD analysis project Ga0207702, IMG submission 184302) | Corn rhizosphere microbial communities from Kellogg Biological Station, Michigan, USA - KBS Corn C6-2 (SPAdes) (version 2) | ecosystem: Host-associated > Plants > Roots > Rhizosphere > Soil ...
AGCTGGGAGAGCGCTTGCATGGCATGCAAGAGGTCGGCGGTTCGATCCCGCCTGGCTCCACCAAGGCCTTCTTCCGATTGAATACCCGCTTAGTCGAATGCCGGCCTTGCCCGTGGCCGCGAGCTATGGGTGCAACACGCTCCAGGCATCCGAGTTGCGCATCGAGCGCCAGGAAATAGCCCGATCCTTTGCATCAGTGGCCGCCCGTGGATTGAGGGACGCCGCCGCGCCTGGCGGGCTATTTTGGGCATTTTGTCGCGCTACCCCAGCCACTTGAACAGGGGTCCGATCAACGCCATATTCGTGAAGACCGGAGAGGCAGGTGGCCTCAAAGGTTATCCAAGGGGTGCCGCAAGGGCCCCAAATGCCAAAGTCGCTTCGAGAGGACTTTGTAGAAAATGACTCGTGTTCCCTCGTTATCCAGTCCGTTCCTTCTGGGATTCGACGAAATCGAGCGTGCGCTTGATCGCGTCGTCAAAGGTGCCGACGGGTATCCTCCTTACAACATCGAGCGGTTCGAGCGCAGCAATGGCCAGCCGGAACGCCTGCGTATCACGCTGGCGGTGGCGGGTTTCACCCGTGACCAGCTCGATGTCACCACGGAGGAAAACCAGCTCGTCATCCGCGGTCGCCAGCAGGACGATAAGTCCCGGCAATACATTCATCGCGGCATCGCCGCGCGCCACTTCCAGCGCACCTTTGTGCTGGCAGAGGGAATGCACGTGCTGGGGGCGGATCTGAAAAACGGGCTGTTGTCGATCGATCTGGCCCGGCCGGAACCGGAAAGAATCGTTAAGACAATCGCTATCAATGAACACGAATAATGGAACTGGTAGCGGACTCGACCGCTTAGTCTGACAGAGGAGTCGAGACCATGACTGAAGGTAATGTAGCGTACGGACCCAAAACCGTCTCCCCGGAGGCACTGGCGGCCCTTGGCGAAGGGCTCATCGCCTATGTGAAACAGATTCGCTCCGAGGACGTGCCGGGCCTCTTTCCCCAGGCCCCCAAGATCGCACCAGGCCTGAAGCTATTTGCGCTTCACGCCGCCGATGGCACGCCGATCATGCTGACTGATAGCCGTGAAGCGGCCATCGCCAATGCCTGGAGCAACGAGTTGCAGGCGGTGAGCGTCCACTGACGCCGTAAAGATCGTTGGACAAAGCCGAGGCGCCTGCGTCGAGGAGACGCGGGCGCTTTTTTTACCCGCGAAGTTAACGAGGCGGATGCAGCCGGATCAAAGAAACTTGATTACCTTGGCCCGCCTGGGAATGGCCGTTTCTGTCTGGAAAACCAAAACGCCTTACGCGGCGGAGGCCGGCGGCAGCGCCAGCACCGAATAGATCGCCTGCGCATCGCGGGAGGCCCTGAGCTTCTTGGCGACGTCCTGATCGCGTAAAAGCCGCGCGATGCGGGCAAGCGCTTTGAGGTGATCCGCGCCCGCCCCTTCTGGGGCCAGAAGCAGGAAGACCAGGTCGACCGGCTGCCCGTCCATGGCCTCGAAATCGATCGGCCGCTCCAACCGGGCAAACAGGCCAAACAGTTTTTCCAGCTTCGGCAGCTTGCCGTGGGGAATGGCCACGCCGTAGCCGACGGCGGTGGTACCAAGCTTTTCCCGCTGCAACAGCACTTCAAAGATCGCCCGCTCATTCTGGCCGGTTAACGCGGCGGCACGCGCGGCGAGTTCCTGCAGCGCCTGCTTTTTGCTGTTAACTTTCAACGCCGGCAGAATCGCCTCTGGTGCGACCAGGTCGGTAATCGTCATGGGGCGTTCCGGGGTGAATGAACCGTCTGGCTGGAAACAGGCTTCATGGAGGACCTCTAGCGGCAACCGCAGCCCGCCCCCTCCAATCGGGGCGGCTTCTACTCCAATGCGAGACCGGTGCCAACTCCTTGGTAGCCGGTTCCTGCGGGGGCTTCCGTCGCGGCCGACCAAGGGCGGCGGACCATAGGGATCGACGGCACCACCGTCAACGCCCCTTGGGACCGGACGGAAAAGACGGCGGATCGACCCACCCGACATTCCCGTCCTTCCGGCGGTAGATGATATTCACACGGCCGCTGCTGCCATGCTGAAAAACAATGCAGGGCGCGCCCGTGAGGTCCAATTCGAGCACGGCCTCGCTGACCGAAAGGCGCTTCAATGCCGTCGTCGCTTCGGCAATGATCACGGGACTGTAGCCTTCGACCTCGTCCTCACCGCCGGCGGGCGCTTCGATCACATAGCTTGGCGCATCGAGCGGCGGCCCGTTCAGTTCAGCCATCGCCGCGGAGGCCGCATAGGCCTTGCGGGCGGAGCGATCCTTCAATCGGCTCTTATATCGGCGGAGGCGTTTCTCGATCATCAACAAGGCTTGGTCCGCGCTCGCGTACGCATCCACCGCGTTCGAATCGGCCTCCAGCGTAATTCCCGAATCCAGATGCAGCGCGCAATCGGTGCGGAAGCCGAACCCATCTTTCGACAGCGTGATGTGGCCGGAATAATTGCCGTCAAAATATTTGCGCAACACCTCATCGGTGCGATCGGCGACACGGCCGCGCAATGCTTCGCCGATGCTGATGCTTTTTCCCGAGATTCGAAGAGTCATTTTTCAGCCTCGCTTTCCGACCGGCGTCATTAAAGCTGATGGAGCAAACCCGCTTTTATCGCCTTGCGAGATGCCCACGTGCACGATCAGCTCCACTGCCAGCCTTCCACACGCAACGTTCCACGCTGGCCATTGAAATGGCCCGCGGCCTTTGAGCCCAACATTCGCAAACGGTCCGGCAGGGATGCAAATGTCGGAATCAAACTTTGAGAACCATAACCCGACCAGCCGACGGTGCAATCAGGCCGACGCAGAATCGCGGTTACGTTCGATGGAGGAGGATGCGGGAGCGCTGAGCGCATTTCCGATCATGCTCTGCTTGTCGCGCCGGCGCTGCACCGACGACGGAATTCGCATGGCTTCCCGATATTTCGCAACCGTCCGGCGGGCGATGTCAATGCCCGATTCGCGCAACCGTTCAACGATTGTGTCATCAGAAAGAATGAGGGCTGGATCCTCCCCATCGATCAACTGCTTGATGTGATGGCGAACGGCCTCGGCCGAATGCGCCTCGCCGCCGTCGGCCGAGGCAATGGATGCGGTAAAGAAATATTTAAGCTCGAAAATGCCCCGATTTGTCGCCATGTATTTATTGGCCGTGACCCGCGACACCGTCGATTCATGCATTTGAATCGCATCCGCCACCGCCTTCAAATTGAGCGGCCGCAGATGTGCCACACCGTGGGTAAAGAAACGGTCCTGCTGCCGCACGATTTCGGTCGCAACCTTGAGAATGGTGCGGGCGCGCTGGTCGAGCGCGCGAACCAGCCAGGTGGCATTCTGCAGGCAATCAGAGAAATAGGATTTGTCTCCGTCCTTGCGGATGGTCTTGGAAAGCTCAGCGTAATAGGTCTGGTTGACGAGTACCTTCGGCAGCGTGTCGCTGTTGAGTTCGACCTGCCAGCCGCCATCCGGCCCCGGACGAACATAGACATCGGGAACGACGGTCTGCAGGCGAGACGATCCGAACTTCAGGCCGGGCTTTGGATCGAGACGACGAATCTCCGCGATCATGTCGGTGATGTCTTCGTCGGTGACGCCGCACAGTTTACGTAACGCGCCGATGTCGCGCTTGGCGAGAAGATCCAGATGCTCCACCAGGGCCCGCATCGCGGGATCATAACGATTAAGTTCGCGGAGTTGGATAGCAAGGCATTCGCTGAGGCTCCGCGCGCAAATCCCCGGCGGATCAAATTTCTGCAGCGTGGCAAGCACCGCGTCCACTTCGGCCTGCGAGGTCCCTAAGCGTTCGGCGGCCTGGCCAAGATCGGGTGGCAGGTAGCCCGCCTCATCGACCATATCGATCAGATATTGTCCGATCATGCGTCGAGAGGGAGAGGTCTCCGCCACCGCGAGTTGTTCGGCCAGATGACTGCCGAGTGTGACCTCGGCGGCGACAAAGGCTTCCAGATTATAGCTGTCGTCATTGGAGGCGCCGCCGCCCCATTCGGTGTAGGTGGTCGGGACGGCGCTTTCGGCATTACGGGCGGCCGCTTCAGCCGGTTCTTCGGAAAAAACGTTCTCCAGGCCGGTATCGAGGGTCTGCTCAATTTCGGTGCGGCTGCCGAGCTCCCGGCTCATCCAGTCTTCCGCGCCAGCCTCAAAACCGCCGGTCTCGCTCACCCCGGCTTCGCCTGAACCTTCGGAAGACCCGCTCTCGCCATAAGCCTCGGAGGCGCCAGCGGCGGAATAGTCGCCGCCGTCGGCAGACCCCTCGCCACGGACCGGAGCTTCGTCCCCCTCCGCGCGCTCCAGAAGCGGATTTCGCTCCAGTTCTTCTTCCACAAAGGTCGAGAGGTCGAGGTTCGACAGCTGCAGCAGCTTGATGGCTTGCATCAGCTGCGGTGTCATCACCAGCGACTGCGATTGACGGAACTCTAGCCTCTGCGTCAACGCCATGGGGAAGGGCCACTAAGCAAGAACTGATCCAAGAAGTTGGTCCAATTCTTGCTTATCCCAATTCAAGCGCGCTGTATATGGCTTGACGACAACGAAAAAAGAGCTAGAGGCGGAATTCCTCGCCAAGGTAAAGACGCCGGACATCCGGATTGCTGACGATCTCCTCCGGGCTGCCCTCAGTCAAAATTTCTCCGGCATAGACAATATAGGCGCGATCGGTGAGCCCGAGCGTCTCGCGAACATTGTGATCGGTGATCAGAACGCCAATGCCACGATTGGTGAGATGCCGGACCAGGTCCTGGATATCACCGACGGCGATCGGATCGATGCCGGCAAAGGGTTCGTCGAGCAGCATGTAATTGGGACGGGTGGCCAGCGCGCGGGCGATTTCGACGCGCCGACGCTCGCCGCCGGAGAGCGCAATCGACGGCGATTTGCGCAGACGGGTGATATTGAATTCCTCAAGCAGCGAATCAAGCTCGGCTTCGCGCTTTTTCCGCGATGGTTCGACCACCTCAAGCACCGCGCGGATATTCTGCTCCACCGTCAGACCCCGAAAGATCGAGGCTTCCTGCGGCAGATAGCCGATGCCGAGGCGGGCGCGCTGATACATCGGCAGTTTCGTGACGTCATGCCCGTCGAGTTCGATGGCGCCGCGATCAGCCTTGATCAGGCCGGTGATCATGTAAAACACCGTGGTCTTTCCGGCGCCATTGGGCCCGAGCAGACCGACGGCCTCGCCGCGTCTCACATAGATGCTGACACCGCGAACCACCTTTCGGGTACCGAAACTCTTTTCCACGCCATGGACAGCGAGATAACCGGGACGGGTCGCCTTGCGCGCCTCGCCATTGGAGCGCGGACTGGATTTGGCGCTTGAACCCGCATTGGACTTGAGAGCGGACTTGTTCGACCGGCTGGCGATCGCGGAGGCTTGGACTTCCGGGGCCGGCCGCGGCAATTCCAGCACCGACGATGAGCCGTTACCGCCGAGCAAGGGCGCGTCACGAACGGCGTTCAATATTTTCCCCGCGTCTTCGCCCAGAGTGGTGATGTCTGGTCCGGTCCGGGCAAAGCCCTTCGCCGCGCGCCTTCGCGGCCGCCGACGAAACATGCCGAAAAAATCCACCATTCCGACTCGCTCACCTTTCGCAAAGCCGTCCGCGAGCGCGATACCACCCCACAATCAGGTTCAGGGCAGGCTTTCGCTCGAACGCTTTAACACAGACGATCCTACGACGGTCGGAGATTGCGACCGCCCCCCATCCCAAATGCCGCTTTTCCGATAACCAGCTGATATTATTTCGGTTTATTTGCGGAGCCGGAAGCCGCCGCCGGTCCGCAGCCCTGGCCCGACTGGATGAAGAGGCCCTGGACCTTGCCGCTATCCGATTCGACCCGCGACACGCCGGTCGTCATATCGACCAGAAGGCGATCCCCCCGCAGCACGTTCTTGCATTGGGTCAGCACCACGCCGCCCAGCATCGTGATCAGGTTCGCCTTGGTATCGAATACCGCGGTCTCCCCGGTCACCACCTGTTCCTTCTGGGTCACCACCACATTGCCCCTGGCTTCCAGCCGCCGGATCGAGGAATTGCCGCCCGGACCCGGGCTGGCCGATTGCATGGGAGTGGATTTCGACGCTTGCTTGCCGCCACCGGCCGGCGCGGCGTTCCCGCCCGAGGTGGCATCATAGAACACCACCAGCGTCTTTGAGGTCATGGTGGTGTCGCCCTGCACCACCTTCACGCCGCCGGCAAAGGTCGCTTCTTTCTTTTTGTCGCGCATCTCGAGCGAAGCCGCCTCGATCTGGATCGGCTGATCGCGGTTTTTCGAAAAGCCCTGCATGGCATTCGGTACGCCCGACACCGCGCCCTGGGCCAACGCTTGTCCGCTGGCGAACGTCATCAACACCAGGAGACCCGCACAAAGCACCGGGACGGAAGGGCGCGACCAGTGCGCTTGCGAGATAAGCCGCCGCATGGGAGCCGTCATTTCGAACTGCCCGGCTGCGCCAATGGCAAGGCTCGGGTTGGCGCATCAGGAGCGGTCGCCGCGCTGACCGAGGGATTATCCATCACCAGATTCATCACGACGTGACCTTCAAAGCGCACCACCTCGCCGCCATCAAGAATGCTGAGACCATCCGCGGTAAGGGTGCCGTTGAGCAGCTTGACATCGACGCGCTCTTTCGACGTGACGGTGCCCTTGCCGATATCAATCAGCGCCTCCGATAGCCGCGCCTCATATCCGCTGGAAGATTGCAGGAAGATGTCCTTGCGCAGATCAAGCTGCTGCTGCTTGCTGTCGAACAGGCCGCTCTTGGCCTCCATCGAGACCGTGGTGCGGTCTTCCATCAGCACTTTGGCCCGCAAATCTCCGAGCGTCACATGGTCGGGATCGTTCAGGTCCTGCGTCGCCGTCCTGGCCCACACTTCATAGGGGCGCTTGTCGGGCGAATAGCCGGACAGATGTGGCGATTCCATCGTGATCTTGCTGCCGGAAACGACGAGGTTGCCAATATCGAGCGGAAGCTTTGGCAACAACAGCCGGAACGGATTGAAGATCGAAATGCCTATAATCGCCAGCAACGCGAGCGCGACCACCGCGGGAACGGCGATACGAAGCAGGTGCACCATCCGGCTGTGCCGCGCCGCTGCGGCAAAGCGCGCCTCCAATCCGTCAAAATAGGGCTGGCTTTGAACCAAATTCACCGCGGCTCCCGAACCTGCTCGCTAAACATACAGCCGGCGCGCCAGCTTTGTCCTTCCATACCTGTCCTGATACCACGATCTTTCCCGATCGTGGTCTCGTATCTCATTCCGATTCCAGAGCCGTGGTTCTGATTGATCAGGACGAGCGGGACCATCGGCCAAGGACTGTGACGGAAACGGGGCGGCCAGCGCGCCCGGGCCGCTGCACAGCGTCGCGGATGCGCTCACGAGTGGGCGAAAATATCCTCATTCTCCCAGCCCTCCAGATCCAGCCGCGCGCGCGCGGGCAGGAACTCGAAACAGGCTTTGGCGAGCGTCTCGCGCCCCTCCCGCGTCAGCATGACATCGAGTTTGTCGCGCAGCGCATGCAGATGCAGGACATCGGAGGCCGCATAGGCAAGCTGGGCGTCGCTCAACGCATCGGCGCCCCAGTCGCTCGACTGCTGTTGCTTTGACAAATCAATGCCGAGCAATTCGCGAACCAGATCCTTCAGCCCGTGGCGATCGGTATAGGTGCGCGATAGACGCGAGGCGATCTTGGTGCAATAGACCGGCTGCGGCATCACGCCAAGCGTGTGATAGAGCACCGCCAAATCGAAGCGCGCGAAATGGAAAATTTTCGTGATCTTGGGATCGGCCAGGAGCGCCTTAAGATTAGGCGCGTCGCGATGTCCCTTCGGGATTTGCACCACGTCGGCGCTGCCATCGCCATTCGACAGTTGCACCACGCAGAGCCGATCGCGATGCGGATCAAGACCCATGGTTTCGGTGTCGATCGCCACCGAATGGGTGTAGCGGGTAAGATCGGGCAGATCGCCGCGATGCAGGCGGATGGTCATGGGCACAGGCCTCGTCGAATCGGTTGCCCGTAAAATACCGTCCAATCCGGCCACTGGCGAGCGGGGTTTTGGCGGTCTTTCCGAGGGTGAAGCGCGCCTCGAGGCGCCTCAGCTCCGATTTCAGAGCGAAGCGGACGTGGATTTATCGATGTCGGAGAAGGGAGCAGGTGCTTCGCAGCCCCGCCGTTTGACCTGAATCAAAGTCTTTTCCGAAGGACGGTCCTTAGAACTCAGGTCCACTGCGAGTGGAAGGTAATCTGTAAGGAGGTCTCTGCCATGATAAGCACATTCTTGCTGCCGCAGAAGTCCGACATCTGGTGGATGTTTCTGCTGCAGGGCTTTGCCGGAATCATTCTTGGCCTCATGCTCCTCACTGAGCCCGCCGCCACTGTTGTGGTTTTAACGACCGTCCTCGGCTTCTATTGGCTCGTAACCGGCTTGCTCGGGCTCGTGCAGATATTCGTGGACCGCTCGACGCCCTGGGTGTGGTCGCTACTCAGCGGTGCCCTCGGCATTTTAGCCGGCCTCTTTGTCCTCAGACATCCACTCGTTGCCGTGCTTACGGTGCCGACCGTGATCGTTCTTGTCCTCGGTATTCAAGGCGTGGCGATGGGCGCGCTCCAGATCATCTCTGGATTCAAGGGCGGCGGTATCGGACCGTTCATTCTCGGCGCGATCAACGTACTGGTTGGCATATTACTTTTGGGCTCGCCGATAGCCGCCGCCCTAGCTGTACCAGTTGTGTTCGGTGTTTTGCTGCTCATTCAAGGCGCAGGCTTGGTTATTCTGGCCTTTCGCGTGCGCGCGTGAGACCTTCGCGCGCGCTGTCCTTAGCGAGGTAGGCCGTTCGATAGTTCATCGCGCTGTGTCCCGGTCTTATGTACCAGTCAGCGGCCTCACGTCACCAGCTATCTCAGCGGCGAAGCCCTTTCACACAGACCGGCTCGCTGGCTCCGGTCCGGGTGCACGGCTAGTCGGGACCGTATCCTGCGTTCGTCGCCTGCTGGACGAAATCGGCGTGCCCAATAACGAAGACGGCAAAGACGATCAGCACCGCGAGGGCGAGCGCAGCGCCACGAAAATCTCTAGGCCTAAGGGGCGGCCATTTCACGGCAACTAGATTCCAAATATAGCGAAGGACGCGGACCTTAGCGCACCTGACCGGAGTCCTGATCTCGGGAAAGAAAGTGGTGCCCAGGAAAGGACTCGAACCTTCACGGCCGTGAAGCCACTGGCACCTGAAGCCAGCGCGTCTACCAATTCCGCCACCTGGGCATTGGGGGCGGTTAGTACGGATCGATGGGCCGCTTGTCAAATTCGAAAAAACGCCCGTCCCAACCTCAGCCATCGGATAACCCGCCTTCCTTGCTCCGCTCAATTTGGCTGTACAGCTTAGGGCCGATGGCGTATCGGCAAGGACATTCGCAACGGCTCCCATGAGGTCGACCATGGCATCGAATCAGGACACGGTGGTCACGGTTTTCGGCGGATCAGGTTTTCTGGGGCGACATGTGGTCCGGACGCTGGCCAAGCGCGACTATCGAATTCGCGTGGCCGTGAGACGGCCGGAACTCGCAGGCCATCTGCAGCCCCTGGGACGGGTCGGGCAAATCCATGCCGTGCAGGCCAATGTCCGTCATCCGCCGTCGGTGGACGCCGCAATGCGCGGGGCGGCGGCCGCCGTCAACCTCGTCGCCATTCTCTCTGAAAGCGGCCCGCAGACCTTTGATGCCGTGCAGGCCAGGGGCGCGGCCACCGTCGCCGGGGTCGCGCAAGCCCATGGTGCGCGTCTCGTGCACATTTCGGCCATTGGCGCCGACGCACAATCACCCTCGCATTATGCCCGCGCCAAGGCCGAGGGCGAAGAAGCCGTGCTGGCCGCCGTGCCCACCGCCTCGATCCTGCGGCCTTCGGTGATCTTCGGACCTGAGGATCATTTCACCAACCGTTTTGCGGCGCTGGCCCGGCTATCACCGATGCTGCCGTTGATCGGAGGCGATACGCGGCTGCAGCCGGCCTTTGTCGGCGATGTCGCCCGCGCGGTGGCCGACGCCGTCGATGGCCGGACCAGGCCCGGCGCGATTTACGAACTCGGCGGCCCCGAGGTGCTGACAATGCGCCAGATCTGGCAGATCATCCTGTCGATCACCGAGCGCGAGCGGCTGCTGGTGCCGCTGCCGTTCGGGCTGGCGAAATTGAAGGCGGCGTTTCTGCAATTTGCACCCGGCGATTTCAAGCTGACGCCCGATCAGGTGACCCAGCTCAAGATCGACAACATCGTCTCCGACGCGGCGCGGACCGCAGGGCTGACGTTCGAAGGGCTCGGCATCACGCCGGATTCGCTGGAGGCGGTAGCTCCGCAATATCTGTGGCGCTTCCGTGCCGCCGGGCAGTTTCAGCGCAAGGACGCGTGAGGCCGATAGCTGCGGCGTGCGCTAAACATCGGCGGCTGGCGATGTTTTATTTCCCCATCGCGAGCGCGATCAGGCCGAGCGTGCCGACGATGACGCGCCACCAGGCGAACAGCGTAAAGCCGTGCCGCGTGACATAGGTGAGGAAGGTCTTCACCACGACCACCGCGGTGATGAACGACACCACGAAGCCGATGGCAATGATGCCGAGATGATCGGTGGTCATGTCGGCGCGGTTCTTGTAGAAATCATAGGCAAAGGCGCCGATCATGGTCGGGATCGCCAGGAAGAACGAAAACTCGGCGGCCGAGCGCTTGTCGGCGCCGAGCAGCATCGCCGCGACGATGCTGGCGCCCGAGCGCGACACGCCGGGAATCATAGCGAGGCACTGCGCGATGCCGATCCACAGATAGGTCAGCAAAGGAAAGCGCGTGGCGTCGTGCTCGCGCGGACGAAGATCAAGCTGATCGACCCAAAGCAGCACGGCGCCGCCGACGATCAAGGAGAAGCAGACGATCCAGGGATTGAACAAAATTTCCTTGATGTATTTGCCGGCAATCAAGCCGACGATCACCGCCGGTAGAAATGCCACGAGAACGCCGATCACGAAACGCCGGTCCGCGGGATTGGAGAACATACCAAGCGCGACCTGCCACAATTTCTGGAAGTACAGCACGACAATCGCAAGAATGGCGCCGAGCTGGATCAAAACCGTGAACGTGT
>Ga0207702_10005418_pt1 | contig 11168 bp, 11 predicted proteins | sample KBSCornC62_FD_184302 | JGI IMG/M metagenome (GOLD analysis project Ga0207702, IMG submission 184302) | Corn rhizosphere microbial communities from Kellogg Biological Station, Michigan, USA - KBS Corn C6-2 (SPAdes) (version 2) | ecosystem: Host-associated > Plants > Roots > Rhizosphere > Soil ...
GGCCTGCACACGCACCGGCGCGCGATCGAAGCCGGCTGCAAGGCGAGCGGCGCGACCGTCCATTTCGTCACCGCCGACCTCGACCATGGGCCGATCGTCGCGCAGGCGGTCGTCCCCGTGCTCGCCGACGACAGCGAGGAGACGCTCGCTGCGCGCGTGCTCGTACAGGAGCACGTGATCTATCCGCGCGCGGTCCGCTGGCTCGTCGAGGGCTCGCTCGAGCGGCGCGACGGCCGTGTCGTCCAGACGCGCGGCGAGGCGCAGCTGCTCTCGGCGATGTAGCGCACCGGTCAGAAGAAGCTCGCCGCGGCGTTGACCGAGAAGGCCAGGATCGTCGTGTTGAAGACGAACGAGAGGATCGACTGGAACAGCACGAGCCTGCGCATCGCTCGCGTCGTCACGCCGACGTCTGACGTCTGCGCGGTGACGGCGATCGTGAACGAGAAGTAGAGGAAGTCGTTGTGGTCGGGCTCGAAGCCCGGCTCCGCGTCGGGGAACGCGAGGCCGCGGTCGGGCTCGGGACCGTAGTACTCGCTCGCGTAGGTGAGGCCGAAGAGGGTCGGCAGCAGCAGCCACGTTCCGAGCACGGTGAACGCCCCGAACGCCAGGTGCGGGAGCATCCGGTGCGGGCCGGCGGCCTTGGCGGCAATGAGCTCGAAGACGACCGCGACGAGGCTGACGACCGCCGCGCCGACGACGATCGCGAGCACGGCCGCGGCGCTTTCCGCCTGCTCGAGCGCGACGCGCTTGTAGTGGCCTTCTTCGGCGCGGATCAGCGCGAACACGACGACGACCAGGTAGAGCCAGACGACGACGTTCCAGCCGAGCAGCGCGCGCGAAACGAGCGACTCGACCCCGGGCCACACCGCGCCGACGATGCAGCCGATCACCACGCAGGCGATCAGGCGGCGGTGCGCGAACAGGTGGCTCACCGGTGCAGCGGAGGACGCGGCAGGTCTCGTGCTCACCATGCCTAGGATAATGGCCGGCCATGCACCCGACGGCCCTGCTCGCTGCAGAGACCGAGCTCGTGCGTCGCGTGCTGCGCTTCGAGCATCCCGCCGACCGTGTCGCCGCCGATTTCTTCCGCGAGCAGCGCGCGCTCGGCGCACGCGACCGCCACGCGCTCGCCGAGACCCTCTTCGCGCTGCTGCGCAAGCTCGCCCTGCATCGCCATTTCGCGGCGACGGGCGCGGGGCCGCTCGAGCGCCGCCTCGCGATCCTCGCCTGGCGCGGCGACGAGCGCGTCCTCGAGCTGGCACTCGCCGGGGACGAGCGTGCGTGGCTCGAGCGCTGCCGCGCGACCGACGTTCGCGCGCTGCCCGAGGTGCTTCGTCACAACCTGCTGGCGTGGCTTGCCGAGCCGCTGCAGCGAACGCTTGGCGAGGAGTTCTGGCCCTGGGTCGATGCGACCAACGCGCCGGCGCCGCTCGACCTCCGCGTCAACGCGCTGAAGGCCGATCGCGCGCAGGCGATCGAGCGGCTCGCGGCGGAGGGCGTCGTCGCCGTGCCGACGCCGCATTCGCCGCTCGGCCTGCGCGTCGAGGGCAAGCCGTCGCTGCAGAGGGGCGATGCGCTCGAGAGCGGCATCGTCGAGGTCCAGGACGAAGGCAGCCAGCTGCTCGCGCTCGTCGTCGGCGCGCGCCGCGGCGAGACAGTCGTCGATTTCTGCGCCGGCGCCGGCGGCAAGACGCTCGCGCTCGGCGCGCAGATGCGCGGGACCGGACGGCTCTACGCGTTCGACGTCTCGGGCCACCGGCTCGCGGCGCTGCAACCCAGGCTCCGCAGGAGCGGGCTCGAGAACGTCCATCCGATGCAGATCGCGAGCGATCGCGACGAGCGCGTCGAGCGCCTCGCCGGCAAGGTCGATCGCGTCCTGGTCGACGCGCCCTGCACGGGGTCGGGAACGTTGCGTCGCCACCCCGACCTCAAGTGGCGTCAAAACGACGCCTCGCTCGCCGCGCTCGCGGCATCGCAGCGGGCGATCCTCGCCGCCGCGGCCCGTCTCGTGAAGCCCGGCGGCAGGCTCGTCTACGCGACGTGCAGCGTCCTCGCGGCCGAGGGCGAGGACGTCGCCGACGACTTCGAGCGCGCGAGCGGTGGGGCGTTCGCGCGTGTGTCCGCGGAGGAAGCGCTTGGGCGCGCGCAGGTCGGCGACGCCGAGTCGCTCGTCGAAGGCGAGCGGCTGCGCCTGTGGACGCACCGGCATGCAACCGATGGTTTCTTCGCCGCGCTCTGGCAGCGCGCCTGAGGCAGGCGACTTGCCAAAGATCAAGGTAGGGCGTGATATCCGTCGGATTCGAGGGATATCTCCCTAGAGCCCTCGAATAGAATCGCAGTCTTCCCAAAAGAACGTACGCGAAAGGTCCTGATGGACGTGCTGACCTCGGTGTTCTCCGCTTTGCTCGACTGGCTGAGCCACGGCTTCTCGGGTTTCAACGGCTGGGAGATCGTCGCCTACACGCTGATCACGACGCACGTCACGATCGCGGCGGTCACGATCTTCCTGCACCGCGCGCAGGCGCACCGGGCGCTCGACCTGCATCCGATCGTCTCGCACTTCTTCCGCTTCTGGCTGTGGCTCGGGTCGGGGATGGTGACCAGGGAGTGGGTCGCGATCCACCGCAAGCACCACGCCAAGTGCGAGACCGCGGATGATCCGCACAGCCCGCAGACGCGCGGCATCGAGACGGTCCTCCTGCGGGGCACCGAGCTCTACCGCGCCGAGGCGAAGGACGTGCAGACCATCGCCAAGTACGGCCATGGCACCCCGGACGACTGGCTCGAGCGCAACCTCTACGCGCGCTACAGCTGGCAGGGCGTCGGCCTGATGCTGGTCCTCGACCTGTTCCTGTTCGGCGCGATCGGCGCGACCGTCTGGGCGGTGCAGATGCTCTGGATCCCGGTCTCGGCGGCCGGCATCGTCAACGGCATCGGCCACTACTGGGGCTACCGCAATTTCGAGGCGCCCGACGCCAGCCGCAACGTGATGCCGTGGGGCATCATCATCGGCGGCGAGGAGCTGCACAACAACCACCACACGTACCCGACGTCGGCCAAGCTCTCGGTGAAGCCGTACGAGTTCGACATCGGCTGGCTCTACATCCGCGGCCTGCAGGCGCTCGGCCTGGCGACGGTCAGGAAGACGCCGCCGCAGCTCAAGCTCGGCGTCATCAAGCCGGTCGCCGACAACAAGACGCTCGAGGCGATCATCGCCAATCGCTACGAGGTCATGGCCAATTTCGCCCGCAGCCTCCGCCACGCGAGCGGCGCCGAGCTCGCGCGGCTGAAGAGCGAAGGCGTCGCTTCGGCCCGGCTCGCGCAGATGCGCCTCGCGCGCCGCTGGCTGCACCGCGACGACGACAAGATCCCGCAGGAGGTCAAGGCCGACGTCGCCGGCGCGGTCGCGCAGAGCCCGTACCTCGCCAAGCTCGTCGCGATGCGCGAGGAGCTCCGGCTGCTGTGGACGCGCACCGGCGTCTCCGCCGAGCAGCTCGTCGCCGACCTGCAGGCCTGGCTGAAGAAGGCCGAGGAGAGCGGCATCGCCGCGCTGCAGGACTTCGCGCTTCGCCTCCGCGCAGCGCACGCGTAGGGGCATCGCCACCCCAAACAGAAAGGGTCGCCGCGGCGACCCTTTCCTTTGCCTGAAAGAGAAGGGGTCGCACAGCGACCCCGCTTTCGTTCAGCGAAGCGTCACTTGAGCTTCACTTCCTTGTAGGACACGTGCTTGCGTGCCTTCGGATCGAATTTCATCATCTCGAGCTTTTCCGGCGTCGTCTTCTTGTTCTTGTCGGTCGTGTAGAAGTGACCTGTGCCTGCCGTCGATTCGAGCTTGATCTTCTCGCGTCCACCCTTGGCCATCGTCGTTCTCCTAAGGTATCAGAGCTCGCCGCGCGCGCGCAGGTCGGCGACGACCTGGTCGATGCCGAGCTTGTCGATCAGCCGCAGCCCTGAGTTGCTGACGCGAAGACGGACCCAGCGGTTCTCGCCCTCGACCCAGAAGCGGCGGTACTGCAGGTTCGGCAGGAACCGGCGCTTCGTCTTGTTGTTCGCGTGGGAAACGTTGTTCCCGACCATCGGGCGCTTGCCCGTTACCTGACAGACGCGTGCCATGACGCTTCTCCGTGACCGTTGGGGGCTCCGTGCCGACCCGGCGGGTCTCGGCGCGGAAAACCCGCAATTATAGCCGCGAGAGGAGGGCCGGCCATGGGCCGGCTCAGGCCTGCTCGAGGAAGCGCTGCGCATCGAGTGCCGCCATGCAGCCGGTCCCCGCGCTCGTGACCGCCTGCCGGTAGACGTGGTCCTGGACGTCGCCGGCGGCGAAGACGCCCGGCACGCTCGTCATCGTCGCGAAGCCGTCGAGCCCGCTCCTGGTGAGGATGTAGCCGTCGCGCATCTCGAGCTGCCCCTTGAAGATGTCGGTGTTGGGCTGGTGACCGATCGCGATGAAGCAGCCGGTGAGCGCGATCTCCTCGCTCGTGCCGTCCCGGACCTTGCGGATGCGAACGCCGGTGACGCCGCCGTCGTTGCCGAGCACCTCGTCGAGCGTCGACCAGAGGTGCAGCTGCATCTTCCCGTCGGCGACCTTGGCCATCATCTTGTCGACCAGGATCGCCTCGGCGCGGAACTTGTCGCGGCGGTGGATGACGTGGACCTTCGACGCGATGTTCGAGAGGTAGAGCGCCTCCTCGACGGCGGTGTTGCCGCCGCCGACGACGCACACTTCCTGGCCTCGATAGAAGAAGCCGTCGCACGTCGCGCAGCCGCTGACGCCGCGGCCCATGAAGGTCTGCTCGGAAGGCAGGCCGAGGTACTTCGCCGATGCGCCGGTCGCGATGACGAGCGCGTCGCACGTGTACGTCGCCGAGTCGCCGCGCGCGACGAACGGCCGCTTCGAGAGATCGACCTCGTTGATGTGGTCGAAGACGACCTTCGTGTCGAACCGCTCCGCGTGCTTGAGAAAGCGCTGCATCAGGTCGGGGCCCATCACGCCGTCGACGTCGGCGGGCCAGTTGTCGACGTCGGTCGTCGTCATCAGCTGGCCGCCCTGCGCGATGCCGGTGACGAGCATCGGCTTCAGGTTGGCGCGCGCCGCATAGATCGCCGCGGTGTACCCCGCCGGGCCGGAGCCGAGGATCAGAACTCCGGCGTGTTGCGTGGGCTGGGGCATGGTCGCGAGGCGGGAGGATGAGTGTCGCGGCGGCGCCGCAAGTCTGACATGGGGGCGAAACTGGCTGGCAACAACGGTGTTAATGGAGACAATAGCCGCACCGCGCGTCGTGAGAATCTCACGCCAGCGCGGATGCGCCCGCAACCAGAAAGGCTCCTCAGTATGGCGATGCTCTCGAATCTCGATCTCATCCGGCGCGTTCCGCTTTTCTCGCTCCTCACCAACGAACAGGCGCAAGGCATTGCCGACAGCGTCGTCAAGCGGCGCTTCCGCCGCGGCGAGATCGTTGTCGAGCACGGCAAGAAGTCCAATGCGCTGTTCATCCTGCTGACCGGCCGCGCCCGCGTCCTCACCGCCGACTCGCGCGGCCGCGAGGTGATCCTGGCAGTGCTGCAGTCGGGCGACTACGTCGGCGAGATGAGCTTGATCGACAACGAGCCGCACTCGGCGACCGTCCGCGCCGAGGTCCAGACCGACATGCTCATCCTCGGCCGCGCCGAGTTCGCGCGCTGCCTGCCCGAGAACTCGAGTCTGTCGTACGCGATCATGCGCGGCCTCGTCCAGCGCCTGCGCAGCGCCGACCGCCAGATCGAGTCGCTCGCGCTGCTCGACGTCTACGGCCGCGTCGCGCGCACGCTGCTCGACATGTCCGAGATGGACGGCGAGATCAAGGTCATCCGCAACAAGGTCTCGCGCCAGGACCTCGCCAAGGTCGTCGGCGCGTCGCGCGAGATGGTCAGCCGCGTGATGAAGGATCTCGAAGGCCGTGGCATGGTTCAGACGCAGGAAAACGGCTGGGTCGTGATCAAGGAACAGCTGACGGCGTAGTCATCGCGGGCGGGGCCGCGCGCCCGCTTGTCGAAGCTGCGGAAGCGTCGACAATTCGCGGATGACATTTCCGCTCGGTTCTCTTCGCGGCGACGGCGTGCAGCCGCCGCTGCGCGACCCCGCCGCGCCGCACGCCCCGCACTGGCGCGAGCAGGTCGCCTTGCTCGTCGGCGCGGTCGCCTGGCTGCTCGCGCTGCTCGCGCTGGCGACGCACAGCGCCGCAGATCCCGGCTTCTCCACCTCGGGCGACGGCACCTCGATCCATAACCGCATCGGCGTCGTCGGCGCCTGGCTCTCCGACGCCGCGTTCTTCTTCGCCGGCTACTCGGTCTGGTGGGCGATCGTCGTCGGCGCGCGTGCCTGGCTCGGCGCGCTCGCGCGGGCGCTGCGCGCGAGCGCGATCGTCCCTCCCGGGCCCCAGGGGGCGACGCGGCCGGCGTGGTCGGTCTGGCTCGGCCTCGCACTGCTGCTCGCCGCCAGCGCTTCGCTCGAGTGGACGCGGCTCTACCAGTGGGAGGCGCAGGTCGCCGGCGGCCACGCCGGCGGCGTGCTCGGCTACGTCCTCGGCCGTGCCAGCCAGGGGCTGCTCGGCTTCGCCGGCTCCGGCGTGCTCTGGATCGCCGTCCTTGTCGCCGCGGCGCCGCTGGCGCTTCGCTTCTCGTGGCTGCGCGTTGCCGATGCGATCGGCGCCGGCCTCGAGTCGCTGCGCACGCGCCGCGCCGAGCGCGCCGAGCGCGCCGAGGACGCGCGCCTCGGCGCCGCCGCGAGCCGCGAGCGCGGCGAGCTGCTCGACGCCGAGCACGAGCTGCACGAGCAGCACCTGCCGCTCGTCATCGAGCCGACCCTGATCGACGTGCCGAAGAGCACCCGCGTCGTCAAGGAGCGGCAGAAGCCCCTCTTCAGCGAGCTCGTCGACACCAAGCTGCCGCAGGTCGACCTGCTCGACTCCGCGCCGCAGCGCGTCGAGGGCATCAGCGCGGAGTCGCTCGAGATGACGTCGCGGCTGATCGAGAAGCGTCTCAAGGACTTCGGCGTCGAGGTTCGCGTCGTGGCCGCGTCGCCCGGCCCGGTGATCACGCGCTACGAGATCGAGCCGGCGGTCGGAGTCAAGGGGGCGCAGGTGGTGAGCCTCGCGAAGGACCTCGCGCGCTCGCTCGGCCTAGTCTCGATCCGCGTCGTCGAGACGATTCCCGGCAAGACGACGATGGCGCTCGAGCTGCCGAACGCGAAGCGGCAGACGATCCGCCTGTCCGAGGTGCTCGGCTCGCAGGCGTACGCCGACTCCGGCTCGCAGCTGACGCTCGGCCTCGGCAAGGACATCGTCGGCGTGCCCGTCGTCGCCGACCTGCAGAAGATGCCGCATTGTCTCGTGGCTGGCACGACGGGAGCCGGCAAGTCGGTCGGCATCAACGCGATGATCCTGTCGCTCCTCTACAAGGCCGAGGCACGCGACGTCCGCTTGCTGCTGATCGACCCGAAGATGCTCGAGATGAGCGTCTACGAAGGCATCCCGCACCTGCTTTGCCCGGTCGTCACCGACATGAAGCAGGCGGCGTACGCGCTCAACTGGGGCGTCGGCGAGATGGAGCGGCGCTACAAGCTGATGAGCCGGCTCGGCGTTCGCAACGTCTCGAGCTACAACAAGAAGCTCGCCGAAGCAGCGGAAAAGGGCGAGCAGATCGCGAATCCGTTCAGCCTCACTCCCGAGAGTCCGGAGCCGCTCGAGCGGCTGCCGTTCATCGTCATCGTCATCGACGAGCTCGCCGACCTGATGATGGTGATCGGCAAGAAGATCGAGGAGCTGATCGCGCGCCTCGCGCAGAAGGCGCGCGCGTCGGGAATCCATCTGATCCTGGCGACGCAGCGGCCGAGCGTCGACGTCATCACCGGCCTCATCAAGGCCAACATCCCGACCCGGCTCTCGTTCCAGGTGTCGAGCAAGATCGACTCACGGACGATCCTCGACCAGATGGGCGCCGAGGCGCTGCTCGGCATGGGCGACATGCTCTACCTGCCCTCCGGCAGCGGCATGCCGATCCGCGTCCACGGCGCGTTCGTCAGCGACGACGAGGTGCACCGCGTCGTCGCGTACCTGAAGGCGCAGGGCGAGCCGAACTACATCGACGGCATCCTCGAGGGCGGTACCCTCGACGGCGACGGCGGCGAGGTGTTCGGCGAGGTCGGCGCGGGCGGCGGCGAAAGCGACCCGCTTTACGACCAGGCGGTCCAGGTCGTCCTGCAGCACCGGCGGGCGTCGATCTCTCTTGTCCAGCGGCACCTGCGGATCGGCTACAACCGCGCCGCACGGCTGCTGGAACAAATGGAGAAATCGGGGCTCGTAAGTGCCATGGCCACCAACGGCAACCGAGACCTCCTCGTTCCGGCACGCGCCGAATGAAGCGCGTCCTCGCGATCGCTGCTGCGGCGCTGGCGTTCGCGAGCGCGGCGCACGCCGACGCCGTCGAGACGCTGCGCTCCTTCGTACGCGACGTCAAGAGCGGCCGCGCGCAGTTCACGCAGACCGTGACGTCGCCCGACGGTGCGAAGAAGAAGACGTCGAGCGGAAGCTTCGAGTTCTCGCGACCGAACCGCTTTCGCTTCGCGTACGTCAAGCCGTTCGAGCAGACGATCGTCGGCGACGGCGAGAAGGTCTGGATCTACGACGCCGACCTCAACCAGGTGAGCAGCCGCAAGCTCGGCCAGGCGCTCGGCGCGACGCCCGCGGCGCTGCTCGCCGGCGGTGGCCTCGAGCGCGACTTCGATCTCTCGCCGTTGCCGGCGAAGGACGGCCTCGACTGGGTCGAGGCCAAGCCGAAGGCGAAGGACGGCGCGTTCCAGTCGGTCCGCGTCGGCTTCCAAGGCACGACACTCGCCGCGCTCGAGATCGTCGACAGCTTCGGCCAACGCTCGCTGCTGCGCTTCAGCGCGTTCGTTCCCAATGTCGCGATCCCGGCGGAGACGTTCCGCTTCACGGTGCCGCCGGGCGCCGACGTCATCGAGCAATAGGCCGGGGCTCCCGGTCGGCATGGCGAACTCGAGCCTGGCGTCGCTGCCGCTCAGCCGGCGCGCGACGCGACGAGGACCGCGTTCGTTCCGCCGAACGCGAACGAGCTCGAGAGCGCGTGGCGAAGCGCCGGCGCGTCGCGCGCCGCGCCCGTCACGAGGTCGATCGCGAACGCCGGGTCGACGACCTCGGTGTTCGCGGTCGGCGGCAGCCGTGACGCGACGAGCGCACACGCCGCGGCGAGCAGCTCGACCGCGCCGCCGGCGCCGAGCAGGTGGCCGTGGATCGCCTTCGTCGACGTCACCGGCACTCCGCGCGTCCCGAACACCGTCGCGATCGAAGTCGCTTCGGCGGCGTCGCCGGCGAGCGTCGCGGTGCCGTGCGCGTTGACGTGGCCGATCTCGGCCGCACCGAGCCCGGCGTCGGCGAGCGCCGCCCGCATCGCGCGCACCTGTCCTTCGGCGTCGGGGTTGGTGATGTGCACGCCGTCGCAGTTGCTCGCGTAGCCGGCGAGCTGCCATTGCCACGACGCGCCGCGCGAGCGCGCGTGCTCGATCGATTCGATCACGAACGCCGCCGCTGCCTCGCCGAGCGCGAAGCCGGCGCGGTCGCGAGCGAACGGGCGGCACGCGCGCGCCGCGACGTCGGCGGTCGCGTCGGCTGCGATCGGCGAAAGCACGCGCATCGCTTGCCAGCCGGCGACGACGCCGTCGGTGAGCAGCGATTCGCTGCCACCGACGACGGCGACGTCGATCGCGCCGGAGCGGATCGCCCGCATCGCCTCACCGATCGCAACCGCCGACGACGCGCACGCGCACGCGTAGGCGAGCGCCGCGCCGCGGGCGCGGAAGCGCACCGCGAGCTCGGCGGTGGGCGCGTTCGGCATCGTCGTCACGACGCTCGTCGGCCGCATCCTGCGGTGGTCGACGTAGACGGTCTTCAGCGTCGTCTCGAACGTCGACGCGCCGGCCATCCCACTGCCCCAGAAGACGCCGAGCCGCTCGCCGTCGACCCTGCCGTCGACGAGCCCGGCGGCGCGCGCGGCCTGGTCGGCGGCGGCGAGCGCCATCGCGGTTGCGCGGTCGAGCGGAATCCGCGAAGGCGATTGCACCGCAAGGGCGTCGAAGTCGACGGCGGCGATCGGCACCGGCGGAACGTCGAGGCCGGCGAGGTCGACCGTGTGCGCGCGCACCGCCGAGCGACCGGCCATGACCGCGTCGGCGAACGCGGCGACGCCGACGCCGATCGGGCTGACGACGCCGCTGCCGGTGACCGCGACCGGCGCCGCGGCCCGGCTAGCCGGCGACATCGCGGCTCGCCTTGGCCGCGGCGGCTTCGTCGATCAACGCCGCGAGCTGCGCGAGCGTGACGCCGGCCTGGCGCGGATCGAGGCGCTCCTCGGGGATGCGGACGTCGAAGCGGTCCTCGACCGCGAAGACGAACTCCATCAGCGCCAGCGAGTCGAGGCCGAGCTGGTCGAGTGCCGCTTCGGGTGCGACGGCCGCGGCGTCGACGTGGAAGCTCTCGATCAGCACGGACGAGATCGCGGCGAACGTCGGCGGATGCATGCGCTGGCTGTTCTGAGGAGCGCGCATCTTATGTCCCGCATCGCGACCGCGCCGGCCGAGGCGGCAGAATCGGACTGCGCTTCCCTGGCTTCTTCCGTGCCCCAGACCTCGCTCGAACTCGGCTTCGCTGACGCCGCCGTGCCGCTCGCCGAGCGGCTGCGGCCGACGACGATCGACGAGGTGATCGGCCAGCGCCATCTGCTCGGGCCCGGCAAGCCGCTGCGCGTCGCGTTCGAGTCGGGGCGGCTGCACTCGATGATCCTCTGGGGGCCGCCGGGCGTCGGCAAGACCACGCTCGCGCGGCTGATGGCCGACGCGTTCGCCGCCCAGTTCATCGCGATGTCGGCGGTGCTCGGCGGCGTCAAGGACATCCGCGAGGCGGTCGAGCGCGCGCACGCGGCGCGAACGGCAGGGCGCGCGACGGTCGTCTTCGTCGACGAGGTGCACCGCTTCAACAAGAGCCAGCAGGACGCGTTCCTGCCGCACGTCGAGTCGGGGCTCTTCACCTTCATCGGCGCGACGACCGAGAACCCGTCGTTCGAGGTCAACTCGGCGCTGCTGTCGCGCGCCACGGTGCACGTGCTGAAGCCGCTCGACG
>Ga0207702_10005419_pt1 | contig 11167 bp, 2 predicted proteins | sample KBSCornC62_FD_184302 | JGI IMG/M metagenome (GOLD analysis project Ga0207702, IMG submission 184302) | Corn rhizosphere microbial communities from Kellogg Biological Station, Michigan, USA - KBS Corn C6-2 (SPAdes) (version 2) | ecosystem: Host-associated > Plants > Roots > Rhizosphere > Soil ...
GGTCACAGCGGCGCCGTCGGCAAAGCTGACCCGCGTCAGCACCAATGCCGTGTCGGCCATCGAGACGAATTGCTCGATCACGATCCCGGCCGGTCCAGCGAAAGTCTCGTTACGCACGCCCCGGGCGAGGTCGAGCTCGACGCTCGCCGGCGCGCCGACCGGTTCGCCGCCGGCCAGGATCGCCGGACGGGTGGCATCGGCGACCGCCAGGCGAAGATCGCTTTCGCGGGCATAGCCATGCGCCGCCTCGTGATAGGCGATCGGCACGCGTTCATAGACGCCGTTCAGATAGACTTTGGGCGCTTCCGCCGCCTCGCCCGGGCCGCGAATGCCGATGAAACCGTTGCCGATCGAAAACAGCGCAGGAACATGGTCCGACCGGGCGGAATCGCCGTCCGCGACGAGGCGCCAGGCGTCGCGCGCAAATCGCACGTCAGCAAAAAACGCTTCGGGTAATGACCGCCCCACGCAATTCCTCTCCGATGCGGCGATCAAACGCCCGATTGCCAATGATATGCATTTCATAATAGGAGATGGTCAAGACAATAAGCCGGGCATCCCGGCAGGGGAGGCGCATGAACAGGACCCGGATGATCGTCGCACTGGCATTGACCTATGCCGTGTTCGCGGTGCTGCTCAACAGCGTCGGCACCGTGATCCTGCAATCGATCGAATCGTTTCACGTCACCAAGGTCGCGGCGAGCTCGCTCGAAGGATTCAAGGATCTGTCGATCGCGGCGACCAGCTTCCTGCTGGCGGCGCAGCTGCCGCGTTTCGGGTTGCGGCGCGCGATGATCGTCGCGCTCGCCTTGGTGGCGATCGCCTGCCTGGCGATGCCCTTGTTGCCGGGTTTCTGGACTACGCGCCTGCTGTTCCTCGCGGTCGGCGTCGCGTTCGGCGTGACCAAGGTCTCGGTCTACAGCTTTGTCGGGCTGCTCACTGAGGACAGCGCGCGCCACGCATCGTTGCTCAACGTGATCGAGGGCGTGTTCATGCTCGGCGTGCTCAGCGGCTATTGGATCTTCGCCGCCTTCATCGACCCCGCCGATCCCGGCAGCCGGCAATGGCTGAACGTCTATTACGTCCTGGCCGCGGTCAGCTTCGTCGCCTTGGCGCTGCTCGCGGTCACCCCCTATGACGAAAGCGCGGTCGACGAACCGGCAGCCGCACAGCAGGGGGCGGGACAGAAGTTCGCCGAGATGGTCGCGCTCGCCTGGCGGCCGCTGAGTCTCAGCTTCATCGCCGCGATCTTCTGTTACGTCCTGGTCGAACAGGGCATCGGATCGTGGCTGCCGACCTTCAACCGCGAATTGCTGGGGCTGTCGGCGCCGATGAGCGTACAGGCTGCGTCGATCTTCGCGGTGTGCCTGGCCGCGGGGCGGCTGGGCGCCGGCGTCATCGTGCGGCGCACCGGCTGGTTTCCGCTCGTCCTTGGATGCCTGATCGGAATGGCGGTGCTGATCGTCGCGGTGCTGCCGCTCGCCGCCGCGCATCATGGTCAGGTGACGCGCTGGGCCGGCGCGCCGATCGCCGCCTTCCTGTTCCCGGCGATCGGGCTGATGATGGCGCCGATCTATCCCGCGCTCAATTCGGCGATCCTGTCGTCGATGGCGCCCAGGGAGCAGCCGGCGATGGTCGGGTTGATCGTGGTGTTCTCGGCGCTCGGCGGGACGACCGGCTCGTTCGTCGTCGGACATATCTTCGCGATGTTCCAGGGGACGATCGCCTTCTATGTCCTGCTCATCCCGATCGCCGCGCTGGCCGTGGCGTCGACGTTGGTGCGGCGCAAATCGCTGCGATAGGCGGCCGCGCCGACACTCTCACGGGTTAACGCCAGCGCAACGCGACGCGAAACGGCCGCGTCGTGTCCGAAGACGCGACGCGGCCGATGCCCCATTGATCAGAAGTTGAAGCGCAGCCCGGCGTTGATCGTGAAGCTGCGCAGCCGCGAGTCGTCGTCGATATTGCCGACCACGAAGCCCGAGACCCGGCTGCCATGCGCGTTGGCGAGGATACCCGCCGAATAGCGCATCGCGTTCTTCCAGGTGTTGCTCTGGAGCGAGAAGGTCGTGACGGGGGCCCCGAAGGCAAAGCTCGAGCTGTCCCCGCGCGACCAATTCTCCATCCGCGCCGCGCTGATGAAGGGCTCGACCGTCGCGGTCGCCTCGGACCCGCCGCGATACGACAGGCGCAAGCCCGCCTGACCAATCTTGGTGGTATCGCTGCCCGGCGTCCACACGCTGAAGGCATCGATCACGAGCGGATCGATGCTGGTGTCGGCATAGTTGAACGAGGCGAACGGCGTCGCGGCGAAGCCGGTCTTGCCGCCGATCCGGTACGACGCGCGGACCGAGCCCGCCGTCGCATCGCCGCGCATGCGCTGCGTGCCGACCGTGCCGAACAGCGACGGCATGGCGACCGTATAGTGACGCCATTCCTTGCGGATATTGCCTTCGAGCTCGAACGCGCCGTTGCCGACCACCGCATAGCCGCCGATGAACGGCGTCTCGACCTTGATCCGCTCGCCACCCGCGAGCGGAGCCGAGGCGCCGTACCAGCCGCCCATCACGCCGACATTGACCTTCCAACCGCCGCCGATGCCGCCGAACGAGACGTCGGCGCCGATCTGGGCCGCATGCTGGCTGGTGCGGAAGCGGCTGGTCGAAGCGTAGGATAGTCCGCCACCCGTCAGCGAGGAGCTGATCGTCTGGGTGCTGTGTCCACCGCTGCCGCGCATCCACAGGCTGAACCGCGTGCCGCCGACATCGGTCCGGTTGGTCACGAACGGGCTGATCGGATCGTCGAGCAGGCCCGACGCCGATTCGGCCATGTAGCTCAGGTTGCCCAGCCCCGCCGCCGTCGGGTTGACCGCCTGGATCAGGCCGAACTGATGGGCGTTCGACGGGTTCTGCCCAAAGCTGTCGAGGATGAAGCCCGTGGTCGGGAACACGGTGCTGGAGGTAAAGGCGCTGGCGGGGGCTGCCCCGGCGACCGTCACCACCGGCAGGAACCCGCCGGGGACGAACGACCGCGTACCGACCAGGTTCATCGTGACATTGGTGTTGCCCGTGGCCGAGCCGCCGATGTTCAGGCGATCGGCCGTGGCGGTATTGGTGCTGTAGTCGGCCCAGAACTGGCCCCCGCCCGAATAATTGCCGCCGACCGTGACGACGTTGCTGGTCAGATTGTTGCGGGCATTGATGATGCCGGTGTTGGCCATCGATCCAACCGTCGTGAACGTCCCCGCACCGGCAAAGGTGACGCGGCCGGCATTCTGGGTATTGCCGAGGATCGTCAGCGTACCGCCGGCGCCCAGGTTGACGTTGCCGCCGTTCGCCAGATTGCCCGAATAGCTCGACGAGCCGGATCCCAGGTTCGCGATCCCCGTCGGGCCGTTGATCCAGTTCGACGTGGCGACGGTCGTGCCGAAGACGTTGACCGCGCCGTTCAGCGTACCGCTGTTGAACAAGGTCGACGGCGTGTTGTTCACGCTGATCAGCACGGCATTGCTGCCGCCGGAGATCGTCCCCGAATTGCTGATATTGGCGCTTCCGGTGCCGGTCGCCACCAGCCTGACGCCATCGATCGCTCCCGTGACGAGGCCGGCATTGTTGACCACCAACGGACCGTCGACGGTGCTGAGGTCGATGCCGTAATCGGGATCGATCACGCCGGTTCCGGTTACGTTGACGGTGATGCCGCCCGCAGTGGACGTGCCATAGACCCCGGCGTAACCGGGCGTGCCCGCGGTGATCTCACCCGCGACCGTGACGGTCGTCATGCCAGTCGACAGGCCGCTATCGGTATAGATGCCGGCGCCATTGGTCGCGGTGATCTTGGTGCCTGCCGCCTGCCATACGTCGATCGTTCCGGCGTTCGCCGCCGGGTTGAAGTTGACTGCCTGGATCCCGTTGCCGTTGGTCGCGGTGACGTTGCCCAGCGCGTTGACCGAAATACCGCCGGTGCCATTGGTCTGGGCAATGATCCCGGTGGTGCCGGAGACATTGCCGGCGGTCACGCCGACAGTGCCTGCAGCGCCGGCGCTGATCTGTTCGGCGAGGATCGCCGCGGCGCCGGTCGAGGACACGTCGCCCGCATTCACCACCACGTTGCCGCCGTCAGTCAGCCCGACAATGCCATAGCCGGTGGTCGCGGTGACCGGGCCGATCGTGGTGACCGTCGTATTGCCGGTGCCGTAATTCTCGGCATCGACGCCGAACTTCCCGCCGACCGCGCCGTTGGCGGTGACGTCGACATTGCCGGTCGAGGTGCTGATCAGCCCCGCGACGATGCCGGCATTGCCGCCATAGATGTCGCCGTTGGCCACGACGGTGACGTTGCCGGTGAACGAGCTCCCGAACGCGTCGATGCCGTTCTGATCGGTTGACGTGACCGCTCCCGTGGTGACGCTGATATCGCCGCCGGCATTGGTGTCGCGCACCAGGATGCCCGATCCGCCGGTAGCGCCGCTCGCGCCAGAAATATCGACCGTGACCGTTCCAGATCCGTTGTTCTGGATCGACGCGCCGTTGCCGTTCAGCCCGAAGAAGCCGCCGGTGCCGGTGACACTGATATTGCCCGCGCCCCCGGTTCCACCCACCAGGGTCAGGCCGTTGGTCGCCCCGGTCACCGTATCGGCGACAGCCACCGTCACCGCGTCGTTGCCGGTCGCCGTAATACCGTCCGCCGCCGTGCCGGTCACAATGCCGTTGGTCGTGACGCCGACCGTACCAGTGCCGAAGTTGGTCGCGACGATGCCGGTCGTGCCCGAGACGTTGCCGCCGGTCACATCGACATTACCCGCGCCGCCTGCCAGCACCTGCTGGGCGGTGATCGCGGTGTTGCCGGTCGAAGTGACGTCACCGGCATTGACCGTGACGTTGCCGCCCGTGGCCAGTGCGTAGATGCCGTTGCCCGTCGTCACGTTGACCGGGCCGACCGTAGTGACGCTGGTCGAGCCAGTGCCGAAATTCTCGGCGTCGACCCCGAACCGCGCGGTGATCGCGCCGTTGGCCGTCACGTCGATATTGCCGGTCGCCGCCGCCGGGAAGATCGCCCCGACAATGCCGGCATTGCCCGCCTGGACGTCGCCGTTCGCCACGATCGTGAGGTTGCCCGCGGTCGACACGCTCTGAACGTCGATGCCATTCTTGCCGACCGCCAGCGCGGTCACCGCGCCGGTCGTGACGCTGATGTCGCCGCCCGCGGCCGTGTCGCGAACGATGATCCCGTTACCCGCGGTCGAGCCGCTCGCGCCCGAGATGTCGACCGTGACCGTGCCAGATCCATTGTTGAGGATGTTGGCGCCGTCGCCGGTGCCGCCAAAGAACCCGCCAGTGCCGGTGACTTGGATATCGCCTGCGCCGCCGGTCCCGCCGACCAGCGTGAGACCATTGGTCGCGCCGGTCACAATATCAGCAACCGAGACGCTCACCGCGCCATTGCCGATCGCGTCGATGCCTTCAGCCGCTGTACCGGTCACCGTGCCGTTGGTCGTGACGGTAACCGTGCCAGTGCCGAAGTTGTTGGCAATGATGCCCGTCGTTCCCGAGACGTTGCCCGCGGCGCCCACGACAACCGTGCCCGTGCCAGCGGCGTTGGTCTGCTGCGCGATGATCGCGGTATTGCCGGTCGAGGTGACATCGCCCGCATTGACCGCGACGTTACCGCCCGTGGTCAGCGCGAAGATGCCGTTGCCCGTGGTCACATTGACCGGGCCGACGGTGGTGACCGTCGTACTGCCCGTACCGAAATTCTCGGCATCGACGCCGAACCGCGCATCGATCGCACCGTTCGCGGTAATATCGATATTGCCGGTCGCGGCGGCGGGGAAGATCGCCCCGACAAGGCCCGCATTGCCCGCCTGGATGTCGCCATTGGCGATGATCGTGACATTGCCTGCGGTCGACACGCTCTGTACGTCGACCGCGTTCTTGCCGACCGTGAGCGCGGTCACCGCGCCCGTGGTAACGCTGATGTCGCCGCCGACGGTGGTGTCGCGGACGATGATGCCATTGCCGGCGGTCGAGCCGCTCGCCCCCGAGATGTCGACCGTGGTCGTGCCCGAGCCGTTATTCTGGATGTTGGCGCCATCACCGGTGCCACCGAAGAAGCCGCCCGCCCCGGTCACCGAGATGTTGCCGGCACCGCCGGTCCCGCCGACCAATAACAGGCCGTTGGTCGCGCCTGTCACCGTGTCGGCAACGGTCACCGTCACCGCGTCGTTGCCGACCGCCGTGATGCCGTTGGCAGCCGTGCCCGTCACCAGGCCCGTCGTCGCCACGCTGGTCGTGCCAGTGCCGGAGTTGGTCGCGATGATGCCGGTCGTGCCCGAGACGTTGCCGCCGGTCACATCGACATTGCCCGCACCCGCCGCACTGGTCTGCTGCGCGATGATCGCGGTGTTGCCGGTCGAAGTGACGTCGCCCGCGTTCACCGTGACGTTGCCGCCAGTGGTCAGCGCGAAGATGCCGTTGCCGGTCGTGACATTGACCGGGCCGACGGTGGTGACGCTGGTCGTGCCGGTACCGAAGTTCTCGGCGTCGACTCCGAACCGCGCGTTGATCGCTCCGTTCGCGGTCACGTCGATATTGCCGGTCGCCGCCGCGGGGACGATCGCGGCCACCATGCCGGCATTGCCCGCATTGATGTCGCCGTTGGCGACTTCGGTGACGTTGGCGGTGTTCGACACGCTCACGGCATCGATCGCGTTCTTGCCCGCGGTCAGCGCGGTCACCGCGCCGGTGGTGAGGCTGATGTCACCACCTGCTGCTGTATCGCGAACCACAATGCCGTTGCCGCTGGTCGAGCCGCTGGCGCCGGAGATGTCGACCGTGACCGTGCCCGACCCGTTGTTCTGGATATTGGCGCCATCGCCGGTGCCGCCGAGGAACCCGCCGGTGCCGGTCACGCTGATGTTGCCCGCGCCGCCGGTGCCGCCGACCAGGCTGAGGCCGTTGGTTGCGCCGGTCACCGTGTCGGCGACGCTTACCGTCACAGCACCATTGCCAGTCGCCTTGATGCCTTCGGCGGTTGTGCCGTCGACCGTTCCGTTGGCAGTCACGCTAACCGTGCCGGTGCCGAAATTGTGCGCATCGATGCCCGTCGTGCCCGAGACGTTGCCGCCTGTCACATCGACATTGCCCGCGCCCGCGACCTTGGTCTGCTGCGCGACGATCGCGGTGTTGCCGGTCGAGGTGACGTCGCCGGCATTGACCGTAACGTTGCCGCCGGTCGACAGCGCGAAGATGCCGTTGCCCGTGGTCACGGCGACCGGGCCAACCGTCGTGACACTGGTGGTGCCCGACCCGAAATTCTCGGCATCGACGCCGAAGCGCGCGTTGATCGCGCCGTTGGCGGTCACGTCGATATTGCCGGTACCACCCGCGTTGAGGATCGCCCCGACCAGGCCGGCATTGCCTGCATTGATGTCGCCGTTGGCGACGATCGTGACATTGCCGGTCGCCGACTGGGCCTGGACGTCAATGCCGTCCATGCCCGCCGTCAGCGCGGTGACCGCGCCGGTGGTGACGCTGATGTCGCCGCCGGCCGCGGTGTCGCGCACCTTGATGCCTTCGCCGCCGGTCGAACTGCTCGCGCCCGAGATGTCGACCGTGACGGTGCCCGAACCATTGTTCAGGATGTTCGCCGCATCGCCAGTGCCGCCGACGAACCCGCCGGTGCCGGTGACGCTGATGTTGCCCGCACCGCCCGTGCCGCCGATCAAGCTCAGACCGCGCGTCGCGCCGGTCACCGTGTCGGCGACGGAGATCGTCACCGCGTCGTTGCCGGTCGCCTTGATACCCTCCGCAAGCGTGCCGGTCACCGTGCCGTTGGCCGTCACGCTGACTGTGCCAGTGCCAAAGTTGTGCGCATCGATGCCCGTCGTGCCCGAGACGTTGCCGCCGGTCACATCGACATTGCCCGCGCCCGCGACCTTGGTCTGCTGCGCGACGATCGCGGTATTGCCGGTCGAGGTAACGTCACCCGCATTGACCGTGACATTACCGCCCGTCGTCAACGCAAAGATGCCGTTGCCCGTCGTGACATTGACCGGACCAACGGTGGTGACGCTGGTGGTGCCCGACCCGAAATTCTCCGCATCCACGCCAAACCGCGCGGTCATTGCGCCGTTGGCGGTCACGTCGATATTGCCGGTGCCGGCCGCGTTGAGGATCGCCGCCACCATGCCGGCATTGCCCGCGTTGATGTCGCCGTTCGCTACTTCGGTCACGTTGCCGGTCAGCGACTGACTCTGCGTGTCGATCGCGTCCATGCCCGCGGTCAGCGCGGTCACCGCACCGGTGGTAATGCTGATGTCGCCGCCGGCCGCCGTATCGCGCACCTTGATGCCTTCGCCGCCGGTCGAACTGCTCGCGCCCGAGATGTCGACCGTGACGGTGCCCGAACCATTGTTGAGGATGTTCGCCGCGTCGCCAGTGCCGCCGACGAATCCGCCGGTACCGGTGACCGAGATGTTGCCTGCACCGCCAGTGCCGCCGGTCAGGCTGAGGCCGCGCGTCGCGCCCGTCACCGTGTCGGCGACCGAGACGGTCACCGCATCGTTGCCGGTCGCCTTGATGCCCTCGGCAAACGTGCCGGTCACCGTGCCATTGGCAGTCACGCTGACCGTGCCGGTGCCGAAATTGTGCGCATCGATGCCAGTCGTGCCCGAGACGTTGCCCGCGGTCACATCGACATTGCCCGCGCCGGCGACCTTGGTCTGCTGCGCGATGATCGCGGTGTTGCCGGTCGAGGTGACATCGCCCGCGTTCACCGTGACATTGCCGCCGGTGGTCAGTGCGAAGATGCCGTTGCCGGTCGTCACGTTGACCGGGCCGACGGTGGTGACGCTGGTGTTGCCCGAGCCGAAATTCTCGGCGTCGACGCCGAACCGCGCGGTCATTGCGCCGTTGGCGGTCACGTCGATATTGCCGGTGCCCGCCGCATTGAGGATCGCGGCCACCATGCCGGCATTGCCCGCATTGATGTCGCCGTTCGCGACCTCGGTTACATTGCCGGTCAGCGTCTGCGCCTGAACGTCGATCGCGTCCTTGCCCGCGGTCAGCGCGGTCACTGCGCCGGTGGTGACGCTGATGTCGCCGCCTGCGGCCGTATCGCGAACGAAGATGCCCTCGCCGCCAGCCGAGCTGCTCGCACCCGAGATGTCGACCGTGACGGTGCCCGAACCGTTGTTGAGGATGTTCGCCGCGTCGCCAGTGCCGCCGACGAATCCGCCGGTACCGGTGACGCTGATATTGCCGGCGCCGCCAGTGCCGCCGACCAGGCTAAGGCCGCGCGTCGCGCCCGTCACCGTGTCGGCAACGGTCACGGTCACCGCGTCGTTGCCCGTCGCCTTGATGCCCTCCGCGGCGGTGCCCGTCACCGTGCCATTGGCGGTGACGCTGACCGTGCCCGTGCCGAAATTGTGCGCATCGATGCCGGTCGTGCCCGAGACGTTGCCCGCGGTCACATCGACATTGCCCGCGCCCGCGACCTTGGTCTGCTGCGCGATGATCGCCGTGTTGCTGGCCGCGGTGACATCGCCCGCATTGACCGTGACGTTACCGCCGGTCGTCAGCGCGAAGATGCCGTTGCCGGTCGTTACATTGACCGGACCCACGGTGGTGACACTGGTGGTACCCGACCCGAAATTTTCCGCATCCACGCCGAATCGCGCATCGATCGAGCCGTTGGCGGTCACATTGATATTGCCGGTCGCCCCAGCATTGAGAAGCGCCGCCACCATGCCGGCATTGCCCGCCTGGATGTTCCCATTGGCGATCTCGGTGATGTTGCCGGTTAGCGACTGGCTCTGCGCGTCGATGCCGTCCTTGCCCGCGGTCAGCGCGGTCACGGTGCCGTTGGTGGTGATGTCGATGCCCGTGCTGGTCGCGACGTCGCGGACGGTGATGCCTTCGCCGGTCGCGGCAAAAATGTTGCCCGCGGTGATGCTGACCGAGCCGATGCCGCCATTCTGCACGGCATCGAACGCATTGCCGTTGCCGTTATTGATGATGTCGCCGCCGGTATAGACGATCGGTCCGCCTAGTGCGGTCAGCGACAGCGCTGCGGTGCCGCCAGCGGTCGGCGTGTTGCCGGCATCGACGCTGATCGTGCCGCCATTGGTAACGGTGATACCGCCGCCGGCGCTATTGGTGACCGCGACGCCGTTGCCGCTGACCGTCGCGCCGCTGTTGACGTTGACGATGATGGGGGTCGCGATCGGGCCCTGATAGTGGCGATCGTTCGGCGGGTTGGTCGGATAGGTCGTGTCGGTCGTCGAGGTATCGGCGCACGTCACCGTCACGCCGCCGACCACGCATTGCGCCCAGGCCTCGCTCGGCGCGAACACGCCGAGGCCGACAAAAGCCGCCGCCGCGACGGTCGAGCGCAACGTCAGCCGGCTCGCCTGCGAGCGCAGATTGCGGCGGCGAGCGGCTATCGAGGATGACACCTTGGAGTCGAAAGGAAGACGGCCCGACGAATACGGTGTACGTGTCATGTTATTCCCCTCTGTTGCGCGGACTTAGCACGCGCGACCAGAAGGCCGCACGATTAGGCAATCGTCCGTTCGTATTGGTCTAATACTTCATGATTCTTCGCCGCTATTGGCTAAATGCGACAATTCATGAACTTATCCGACACAGCGACTCTCGAGGTTATGGTGATCACTATCTTCGCGTAAGATATTGTTTTTTAGCGAGAAACGATCGCCGTTTTCACTCAAAATGGTCGCGATCTGCGTTGACAGATCGAAAGCCGGCGATCGCGGTGGCGCTCACGATCGCAAAATCTGAGGCCGGAACTCGAGCAGGTGGATCGCGATGGGGATCAAAAGCTCGTCAGCCGGGCCCTGTTTCGCTTTCCTGGGTAGTGAAGCAGGCCGATACCGCCGGACCGGGGCGTAGCCCGCCCGATCAGGACTTCAGGGTCAATTGCTGACGCTCGCCTCGCCTGACGATTTCGAGGTCGATCGACGGCGCATCGGGATCGAGCGCCCGCCCGAGCTCGGACGCGCCCGAGATCGGCGACTGGCCCGCGGTCAGCACGACGTCGCCCGCTCTCAGGCCGGCCGTGTCGGCGGGCGAGCCCGGCTTGACCATCACCACCACCGCGCCGCGCTGGCGATCGGCACCCAGCCGCTTGGCCAGAACGGGGCCCAAAT
>Ga0207702_10005423_pt1 | contig 11165 bp, 11 predicted proteins | sample KBSCornC62_FD_184302 | JGI IMG/M metagenome (GOLD analysis project Ga0207702, IMG submission 184302) | Corn rhizosphere microbial communities from Kellogg Biological Station, Michigan, USA - KBS Corn C6-2 (SPAdes) (version 2) | ecosystem: Host-associated > Plants > Roots > Rhizosphere > Soil ...
CGCCTCGCGCGGCCGGATTCTAACCGCTCGGATTCCCATCGGCCCGATTCCCATCAGCCCGATTCTCGACGCCCAGGTTCTCAACAGCCCGACTCGCAACGGCCCGAGGCGCCGCCGGACGCGGGCGCCGACGGCGCCGACTGGCGCCGGCATGGTGTCGGTGCCCAGATCCTCGCCGATCTGGGCGTGCACCGCTTGCGCGTGCTCGGCACGCCGCGGCGTTTCACGGGATTGGCCGGCTTCGGCCTCGAAATCGTCGGCTACGAGCAGCCCCCGGCGCGCCGCGGCTAGCGCGTGCCGCGGGCGCCGGCGGCGCGATCCGTCTATACTTTGCGCATCGCGGCCGCCGGTCGCGCGCGGAACCGATCGAGTCTGTATGGCCCACTTCACCGGCGAATTGCGCGCGCATGCGGACGCGCGTTTCGCGATCGTCGCCAGCCGCTGGAATCCGGGCATCGTCGATGCGCTGGTCGCGGGCGCGCAGCGCGCGCTCGATGCGCACGGCGTCGCCGCGGACCGCCTCGATGTCGTGCGCGTGCCGGGCGCGTGGGAAATCCCCGCTGCGGCCGCGCGGCTCGCGCCGGGATACGCCGCCGTGCTCGCGTTCGGCTGCGTCGTGCGGGGCGACACGCGCCATTACGAGCACGTCGCGGACGAATGCGCGCGCGGCCTGATGCGCGTCGCGCTCGATTCGGGCGTGCCGGTGCTGAACGGCGTGCTCGCGGTCGAACGCCACGCCGACGCGCAGGCGCGTGCCGGCGGGACGCACGGCAACAAGGGTGAAGACGTCGCGCTGGCGGCTCTGGAAATGGTGGATTTGTGGAAAAAGCTACCGCGCGCCGCGGCGGCAACGGAACGAGCGCTATGACGAACCCGCACGCAAGACCCGATGGCATCGACCTGGTCGCCCGCTCGCGCGCGCGCCGGCGCGCGACGCAGGCGCTGTACGCCTGGCAGATTTCCGGCAACAGCATGCAGCGCGTGATCGACGAGTTCCAGCACGAGCAGGACATGGAAGTCGCCGATCTCGGCTATTTCGAAGACCTGCTGCGCGGCGTGGACAAGCATTGCGCCGAGATCGACGCCGGCCTGGCGCCGTTCCTCGACCGCGACATGGCGCAGGTCGATCCGATCGAGCGCGCCGTGCTGCGCCTGGCGGCGTACGAGCTGCGCTGGCGCATCGACGTGCCGTACCGCGTCGTGCTGAACGAGGCGATCGAAGTGACCAAGCGTTTCGGCGCCGAGCACGGCCACACCTACGTCAACGGCGTGCTCGACAAGGCCGCCCGGGAATGGCGCGCAACCGAGCAGCGCTGAGGCGCCGCGAGCCGTGGCCGAATTCGACCTGATCGAAGCGATCCGCGTGCGCTGCGCCGGTTCGCGCGACGACGTGCGCCTGGGTATCGGCGACGACGCGGCGTTGGTCGCGGTGCCGCTCGGTCAGGACCTCGCGGTGTGCACCGACACGCTCGTCGCCGGCGTGCATTTTCCGCACGCGACCGCGCCGTTCGACATCGGCTGGAAAGCCCTTGCCGTGAACCTGTCCGACCTCGCCGCGATGGGCGCGACGCCGGCGTGGGCGACGCTGGCTCTGACGCTGCCGCAGGCCGATGCGTCCTGGGTCGAAGGCTTCGCCGACGGTTTCGCCGCGCTCGCGCGCGAGTACAAGCTCGCGCTGATCGGCGGCGACACGACGCAAGGTCCGCTTACCGTCACCGTGACCGTGCACGGCTTCGTGCCCGGACCGCTTGCGCTGCGCCGCGCCGGAGCGCGCATTGGCGACGCGGTATACGTCACCGGCACGCTCGGCGACGCAGCGGCGGGTTTGCGCTGCCTCGATCCGAAGGACGCGGCGGCCGATCGCCTGCACGTGGCGCCGGCGACGACGCGCGACGCGCTGCTGGCGCGCCTGAATCGTCCCGTCCCGCGCGTTGCCTGCGGCGCGGTACTGCGCGGCCGCGCCGGCGGCTGCATCGACGTGTCGGACGGCTTGCTCGCAGATCTGGCGCACGTCTGCGCCGCGAGCGGGGTCGGCGCCGAGCTCGATGCCGCGAACCTGCCGACATCGTCCGCGCTGCTCGGGTTGTTCGACGATGCCGAGCGCGCGGCGCTGCAGCTCGCCGGCGGCGACGATTACGAACTGTGCTTCACCGCTGCGGCGCAAGACGCCGGCGAACTGCTGACGGATCTCGCGCGGTCCGGTTGCGGCGCCACCGCGATCGGCCGCATCGTCGCCGGCAGCGGCGTGCGCGTGCGCGATGCGCGCGGCGCCCCGCTCGTGCTGTCGCGCCGCGGCTTCGAACATTTCACCTGATGCTGCTCGAACCCGAACAGCGCCGCGCGTTGTGGCGTCATCCCGCCGGCTGGATCGCGACCGGTGCGTTCAGCGGTTTGAGCCCGCTCGCGCCGGGCACCGTCGGTTCGTTCATGGCGCTGCTACCCTGGCTCGCGTTGCGCGAGCTGCCGTGGCCGCTGTACCTCGTCGCCGTTGCGTTCGTGTTCGCGCTCGGTTGCTGGGCCTGCGGCTGGGTCGTGCGCACGCTGCGCGTGTCGGACCCCGGCATCGCGGTGGTGGACGAATTCGTCGGCCAATGGATCGCGCTGCTGCCGCTCGTCGGCGCGCCGCTGCATGTCGGCTGGATGCTGCTCGGCTTCCTGCTGTTCCGCGTGTTCGACGTGTGGAAGCCGTGGCCGGTATCGTGGGCCGACCGGCGCGTCAAAGGCGGCTTGGGCGTGATGCTGGACGATGTGCTGGCGGGCGTGTATGCCGCGCTGGCGCTGATCGGCGCGATGTGGCTGTTGTAGGGGCGCGATTCATCGCGCCCGCTCTTCGTCGTCGCAGCCCTAGAATCCAGAGCGGGTTCGATGAATCGAACCCCTACGAGAGCGGTTGGGACGTGCGGGCGGTGACCTGCGCGATGTGGCTCTCGTAGGGGCCCGATTCATCGCGCCCGCTTTTTGTCGCCGTCGCTCAAGAATCCAGAGCGGGTTCGATAAATCGAACCCCTACGAAAGCGATCCGGACGTGGGTGAGCGATTCATCGCGCCCGCTCTTCGTCGTCGCAGCCCGAGAATCCAGAGCGGGTTCGATGAATCGGACCCTACGAGAGCGGTTGGGACGTGCGGGCGGTGACCTGCGCGATGTGGCTCTCGTAGGGGCGCGATTCATCGCGCCCGCTTTGTGTCGCCGTCGCTCAAGAATCCAGAGCGGGTTCGATGAATCGAACCCCTACGAGAGCGGTTGGGACGTGCGGGCGGTGACCTGCGCGATGCGGCTCTCGTAGGGGCGCGATTCATCGCGCCCGCTGTTCCGGCACGCCTTCACCCGGCGGCTCCGGCAGCAACTTGTGCGGATTCAGGATTCCGTCGGGGTCGAATTGCTGCTTGATGGCGCGCATCAGCGCGAGCGCGGCGGGTTCGAGCGCCTGCGCCAGGAATGCGCGTTTCGCCATGCCGATGCCGTGTTCGCCGGACAGCGTGCCGCCGAGTGCGATCACGCACGCGAACACGTCGTGCAGCGCCGCTTCGGCGCGCGCGTACTCCGCGTCGTCGCGCGGCAGCAGGTTGACGTGGATGTTGCCGTTGCCGGCGTGGCCGAAATTCACCAGCGGCACCGCATGCGCGCGCGCGATCGTTTTCAATTGCGCGATCAGTTCCGGCACGCGACTGACCGGCACGACCACGTCTTCGTTGATCTTGTTCGGCGACAGGGTGCGCAGCGCGGGCGACAGCGCCTTGCGTGCGGCCCACAGACGCTCGGTTTCGGCGGCGTCGCGCGCCTGCGCGAGCCCGATCAGCCCCGGGCCGCTCGCCGCCGCGGCCATCGCGGCGACGGCATCGTCGAGCGTCGCCGCCGCGCCGTCCACTTCGACGATCAGCAACGCGCCGGCGTCGGGAACCGACTCGCCGCCGTGCGCGCGCGCCAGGCGCAGCGCTTCGTCGTCGAGGAATTCGAGTACGCACGGCGTGACCGGCTGCGCCATGATGCGCGCGACCGCGGCGGCGGCGCTGCCGATGTCGGCGTAACTCGCGGCAAGCGTGCGCTTCGCCGCGGGCAGCGGCGTCAGTTTCAGCGTCGCTTCGGTAATCAGCGCGAGCGTGCCTTCGGCGCCGATCAGGAGCCGCGTCAAGTCGTAGCCGACCGCGCCCTTGCTCGTGTTCGTGCCGCACCGGAATTCCTCGCCCGCGCCGCTGACCGCGCGCAAGCCGAGCGTATTTTCGCGGCAGCTGCCGTATTTGACCGCGCGCGGTCCGGCGGCGTTGCACGCGAGATTTCCGCCGACGCTGCAGTACGGCGCCGAGGTCGGATCAGGCGCCCAGAAAAATCCGTGCGGCGCGAGCGCGCGCTGCAGATCGCCATTGAGCACGCCGGGCTCGACGCGGGCCAGACGATTGTCCGGATCGATCGCCAGAATGCGCTGCATGCGCTCGAACGAAACCACCACGCCGCCCGCGAGCGGCACGGTCGCGCCGGTGGTGTTGGTGCCGCGGCCGCGCGCGATGAGCGGCGTGCGCGCGGCGCGGCAGGCACGCACCAGCGCGAGCACCTGCGCGTGTTCGGTCGGAAACACCACGGCGTCCGGCTGCGCGCTGCGGCGCGAATTGTCGTAGCCGTAGGCGAGGCATTCGGCGGCGTCGAAGGTCACCGCGTCGGCGGCGAAGATTCCGCCCAGCGCGTCGATCAATGCGGCCGCGAGCGCCATCGCCTGGGCCTCAGCCCGCGTTGCCCGGCTCGCGGTATTCGAACAGCTTGACGACCTTTTCGACGCCGCCGACGTTGCGCGCGATCTCGGTCACGGCGTCGGCTTCTTCGTGGTCGACCACGCCCATGAGGTACACGACGTGGTTCGACGTGGTCACGTTGACGCGCGTCGCGTCGAAGCCCGGCATGCTGGTGATGTCGAGCAGTGCGGTCTTGACGCGCAACGTCAGCGCGTTGTCGTTGCGCCGGCTCCAGAAGCCCTGCGGATCGTCGGTCGCTTCGAGTTCGTTGATCACGCGCTGAACGCCTTCGAAGCCGTTCGCGATGTCGCTCGCGCGTTGTTTCAGCGCCGGCGTGGGCACTTGGCCGAGCAGCAGCACGACGCCGCGGTAGACAACGACCTTGACGCGGTAGTTGGCGTGGATGATTTCCTTGTCGCCGTTGATCGCGTTGATGATCGCGAGCTGCGTGCGTTTGTCGTCGATCACCACGTCGCCGCCGCGGCGGTCGTGCGCGGTGCCGGCGCCCACCGCGGCGCCGCCGGCGACCACGAGCAGGCAGCCGTTGAGGCAGGGCAGGCAGAGCAGGAGCAGCAGGGCGAGCGCGAATCGGAACGTCATGTTCGTTACGGGTCCTTTGGCAGATCAGTTTTCGGCGTCGAACGCGGCGCGCGTCCAGTCGAGGGTCGGGCGCGCCTGCGGGCCGCTCAGGCCGACCACGTCGAAACGGCAGGGCAGCGCGGCGAATTCGGGATGCGCGTCCAGGAACGTGCGCGCGGCGCGCACGAGCTTCGCTTGTTTCGCGCTGCCGACGGACGCCGTGCCGTCGCCGTGCACGGCATCGGCGCGGTAGCGCACTTCGACGAACACGAGCGCACGCTCGGCGTCTCGCTCGCGCATCACGAGATCGATCTCGCCGAAGCGGCAGTGGAAATTGCGCGCGACCAGATCGAGGCCCGCACGTCGCAAGTGGCCGAGCGCGACGTCTTCCCAGGCCGCTCCGGCCGCGCGGGCGGAGCCGTTCACGACGTGACGGCACCCACGGTGAGCGAACCGGCGATCGGATGCGCCGCGCCGTTTTCGAACTGCGCCCAGACCAGCAGGCGCTGGATGCGACCCTGGCTGTCCTCGGCGAGCTGGCCGGTCGCGCCGGGCAGGTAGGAATCGTGGTGCGTCGACAGCCATTCGAGATAGGGCAGCAATGCGTACGCGTCCAGGCCCATCGCGAACAGGCGCGCGCCGGCGCCGCGCGCGGAGTCGAGCGTGCGCGCGATTTCGGAATGTTTCGGCAAGCCGAGCGCCGCATCGAACAGCCACGGCGCGTCGCAGAACTCCACGCCGTCCAGATCGCGATCGAGACCCGGGTTGTATTCGCCGGCGTAGATGTGCGATGTGCCGAACACGGGCAGTCCGTTGTAGCCGGCGAGTTTCAGCTGCGGCATCAGCAGGCGTGCCTGCTGCGGCCGCATGCTGATGAACACGCCGACGTCGCTTTCCTGCGTCGTCGCCGTCTGTGGTGCGGCATTTTGCAGTGCGATCGCGCCGGGCAGGCTCGGTGCATTTTTCGTGGCGGCGACGCCGGCCATTGTCTGGCGCAGCATAGCGGAGAAATTGACCTCGCCCTCGGCTAGGCGCGCTTCGTTCAGCACCTGGCCGTTGCGGCTTTCGAATTGCGCGCGGAACGCGAGCGCGGCGCGCTCGGCCCAATCGTCGGTCGCCGTGATCACGACGGCGCGGTGGATGCCGCGCTCGAGCATGTGTTCGGCGGCCTGCGCCGCTTCGTTGTCGGGCGCCAGGCCGAAGGCGGCGCTGCCGCTCGGCGCCGGCTCGCCGTGCTCGGCCTGGTTCAACGCGAGCACGGGTACGCGGCTGCGTCCCTGCGCGAACACCGCCGACACCGCTTCGCGCGTCAGCGGACCGACGATGCGATCCGCGCCGTCGGCGGTTGCCTTGGCGTACGCGGCAGTCGCTTCCGCCGCCGTGCCGCCCGAGTCGTAGACGCGCACGGCCGCGCGCTGCGCGTTCTTGTCGGCGAAATAGGCGGCGAAGAATCCGTCGCGCACGGCTTGCGACACGGCTTTCAAACCGCCCTCGCTCGGCAGCAGCAGCGCGACGAAATGCGCCGGGCGATAGCCTTCGCGTTGCGCCTGGTCCGGCATCAGGGTGCCGACCGCCTGGTTCGGGCGCATCAGGTTCAGCGGCAGTGCCTGGCCGCTCTTGCGCAGCGCCTGGTTCAACCACGGCTGCAGCGGGTCGGTCGCGGCGATCAGGCCGGCCTGCTGCTTGATCTGCTCCGGCGGCAGGGACTGCAGCGTCGCGAGCAACTGGTTCTCGTTTTGTGCGCGGTCGGCGCCGACCAGCGAACGGTCGAGCAGGGCGCGCGTACGTGCGCTGCCGAAGGCGTCGCCGACGCCCGCCTCGGCGCGCGCGCGCAATTCGAGCAGGCGCAGGCGCAGCGGCAGCGGCAAGCCGGCGTCGCCCATCACGAGCTGGTCGAGCGCACGCGCCGGCGCGTGCTGATTGAGCGCAATCTCGGCCTGGATCAGATGAAAGCGGATGTTTTCGTCTTCGTTCAAGCGGCGCGGGCGCAGGCCGTCGAGGGCCTGGGCGGCGGCGTCGAGTTCGCCGGCCTCGCGATACGCCTCGGCGGCACGCAGGCGATAGTGCGCGCGCTCGGCGCCGTGCTCGTCGGACAGCTGCAGGAATTGCTGCGCGGCACGTTCGAAATCGCCTTGCGCATAGGCCTGTTCGGCAGCCGTGGCGGCCGCGGGCGGCGATGCGGGTTCGCGCACCGTGCCGATTTCCATCGCACAGCCGCCGAGCATCACGGCGGCGATCAGTATTCCGATTTCCCAGCGTGGCATGCGCACGATCATGGCGTCGTCCCGGACCCGTACCGGCGCATGATACCGGATCGCGACTGAACGATCGCGCCGAGCTAAGCTACCGCAGGACCTGGGAGACGACGATGGCAGCCGGAAAACCGACCTCCGGAACACCGGCATTGGAACAACACGCAGCGGGACAACAAGCATCGGGAAAACCGGCATCGGGAAGACCGGCGTCGGGAAAACTTTTTGTCGTGGCGACGCCGATCGGCAATCTGGAGGATCTGAGTCCGCGCGCGCAGCGCGCTCTTCGCGACGCCGACCTGATCGCCGCCGAGGACACGCGCCACAGCGCCGCCCTGCTCAAACACTACGGCATCGCCGCGCGCACGTTCGCTCTGCACGAACACAACGAACGCGGCGCGAGCGAGGAACTGGTCCGGCGCCTCGCGGGCGGCGCCAACGTGGCGCTGATCAGCGACGCGGGCACGCCGCTGATCAGCGATCCCGGCTTTCGCGTCGTGCGCGCCGCGCGCGCGGCCGGCATCGTGGTATCGCCGCTGCCGGGCGCATGCGCCGCGATCGCGGCGCTCAGCGTCGCCGGGCTGCCGTCGGACCGGTTCGTGTTCGAGGGGTTCCTGCCGGCCAAACCGGCGGCGCGACGCGCGCGCCTGCAGGAACTGGCGGGCGAAACGCGCACCTTGATCTTCTACGAATCGAGTCACCGCGTGGCGGAAACGCTGGCCGACATGGCGCAGACGCTCGGCGCGGAACGTGCGGGCGTGGTCGCGCGCGAATTGACCAAGCTGTTCGAAACCGTGCTCGACGCGCCGCTCGGCGAACTGGCCGCGCGCGTCGCGACCGATGCCGACCAGCAGCGCGGCGAATTCGTGTTGCTGGTCGCCGGTGCGGACGCTCAAGGCGACGCGGCGCGCGCGGCCGAAGGGCGGCGCGTGTTCGAGATCCTGCGCAAGGAGCTGCCGCCGAGCCGCGCGGCGAAGCTCGCGAGCGAAATCACCGGGGCGCCGCGAAAGGAACTGTATGTGGTGGAGAAGGACGGCGGCGACGAGTGATCGCCTCCCGCGCTGGCGTGTGGATCATCTCTCCCGCTGGCCCGCAGATCACCTCTCCGCTGGCGCGTAGACCATCGCTCCCGCTGGCGGGAGAGGTCGGCACGCGGCAGCGTGCCGGGTGAGGGTGGCGTTCGAGGGTGCAAAAGCGGTCGGCACTACCCCGCTTCCCCAACCCGCTCCCTATTGCGAGCAATACGGCAGAAGGCGATCGATCGCCGCGCTCAGCGCGACATCGCTATAATGGGGAGCGGAGTCGGCCAGACAGTCGCGTCCCCTCACGGGGCCGAGGAAAGTCCGGGCTCCATAGGGCAGGGTGCCAGGTAACGCCTGGGCGGCGCGAGCCGACGGACAGTGCAACAGAAAGCAAACCGCCGATGGCCCGCAAGGGATCAGGTAAGGGTGAAACGGTGCGGTAAGAGCGCACCGCGCGCGGGGCCAACGCCGCGCGGCACGGCAAACCCCACCCGGAGCAAGACCGAATAGGGGAGCATGGCGTGGCCCGCGTCGCTCCCGGGTAGGTTGCTCGAGCCTGGCGGCGACGCCAGGCCTAGAGGAATGACTGTCCACGACAGAACCCGGCTTACCGGCCGGCTCCGCACCTTATTTCTTCCGGTGGCGCGCACGCCTCGCCGGGCGCTGGCCTTTCCTGCCGGCCTTTCTGCCGAAGGAATTTCGCGTGCCTCGTGCCTATGCGCGCCCCGGCCTGTCGCTCGCGGTGCGTCGTCGATGCCGCTTGAGCATCGAGCCTCGCGGTAGCAATCTTGCCGTCGAATAACGCGGAATCGGCCGTAACTCAGCGGTATTCCGGCCGCCGCGTACTGTCGGCAGCGCGAGTGTACAAGTGTATTAATCATCAATTGCTGCAAATTTTCTTTGTGGAAACCGGTTTCGCGCTCGCACCGGGCCGGAAGGGGCCATATTTGCTGCGGTGCAGCACAGATGATTCCACTCCCGTGCTTGGGCTCGCCACCAAAAATGTAGCAAATTCAACTGTGTTTCCCGGATACCTCACAACTCACGCGAATTCTTAACAAAACCGCGCCTTTCTCTTTGATCTGCAAGCAATTTTCCCTTGACAGCACCCCGGTCCGCGCTTAATGTTCGCGCTTGGTGGGATTTCGTGGTTTTTTGTGGGACCTAGGGCGGGCACGGGGCGATGTTTCAGGGCGAAACGGCAATCACGCTCGACGACAAGGGCCGCATGGCAGTACCCACTGCCTATCGCGACCTGATCGCGGCTGCGTGCGCGAATCGCCTGGTCTTCACCTACAACCCGTTCGAGCACGGCTGCCTCTGGCTGTTCCCGCAAGCCGAGTGGGAAAAAGTGCGCGACCAGGTCAATGGCCTGTCCAGCGTCAAGCGCGTGCACCGCGACCTGCAGTTGAAGCTGGTCGGCGCGGCGGCGATGGTCGAGCTCGACGGCAACGCGCGCATCCTGGTGCCGGCAAGCCAGCGTGGCGCGGCGGGTATCGAAAAGCGCGCGATGCTGCTCGGCATGAACAACAAGTTCGAGCTGTGGAGCGAGCAGGCGCATCTGGCCAAGATCCGGCTGACGATCGATGAGCAGGAGCTCAGCGACGAGATGCTGGAATTGAGTTTGTGAGCGGCGCGGCGGTGCGCGTCCTGACCGAGATGAACATGCAGGACGATCTTCATATCCCGGTGATGCTGGAGGAGGCGGTTGCGGCGCTCGCTGTGCGCGCCGACGGCACCTACCTCGACGGCACTTTCGGACGCGGCGGCCATGCGCGCGCGATTCTCGCGCAGCTCGGGCCGCGCGGCCGCCTGCTGCTGATGGACCGCGATCCGAGCGCGGTCGCCGCGGCGCGGCGCGCGTTCGCCGACGACGCGCGCGTTGCGATCCGGCACGGCAATTTCGCCGACATGGCCGACTGGGACGCGGTGCGTGCCGGTCTCGACGGCGTGCTGCTCGATCTCGGCGTGTCCTCGCCGCAGCTCGACACCGCCGAACGCGGATTTTCCTTCCAGGCCGATGCGCCGCTCGACATGCGCATGGACCCGAGCCACGGCCAGACCGCGGCCGACTTCCTGGCGCATGCCGGCGAGCGCGAAATCGCCGACGTGCTCTGGCGTTTCGGCGAGGAACGCCTGCACCGCCGCATCGCGCAAGCGATCGTCGAGCGGCGCAAGACTGCGCCGCTGACCCGCACCGGCGAACTCGCCGAACTGGTCGCGCGCACGCTCGGCCGGCGCGAGCCGGGCAAGCACCCGGCGACGCGCACGTTCCAGGCGCTGCGCATCGCGATCAACGGCGAGCTCGACGCGATCGAGCGCGGTCTGGCGGCGGCGCGCGACGCGCTCAAGCCGAAAGGCCGCCTGGCGGTGATCAGTTTCCATTCGCTGGAAGACCGCATCGTCAAGAATTTCCTGCGCGACGAAGCGCAGCCGCCGCCGGCCAAGCGCGGGCTGCCGCCGCCGCCGGTGCCGCTCGCGCTGCATTTCAAGCTGATCGGTCACGCCCAGTTTCCGGGCGAAGCCGAACTCGAACGCAACCCGCGCGCGCGCAGCGCGGTGCTGCGCACGGCGGAGCGGATCGCATGAA
>Ga0207702_10005424_pt1 | contig 11164 bp, 7 predicted proteins | sample KBSCornC62_FD_184302 | JGI IMG/M metagenome (GOLD analysis project Ga0207702, IMG submission 184302) | Corn rhizosphere microbial communities from Kellogg Biological Station, Michigan, USA - KBS Corn C6-2 (SPAdes) (version 2) | ecosystem: Host-associated > Plants > Roots > Rhizosphere > Soil ...
CCTCAGCATCCTGATCCGGATGTTGCATGTCTGCTTCCGACGTGAGTTCAATGGCCAACGAGCCGAGTCGCTCGTCGGCATAGGTTGTATTCAGCGCTGCTCGTTCTGCTGTTTCCATAACTGCTCCTACATCTACGATATTGTACTGGTAAATCGTACGCCAGACAGGCGGAAAAAGAAACATATTTTACGCTAGTGACCCCGGCTCCGGCCTTATTGCTTCTGAAAGGCGCTGTAGGTGCCCTTGCCGTCAATCCAGAAGTACATGCGGTGGCCGCCGGGCACTTTCATGACGAACGAATCCTGGTACGAGCCGAGTGCCCCCAGGTCGGTGGGCATGGGTATGCGGCCTGGTGTGAATATGGGGTTTTTGCTGATGGTAAACTTAAGTCCGTCTATGGAAGATGCCTGGTAGATACCGTTGGGCGTAGTAAAACGCAGCGTTACGGTGCCGTCTTCGTAGGTCGCTTTGGGGGAGTACGCTTCCCAGGTATGAACCGGCTTCTCGTCTATCCGGTAGCCCGGATCCCTGGTCCAGTTTAGTCCGTCTTTTGAACTGGCGCTCAGAATCTTGCGGTAGTGGTGCACAAGAGCAAGCGAGCTTACGGGGTCTGTTTCACCGTCGTAATATAACTTGTAGGTGCCGTCGCCCATACGGATGACACTGGGATGTATGATGGTGTTCGCGTCGTATTGGCCGCCGTCGGTTGCGAGCCGGACGCCCGGTTCCTGTGTCCAATGCAAACCGTCGGTGCTTATGGCGCTGACCAGGTTATTCGGCGAGGCCACGCAATTATCGCCGCAATTCATCTGCTGCGGATGGGGCTGGGGCGGCGCCTGGCCAGGTGCGGGAGGCTGGTTGATGTTCTGAGGGTGGGCGTTCACCATGTAGTACATGCGGTAGCGGCCATCCGGCAGCTGGATGACCGTCGGCATCTGGCCGTCAAACAGCTTCGCCGGCGTGCCGAAGTGCCTGCCGTCGGCCGAAGCGGCCGTCAGCATTGAATTGTGGTCGTGAAAGTACATCTGGTAACTTCCATCCGCCAATCGTACGACGACCGGGTTGGTGTAGTCGTTGTCGGCGAGCACGTTGCCTTCTATGACCCATGGATTGCCGATTGCCACGGCATGTTTCGGTAGTACCGTCGGCTGTATGAACTTGAACATGATATGGAACGACCACCAGCCGGTCACGGCGAACACCACAAGCAAGGCGGTGGTAAGCCCGGTACTCAATTTCGGGCTCCACGACTTGGGCCGCCAAAACAGCCACACGGTTGCAAGCCCCAGACTGACGACGGCGGGCAAAAACAGCAGGAATCCGCCAAGCGATCCGGCAGCGAGGCAGGCTGCCGTAAAACCGAGGTATATGATCAGTAGAATGATCGCCACAATCCGACCACCCGTTCGCAATAAGATGGGCTGAGACTGTAAGCCAGCTGAACGAGCCATAACGCTTATTATAATCCTCCACATGTTTTCTCCAATACGGTTTGTGTAAGCGCACCACGTTGTGCCGGCCCGCAAATAGGGTATCTCATAGCATAAAGCTCATGTATAATCGAGTATAAGCAGTTTCGACAGTCTAAGAGAGAAAAAGGGGTAGCAGACCAAATGACCGCGAGGTTACCTGATCCGGGTGGCGATTACGATGTGTGGGGGGATATCCTCAACGACTTCTTAGAGATGTCTCACAACGTGGATGGTACGCTACGCGGCAACGCACTGGCTCAAGCGGGTGGTGTAACATCCGTAAACGGCAAAACGGGTACAAACGGTGCCGTAACACTCACGGCAAGCGATGTCGGCGCTCTAAGCTCTGGCATGGCGGTAAGCGGCGACTTGGCCGGGACCCTGCCGTCGCCGACAGTTGCGCAGGTAAATGGCGTAAGTGTCAGCGGCACGCCGAGTGCTGGGAATACATTGATAGCTACATCGAGCTCTGCGGCCAGCTGGGGAGCGGTAGCTGGCTCAACCGGCTGGGTAAACGTAAAATCGTACGGCGCCGTGGGCAATGGCACTACCGACGACTCCGCGGCGTTGGTCACGGCGCTGGCCAGCAGCGCTGGTAAAACCCTGTACCTTCCGGCCGGAAGGTATCTGTTCAATTCCGGCTCGTTTCTAACGCTGAGCACCGCTGGCACCAGGGTTGTGGGTGACGGGCCAGGTTCAACTATTATCCAGATCGGTAGCTCGTTCTCGGCCGCACAGGTAATTCTCGCGACGGCAGGCTACTGCAGTGTCGAAGATCTTTCAATTGTTGGCTCGTCGTCGACCATTACCAACAACCCGGCGTGCGACGGAATTTATCTGCAGGGCGGCCGGTATTGCCGCGTTATGAATGTGTTTGGCCAGTACATAAACGGCTGGTTTATTGAATCGGTCGCAACCACTACAAATGCAGGCTACGCCACCATGATTCGCGCGGTCAGCGGTCTGAACCTGGCCGGCGGCATCCACATTAAAAGCAACTCAAACATGGGGTGGGGCGCGCAGCACTTTTTGTCGAATATAAACCTACAGCAGATTGGCGTTGGTTCAGGCGCGAGCGCCAACCTTGATGCCTTCCGGTTCGAAGACTGCTTTGACATTACGGCCGAGAACTTCAACGCCGCGGTAAGCGACGCATCCACGGGCTCAACCATCAACATCGTTGGTAATTGCGCCAGCCATTACTTTACTAACATGGACCTTGGTTGTTTCCCGAACGCCGCGTCGATGACAAACTCGGTTATCACTATCCAGGATGGGGTAAACGGTCACCCGAACGACATCCGCTTTGTGCAGGGGGAGGCGCAGCAGGGTGCCACCGGCCTGACGATTTCCGGTGGGGCTACAAAGTGCTACTTTACGAACTTCCGGTTCTTTAATAACTACTCCGACGGCGCCCGGGTGGCGGGGACCGGTTCGGATATACGCTTTCACGGTTGCATATGGGACTCGAACGGGCAGGGCGCAACCGGCAATAACTACGATATGAACTGGAGTGGCTCGGCAACCGGCTCGGTGTACCTTTCGAAATATCTTTCTCCTATTGTTTCGATCGGCACTATCGGTATACAGAACCCTGTCAACCTGGCCTCGACCGGACAGGCCGTGCCACATTTTCTGACCGACTTTGGGAACTCCGGCCTGACGACTTCTAATGCGTTCACGCACTTCCCGCCGCTGGTGGTCCGTACCGACAGTGTGCCGCCGACCTGGAATGGCAAGCTGACGTTGCAATCTTCGCAGAGTGCGAATGCGATATTTACACTGGTTAACTCTACGGCGACACCCGCTACGCCATCGATGATGCTCCAGGGCAACGCTGCAGGCGATAAAGTAGTTGGATTTTATTCCAGTACCGATACCCAACAGCGCCTGATCATCGATTCAAACGGCAAGCTGCTGTGGGGCCAGGGCGGCAGTAGCGTGCAGGACACTGGCCTGCAGCGCGGTGGTGCCGGCCGGCTCGAAGTTTCAACCGACGCCAGTGGCGCCACATTCAAACCGGTGGGTATTAACGACATGGGCGAGCTGTTTTTGGCGCCGAACGGTGCGCTGGGACAGACCATGCCGCGCCGCAACGCCACGTCAACGACCATCGGGCCGACATCGGGCAACCTATATCTGCAGGCTATTTACCTGCCGGCGGGGGTGTCGGTTGGCCACATTTCGTTCATAACCGGCGGCACCGCGAAAACCGGCGGCACACACGGGTGGTACGTACTGGCCGATTCAAGCTACGTGGTGCGTGCCGTAACGCCCGACCAGACAGATGCTGCCACCATTTGGGGCGCGACAAACACCGCGTACTCAATCGCGACGGCAGCAACGTACGTCACTACCTACTCCGGTCTGTACTATGTAGGCGTAATGGTGGCGCAAAGCGCCGGCACTACACCGACTTTTACCGGCAGCGCCGGCTTTGGAAACGCCAACGGCTTGTCGCCAATCCTGGTTGGCCTATCGAACACCGGCCAGACCACGCCCCCCGCAACGGGCACTACGCTTACTACACCAACGGCAGTCAACTTGCCGATGTACGCGTATGTGACCGGGTAAAAGTTTTGCATTTTCGTCCTTTTGGCACCCATTCCCTTTTGGGGCATGGATGGTCGCGCGCGACACTCATATCTGAAAGATATGAGTTATCGTACTCGGGAAGACAGATTTCGAAGCTCGCTTCGTAAATCTGACTTCCCTCCGTGCGACACTCATCAGCATGGCTTTATGTAATCCATGGAATGCAAAATACGACGGGGCAGGGGTCTCCAGGGGAATGGTCGGGTGACCACTCATTTTCCTTGGAGACCCACCGCCTCCGCACGTATCGCCCCGAAGGGCTTGCCGGTTGCTCACACAGAGCTTTCAGATACCGACCGTACCTGGCACGTTGCTACCTTATGTAGGACAGCTCCCGGTGCGAGGGGTTACGGACCATTCTTCGCAGGCGAACCCACGATTTTGCGAATGGAAATCCGTTCCTTGTATCCAGTAATTTCCTTGAGAATCACCGTACGCTTCAGCAGTTCTTGGTACCCCGGGGTGTTGGGGAGTTGCTGCGTATCACTTGCGTAGGTGATGAGGTACTTCGCTTGCGGGCACAGCCTGAACGGGTTGCAGTACGGCTGCGGAATGATCGAGCCAACCGGTTGGTCAGCAATAACCACTGCATCATGCGGAACATGTTCCTGCATGAACGCTGCCGTTTCCTGGAGCGCCTGGTCGCTGTTGCTTATGGCAACAATACGCATACCAAACGCAAACAGGCCGCCTATCGCCACAATTACCACTATGGCAGTGAAGAGCCACAGGCGCCACGCCCTTGGCGACCGACGGTCACTGTACACACCCTCACTCACGAGGTACACATACAGTGGTACGGCCACCATGATGTAGTAGTGCGGGAAGCGCAGCGCGATGGCCGCAAATCCCCCCAGGGCCGCAGCACCCCAAGCGAAGAAGAGACTGTTCTCCTTAATCTTCGCCCACGAACGGGTGGTAAGGCCCTCTACTATACGCCACGCCATAACAGCGAAGGCGATTCCGGCACCCACGATCGTCGTCACAAACACCCGGTACTGATTGATCAGCGGCCGGATGACGTCGGACGGGTCGTTCAGGGTTCCTCTGCTGGCCTGCACGCCGAAGGTGCGTTTAAGCTGCACCAACGTATCGTGCCAGAACACTCCCTTGTAAATCAGGAGCATGACTGCCCCGTAGAGGAGCATGCCAGCGAAGGCGGTTGCGAGCATCAGCAGCTGACCCCGGCCGCGTCCATCCTTTCTGGTGATGAACCAGTTCAGGCAGACGACCAGAATCGCGTAGCCACCGATGTGTTTGTACACGGTCGCCGCTGCCAGCACGGTGCCGGCGATGACGAACGCGCCCGTTGCAGGCTTCCGCAGTGCCCGATCGTAGAGCCAGAGTGCGCCCACGACGAACACCAGCAGCGAGTTCTCGATCCATGCCGTCCTGTTCGTGTAGATCATCCAACCATCAAACAGGATGCAGGCGCTTGCTGCGGTTGCCCCCGGCAGTCCGAGCTTCCCCTTGACGAAGAAGAACAGCATGCCGATGGCTGCAAGCGAAACAAGGGCTGCGAACAGCCGCTCCTGCACGAACCCGATACCCACGAGCTTAAACCAGCCTCCCAGCAACAGGAAGTAGAAAGGCGGCTGGTAGAAGTATGGCTGTGGAAGCTGGCCGTATTCCGGCTTAACCGCGTACAGGTCGTGCATGGCGATGTTGCTTGCCACACTCCGATACACGGCTTCGTCCCACTGCCAGCCGTTCCGGCCGAGACTCCAGAGCCTCAGCGCGGCACCGACTATGAATATCGCAGCACCGAGCACAGGCCACCAACGGCTTCCTGTACCACGGTGTTTACCGCTGGCTGCCACCGTACCTCCTTTCGGTTACGAATCCGGTGGCTCGTCACGTCTGCTGCGACGATGACTCCTGTGGCCCCGGTGTCGTCCAGGCCCTCTGGGTTTCAGGTAGGGGCTGGGCGATGGTTCGTGCACCTGGATCCACTCCATGCGTACTTCCGGACGGCCGTAGTCTGCAGGTGTTCCCGCACGGCCTCCCAGTAGTCTGCCGACCGCTCCGAGGTAAAAGGCGAAGCCCAGTACCAGGGTGATTAGCGGATAGAGGACTGCCTCGAGCCGCCGTGCCTTGCCCGCCTCGTAGAACGAGAGCAGGAGGAACAGGCCGGCAAACGCGATTGGCGTGTATGTCGGTTTGACGACTGTCGCCGCAACTGCCACCAGCGGAGCCAGTGTGACTTGGACAATTTGGGTTACCCGTCGGCGTGCCATGACGGAACGCTGGTGCAGGCGGATGAAGTCGGCACAGCCCGTTCCGGAGTTTCGATACTCCTTGAACAAAGCTAGAATGCCGCTTCGGTGGTAATGCCCTGCCGAGAGATCGTGCCGGTAGACGATGATGTACCCGTCTGACACGATACGATACGCCCACTCGTAGTCATCCCACCGGGGGATGTCGGGTCGGATGGGCACCCGGGTGGCAACCCCTCTCCTGAAGAAGAGGTTCGCCATGATCGGCGGCTTGAAGCCGCGAGCGCCGAAATTCTTGACCGTAACGATGTACGTCCGTGGCACGCGCGGTGTCTTGCCGCCCAGGGCATTCTCGTCGGTGTAGCGAGCCCAGAAGCTCTCTTCCGCCGAGTGCATGCCGCCAGCGACTACGAAATCCCCCTGCATGATCGAGTAGATCCCGGTACGAAGCCAGTCTGGACCCGGCTCCATGTCGCTGTCGGTCAGGACGATAACGTCTCCGTTCGCTTCGAGAACTCCGATGCGGCGTTTGACGTTCGCGTCCCGTCCCCTGAAGGTGGTCTGGACCTCGTAGCACCGGAGATCACTCATGTGCATGAGGTCGGCGATTGCTTCCCAGGTTCGATCGTGAGGGTCGCCCACGATGACGATCTCAACGATCCCCGGGTAGACCTGTTCCAGGAGCGCATCCACCAGCTTGCGAATGGTGTCCCCGCTGTTCTTAACGGGTACGACCACGCTTACCGATGGGAACTGCAGCAGCCGAACTTCCGGTTGCGTGATGGGCGGTGGTGCCTCCTCTTCCTCGGCGATTAGCGTATGACCGCGAAGAGACCAGTACTCTGCCCATAGGTAGTTCAGGACCGAGAAGACCGCCGTGGTGATGACATTCGCGAGCATGTACTGCACGTGAATGCCGATCATCCAGGTATAGATGGCCTGGTTGGCCGCGACGGTAATGATCTTCTGCACGTTCCAGCGGCCCAGGCTGCGGAGGAAGTACTTCCTCCGTTCAGCGCGGTCTGCTGGTTTGCGTTCGGCCCACGTCCAGTGGTAATTCAGCACGAAGCTGAGCTCCACCGAGAACACGGCCTGCGCAAAATACGCGACCAGGGAGTTGACGTGCCACTTAGTAACGAGCACGTACAACAACCCGGCACCGGCCAGGAACACGAAGCCGCCGATGAGGGCGAACTTCGTAAACGACCGCCAGTTGGCTCGTATCCATTCCGCGAGCAGCTGACGCCACGTGCGCATCTTTTCGCGCACGTCGGACATGTGGGGAACTTTCACGTCCACCTCCTTAGTTCGGACGTTTCCCCGGTGTTGTTAGCCGTTTGGTTGCGGCTTAACCACCTCCTCTCCGGTTCTCTCGTGCCGGCCCTTCCGGATCCTCAACAGTCGCATGGCGGTGTTGAAGAACCTGGCGAAAGCGCCGGCCTGACCGTCTTTTGGCACTGCGAACGTCCACTTGTCGCCGAGCACGTAGTTGATTGCCGTGAAGATCACGGTGGTGACCACGTTGGCAACCATGTAGTTCATGTGCAGTGCGGTGATCATGAAGGTGAAGATGATCTGGTTGACCGTGGCGGTGCCGACCTTCTTGAGGTTCCAGCGCCGCAGGCTGCGGAAGAAATATCTCCGCCGCTCAGCGGGCTTTTCCGGTTTGCGCTCTTTCCATGTCCAGTGGTAGTTCAGTACGTAACTGAGCTCCACCGAGAACACGGCCTGGATGGCGTACGCCAGCACCGAGTTCAGGTGCCAGACCGATACCAGCAGGTAGAGCATGCCGACGCCGGCGAAGAACACCGAGCCGCCGATGAAGCCGAACTTCAGGAACGAGCGCCAGTGCGTCAGCAGCCACGAAAGCGGCTTGCGGAGCATCCAGCCGGGCAGCTTTTGGAACCACCCTGTGCTCGCCCTCAGGAGCGACCATTCGATTGCCTGGTCGATTGCTCCTCCAATTACCGCGAAATCCATTGCGGCGAGTCCTTCCATGGGAACCGATGGGGTAACTAGGAAATTACTGAAAATTAAAGAACATAAACCCTCAACCACCCTCTTTCGAAGGTCGTCTCCAATCTTGATGCGTAGGGCCGGGATTTACGCGGCAACTATACCATAAAACAGAGTTAAATGCTAAGTTTTCACGTTCGAAATCATCGGATAAAACTGGCCTGATATGTTAGGGGTGGCACGGTTGGCTACCCGGTAGTTGCGGGGGCCTATCTGTCGGCAGCCAGGTGGCAGGCCACCGCACCGGCACATTTGGTGCCCAAATCGTTTAGGACCGGGATGGCTGGGTCGACGATATCGTGCTGGTTCGAATATTCGATGCACCGTGCATCGCTCTCCGCGAGCCGCAATTCGAGTTCGTCGGACATCAGGGGAGCGACAACTTTTGGCATACCCAACTGAGCATGCAGGTCGTCGTTGCAGTCGAACACGGTGTCTTTATTTGTCTCGGCCGTCAGCCAATCACGGTAATCTTGCGATGCGCCGGGCAGCGCCCGAGCTCGAGCGAGCCGTTCGGCTGCCCACGCTTGCTGCGCCAGGATTCGCCGTTTGAGTGGTGCGAGGCGTGCTGCAAGTGGCTCGCAGTCACGGCATTGTTCCGGCACGGCTGCATCGAGATTTTCCAGTGCGCTCATGGCTGCGTGCCCACTCTACCGTTTACTACTTTTCGGAGCCGTATAGACATTAGATTAGGGTAAGGCGCTAAATGGTAATTTGCAAGCATGAGCACGTGCAGGCGGAGCTCAATAGCCAAATAGACATATACTTGCGGAAAGACCGAAAAAGTACTATTGTATTTGACGCGGCGAGCCGAAATGGCTCGAAGCCACCAGTATTGAAAATATGATTATGAACACACCGGAATCATTTGCGCCACACGACCCGGCAGAGCTGCTGGGCTATCGGGTTGACACGCCGGTCGCAACACTTCTGGGCAGGCTGGCAAGCCGCATTGAGTTACCCAGCGAGTACCTAGGCACGACTCTGTCGCTCGAAGAGCGGTATGCGGGGTATCTGCTTGCCACTACGCTTAGACAGGAAGCCTCGGTGGGGCAATATCTGCCCGATGAAGCCGCTCAGGACGCATGGTACGTCGTCAGCCATCGATTTGGAGGTGAGCTTGATACGGCCCAGGCAGAAGGTATTACCGATTTGGTGGTTGCGGCAAACGTAGCTGCCATGGAGTCGAGAGCCATGCAGGAAGTGCTTTCGATGGAGTCCGTAGGCGGTAATGCGGGGTGTGTTAAGATCGGCGATAAAAAGTATCCGGCTGCCGGTGTCAACGGTTTTGCTGACGGCAATTCAGGTTTGATTACTGCGTTTGGAAACTTCCAGTATATTGACGCCGACATTAAAGCGCGAAGCAGAGAGTTTACGCTGCGCATAGCGCGCGGTTGGATTGATTTCTCAGATAAAAACGCCCCCAAGTATGCGAGTGAAGGACGAATCGTAAATGTGTATCGAAGGGGCGATTTTTACGACGAAGCCAAGGGCACGGAGAGCGATCTGACCGACCGCGCAGTAGACGTCATTCGGCAGTCTGCACGATATTATAACGAGCGGTACGTGAAGAAGTACGGCCGGGGTTAGCGGTAGTACGTCAGCGGATGGCTGAACACCTCGTGGCCCGTGCAGCTACCGGATTGGTATTCTGCCTGCATAGTTTTGCTGTCCACGAGCTGCATAAGGAATTTGTGCCCGGGGCCGTACGTGTAATCTGACATACCTGTGCCATCCAGCATAAAGCAGTACAGCGTGCCGACCTTTGTGGCTGACGGTTCGGGATTGATGCTGCCGCTGGTTCGCGGGGTGTACATTACCACGCCACCCGGACCCAGGGTGCCGCCTGCTGAGATTGCTGCAATGGAGGGATTTTTGGTGAAATGCACTATCGAAAGTTCCTTTGTCCAGTCAGACGGATAGGTCACATGGCTGCCTTCGTACCAGTCGCCCTGGACAGTGCCCAGCTTGTCCTGTGCAATATCGCCGCATTTGTCAGAAGCTGGGCGCCCTGCGAAGCCGGGTTTTGCATAGACTGATTGCTGAACCGAAGCCGGCAGGTAGTTGATCGGGCAGGCCGAATGCAGAGTGGACATTGCTGCGCCGGAGAAATCTTCGAAGCCCGGGTTAAGGAGCTTTAATGCCGGCAGCCTGGAATCGACAGCACCGAAATCAAAGCCGCCCATGGTATCGTTTCGTATTGCTGTGGCAAGTTGTTCCCCGGGAGTGTATTTGATTAGTTTAGTGGCAAGCTGGCTGCAATCACTATCCGTGACGTTGTTGGCATTGTTCTGCTTGTGCTCATTGTTCCCACTGGCGCAGCTATTCGTGCTGGGGTCTTTCGATTCTGGCACCGCAGTATCCAGGGCTGCGGTCGGGTGCACGTGGTTCAGATAAAAACCAACCTGTTTACAAGGCATCAGGAACAGGCTTGCATCCGAAGAAGCTACACCGTTCACGACCCGGCTTTCACGCTCAACCTTTGTAACGTAGATGTTCCCCGGTGAAATCACACTGTAGGTGCCATGTGCGTTGAAGACCACGTACATATGGTCAGTGGGGAAAGTGTGGCCACCGGTGCCGTTCACCTGACCGAGCGGGGTCATATCGTAGTCAACGCTACTGGCGACCGGCATGTTGGTAAGCAGCTGATTGCCGTTGCAATTCGGCAGCTTGGCAAGCACCGCAGGCGATGCCCATTCGCTGCCGGGATTAACCTGATTGCCTTGTGAATTCTGTTGTGTGGTTGCACTGGTGTTGTTCTGTTGCGTTTTTGGCATGCGCTGGTGGTTAAAAACCATCACGCCAATGACGACGATGATTCCGATAGCGATGACCGGCAAGAGAAAATGGTGCGCGAAACC
>Ga0207702_10005425_pt1 | contig 11163 bp, 6 predicted proteins | sample KBSCornC62_FD_184302 | JGI IMG/M metagenome (GOLD analysis project Ga0207702, IMG submission 184302) | Corn rhizosphere microbial communities from Kellogg Biological Station, Michigan, USA - KBS Corn C6-2 (SPAdes) (version 2) | ecosystem: Host-associated > Plants > Roots > Rhizosphere > Soil ...
ATACAACCGGAGTGTAATCGGGCGGCTGGAGACGGATCAGCTCGGCATGCTCGCGATAAGGTTCCGGGAGCAAGTCGCCAGAGGAATGAATCAGGTCCGTAAGCTTCATGCCTTCGCGATAGGCGTACTTGCCGGGATGGAACACATGACCATCGAGATAAACCGTCTTATCCGAATACGGCAGAATCGGGGAGATCCTGATCCTGTCTCCATCCTGAATTTTAAAATCATTCAAGGCCTTGTTGACCGCTTGTGCGTCATCGGTTTCGGGCATCTCCAGCTGCATCATGGTGTGGCTTTGGTGCGCGATGACGCGTTCGACTTCGATGTGGCGGTAGGTTCCTGAGCGCAACACGCCGCCGGCAAGCTCCAGCGCCTCAGCCAGGCTGCTCTCGTTTCGCAGCTCATAAATCCCCGGATGCATAACCATGCCCCCGACAGTTACTTCCGCACCGATACCCGGAACTCGAATCGTGTCGCCAGATTGGATTCTTGCCAGATCGGCATGTACACCGTGCACCAACAGGTCATAGGCATCGACCTCCTGCACAAGGTCTTTGCCACGATACAGCTGAAGGTGGCGTAGCGATCCCCGCGTGTTCGGCCCGCCCGCGGCGTATAGGGCATTCAGAGGAGTAGAAAGAGAGCTAATGTCATAGGGACCAGGATTTTCTACTTCGCCCACCACATAAACTCGGACGCTGCGGATTCGCGAAAGGGAGACGTCAGCTTCGACCTCGTGAAACTGCGTACGAAGAGCCGCCTGCACAAGTCGTTGCACATCGCCGAGAGTCTTCCCGGCAACCTGAACGGTTCCGGCTTCAGGAAGCGCCAAGCGTCCGGAAGGATCGACGACACGCTGCAGCCGTTGTGCAACTCCACCCCAGATATCGATGCTCACTCCATCTCCGGGTCCCAGGACATAGTCAGGCCCCGCTGGCAAATCCATTGGGAGCTTGTCTAGATTGCCAGTGCCATTGCGAAAAATGCTGGCGCCAAAGCGCTCGAGCATCGCGGGGCGCGGCGAGACCTGGGAATAGAGGTCGTACAGCGAAGGCACGTTCGCGTACGGGTTTACTCTTCGGCGTATCTGTGGACGGTCGAGGTTCAAATCCTGTGCGGAAGGAAGCTGCTGACGGGGGGTCTCTAATGTTGCCTGTTCGAACCCTGCGCCCTCCCCAGCCCGGCCCTCATTCCGGAGCGTAGAGAAACCATCTCGTCCTAAGTTGTAAGAAGAAGAGTTCGAGTTTGGAACCATTCTTGGGGGGCGAACGCGCGTTTGCGCAGCACCATCTACTACCGCAAGGCTGGTAGTCGGGGATGAACTCGTGGCTAGTAGTCCGGGTAATTGCTCGGGCGAAATTCGGGTCATTCTGCCGGAATCAACCGACGTGCCGGAATCGATCCCCATTCCGTCATAGAGATCCTGGTCATCGGGCAAGTTAGCCATTTCCAGCTGACGCGCAGGGTTCTGGTTGTATTGCGGAGGTGCGGTATGGGGTACGGTTGGCGTCGACGGAGGAACTTGGCTTGGTTGCTGGTCGGTTTGGTTTTGGGGGTACCGCGGGACAGTGTCGTCATGCTTCCGCCAGTACTCTTCCTCTCTATTAGCCGGCTTCAGACCATTGTCCGCAGCAGTCTGTGGTTGGGATGACGTAGCCGCCATTGCATAGCCGGCGTTCTGCTCTCGTTCCTGTTCCACCTGCTTGCGCGTGGGTTTCGCTCGGATGTACCCACGATCTTCGATTTCACGGGTTACGAGCACTCGGATGTTTTGATCTTCGCGCAACAATTGATACAACGCTTCGTCGCTAAGATCGTCTGGGTCCAGGATGCGCCCTTGTTCATAGGCTTTACGAACCAAGACTCGCTTGGCTTCGAGTAGTAGCCCTGGTTCCTGGCGCAGAAGGTCGATGATCTTGTCTGCCGACAGGGCCACTCTCTGCTCGGCATCCTGTTCCGCCCTCGACTTAGCGGTGTCAGGGCGATAAGCCCCGGAGTAGGGGTCTTTCATCTGGGCGGAGCTTGGCAATACGCAAAAGAGCGTTAAACCAACGACGATCCGCAGCCCGATGATGGTCCTGTTAGAAAATTTGGCTGTATTCCTCATGCGAAAACCTCACGTTGTGCCCTACCGGCTTGCAGCTGAGGGCTGCGCCCCTGACTCTTCGCAGCGTGAACCAGCTCGAGATCAGAGGCATCAACCTCTACTGCCACTGAGCGCATCAACACATCCACCGAGATCACAAAGCGGTATCTGTCCTTTTTTCGCGACAAGATACCTTCCGCTCCCGCCATGGGCCCGCGCACCACACGGACTCGCTTACCTACTTTTAGATAGGGGCATGGCTCGACGCAAAGCTGGTTGTGGAGCCCATTCCGAAGAGCGCTAATCTCCTGCTCAGGCAATACCGCCAGCTCGCCGTTAAAAGTCACGATGCTCACTACACCCGGCACCTGCAGCACTGGCAGTTTGCTATTGGTCAGCAATCTCGCGAACAGATAGCTGGGAAACAATGCCAACTCGACTTCTTTCCTGCGGTCCTTCCACTGGCGCAGACTTCGATAAAGAGGAAGAAAGGTTTCTATCCGTCGCTCCTCCAGTTGACGGGCGACGACTTTCTCGTGGCGGGCCACGGTGTAAACTGCGACCCATCGCGGAAGGGACGAGCTGCCTCTCTCTTGTTCGGTTAACGACAGGATCGACGTCGCGGTGGACATTGTGCCTACCTACAGCTTCGCCACCTCACTTACATCTGGCTTTTGTGAGATAGCCAAGGCTATGTTTTTTGTTTACAGCAACTTACAATCTTTCTACAGCCATCCGAGATTGCGTTACATCACTCTATGAATTAACGAATGTGTTCTGCCGCGAATCACATCCAGAATCCCTTGCTCTGAACTCTCGACGGCTGCCGATCGAATATCGGACCAGAAGAAAACACTGTTATCCTGGTCCGCCGCAACGGCTATAACCTTCACTCGTGGATGGTGGGACAGTACGTAGTCACAGATCGCAGGCCTTTCGTGCGCCTTATCCAAACCGACGATCACGAAGTCGGGATGGGTCTCGGCGACTACTTGTGCAATTTGCGACTCGTCCTCGAGTGCCCCTAATACCTCGATGTCCGGCTGATCAGAGACAGTGGCAAGGATCAGATCTCGCATCAGCCGCGGGCGATTCGCGATCAACACCCGAATTTTTCGCATGGCAAACTCCAAGCAGAGAACGACTTCGTGAATTATGGGAGTTAGCTAGAAAAATGTAAGAAACAAATGTGTCCCAGAACCATGCACAAGTCTGGGTTCGAGATTGGTACAAATAGGTTGGGTGAGTACCAGTTTTTAGTGCAAGGAGTACCAATTTTGTACCATAGACGAGCCTGATTGCACCGTTTGCGATGCATTCACATCGACTCATTGGTACAAATTGGGACACATTTCAAGAACGGAGGGCAGATGACCATGAACAAGGATGGCCAGTTAAACCACAGCGCTACTAGAGGGGCGTATTTCTAAGACCAGGAAGGATTCATCGACAGGCCGGAGTCACCAACCAGGTTGAATCATGGGGAGGCATCAACCAAATTACAGGAGTGACGATTAGGAGGCTCTCCCTGAAAGCTATCCGACCACGATGATCCTTAGCCCTTCCAGGTTAAACCGGGATTCCTTCCATACGGCAGATATCGACGACGGCCAGGCGGTGCGTCGCACCGACCTTGCGCAACATGCGGTGGATGTGGTTGCGAACTGTATGCTCCGCAAGCTGTAACTCGCTGGCAATTTCCTTATTGGTAAGTCCTTGTGAAATAAGTCCGACCAGCTGTTGCTCACGATTCGTCAGCCCTAACCTGCTGCGAGCATGGAAGCTTGGCATCTGATTTTGGCGAGCTGCGAAACGAAACAAGAATGCGCACAGTTCAGGAGAGCAGGCTGCTCCGCCCATCGCGACGGTTCGGACAGCCGCCACCACCTCGAGAGCCGAGGCATCTTCCACGACGTACCCCATGACTCCCTCGCGAACGAATTGCAGAAACTGCTGCTCATCGGTACTCATTCCAATCATTACCAAGCGAATATCAGGCACATTTCGCCGCACCTCGCGAATGAAGTCCAAGTGGGCGTGGCTGGTGGTAAAGGAATCGAGGACCAGAATGTCGGCAGCAGCCGTCACAATCTCCTGCAAGGAATTCGGAGACGCCGGGCAAGACCCGACCACTACAATGCCGCTTTTATTTGCAAGCACCCGAGATAAGGCTTCGCGTAGCAGGCGGTTCTGGGCTAGCAAAAACACAGCCGCCCTAGTCTCGTCTCTCATCGGACAGTCCCCCAGCACATCAGCTAGTCTCATGAACGGGGAAGCGTCCAAGAGTTAACGCTGCCTCCCCCCGGGTGCAGCGCTAGGTGGCGTTAATTTCGTTGTGACCCCGTGTGTTAATGCAAAGTTGGCAATCGTCGCTGCAATGACTGCGACGCGAAACCTGTAGTTGATCTAAGGGTTTTACTGTACATTATCTAAGATCCAAAATAAAAGAAGAAAGTTTGCCGGAGTTAAAAAATGGAACGCGCAACCCCGCGCGATTTTTACCGGTAGTTGTGAGTCGTTGACACAACCCGCTTTCCCGAAAGACTTCTCCAGGACGCCTAATTCCAGGTGGGCTGGATTTCAAGAAAACATCGACTCCGACCAAGTGTGCCAGCGGCACTCGAGTCACCCATAAATCCCTGCGTCTCAACGGGATAACCACAAGTAGCAATAGGCTACGGGCCCGCATTGGAGCCATGGTTGACTTTGATCCCCCTTCGCTGTCGCGCTCGCAGGTTCGACGGTGACGGTTGAGGAACAGGCGCAGGAACAAGCCGAGTTGCAGGTCCACGGGCTTTTGGGCGGCTTGGCCACAAGGGTCCATGGCTGAAACGCCTTAAAGCAACGTGGCACGTTCGAGGGATAACAAAAGAGTACGAGAGACGATATAAACGTCAGGATCGGTAGTTGACGCTGCCGCCGTCTGCAGGAATCCTCAGGGGTGAAGACGGCGGAAGATGGAACTTCCGATTGGGAATCTACATAGCTTCCCCACGTAGCCCACTGATCACGTCAGTGGGCTTTTCTCTCGATCTGGATAAATTGGATCGAGCTATCGCGGGTGGTTGCATGCCCAAGGCCGGAGTTCGGCTGCCATCGTCCCCCCAAAATGATGAGGTACACGGAGGGGTCCGTTCTCTCGGCAGCGGGATCTGAGAGGCGCACCCCGGAAGGACTCCAGCGTTGAGTCTTGGCGTCAAAACTTGCCTGCGGGTTTGAGTTGTGGAGGTTCTTCGAAGATCTGGAGCAACTTCTTCGCACAGTAAACTCGGTCGCGTTTCGCCCCGCTGACTTCTTTTACTATCCCCAGTTTCTCTAGTCGGCCGATGGCACGCATGACGGTGTTGTACGCTAGGCCAAGCCTTTGCTGAGCACCCCTGGAGTGAGGAACGGGTTGGCTCCCAGCAGCTCTACCATCTTAAAGGCGACCTTGGCATGCGCATCACTGGCCAGTCTGTGTCGCCAGTGCTCCAGTAATTTGTTAGTTCTTTCCGCACGACTGATCGCGTCTTCGGACTGACGGGCAACCCCATTCAAGAAATATTGAAGCCACGCGGACCAGTCTCCGCCTTCTGTGATACCTCGAAGACTGGCGTAATAGATTTTCACCCAATTCGCCGCTTCATCTTCTGATCAGGAAAGTGCTGAGAACACTGGTGGTTGGGTGATGAGCGCGGCAGGATTCGAACCTGCGACCCATGCCTTAAAAGGGCATTGCTCTACCAACTGAGCTACGCGCCCGCTGCGGATGGATGTTAAACAGCACCACTAATTTAGCACGGTTGCTTTGCCGAATGCCTGTTCTGGCGCGGCAAGCGCACACAGCACAATCCGGCAACTGCATCTCAACCTCAACTTTCAGATTGCGAACTTTGATGTATTGCTGCGCGGTTGCCACATTGACATGGCGCAAGGTGGTCCAGATCGGTTGTTCACATCCCCCCATTGATACATCGTTCGTCCTTGGTCGACACTTGCAAGCACGCTAGCATGCAATTCTGGCAGAAAACCATCGCATTTGGATTCGTGATCGACGCCAAGATCTTCCCGTAGGTGTTTCCCCCATCTGTCGCCTAAGGTACAAAAACTAGGTGTTGAGCAGGCTTGAAGTTCAGGAACCGAATCGGTATGGGTGTCCGTTCTAATTTTCGGGAAATACGGTTCGTCTTTTAGGGACAATTGGCTTTCGCGCCGCTCATAGAAAAGGAAAAATGACTGCCTCTGTTTGATTGCCTGCTTGCTGCTGCTGAGCAAGAGACATTCGACTTCCGCCACGTTTTTTGCGGACAAAAGTTCCCGGAAATTCCGCATCACACGACAGTGCTAGAGCGAACCAGCATTGCCGTAGCTTCTCTGATCTGTGCTGCTGCTCTCGCCCGCGCACAGTCCGGCCCAACGGCCCAGCCCGGCCAGGCACCGCACACCGCCCCGCAAACCCAAGAGATATTGCCCTCCTATGAAGGACAGAAGGTGCTCTCGGTCGATTTGGCCGGCCAACCAGAGCTCAATCCCGACACGCTCCTGCCTTTTATCCAACAACGTGCAAATGAGCCATTTTCGCGCGAGAAGGCAGATTCGACCATTGCCGCCCTCACCAAGCAGGGATACCAGGCAGTGGAAGTCGATGTGCGCCCCGAAGGGGACGGAATCAGGCTCCTGTTCGTCCTTCAGCCGGCATTTTATTTCGGGGTCTTCAACTTCCCCGAAGCCACACACCGATTCGGCTACTCACGTCTGCTGCAGATCGCCGACTACCCACCACGAGGGGCTTACACAACGCTCGACATCAACCGAGCCCAAACGCACCTCACGCGTTTCTTCCAGCAGAATGGATACTTTCAGGCAGAGGTGAAACCAAGTATCGAAGTGGACAAACAAGCAGGCGTGGTCAATGTCGTTTTTCATACAAACTTCGGCAAGCACGCCAAGTTCGGCAAGGTCGATATCACGGGAGCTTCTCCCGAGGAGACGGCGCGTCTGGAACGTGTGCTGCGGTCGTGGCTGGCTCGCCTGCGGTCTTCCGCGGTGATTAAAGGCCGACCGTACTCTTTAAAACGTGTGCAAAACGCGACGAATTACTTGAATACTTCACTCATCAAAGAAGGATTCCTCGGTGCGCAGGTACAACTCATCGGTGCGGAATACGATCCCAGCACCAACCGCGCCGACGTTCATTTCAGCGTGAACACCGGCACCAAGGTACACACAACCGTGACGGGCATTCGTCTCTGGAGTCGGACCAGACACAATCTGCTGCCCGTCTATCAGCAGGCTGGAATCAATCCCGAGATTATCCAGGAAGGCAAACAGAACCTCTTGGCATATCTGCAGAAGAAAGGATTCTTCGATGCCAACGTGGCCGTCGATGTCCAGGACCAAACGAACGGGAAGGTGATCGCCTACCACGTTACAAGAGGTCCTCGACACAAGGTCACAGATGTGGATGTTTCTGGCAATCACCGCTTTTCCGAAAAAGATTTGCTTTCCCGCGTAACCGTTGAGCGCAAGAACAGGTGGTGGATCTTTTCGCACGGGCGCTACAGCCAGCAACTCGTGCGTCAGAGTGTGAGAAATATAGAGAACCTCTATAAGGCGGAAGGTTACAGCTCGGTAAAAGCCACGCCCCAGGTCATCAGCCACGGCGGCGATATTGGCGTCAAGTTCCACATCGACGAGGGGCCTCAAGATACCGTCGAGTCGTTGCGTATCGAAGGAGCTGAGACAAGAAGCGTCAGTCAGCTTGCGCCGAATGGCCTCAAAGTTGTGGAAGGCCAAGCCTATTCGCAAAGGCGGGTCGACGACGATCGCAGCGTCATTTTGGCAAATTACCTGACGAACGGATATTTGAATGCCAGCTTCCGGGCGACCGCCACGCCTGTCGATAGGCACCACCCGCACCAGTTGGTTGTCCTCTATCGCATCACCGAAGGGCCGCAAGTGCGGATCGCGCGAGCGAAAACCCTGGGTCTCGGACACACCAAGCAGATGGTCATTCAACGCGCTGTCCCCCTCGAGACCGAACAGCCGCTGCGTGAAGATCAAATGTTGATCGATGAAAACGAGCTTTACAAGCTCGGCATTTTTGACTGGGCGGAGATCGACCCGCGGCGCACCATCACCACCCAAACCCAGGAAGACGTGCTGGTCAAGGTCCACGAAGCCAACCGGAACGCCATGACCTACAGCTACGGTTTTGAAGTCATCAATCGAGGCGGCAGCGTGCCGAGCGGCACGGTCGCGCTTCCTGGAATTCCTCCCGTCGGCATAAGACAAACTTTCAAGACCAGCGAAAAAACCTTCTATGGCCCGCGGGGCTCATTCGAATACACCCGGAAAAACGTCCGCGGCCGCGCCGAAATGATCACTCTCTCAGGGCTCGCGGGACGACTGGATCAGCGCGCGTTGATCAACTACACCGACCCGCACTTCCGCGACACGAACTGGTCGTCGCAATTTAGTTTGGCAGCTGAGCACGACAGCGAAAACCCGATCTTCACCGCGCGAGTGGGGCAAGTCGGCTGGCAGCTGGAGCATCCTCTTAACCCAGACAAGACCAACAACCTGTTCTTGCGTTACTCCTTCAGCGAAACCGGCATCACTCACCTGCTCATCCCCTCCCTTGTCCCCCCTGAGGATCTCCACACTCGCCTTTCGACTCTTTCGGTAAACTTCGTTCGCGACACCCGCGATAATATACTCGACGCCCACAAGGGCGCTTACTACAGCTATGAGATCGACTTCAATCCGCGAAGTCTCGGTTCGAGTGTAGGATTCGCCAAGCTTCTCACCCAGACTGCCTACTACAAGACAATCCGTGCGGGGATCGTCTGGGCGAACAGCTTAAGGGTGGGAGTCGAAGAGCCTTTCTCAGGCAGCCACGTGCCTATCAGCGAGCTGTTCTTTTCTGGAGGCGGGGGCACTCTCCGGGGCTTCCCCTTGAATGGCGCAGGACCACAACGCGTCATCGTCGCCTGCGGAATACCAGGGGACCCAAACTCGTGTTCCCTGATCACGGCCCCCCAAGGTGGGAAGCAGTTGTTGATCATCAATTCCGAATTCAGAATTCCCGTTCCGCTCAAGAAAGGATTGGGCGTGGTTCCGTTTTACGACGGCGGGAACGTCTTTGCTCACGTAGGATTTCACGGACAGTACACCAACTCAGTGGGCCTGGGATTCCGCTACGCGACCCCCCTCGGCCCCATTCGCTTCGATATTGGTCACAACTTGAATGCGTCGCCAGGAATCAAATCTACGCAATACTTCTTCTCGATAGGACAAGCATTTTGAGCAGCGCGCCGCAATTTCCGTCGAATTACCGGCCTCACGGGCCACGAGAAGTCGTGCGGACTCCGCGCGGCAGGCGTGCGGGGTGGAAAAACCTACTCGCCTGGATCGCAGGGGGCATTGCCGCTCTTGTCCTCCTAGTTTTTTTGACCGTGTACGTGGCCCTACATAGCCGTGGGGTCCATCGCTACGTACTGCGGGTCTCCCAGGAGAAGGCGACTAGCGCTCTCGGCGTCAAGGTAAGCCTGACCGACTTCGGTTTGCACTTCTCGGGAATCAGCCCTGTTCTTGATCTTTACGGCCTTTCCATCGAAGGAGCATCTCCTCTCCCATCGCCACCTTTGGCGGAAGCGCAACGCCTGCACGTCGCAATTACGGTGACTTCCCTTTTGCATCGCAACTGGTACGTCAATGACATCGACTTGGAACGGCCAGTGATCCGCGTGCAGGTGGACAAGAAGGGCAACAACAACTTGCCCAAACCCAAGACCAGCAATGCCAAGAGCAACACGAATCTGTTCGATCTTGGGGTGCGGCACGCCAGGATCGAGAATGGTGAGATCTACTACAACGACCGCAAAGCGGTTTTGAGCGCGGATCTGCATCAGCTGAACTTCGCCTCCACCTACGACGCGGGGCGCCGCACCTACTCGGGCACCCTGGGATATCGCGACGGCCGCCTCATCCTCGACAACTACGCGCCGGTACCCCACCAGCTTGATGCCGAGTTCGTTGCTTCGCCCGAGACCTTTACGCTAAAGCAGGCAGCGCTCGACAGCGGAAACTCTAACCTTGTACTAAGAGCCGTAGTCAGCGACTACTCCAGTCCGAGAATCGACGCGCAATATGGCGTCAACCTAGACTCCGGCGAGTTCAGCCGCATTCTTCGCAATGACGCTTTGCCACGCGGACTGATTCGAGCCGACGGGAAAATCAGCTACATCACAGCCGCCAATCGGCCGTTCCTGGCTTCCGTCTATGTCGATGGAGACCTCCGCAGCCGACAGCTCGTGATTCAGGCCGGAAGCATTCACCAAGCGGTGGACGACCTTGCGGCGAGCTACAAAGTGGAAAATGGCAACTTGCATGTGCCGGACTTGAGAGCGCATTTGCTTGGCGGAGATTTGACCGCCAGCCTGGTTACTCGCGATCTTGCCGGTAATTCCCGCTCCCACTTAACCGCCGCCCTTCACAGCATTTCTCTGAAATCTGCCCAGTCACTCAAGAACACGCAGGAGATTCGCGAGCTCGGCCTATCCGGCATCGTTAACGGAACGGCGGATGCCACCTGGGGAACAACCATGGACGACCTAGTCGCGCGCGCCGACGCCGTCATCCGCGCTCGGATTGCGGGCAGCAGCCAGTCGAATCCAGTTCCGCTCGATGGGGCCATTCACGCTCACTACGATGCCAGGCGCAAGCAGATTGAGATGGCAAACAGTTTCCTGAAGACTCCGCAAACCTCGCTGACCATGAGTGGCTTGGTCAGCAGCCAGTCGGCCTTGCAGCTTGCCCTTCAGGCCAATGACTTGCATGAGCTTGAAACCCTTGCTCGGGCCATACGGCCTGGCCAGCCTATGATCGGACTGTATGGAACCGCTTCCCTGCATGCCACGGTTACCGGAACGACCGATGCTCCGAAGATGGCCAGCCAATTCAATGCAAACAATCTGAAGGTACACGGCACAACTTGGCGGCAGCTACGCGCAAATATCCAGCTTGACCCTTCGCAAATCAATCTCCAGAACGGGCAGCTAGAGGCTGTCAACCACGGACGAGTCAGCTTTGGC
>Ga0207702_10005426_pt1 | contig 11163 bp, 10 predicted proteins | sample KBSCornC62_FD_184302 | JGI IMG/M metagenome (GOLD analysis project Ga0207702, IMG submission 184302) | Corn rhizosphere microbial communities from Kellogg Biological Station, Michigan, USA - KBS Corn C6-2 (SPAdes) (version 2) | ecosystem: Host-associated > Plants > Roots > Rhizosphere > Soil ...
CGGGCGCGCACCGGGACGAGGCGCCACGCCCATCCCGCAACCATCCGACGCCCGGGAAACGAGCTGTTTCGGCGTCCGCGCGACAGAGGGTACTTACCCTTCACCCAACTTGGGGGGAAAGCACCCCGGAACGGGCACGGAGTGCACCCGGAGCGGGCGGACTGCGGGTTCATCCCATGTCGGTGCACGGACCCGCTGTCTAACATTTCAATCAATAAATAGAACGGTCGTTCTATTTTGGCAAAGAGATTCGACGGTGCCCTGGCCGCCGGTTCTCGCAGCGAATCGGAGTACCCCGTGGTCGTCGTTCCCCTGTCCCAGCTCAGCGCGTTCAAGGCGATGAAGGACGGCTTTGCGCAGCGCGGTCTCGACCTGTCCGGCATCCTCGCGGAGGCCGGGCTCAATCCCGACCCGAACGAGTCCGTCGACGCCGAGCACCTCGCCGACATCTTCAGCGTCGCGTGGCGCGTGGCGGTCGAGAAGACGGGCGACGCGGCCGTCGGCCTGAGCACCTGCCCGCGCCAGCCGCTGATCGGCCTGGGATCGCTGTCCAGCCTGATCCTGTCCGCCCCCGACCTGCGCAGCGGCCTGCAGCGCATGGCGCGCTACACGAGCCTGATCTCGCCGACCACGTCCGTTGGCGTGGACATGCCATCGTCCAGCGTCGGCATGCGCGTCGACGAGGACGCCTGCCGCATCACGCTGCGCATCTCCGCCGGCAAGATGGCCGTGCCGCAGCAGCGCTACGACTTCATGGCGGCCACCTTCCTCAAGGGCATGTTCTGGCTGATCGGCGAGAAGGTGAACCCGCTGCGCGTGCACCATCCGTACGCCGCCCCGGCCGACCCGACGCCGTGGGAGGAAGCCTTCGGCTGCCCGGTGCACTTCGGCGCCGCCGCCTTCGTCATCGAGCTGCCGCTGTCGGCGCTCGACATCCCCTTCCCCACCTCCGACCCGACGGTCGGCGAGATGTGCGAGCGCATGGTCGCGCAACTGGCCGCCGAACAGGGCGGCTGCATCACGGCGCGCGTGCGCCAGGCGCTGATGCAGCTGATCTCCAAGGGCGACCCGCGGCGCGAACTGGTGGCCGCCACGCTGTGCATGAGCGAGCGCACGCTGCAGCGCCGCCTCACCGAGGAAGGCACCAGCTTCATCGAGCTGGTCGACGACACCCGCCGCGAGCTGGCGCAGCGCTATTTCGTCAACGGCGCCTACAGCCCGACCGAGATGAGCTTTGCCCTCGGATTCTCGGATCCGAGCAATTTCTACCGGGCCTGCAAACGCTGGTTCGGACGCACGCCCAATACCCTGCGCTGCGCCGCCTGATATTCACCGTTCATTTTCCGGAACGACCCGCTGAAAATATATTCAAGGGATTTCCAAGATGGAGCCGGGCGGCTCCATTTTTTATTTTCGGAGAAATTTTCAGGATATTGAGGATGTGGCTCCGCGAGCCAGAACGGGCGGCCGCGCGACAACGGGTTATCACCTAAACGCTTGTCACCCTTGACTTTTCACTGGCGGGCAGGCCATTCCGGATCGTGGAGACATTTGCGTGACGGCTCCCGAAAACTAGGGAAGCTACCCTCCGCCCCTGGTTTCGCAAGCCATGGCCTTGGCTCCGCAAGTCAGTGCGTAGTTCACGCAATCCGAACATAGTTGCGGCACGCGATCAAAGGAATGGTTTCAGCGGCGGCAGATGGTTCATCAGAACTGTCGACGGCACCTCGGGGCAAAACCCCAAGCGCTGCAGACCTGACAAGCTCGCGAGGGGTTTTAAAGGTTTCCATATTTCAATCTATTCTGGAGAGACAAACATGAAGTTCTTCAAGCTTGCCACCGCTGCCGCCCTGGTCGCCGCTTCCCTGTCGGCTTCCGCCATGACCACCATCGCCGACGACGAGCTGAGCACCGTCGCGGGCCAGGACGGCGTGTCGATCGGCGCGAAGCTGAACATCAACATCGGTTCGTTCCAGTACACGGACACCGACGCCAACGGCGGCACCGTCAGCTTCAACAACATCAGCATCACCGGCCTGATGCACATGGACGTGGACATCATCAATGCCGCCACGTTCAACGGCATCCTGACCTCGGTCGGCGCCACGCTGGCCGACTACGACGGCACGTCCGACGTCGTCCAGTTCGCGTTCCCGAACGACACGCTGGCCTCCACGGCCGTCCTGCCGAACATCAAGGTCGGCTCGATCACCCTGGGCCACGCCGCCCCGAACGCCGACGGCTCGGCCAAGTCGTTCGGCTCGATCGCGATCAACCAGCTCGACCTGCGCGGCACGACCGTGTGGATGTGGGCGCACTGATCTGCCTGAATGACCGCCGGCCCGCTTGACCAGGGGCCGGACCATTCTCGAAAGGCCCCGTGATCACCGTCACGGGGCCTTTCTTCTCCGACAAGCGCGAACTTCGTCCCACGTCCAGGGGTTTGCTCCCCAGCGCTTCCAAGGACAATCCCGCCATGACCTTGCGCCATCTCCCCGCCGCCCACGCCGCGATGCTCGCCTGCGCGCTCCTCGTCGGATCGGCGCACGCGCAGGACGGCGCCAAGCCCAGGCTGAAGGCCCTCGACGACGCGGAGCTCTCCGGCGTCTACGGCCAGGCGCTGCTCGATCTGACCAACGCGACGCAAGGCGGCTACGACTTCTCCCGCCTCACGCTGAACGCGGACATCACGATGTCGTCGACGCTCTCCGGCCTGGTGCTGGGGCGCCATGCCGACGGCACGACGGACATCGACATCACCACGCTGAACTTCGGCCGCAGCGACCTCGACGACGCGCACCGCACCGTCGCCATCGCCAACCCGTACTTCGAATGGGTCTACTCGGGCAGCGCCGCCACCGGCGACCGCCAGGTGGTGGGCATGCGCGTGGGCTTCGGCGGCATCACGGGCGACGTCGGCCTGCTCATGAACACCGTCAGCGGCTCGCTCGTCATCAACACGCCCAGCGGCCAGATGACGTCGCTGGGCTCGCAGTCGACGGCGCTGACGGGCTGCTCGGGCGGCTGCTCGCTGGCACTGAACCAGGTCGGCGGAGTGACGGCGGGCACGGCCGACGGGGCGAGCCGGGACTTCTTCCTGTCGATCCTGAAGTCCGCCCTGACCTATCCGAGCGCCAACGCCGCCCTCGCCGCGCCGGCCACGTCGCAGGCCGGCTTCTGGCTGAACTGGACCGATCGCCTCAACGCGATCAACACCAACGGCACCCAGTTGCCCAACGTGCCCAAGATCGGGCCATGATGCGCGGCGCGGCACTCGGCGTGACCGGACGGGCCATCGCGATGCGATGCCGTGCGCCGTTGCGCCTGGCCGCTCCGCTGGCCGGCGCGTTCGCGCTCGCCGTGCCCGCCGCCGCGGCGACCCCGCCCGAGCCGGCAGCCCGCGCGATGCAGGCGCTGCAGGACGACGAGCTCTCGGCCGTGCGCGGCGCGGACGGCATCGCGTTCAACCTGAACAACTTCTCGCTCACGAGCAGCCTCACGAATCCGCTGACGCTGACCTACGTGTCGCCGAACGGGAGCGCGCTGACGCTGTCCGGGCTCGACCTGTCGCGCACCGACGACGCCGACCAGTTCGCCGACCCGTACCAGCTCTCGCTGCGACCGAGCGCGGGCGGCCAGGAGATGATCGCGATCGACTTCCCGCTCAACGCGGCGGGCAACCAGCGCTGGTCGCTGACCGCGGATTTCGCCAACTGCGGCGCCTTCGCGGCAGGCAGCTGCGCGGCCGGTGCGAGCTTCTTCGGCGGCACGCTGCAGGTGCTGGACCTCACGATGAAGGGCGGCGGCCTGTACGTCGCGCCGTCGCAGGTGGCGGGCACCGAAGGCATCGCGTTCGGCCTGGGCACGCAGCTCGACATCGGCAGCCTGTCGGTCTATTCCCGCGGCCGTGCCGCCGACGGCACGATCGACCGCGGCGACGTGCTCGCGCTCACCGGCATCCATCTGGTGGACGCCGGCACCGGCGGCGTCTACATGCTGGCCGACCTCGACAGGCATCCCGGCCTGATCAACGCGGCCACCGACGCGGCCGGCTCCTACCTGCACCTGCAGGTGGGCTGGCCCACCACGAGCGACCCGGTGCCGGCGGCCACGCTGCGCATCGACAACATCACGTTCACGACGGCCGGCGTCAACGGCGCGGCGGCCACCACGACCAACCTCGGGTCGGCCGGCATCGCGTCGATGCAGATCAACTACCTCGACATCAAGTTCAGGACGGGTCAATGAGCGCACGCATGCCAGCCATGTTCCGCCACGCCGCGCTGGCCGGCGTCCTCGCCGCCGCGGCCCCGGGCGCGTTCGCCGAGAAGAAGGCGCTCGACGACGAGGAGCTGCGCGGCGTCTCCGGCAAGGGCATCGCCATCGCGGTGAACCTGCAGCTGAACACGCGCCAGATCGCCGGCACCGCGCCGCCCAGCAACATCTCGGCCGGCTTCAACGTCGGGGGCGTCACCACCTACGCCATCGTGCAGAACTTCGGCGGCGGGCTGCAGCTGTTCTCGATCACGATCGATCCGTCGGTCAAGCCGGACGGCACGGGCTACCTGGCGATCGGCATGCCGGCCTACGTGAACGCGCAGGACTTCGGCATCCACGGCATCGGCGTCCAGACCGACCCGAACGCCCCGATCACGGGCAGCCTCGGCTCGCTCACTCTCAACGGCACCGCCTCGATGACGGGCACGCTCAATCTCTGGCCCAGGAACTAGCCGGACCACCCGAGGCAAGACCATCATGCTGCTGATCCTCCTGGGCGTCGTCGCCGCCGCCATCATCGGCGCGGGCGTCGGCTCGCGCAACGAGCCGCTGAACCGCCCGCCCCTCGACTACGAGATCAACGTCTCGAAGATGAACGGCGGCATCTCGCCGGAGTCGGTGCAGGTCTACCCGAACGAGTACTTCAAGTACAAGCACATCGTCCACCAGGCCTACGACTACAGCTGCGGCTCCGCCGCGCTGACGACGATCCTGAAGTTCCACCTGGGCCTGAACATCAGCGAGCAGGACGCGATGAAGGGCATGCTGGAACACGGCGAGCAGGACAAGATCATCGCGCGCCGCGGCTTCTCGCTGCTGGACATGAAGCGCTACGTCGCGACGCTGGGCAGCGAATCCGGCGGCTTTCGCGCCGACATGAACGACCTGGCCAAGCTGGGCGAGCCGGCCATCGTGCCGATCGACTACGCCGGCTTCAAGCACTTCGTCGTCGTCAAGGGCATCCGCGACGGCAAGGTGTTCATCGCCGATCCGTCGGCGGGCAACATCGCCTTCTCCACGCATGAATTCGCCGGCCTCTGGGACAAGGGCACGCTGTTCGTGATCTACCCGTCCAAGACCCACCCGATCGTCCAGTCGAGCCTGACGCTGACCGACCAGGAACTGGGCGTCATCTCGCCCGACCTGGTGCGCGAGGATGTGGCGCTGCGTCCGGTGGACAATCGCGACGCGCTGGAGCACGCCGTGCAGTCCGGCCTGGGCACCCTCAATTTCAAGCACCAATGAACATGACGACGGCAAACTTGAACGGCGCGGCCCTGGCGCTCGCTTGCGGGCTCCTCACGAGCGTCGCCGCCCAGGCGCAACCGGACACCACGCCGGCCAGCACCAGCCCCGCCGCCCCGGACGTGCCCGCGGCGGCCCCCGCGCCCGGCGCGCCGGCGTCCGCGCCTGCGCCCGCGGGAGCCGCGGCTGACGCGCTGAAGAAGCAGGCCGGCGACGTCGACCAGGCCACCCTGCTGAAGGACACGCTGTCCAAGACCGATCGCCAGTACTCGCTGCTTCGCGCGGGTCGCATCGCGGCCAACTACGACCTCACCTACAGCTACGTCGGCAGCCAGTCGATCGACGTCGGCTTCGCCCAGTCCACCGGCGACATCGACCTGCTGCGCATCGAGACGATGCGCGCCCACACCATCACGAACACGCTGTCGGTGGACTACGGCCTGATGGACAACCTGACGGTCAACGGCACCTTCCCGTTCGTCAGCAAGTTCACGCAGGGCACGCAATTCAGCGGCACCGCCTACGGCATCGGCGACATCACCCTGGGCGCGCGCTACCAGCCCTTCGTCCAGAACCCTGCCGGCCCGACGTTCACGGTGACCGGCACGCTGTCGCTGCCCACGGGCCGCAGCCCGTTCGACCAGATCATCGGCCAGAACACCTCGACCGGCAACGGCTACGCGTCCGGCAACATCGGCCTGAACGCCTCGCAGGTGTTCGACCCCGTGGTGCTGTTCGGCTCGCTGAGCGTCGGCGCCGCCAAGTCCGTCAACAACCTGCACCAGTACAACCCGGCCGACGGCAGCATCCTGACCGGCGTGCGCCCGGGCAAGACCATCGGCTTCGGCGCCGGCTTCACCTACGCGCTGTCGTACAACGTGTCGACCAGCGTGTCGTTCCAGGAGAACGTCACCACGGCCTCGCGCATCACGATCATCGACGCCAACAACAACCCGGTCGCGCCGCGTTCGACGTCGATGCAGACCGGCGCCGTGATGAACTTCGGCCTGGGCCTGCGCATCAACCCGAAGACGACGATCAACCTGACCGCGGGCATGGGCCTGACCGTCGATTCGCCGGACTTCACCCTCGGGTTGAACGTGCCGCTGACCTTCTCGATGTTCTGACCCCATGACCGTGCCACCGACGACGCGCCCGGCGCGCCTGCGGCCCGTTTCGCGGCAGACGCCGCCGGCCCGCACGATCCTCTCGGCCTGCATCGCGGCCGGCGCCCTGCTGTCCCCGCAGGTCCACGCGGCCCTCACGGAGAACCTGGCCGTCAGCCCGGTGGCGATGTCGCTGGGCAACGCCGTCACGGCCGATCCGCCGGGGCTGGACTCGATCCACTTCAACCCGGCCGGCCTGGCGCGGATCACGTCGGACACGCGCTCCGACACGATCTTCGGCGCCATGCTGCGCACCACGGCCGACTTCCACCAGCCCGCAGGCTTCGACGTCGGGGGCTTCACCGAGGATCCGCTCAACGGCACCCACTCCGACCACAACAAGCAGGCGATCTTCATCCCGATCGCCGGCGTGCCCAGCCCGCGCCTGCCGTTCGCGGCAGCCGCGGGCCTGGCGCTGTCGTGGCACAACGAGGGCTCGCCGTGGACCTTCGCCACGGGAACCTACGTGCCCCAGGCCGTGGGCATCGACCGCACCAAGAACCCGGACGACCCCGCGCGCTTCGACGGCAAGCAGGTGGTGATCCAGCGCCTGGTCTACCTGTCGCCGTCGGTGGGCTACAAGGTCAACGACCAGTTCCAGGTGGGCCTGGCGATCCCGATCGCCCACCAGGGCTTCGCGCTCGACACCGAGATGCGCTTCCCGAACAAGCTGCTGGGCATCATCGGCAAGCTGCAGGACGCCTGGTGCGGCCCGAGCGGCAACCCGCTCGACGAACTCGGCTTCGGCCTGTGCGGCACCGACTCCACCGGCAAGCAGAGCGGCCGCCTGCGCCCGTTCGAGAGCATCGGCGAGATGCGCTTCTCCGGCACGGCGCCGGCCGACGTCACTTTCAACGTCGGCGCGCTGTGGCAGCCATCGGACCGCCTCGGCTTCGGCGCCGTGTACCAGTCCGGCTCGAAGACGGTCATCACCGGCGACTACAACTTCCATGCGAACCCGATGCTGCCGGAGTTCGTGCGGCACATGTACAACTCGCTGTGGGGGCCCGTGGTGGCGGCGATGTTCGGCTTCCCGACGTCGATCCCCACCGACCAGGGCGGCAACTTCACGCTGGTCATGCCCTACCCCGCGCACCTGCAGCTCGGCCTCAAGGCCAAGCCGATCGACCGCGTGCAGTTCAATGTCGACGCCGGCTGGACCGACTGGTCGAAGTGGAACCAGATGACGTTCCAGTTCGACCGCAGCGTCAACCTGCTGGAGATGGCGCGCCTGTTCGGCCAGGCCGACTCCACCAAGCTGGTCATCCCGCGCGGCTACCGCAGCGTCTGGAGCTACGGCTACGGCCTGCAGCTGGACGTGTGGGACGGCCTGAAGCTGCGCATGGGCTACGAGCCGCGCAAGAGCTCGGTGCCCACCAACAAGATCGACCTGATCGCGCCGATGCCCAACCTGCCGGTCAAGAGCATCGGCTTCAGCTACGAGACCAAGGACGGCATGAGGCTCGAGACCGGCTTCAGCTACGCTCGCGGACGCTACAACGTGCCGGCCAACACCGACTGCAACCTCAACTGCACCGATTTCTTCAACGTGATCTACAACCCGTACGCCGGGCTGGACGTGTCCGGCACGCTCGTGCTGCGCTACTTCGGCATGAAGATCACGCAACCTTTCTGACGCCCCTGCAGACCCCGACCATGACCGCTCCCCTCCGCTCCTGCCTTCATCTCGCCGTCGCCGCCGCCCTGGCCGTGGCCGGCATCGCCCACGCCCAGACCAAGGCCGCCGCGCCCGCCGCCGCCGCCGCCAACCTGCCCGCTCCCGACGCCGAGAAGCAGAAGGCCATCGACCGCATCCTGGCCAACGTGCACCCCGAGAACGGCGTCATCCAGGCACTGCAGCGTCCGGCCATCGAGGCGATGCAGAAGTCGATGATCGCGATGCAGACCCAGCACGTGCCCAAGGACCGCATGGACAAGACGATGAAGGAGATCGCCGCCGACGTGCAGCACTACGTCGAGATCTCGACGCCCGTCGTCACCGCCAGCGCCAGGAAGCTCACCAACCAGGCGGTGGGCCCGATCCTGGCCCAGAACTTCACCGCCGACGAGCTGCGCCAGCTGGCCGCGATGTTCGAGTCCCCCGTCAAGGCCAGGTTCGACAAGCTGATCCCGCAGCTGGAGACGGCCGTCGGCGACAAGGTCACGGCCGACGTCGCGCCGGCGATCAACAAGAACATCCAGGCGCTGACCGAATCGGTCGGCACGAAGCTGCGGATCGCCACCACGGCGCAGTGACCATGGTTTCGCCCCGTTCGCTCGCCGCGCTCGGCGCCCTGTTTGCGCTCGCCGCGTGCGGCGGTGGCGGCGGAACCAGCACGCCCCCGCCGCCGCCGGCCACCTCGACGCAGGCGGTGCTGAGCGTCTCGCTGGCCGGCGGCGCGACGCCGGGCATCGACCATCTGTGGGTCACGGTCACGGGCCTGGCGATGCACGCCGACGCGACGCGCGTCTACGGCGACGGCGACCCCGGCTGGGTGACGCTCACGCTGCCGACGCCGGTCACGCTCGACCTGTCCGACCCGGCGCTGGGCAACGGCGGCTCCGTCTCGCTGATCAAGCAGAGCGCGTCCGCGCTCGGCACGTACGGGCAGCTGCGCCTGCTGCTGGCGCCGTCGGATCCGGCGCTTCCTCCGCTGGCCCCGGCCACCGCCAAGGGGTTGCAGTTCAACGAGCAGGTGCAGTACACCGACGCGGGCGGCGCGCACATCGTGCCGCTGGAGGTGCCCGACGGCCAGGGCGGGCTGCGCCTGCTGACGCCGTTCAACCTCAGCGCCGACACCACCACGCCGCTGTCGATCGAGTGGAGCCCCGGGCAGTCGCTGGTGCGCCGCGCGGCCACCGGCGGCGGCGCCGACCGCTTCACGCTGCGCGACGAGCTGCAGCTGTACAACCAGACGCTCCTGACGGCGCTGAGCGACGGCAACCTGGAGATCGACGGCAGCATCTTCGACTCGATCTCCGGCCAGCTGGACACCTCGCAGTTCTGCACCGGCGCGAGCCACGCGGGCTGCATCCACGACGTCGTCGCGACGGCCACCAGCCTGTCGCCCGACAAGCGCTTCTTCGCCGAGGCGCGCACCGTCAGCGTGGCGGCCGACGGCAGCTTCGAGCTGTATCCGCTGCCCAGCCAGTTCGCCTACGACGTCGTCATCCGCGGCGGCAACATGGAGACGATCGTGGTGCATGGCGTGGTCGTCGACCCGACCGGCATCCTGCGCGCCGCACCGACGGCGTTGAGCAGCAAGGCGACACCGCTGGTGCCGGTGCTGAATGCGGGCGAACGCGCGGTCACCGTGACCAATGCACTGGTGCCGGGCTCCAGCCGCGTGTTCTTCGGTCAGACGATCGCCGGCACCGGCGGCGCCACGGGCGACGTGCCGTACGCGATGATCGCCGCCAACGCCGACCCGGCGACGGGCCGGCTGCTGCAGCCGGTGACGCTGCCGGGCGGTCCGCTGCACTACGCGAGCTTCAACAGCACGACCGACGGCAACGGCACCCCGCCGGCATTCACGACGGCGACGCCGGTCGAAGGGGCCGGCGCGTGGTCGACGTGGTCGCAGGGCACGCTCGCCACGACGACCAGCGCGACGGCGACGCTGGCGTCCGGGGCCACCACGGTGTCGGTGCCGCAGCCGGTCGCGGCCGCCGGCTTCACCACGGGCACGCTGACGGTGACGCTGTCCGGCACCGCGAGCAGCGGCGCGGACCATGCAGAGGTGATCGTCGCCAACGACGGCGGCGTGGTGAGCGTGGTCGACGTCTCGTCGCAGATCGCGTCGCACGGCGGCAGCACGACGATCACCGTGCCCAGCGGCTCGTCGACGACGGCGCCCGGCGCCGCGATCTATGCGGTGGCGGTGCGCACGTGGCCCGGCAGCACCGAGGGCGCGAGCGCGCACTGGTCGCGCACCAGCGCGCCGGTGAACCTGTCGACAGCGGCCAGCGCCAACGTCAACCTCATACTGCCCTGAACGGCGCGCGCCTCGGGTCCGCGGCGCGGCCCGAGGGCATCGGCCGCCCGGCGCGGCTCAATGCTTGTTCTGGATCGCGTCCAGGCTGGCCAGCGGCAGCGGGAACATGAACGGCAGGCCCATCACCGGCAGCGCGATGTTGCTGGCGATCGGCGCCAGCGCCTTGTCGACGGCGAGCATGGTCTGCGTGATCTTGAGCGTGGTCTGGAAGCCCTGCGCCGCGTACTGCAGGCGTTGCTGCTGCAGCTGGCGATCGAGGTTCTGGGCGTCGGTCGCGAGCGCCGCGAAGCCGGCCAGCGCGTCGGTGGCGGACGAGGACAGGGCGGCGTTGCCCTGGTCCTTCGTCGACAGCGCGCCGAGCGCGTTCAGCGCCGGATCGCTCAGGCCCTGGCCGTACACCGCCGACATCTCCGTCTCGCTCAACGCATGCAGCTCGGTCGCGAACACGCCGGACGACGCCAGCGCGAGGGCGGCGGCCA
>Ga0207702_10005427_pt1 | contig 11162 bp, 12 predicted proteins | sample KBSCornC62_FD_184302 | JGI IMG/M metagenome (GOLD analysis project Ga0207702, IMG submission 184302) | Corn rhizosphere microbial communities from Kellogg Biological Station, Michigan, USA - KBS Corn C6-2 (SPAdes) (version 2) | ecosystem: Host-associated > Plants > Roots > Rhizosphere > Soil ...
AGGCGCAGCGGTTGCGATTGCTGAGATCGATCCCGTGAAAGAGCAGGTTCGATTCGCGGGCGCTGGGAACATCAGCACAATGATTATCCAGCCGGCGCATCTTCAGCACTTGGTTTCTCTCAACGGGACGGCCGGGCACAATATCCGCAAGTTCCAGGAATTTGTATACCCTTGGACGAAGCAAGCCACGCTAGTCATGCATTCGGACGGCATTACGTCCAGTTGGCGGTTAGACGCTTACTCTGGAATACTTCAACGCGATCCTTCCTTGTTGGGCGCTGTTTTGATCCGGGATGCGAGCCGGGGCCGGGATGATGCCTGCGTTCTGGTGGGCAGGTAACGGAGAATAGAGAAATGACCGAGCGTTCCCGCAGGATCGAGACCGCGGGCTCTCGATGCATACTGACGGTCAGTGTGAGAGAGCAAAAAGATGTCTTGACCGCATGGCAACGTGCGCGGCAAGTGGCAAGACTGGCGGGGTTCGATCACCAGGATCAAATTCGAATTGCCACGGCAACTTCAGAGATTGCGCGGAATGCGGTCGAATACGGAAAAGAAGGACGTGTTGAATTTCTAATCGAGCTAAATGCGGCGCCACCGCTCTTTGTAGTACAAGTTTCAGACAAAGGGCCGGGAATAGCCAACCGAGACGCAATTTTAGCCGGACAGTACCGCTCACAAACGGGGATGGGCCTCGGCCTAAGCGGCACGCGGCGATTGATGGACCGGTTCTCTCTTGAATCGACACCTGGCCAAGGCACCACCGTAACATTCGCCAAGATACTTCCAGGCGCGGGCCGGATGGAAGCGCAGCAAATTGCACGGCTAACCGAACAAATAGCTCGTGAGAAGTTTGAGGATGCAACCCAGGAAGTTGGACAACAAAGTCATGAATTGTTGATAACCCTGGAGACACTTCGGAAGCGGGAAGCGGAAGCTGAAAGACGGGCGGCGGATATGGCCCAGCTCAACCAGGAATTGGAGGAGACGAATCAAGGTGTTGTCGCACTCTATGCGGAGCTCGACGAGCGGGCTTCGGCGCTTCGACGAGCAGACGAACTGAAGACCCGCTTCCTGTCCTATATGAGTCATGAGTTTCGGACGCCACTGAATTCGATTCTTGCTCTTTCCGACCTTCTGTTAAACAGAGTCGACGGCGACCTCACCCCGGAGCAGGAAAAGCAAATCCGGTTTGTGCGGTCCGCCTCCTACGAGTTGTTTGAAATGGTCAACGATCTACTGGACATCGCGAAAGTAGAGGCGGGAAAAATTGATGTGCGAGTAGCCACAGTCGAGATAGCAAAAATTTTCAGCGCGCTGCGAGGAATGATGCGGCCGCTCAACCATAACGAACGTGTAAGTCTGATTTTTGAAGATCCCCCGGACGATCTTTCGATTCTCAGCGACGAGGGGAAAATCAGTCAGATCCTGAGAAACCTGGTATCAAACGCTCTGAAATTTACTGAAACGGGAGAAGTACGCGTGCGGGTGAGCCGTGAAAACGGCAGAGCCATATTTTCGGTCTCGGATACCGGGATCGGGATTGCGCGCGAGGACCATGAGCGCATTTTCCGCGAGTTCGGTCAAATAGAGAGTCCTGTGCAGCGCAAGGTCAGAGGAAGCGGCCTAGGCCTTCCACTTTCAAAGAAGTTGGCGGAGCTGATCGGGGGAACGCTAACGGTCGAGAGCGAACCCGGAATGGGCTCCCTATTTCGATTAGATCTGCCTTTCGTATTTAGGACTTCGGAAGCTTCCGCGGGAAACGGCCAATCGAAGCAAGTAGTGGTCGGCCAATTACCTGCGGCCAAAGACGATGCTCCAGGATCTATTCTGATCATTGACGATGAAGAGATAGCGCGCTATTTGGCCCGCCAACTCTTCCGGGGAACGCGCTATCTGATCACCGAAGCTACGGGTGGAATCGAAGGGCTGGAACGGGCGCGGTTCGACCGGCCGCACCTTGTCTTATTAGATATCAACATGCCGGACCGAAACGGTTTTGAAGTTCTGGAAGACTTGAAAGCGGACTCCTCGACGAAGGACATTCCAGTGGTTATACACACATCTCGCCCGTTGACACGAGACGACTTACTGAGGCTGAAAGGACGGCACGCGGCAATACTGCCCAAACAATTGGATAACCGCGAGCAGGCGTTGACAATGATTCGCGATTTGTTGGGCGAACCACACTTATTCTCGAAGCAATGATTCTCAACGTCGACGATCACGAACCCGGCCGCTATGCGAGGACCAGACTACTACAGCAGGCTGGGTACGAGGTTGCTGACGCCGCTAGCGGAAACGAGGCTTTGGAGCTAATTACCGCGCTGCGCCCATCGCTGGTGCTACTGGACGTCAATCTTCCGGATATGAGTGGTCTCGAGGTGTGCAGGCGAATCAAGTCCGACGCCGATTTGAGCTCCATTCTGGTGCTGCAAGTGTCTGCCTCGGCTATCACGAGCGAAGATCGGGTTGGAGCACTCGACAACGGAGCCGATGCGTATTTAATTGAGCCAGTCGATTCCGACGTTTTGCTTGCCACCGTGCGCGCCCTCCTGCGCGTGCGAGAGGCGGAGGAGAAATTGGCGAAGGCCAACAAAGCCCTGCAAGAAACCAACGCACTATTAATCCGCAGAAATGAGGACTTGCAACGATTCGCCTACGCAGCAAGCCACGATTTGCAGGAACCTCTGCGGACTATCTCAAATTTCACTGGTTTGCTCGAAAGACGATATGCCGGAAGTCTCGACAGCGAGGCGGATCAAATATTGACGTATATCCAACAAGGTGCAACGCGTATGGGTACGCTGATTCAGGGATTGCTGATGTACGAGCGAGCCAGCCAAGAGCACGGCGATTGGACGGCTGTCGACTTAACCCAAGTTCTCACCTGGACTCTAAAGGACCTGGAGAAATCCATCACAGAGAGCAAGACCACGATTACTTTCGATCCACTTTCTACGGTTTCCGGCAACTCAGTTTTGCTATCACAGCTATTACAGAATCTAATTCATAACGGATTGAAATATCACAAGCCCGGGAAACCAGCACGAATTCACATCTCTTACCAAAACAAAACACCGGATATGGTTGAGATTGGTGTATCTGACAATGGCATCGGCATTCCAGCCAAATATCAGGAGGTTATTTTTGCCCCTTTCCAGCGTCTGCACGGCCGAATCTCCGGGTTTTGGGATCGGATTGGCCACTTGTCAACGAATCGTTGAGCGCCACGGCGGCAGGATCTGGATCGAGAGCCCAAACCAATACGCCGGCACAACGTTCTATTTCTCATTGCCCATAGCGAAAATTCCGCAGACTAATCGGCCGTGAATTCGGGTGAGTTTAAAGACGGCCGAACTTGCGAACGGCTTCGCGAATCGATTTGTATTTCTCGATAAACGGCAACATGCTGTGCTCGGTATCGTCGAGCTGCTGCGCTTTCTTCAAAACGTCGGCTGCTTTCTCTTGCGGCACCACCACTACCCCGTCCATGTCGGCAACAATGATATCCGACGGCCGGACCTGGACGCCAGCGCAGGTGACCGGTATGTTCTTTCCCACGAAACGGTAGTGATTGATCGTGGTGGAGGGTGCGACACCGCGGCTGAATACGGGGAACTGCAGTTTCGCAATCTGCGGTGTATCCCGAATGCTCGCATCCACGATGGCGCCGGCAAGCCCGCGCACTTTCATTGCCGTGCTCATCAGCCCACCAACGGCGGCATAATCGAGGCCGTCTTCGAGGACAATCACATAGACGGAACCGGCCGGAGCTTCATCGATAGCGTCGAGCATTCCCTGCTGTGCGGGAGCGCCTTCGTGGTGCTCTTCTTTTTTTAGAAGAACCGTGACGGCGGGGCCGGCGAACTTGGTTTGCATCAGCGGGCGCATATCGTGTGACATATACGCTTTGGTTCCGTATAGCTGTTCGATAGCATCGGACACGGAAGCCACTTCGACCAGGCGAAAGGCTTCACTGACGCTATCCCCGCGAACGATAGCAGCGGCGGCAAGAACGATGGCGATGGCGCTCAGCTTTTTCATTTTTGGATCTCCTGAAATTTCCAGCCGCGCATTTCGTCGAGCAGGGAAACGACAGCTTCGACTGCGGCGCCGAGAAACTGCTCGCCCTTTTCCGCAGTCGCGAGCTCGGGCATGCCGATCACACCATTTTCGGAGATTTCATCGAACTCATTGATGAGCGAGAACGGAAGAGGCTTGAGCATGTCAGTGACGCGATAACCGATGTGCGGGCCAGGACCGCCGCGCTTTGCTTTTTGCATGTCGACGAGCGCCGAATTCTTAGAGAGTAAGACGGAGGTTTCCATCTCACAGGCGTGACCCATGCCGCCGGCAGGCGACGAGCGGATTTGATTAAAGCGCTCGGCCGCTAAATTCCAGTAGGCGGCGTAAACAACGTACAGATCGCGCAAATCTTCGAACTCGCTTTTCAGCTCGCGCTGCGCGGCCCTGCAGGGCGTATCATTGCCGCCGTGTCCATTGAGCAAGAGAATCTTGCGCGCCCCGATTCCGATGAGGGACCGGCAAATGCCGCAAATCATTTCCACGTATGGCGCGAAGTCAAGGCTGACACATCCGAAGCGGCGGTGGTGCGGCGAATGCCCTAGCCACTGAACCGGAAGCATCACGATTTCTTCCGTGCGCTGCTCTTCGACGCCTTTCGCGATGTGAGACACGATCAGCGAGTCGGTGAAGACGGGCAAGTGATGACCGTGTTGTTCGAGCGAGCCCAAAGGAACCACAAAGGTGCGGTGCGCCAGACCCGCCAAAGCCGGCCAGCGCGCGTTCTCAAGCAGCATATTGCGGCTCCCGCACCGGCCTATATGTGACGGCAAGATGCGGAGTCTCGAGACGCTGCTGATTCTGTTTTTTCGATGTAAGGCAGCTTTCGAGGATGCCGCTGGTGAGCAGCGTTCGTTCGATCGGATACGGCGCGCGCCGGGTCATAAACATTTGTTCGATTTTGGACACAAGGCAGGCCGAGTACGTCACGTTCGGTACCGGAGTCAATAGAAATTGGGTGGAAAGAATGCCGGCGCCGCGCACGCGGGCGGCGAAGTTGAAGTCCTTCACCGCGCCGTCGAGCATCAGCAGCGTGGCGCGCAGCCCATCGCGATATTCAATGCGGTAAGCGGCGGGCTCTTTGACCAGGGATTCGAGAACACCAGGCGCGGTGAGGTCCTGCGTACGACCGTCTTTCACGGTGAGGCCCAGCGGCGTATCGCTTCGTGAGAGCGCGGCACTCAATAAATCTTTCGACCAGCCGGCCTTCCAGGCGGCGTCTCCGGTAAGCATCTGGACGGCACTTACGCCTGTCTCCCCGCGCTGGCGGCGCTCGACCATACACTGCAAGGCCTCAAGCGCGTGAAAGTCCATCGGGTCCGAGCCACCCTCGCCAACCATTACGGCTTCCTCGATGTGCGCTCCCCAAGGCATATCGATCGAAGGCAGGCGCCACGTCACCGGGAGCGACGAACCGCCTAACATCGGGAACTTCATTTTCCTCGAGGCGGCCACCATCGACTGCGCTTTTTCGAAGCTATAGGAAAGGTGCTTGTCGTTGTAGACGGGAACCGCGCGTGCGCTCTTTTCAAATACCTTCACGCATTGTTCGAAGAACTCATAACGCGGATAGAGAATCTGGCCGTTATCATTGCGCGGATAATCGCCGTGTTCGGCTACGATCAGCACGGCGTCACATGCCAGCTTGTCTCCGCCACAGCAGAGAGCTTCGGCAATGGTGGGATAGACGCGGAAGCCGAACTCGCGGGCGCGTTCCTCGCTCAGATCGCCTTCGGGTTTCTGATCGACGTACAGCGAAACGACCTGGACGTCCGGTTTGTGCCATTCGCCATCATGCGGATAGCCGATCAGAAATCGATCACCGATGTGCTGCCCGTGCGAAAGATATTTGTAGATCGTGGTGATAACGGCGACGCGAAGCGGCTTTTTAGGAGCTACGGGAAGCAGCGCGGCGGCGGAACCAACAAATTCTCGTCGTGTCAGCATCAGGCTCTCTCGAAAGTGGATTCCTTAGGCGGCTGGTAACGAATGCTCAAATGAGGCGTCGCGATACGCTTTTGATCCTGATACAAACTCTCGACGCCTGCGGCGGTTAAACCAGTGGTAAGAAGGGTGCGTTCGATCGGATAAGGAGGCACACCGGTGAGGAACATCTGTTCCATGTTGGCGACGAGAGGACTGAAGAAATTCGCGAGTGTAGTGCGGCCGTCCGGCATCGGCAGGTACATTTGAGTCGAGAAGATTTTCGGGGCGCCACCGAGCCGGGCGGCGAAATTGAAGTCGCGGACCAGCCCGTTCATCAAGAGCATAGTGGAACGCAGACCGTCTTCATGCTCGTAAACATAGGCGACGGGATTCTTGACCAACGCGCGCATCTGGTCGCGCGAGGGGAACATATCGTTGAAGCCGGGACGCGCCGGAGTCAACGTGTGACTGCGGCACAGCGCGGCTTGCATCAAATCGGCGGGCCAGATTCCTTCAGAAAGAGCTTCCCAAAAACTTTCGCCGCGATAGGCCTGAAGCCAGCGGACACCCGATTCCCCTCCCCTGCGCCGCTCGACCATGCATTGAATGGTTTCGAGCGCGTGAAAGTCGTAGCTATCTACGCCGCCATAGCCGACGCAAAGCGCTTCACGAATGGGAGAGCCGAGGGGCATTTCCACCGACGGCGTGCGCCAGGTGACCGGCAAACTCGAACCGGCCAAAAAAGGAAATTCCATGGCGCGAGACGTGTCGTACATCTCTTTCGCCCAGTCCCAATTCCACGACAGATGCTTGTCGCTGAAAAGCGGGACGGCACGATTGCTGGAGCGATAGACATCTACAATTTGGCGGAAGAACTCGTAGCGCGGATACTTTGTCTGGCCTTTTTCGTTTTTCGGGTAATGGCCATGCTCGCCAACCAGGACGACACCATCGACGGCCAGTTTGTCGCCGCCAAGCGTAAGCGCTTCGGCAATCGACGAGCAGAGCCGCATGGAAGGGTGGCGCGCGCCGCGCTCGCGGCTCAGATCGTCATTGCCGACTTGATCGACGTAGAGAGACACGAGATCGAACGGCGGATGGTGATACTCGCCATGCCAGCCGTATCCGTCTAGAAAACGGTCGACAATATGTTGGGCGTGCGAATACTTAAAATACCGGGTGACGAGGGCGGCTAGCTTCACATCCTGATCCGATTCAGGTGAATTTTGTCATCGCCGAATTCGCCCAGGCCGAGGATGCCGGCAATTTCTATGTGCTCGACCTGCGCATTCAGGAAGTGGCTATACTTATCGGGTTTTGAGAGGGCGATAGAGGGCATACCTACTTGTTTGCGCTTTGCGTCGATCATTTGCAGGCCCGTTTTATCGAGCGCTACAGGATCAGTTCCGAACAAAAGTGTTTTCGGCTCCCACACGAATTGCGGCTTGGCTCCCGGGCCGCCATGATAAGAAGCCTTCACCGCATCGACCACATGAAGAACGACTTTTTCCCGTATCACGGGCAGACTAACGACGGACGGGATAAATATACCGCAAGCGTTCAATGTGGGCGTGACATGGCTGCGGTTTACGTTGTTAACAAAACCGTGCGACATATTTTTGAGGCAAATGGTCACACCGGCGGACTGATGGTGCTTCAGGACGGGAAGATTAATGATTTTGTTGACTCGTGAGGTGACGATCTTTGAAACGTAGGAACGCCGGAGATGTACATCCGTGGGACTGTCCCCTGGCTTCAATAGCGCCATTTCCATGAAGTGATTGGCGTCATATCCGCCCATATCCAATTGCACGTTGTCATACCGCAACGACGGCGCATCGAAGCGCACGCCGGACGGCAGCCATTTATCGATGCCGGCGTCGAGGATTTCCTCGCGATAGCGGCTGAACACAAAAATGTTGCTGTTGGAGACACCAGCCTGATTCAATCCATCGATGAGCGAGCGTAAGACGGAGGCGTCAGAGGACAGGAGACGTCCGCCCACCGGGCTGACCTTAATCCCGACAACGTCACCTTTTTGAAAGAAGGAACGCCAAGCCTCTTGCCAGGTAGGCGCCTGGGTCAATTCCTTCATACCGCGCTCGATGGTTCGCCGGACCGGGGCGGGCTGATACTTTCCAGAGACAAGGCATGCCGGGTTCTCGACAGCAATTACGCGCCCGGGGTAGGAGCCTGGAATACCAAGTTTCCGGCCCGGGGTGGCGGCATTGACCGCGAGCACGGCAGCGGTTTGTACGAAGCTTCTGCGATCCACTCTCTTCTGATTGTAGTCAGAAATAGAGTTTAAGAGCGAGCTGCAGTTGGCGCGGCGTATTGAGCTGATCGGTGCTGCTGGTCAGCTTGCTGAAATTCTGATTCTGGATACTGAGGCTTCCCGTCCCAAAACGAACTCGATTGAAAAGATTGAAGGCCTCGGCGCGAAACTCAAGCCGGACGGATTCGCGAATCGGGAAAGCCCCCATCACTGAGACATTCTCGTTCAAGTTAGGGAAAAGGCGAACTTTGGGATTGTAGCGAGTAGTATTGCCGAAGCCGTTGTTGGGCGTCCCGTTGCCCTGCTGAGGAAATGCCGCGGCAGTTACGAAGTTGTCCACGGAGGGATCGAAGCTGTCGCCCTTCCATTGCGGCTGCCAGTTCGTATAGGAAGTGATGTATGGCGTACTGCGGACGGCGGTGGCGGAGAGAGGCAGGGTATACGTGGAAGTTACTCCGACCGGCGTGCCACTTGAATAGGTCAGGACGCCGTTGACACCCCAATTTCCCAGGATCGACGCGCCGACGCCATGAGTCAGATATTGCCGTCCTTTGCCGAATGGCAAGTCGTAGACAAATCCGAACTTGAAATTGTGCGTGACGTCATATTCTCCAATGGATTTTTCCAGACGGCGATTGTATTGATCGGCCGCCAAACAGCAACCATTGGCAGTATTGGTTGCGGCGTTACCCCAATAGCTGTCGGCGTCTGTGATTAATTTCGAGAATACGTAGGAGGTCTGAAACGTGACCCCATTGCTGTAACGCTTCTCAAAGCGAATCAAGGCGGCGTGATATGTGGAATGGCCGCTATGATCACCCTGACCACCGAAGTATCAATCACGGTGTACTGCGGGAAGGGACGAAGGGCCTGCTGGACTGTTCCTTTGAATCCCGGATAAGGAGCAAGAATTTCAGCAATGCACCGCGCTTTGCCAATCTGCTCGTAGCGGGCTGGCAGGTCAATGGGATTCTCACGTGGCAGACTGGTACACCGGTTGTGCTGGCGCAAGCCCAGAACCAGACCAATATTTTCGCGGCGAATCAAAGGCCGAATAATAACGGTCAGAGCGCGGGTTTAGAGAATCCGACGATTGTGAAATGGTTCAATACTTCGGTCTTCTCGCAGCCGGCGCCGTTCACCATTGGCAACACCGGCCGTAGCCTGCCGGATGTGCGGAATCCCGGAATCGCCGATGCCGATATCTCATTTTTCAAAAATAACTACTTCGGACCAGAAAGCCGATTCAATCTGCAGTTCCGAGTGGAAATGTTTAATGCGCTGAATCATCCGAATTGGAATGCGCCGAACGCGAATATTCAGAATGGGAGTAGCTTTGGAACGATTACGTCTACGAGTTCGAGCGTGGGCGGAAGCGTGCCAGGATCGCGGCAGATCCAGTTGGCGGCTAAGTTTAACTTCTAGAGGAGACAGGCGTCAGGAGCCTTCAACCCACAGCTATTAGCTCGAGCTAATGACTCCGGGATTACTTGGCCATAGACATCTGTAAGGCGGTCGATGCCATTGTGCCTGTAGGTGAGGCGAGTGTGGTCGATTCCTAAACAGGTGCAGCATGGTGGCGTGCATGTCGTATCAGCACGTCGGGTGCTCCGCGACTTTGTAGGACCATTCATCACCTGCTCCATAGCCCACACCGCCTTAAGCCGCCGCCGGCAAACCAGGCGGTAAATGCGAACGGGTTGTGATCGCGGCCTTTGCCACCTTGGGCTGCTGGGCATGCGTCTGAATTCGGTAGCCCAGTGCACGATGGTGTCCTCGAGCATGCCGCGAGCTTTCAGATCTTTGATGAGTGCAGCGGCGGGTTTATCCATGCTGGCCGCCATGGCAGCGTGATCCTTCTCGAGATTTTCATGGCTATCCGAATTCCGCCGAGGAAAACCGTTATCGGAGCCGCTCCATGCCTGCACGAAGCGGACGCCGCGTTCGAGCATGCGGCGCGCGATTAGACAATTGCGTCCGAAATCTTCCGTCATCTTGTCGTCGATAGCGTGCAGGCGGCGAGTTTCGGGGGCTCTTTCGAGATATTCATGACTTCCGGCGCGCTCAATTGCAGCTTGGCCGCCAGTTCATAAGAAGCGATGCGGGCCTCCAGGCGTGAATCGTCGGGACGCGCTTGGAGGTGTTCGTTGTGAGGAAATTTCATAAGCTAGCTTCTAGTCGGAAGCCGTAAGGGCATGGGATGATGCGTCGCAATCGAGGGCCGGGTCTTGAGCGTCCTCATAGTCCCACGGTCTTCATTGAGGCGAGAGGAATACATGGATATTCCGACAAAACAATTGCACTAATTACAAATAGCAGCATTGACTTGCGGTGGCGAAAACAGTTTTGTGAGGGAAGCGTATACGTTCTTCACGGGACATGTGCCGAATTGCTGCAAAGAGAACGGCGTCTATTTTATATAGGTAGGAATTGTGATGCCGACGAAGCCGGTGTATGCGGGATCGGCGCGCGCGCGTGTTCGATCACATCGGGCACATCGCGGCCGTCGACCTGGGCGGCACAATCTTGCAGATCAAGAAGAAGGATATTCCTTTCCTTGGCGAATGCGGCGCTTAGGCTTCAACGGGAGCCATCCGTAGACAGCATGGCGATGTTCATAGGGCAAGAGTAATGAGCTGCTCTTCCCTTCTCCCGTTTTCGCCACCATCACGCATGCTGACCGCATCCAATGCCATGACCGACTCGGTGAACTGCTCAAGTTGTATCAACGCGCCGCATGAATATTTTGACCCTACGGGTATCACTCTATGGGGCTGTGATTCTGGAACGCAGCTTAGTTCAGCATCACGGTTGATTTCTACAACAGCAATCAAGAACCGCGCGCATCCCCGCGGTTTGTTCTATATTCCCCATA
>Ga0207702_10005428_pt1 | contig 11160 bp, 9 predicted proteins | sample KBSCornC62_FD_184302 | JGI IMG/M metagenome (GOLD analysis project Ga0207702, IMG submission 184302) | Corn rhizosphere microbial communities from Kellogg Biological Station, Michigan, USA - KBS Corn C6-2 (SPAdes) (version 2) | ecosystem: Host-associated > Plants > Roots > Rhizosphere > Soil ...
AGGTGAGTCGCTGCCGATGCCCGGCTACACCCACCTGCAGCGCGCGGTGGTGTCATCCACGTCAATGTGGTGGACGGGCTTTGCCGAAGCCTTCATCGATGACGCGTGGCGCGCAAAGCAGACGCGCGAGTGGGTCGATGCCAATCCGCTCGGCAGCGCGGCTGGCTACGGCGTGAACCTGAAACTCGATCGCGGCCACACCACCCGCGCACTCGGCTTTGCGCGGATGCAAGTGGCACCGACGTACGCGCAGCTTTCGCGCGGCAAATTCGAGATGGCGGCGCTCGAGGCGATCGGCACCGCATTGCTCGACGTGCGCCGGCTGGCCTGGGACTTGTCGTTGTTCACGACCGCCGAATTCGATTTCGTGAAGCTGCCGCCCGAATACACCACCGGCTCATCGATCATGCCCAACAAGCGCAATCCCGACGTGATCGAACTGCTGCGCGCGAGCTATGCCAGCGTCGCCGCCGCGCGCACGGAGGTCGAACAGTTGCTGTCGCTGCCGTCGGGTTATCAGCGCGACCTGCAGTTCAGCAAGGGCGGTATTTTCCATGGCGTGCATCGCGGCCTGATGGCCATGGAGTTGATGCCGGATTTGCTGGCGCGGTTGCAATGGCACGAAGCCGCCATGCGTGCGGCGATCGACCCGGCGATGTACGCGACCGACCTCGCGATCGAGCAGGCTGCCGCAGGCGTGCCGTTTCGCGACGCCTATCGTGATGCCGCGCGTGACGCTCCATCGGCAGGGCAGGGGCGTACGCCCGAACAAAGCCTCGCCGCACGCACCTCGCCCGGTGCGCATGCCGATTTGCGACTGGAAGAAATGCGCAGGCGTCTGGATGCAGTGAATGCCTGAGCCCGCAACGGAAGCGATGCGGGCCATCCACACCCGCACCAAACCGAACGCCGCCGTCGAGCCGCTTCGCGAAGCGGTGCTCAATGTGAGGTTGAATCTGTGCAGTCGGGTCGGACTCGATGGTGCCTCCAGACTGCTATCTGTAGGCGAGGGGGCCTGATATCTCGTTATGCTGCAGAAACCGATTCCGGGTTCCATCGCGATGCAACCGCGATGGCCCCGGAATGACGGAAGTGTGCAGGATCTCCGATTCCCGATTCCCGCTTCAGAACGACATGAAGTACCCGCCGTTCACCGGGATATTCGCGCCGGTGATGAAACCGGCGTCATCGGCGGTGAGGAAGGCGACGGTGCGGGCGATTTCCGAAGGCTCGCCGAGGCGTCCGACCGGAATCTGCGCGACGATCTGCGCGCGGATGTCTTCCGGCACCTTCATCACCATTTCGGTCTTGCAGTAGCCGGGCGACACGCTGTTGACGGTCACGCCCTTCTTCGCGACTTCGCGCGCCAGCGCCATCGTGAAGCCGTGCATGCCGGCCTTGGCGGCCGAGTAGTTGGTCTGGCCGAACTGGCCGGTCTGGCCATTGACCGAACTGATGTTGACGATGCGCCCGAAGTTGCGGGCCGTCATCCCGTCGATGGTGTTGCGGCACATGTTGAACACGCCGTCCAGGTTGACGTGCATCAGGTCGCTCCACTGTGCCTGGCTCATCTTCTTGAGCGAAGTGTCGCGGGTGATGCCGGCGGCGTTCACCACGATGTCGACGCTGCCATATTTTTCGGTGACGTGGTTCACCAGGTTCGCGCAGTCCTCGAAGTTCGCAACGTCGGCGGGGGCGAATACGATGCTGCCGTCGTACTCACGCGTTTCCTCGCGAAACGCGGCGAGGCGTTCCTGCCGGTTGCCGAGGTCGGCGGCGATGACCTGGCGGCCATCTTCCGCGAGTCGCTTGCAAATCGCGGTGCCGAGCCCGCCGATGCCGCCGGTGATGACAGCTACACGTTTGGTCATTGAAATTTCTCTTTGATTGGATGCAATCCTCCTTGATTGCGAGGTCGAGAGCGGTCCTCCATGACCCGCCTGGCGCAAGCCTATGCCGCGCAGCGGCATGTGCTGCGTTGCAGCAATCGGTCGATGGTACGAAGCCGGAGGCGAGGTGTCAACGACGCTTGCGCGCGGACTTCTTCTCGTCGGTTTCCGGTTCCGGAGCGGGCTTCGCCGCGGGCGCGGCGCCGGACTGCAGCGACTTCCACAGGTCGATGTTGCGTTCCGTGATGTCGTTCAACATCGACCACGGCGTCTGGCCCAACAGGTTGTTCAACTGGTCGCGGAACTTGCCCTGCTGTTCGAGGAAGACCTTCAGGCTGTTCTCGAGATAGCCGCCCACGAAGCCTTGCATGGCATCGCCGTAGAAGCGGATGATCTGCGAAAGCAGCGCGGTGGAAAAGATCGGCTGCCCGTGCTGTTCGTGCTCGGCGATGATCTGCAGCAGCACCGCGCGGGTCAGGTCCTCGTTGGTCTTGGCGTCGCGCACTTCGAACGGCTCGCCGGACAACACGAGCTGACGTACTTCCTCCAGCGTGATGTAGCTGGACACGCGGGTGTCGTACAGGCGACGGTTCGGGTATTTCTTGATGACGCGCGGTGATGCCATGCCGCAAAGCTAGCACGGTATGCGGCGGCGCACCAGCGAGGTGTGGGACTCAGGGCGGTGGTCCCGAACCGTCGCCGATGGTGCCCAGCGGCAACACGGCATGGCCATGGATTTCGTTCACGACTTCCGCCGCGGCAATGTAGATGCCGACGATGGCGGTGACGAGTCCTAGATAGCCGCCCAGCACGGTCAGGGCGCCAGCGTGCGTCCACTGCGCCAGCGCGAACATGAGCAGCGCCAGCCACAGGCCCAGCGTGAACAACATCCGCGCGACACCATCGCGGCATGCTGCCAGCCACAGGCAGAACACCAGGAATCCCCACACGATGTAGTACCAGCCGAGAAAGCCTGGCGTCGCGGAATAGGCGAATGCCATCGCATGTTGCGACAGGGCCGCCACCCACCAGTACCCGGTGAAGGTGAGGAACAGCACCGCGTCCAGTGTGTAGCCGCGCACGATTTGCCCGAGGCCCGCGATCGCGAGCACGCAGCCGCCCAGCAAGGCAGCAAGCAGTGGCAGCAACACGTTGCCCGGCTGCGCGTACAGCAACGGCGCAAGGGTGGTGCCCGGCTGGTCGAACCAGCCCGCAGGGCCCATGCTCGCCAGCCACAGGGTCACCGCAAATGCGGCGTAACCCAATGCGGAGACGTTCGCGGTTTTGTGCATGCAGACCCTCCAAGGGCCCGCCGGCGCAGACGGTCCACGCGCCGGGCGTCGGGGACTTCTGCACGATTATCGACAAGCCGCGTGTAGAAACGGTCACGACGTGACACGCGAAGGTGACGCCATTCACTGTTTCGCGACACTGGTCTGCGCGATGGCGATGCCTTCTTCCGGCGCGTGCAGCTTGCGCGCGGGTATTGCGAATTCGATGCCGAGTTCGTCCCACAGCCCCAGCACCTTCAGATAGATGCGCTGCTGGATTGCGGCGTGCACGTTGTAGCTCGGATCGAGTACGTAGTACACGAACTCGAAATCCAGCCCGTAGTCGCCGAAGCCGGAAAGCGCACCGCGATCGAAACGGGTTTGCGCCTCGCCCTCGATGATGCCGCGCACGCGCTCCACCGCTTCGGGAATCCGCTCGCGCGGCGTGTCGAATGGCAGGCGGAATTTGAACACCACGCGCCGCTGCTGCATGCGCGAGTAGTTGTGGATCAGGTTCTTCAGCAGCACCGAATTGGAAATCGCCAGTTCCTCGCCCGAAAGCGAGGCGATGCGCGTGGACTTGATGCCGACCTTGAGGACGGTGCCCTGGCCCGATTCGAAGCCGATGGCGTCGCCGACCTCGAACGGCTTGTCCAGGCCGATGCTGATCGACGCGAACAGGTCGCCCAGCACGTTCTGCAACGCCAGCGCCACCGCGACGCCGCCCACGCCGAGGCTGGCGACGAACGCGGTGATGTTGATGCCGCCTTCGGCCAGCAGCGCCAGCACCAGCGTGACCCACACCACGAACTGCACCGTCCAGGTGAGTACGCCCAGCATCACCGGATTGACGGAACGGGTGTCGTCGTCCGAGGTCGAGCGGTGCAGCCACGCCACCACCAGCGCGATGATCCACAGCGCAATCTGGATGCCTACCAGTGCGTAGGTGATCAGGTGCAAGCCATCCTGCACGGTCCAGCGCGGCGTCTTGCCGGCGCTTGCAGCGGCATCGCCGAAGTGCAGGAAATCCAGCGCGATAGCGATCGCGATCAACAGCAACAGCCAGCCGCGCGTTGCTTCGGCCACGCAGGCGGCAATCGCGAATCCGTTGCGGTGCGTGCGCTCCGCAAGCTTGCGCAAGCGCGCGGCAAGGATCGCCGCGACCACATGCGCGATCACGTAGCCGCCCAGCGCCGCCGCGCCCGCGATCACCCAGGCCAGTGCGGAATTGCCCAGCCATTCACCGTGCTGAAGCCAGTCGCTCATCCCATCAACCTCTGCTCATAAGTCGTGGACATTGCAAGCGCGGTGGTTCAGGCCGGATGCTCCGGTGCACCCGCGGCGCGCCCGTCGGGTTGCTGGAACACCCGCTGCATCACGAAATCGGCGGTGACCTGCTCGCCGGTCAGCAGCATCGCCGCGAGTTCGCCGCCCAGGATCTGCGGCGCGATCACCACGTCCGGCTGCACCAGCCGCACGCGTCCCAGGTGACTTGCGTCGTTGACGGCCGCGATCGTGCGCGCGCTGCCCTGGAGTTCGCGCACCGCGAGCACCACGAACGCGTTTTCGGAATCGTCGTTCAGCATGGCCAGCACGGCTTGTGCCTTGTCGGCGCCGGCTTCGCGCAGCACATCGGCATCGCTGGGTTCGCCGATCACGTTGTCGACGCTTTCGGGAATCGGGATTTCCGGCGCCTGCCGCAGCAGCCGGGTCACCGGCTGGCCGCGGCGCGCGAGTTCGCGCCAGGTATTGAGCGCAAGCGGCGTATTGCCGATCACGACGAAGTGGTTTTCGCGTTGCATGCGATGGTCCTTGCGATTGACGATGCGTTGCAGGCTGCGCGTGACCAGCGGCGCGATCACGGCGGTCAGCGAGGTGGCGAATACCGCGACGCCCAGCGCGATGACCGACACCGCGAACAGCTTCGCCTCCGACGTTTGCGGCGTGATGTCGCCGTAACCCACCGTGCTCATGGTGACCATCGCGTAATAGAACGCGGTCACCAGATCGGTGATCTGCGGCTTGAAGTCCGCGCCCAGATAGTACGTGCCGAAGGTGGCATAAACCACCAGCATTACCACCGAGGTCAACGCGAACAGCGTGCTGGCGGCGATGCTGCTGCGGTCGAACTGGCGCCACGCGAATGCCAGCAACGCCAGCATCAGGATGAAATAGCCCAGCAGCAGATGGGCGTGCGCGTGCTGCCCGAACAGCAAGCTGACCGCGGCGAGCGCCGCGAGCAGCAGCGCCATGGTCCAGGCGAGGCGCGAGCGCAGCAACAGCCCGGCGGCCATGATCAGCATGCCGGCGCCGATCAGCAGGGGCGGCAGGTAGGCGGGGCGCAGGCCGCCGTGGAGATCGCGGTTCAGCAGTTGGGCGAGGATGGTTCGCCACTGTGGGCCGAGATCGTTCTGCAGCAGCCAGAATCCGCCCAAGCCCAGCAGGATCGCCAGCGGCACGTGCGGGAACCAGTGACGGCCACCGACGCGCTGGTGCAGTTGCTGCATCCGGTTGCGAATCAACTGGGGCGGGCTGGGCAGCATCTTTGCCGGCGCGATGAGCGGGCGAACACCATAGCAAGCCGCCGTGGGCGCGCCAACCGCCGCCATGACGAACGTCACTTATTGGCGACATATTGTTCGGCGAGGATGCGCTTTCCTTTCGAGGGCACCCATTCCATGAACGCATCCTCGGCTGTTGTCGAACGGGCACGCGGCGGTCGCCCCTTGCCCGCGATCCTCGTGGGCGGGCTGGTGGCGGGCACGCTGGACATCGGCGCCGCGGCGCTGATCAACATGCTCGATCCGCGCGTGATCCTGCGCTTCATCGCCGGCGGCCTGCTGGGCAAGGCCGCATTGCAAGGCGGGCCCGCTGTCGCATGGCTGGGTCTGTTCCTGCAGTGGGGCATGTCATTGCTGATCGCGGCGATCTTCGTGTTCGCCGCATTGCGCCTGCGCTGGCTGACCGCGCGGCCAGTGCTCGCGGGGCTTGCCTATGGCGTGGTGGTGTTCGTGGTGATGAATTACGTGGTGGTGTATTTCTCCGCATGGCACCGCATCAATCATTTCACGCCGGCGAGCTTCGTCGAAAACCTGCTGGCGATGCTGGTGTTTGGATTGATCGTTTCGATCTGCGCCCGCGTCTACTTGGGACGGCGGGCGTGACCATTGCCCCATGCAAATCGGCGCGAACGGGCGTAAAAGGGGACTTTCGCCGTCGTGGAACCCACGCGGGTGGCGCGTGTGGAGCGACGGCCTTACGTTGAGGGGTTGGCCATGAAGTCCGTTCGCATGCGCAAGGTCGGGGTTGCACTGGCGTGTCTGTCGTTGACGTTCGTGGCGGGCGCAGCCACGCCGCCCGGTCAGGCCAAGGCGCCGGCGGATCACGGCATGCAGGGCTTCACCACGGCCGGCGCGACGAAACAGCAGCAGCTCGAACAGCGTTTCGATGCGCTGCTCAGCGCCAGCGAAATGCGCGATTGGCTGAAGCGGCTGTCGTCCGAACCCAACCACGTCGGCTCGCCGCACGACAAGGCCAACGCCGAATGGATGCTGGCGCAGTTCAAGCAGTGGGGCTGGGATGCGCACATCGAGAAGTTCGAAGTGCTGAACCCGGAACCGAAGCAGGAACTGGTGGAACTCGTCGCACCGACGCATTTCAAGGCCACGCTGCACGAGCCGCCGATCAAGGGCGACGCCACCTCCACGCTGGAAGGTGCGCTGCCGCCTTACAACATCTACGGCGCCGACGGCGACGTCACCGGCGAACTGGTGTACGTCAATTACGGCATGCCCGACGATTACAAGGAACTCGCGCGGCGGGGCGTCAGCGTCAAGGGCAAGATCGTGATCGTGCGCTACGGCGGCGGCTGGCGCGGACTGAAGCCCGAGCTCGCGTACGAACATGGCGCGATCGGCTGCCTGATCTATTCCGATCCGCGCGACGACGGCTACTTCACCGGTGACACCTATCCCTTGGGTCCGACGCGTCCGCCGGAAGGCGTGCAGCGCGGCTCGGTGATGAAGATGCAAATCCATCCGGGCGATCCGACCACGCCGGGTTACGGTTCGGTGCCGGGCGCGAAACACCTGGCGGTGAAGGACGCCAAGACGATCCTGAAGATTCCGGTACTGCCGATTTCCTACGCCGACGCCACGCCGTTGCTGAAGGCGCTGGGCGGCCCGGACGCGCCGGAAAGCTGGCGCGGCGCGCTGCCGATCACCTACCACGTGGGCGCGGGTCCGGCCAAGGTGCACATGGTCGTGAAGTCCGACTGGACGATGAAAACGCTTTACGACGTGATCGCGAAACTTCCCGGTTCCAGCGACGCGGACCAGTGGGTGCTGCGCGGCAACCATCATGACGGCTGGGTGTTCGGCGCGTTCGATCCGCTGGCGGGCACGATCTCGCTGCTGGCCGAAGCCAAGGCGATGGGCGCGCTGTACAAACAAGGTTGGCGGCCGAAACGCACCATCGTCTATGCAAGCTGGGATGGCGAGGAAGAGGGCCTGCTCGGTTCCACCGAGTGGGCGGAAACGCACGGCAAGGAACTGAAAGAGAAGGCCGTGCTGTACGTCAACTCCGACACCAACGGGCGCGGGTTCCTGTTCGCGGGCGGCAGCCATTCGCTGCAGCACTTGGTCAACCAGGTCGCGGCAGGCGTCACCGATCCTGAAACGAAGGTGAGCGTGCAGCAACGCCAGCGCGCATTCCTGCACGTGAACGCGAACGAGAAGAGCGCCAGTCCGCGGGTCAAGGAGGCCGCGAAACTCGCGGGTGAGCACGGCGACATTCCGATCGCGCCGCTGGGCTCGGGTTCCGACTACAGCGCGTTCCTGCAGCACCTCGGCATCGCCACGCTGGACTTGGGCTTCGGCGGGGAATCGAACCAGGGCGGCGTGTACCACTCGCGCTACGACTCGTTCGATCATTACATCCGCTTCGGCGATCCGACTTTCGAATACGGCGTCGCGCTGGCCACGGTCGCGGGCCACATCGTGCTGCGCACCGCCGATGCGGAGGTGCTGCCGATGCGCTTCGGCGATTTCAGCAGCACGGTCGACCGCTACATCGACCAGTTGCACAAGCAGGCGGACGACGCGCGCAAGGCGGCCCAGGCGCAGCACAAGCTGTTCGATGCCAACGCGTACAAGCTGGCGTCCGATCCGTCGCATCCGGTGGCGCCGCCGGAGCGGCTGTCGGAAGTCCCGAAAATCGACTTCGCACCGCTGGATGCGGCTGCAAAGAAGCTGAAGGAGAGCGCACAAGCCTATGAAAAGGCGTACAACGCGCGGGCCGACAAAGGGCTGGACATTCCGGCGTCGCAACTTGCCCAGGTGAACCAGTTGATGGGCACGCTGGAACAGCGCCTGCTGGACGAGCAGGGCCTGCCGGGACGTCCCTGGTACAAGAACCTGATCCAGGCGCCGGGTGAACTGACCGGTTATGCACCCAAGACCATTCCCGCCGTGCACGAGGCGCTGGACGCGCGCGACTGGAGCCGCGCCGACAAGTACGCAGCGGTCACGGCCAAGGTGCTCGACAACTACCGCGCGCAGCTCGACAAGCTGACCGCACTGTTGAAGTAGGTTGGGCTGACGCCGGCCTCATCGGCGGAAGCCCAACCTCCACGCTGAAGTAGGTTGGGCTGAGCCGCTCTTGGGCGAAGCCCAACAACATTCGGGCCCGAGGCGCGCCAAGACCCGCCCGACGTGGCGCGTTGCACCCGGCCAATGGGCAGAGGATGATGGAAATTCCTTCCTTCCACGGGTGAGCCGCCATGCCTCGCTTCAAGTGGATTTCAGTGCTGATGCTGGCCGCGCTCGCCGCGTGCGCACAACCGTCCGCGCGGCAATCGCCGGAACACGCAGCGTCCGGAACGTTCGATTACGGCAAGTACGTGCAAGGCACGGTGCCGTGGTTCAACTTCACGTCCCTGTACAGTTGGGACTCGGACCAGCTCGGTTACGTGGTGGTCTGGACCAGCCCGGTCCAGGCCTATCGCCTGCAACTGGTGGGGCCGTGCCTGGGCCTCCAGACCACGGCGGGCATGATCGGCCTGACGTCGCAGGACGGTCTGGTGAGTTCCAATCGCGATGCCGTGATTGCCGGCGGCGACCATTGCAGGATCATGCGCATCGACCGGCTGGACGCCAAGGCGATCCGGGCAGCGCGCGCGAAACCGAAGACGTCCGGCGAACCGAGCGATTGATCCGGAGTACGCGGCAGTTCGCGCAGCCGGACGATGCAGTGGTTTGTCTCTTGCGATTCCCACGCGAGTGCAGCGATCGGTTTGGCCTTCTTGACGGCCGTGGCGCCTTGCAGCCGGCTGCACGCCGAAGACGTTCCATGACGGCCGATCAACGTCCCGGATTGCTGTAGCGCAGCACCAACAGCGCTGCAAAGCTGCAGCGCAGGGCTGCCAATTCCCCATGTGCGGCGGGGCATTCAGGGCACCGTGAGGGCGCCCAAACGGGCTTGGTGCACTGCAAATTGACACCGGTGTCATAGGTGACCACACTTGCGAGTGTTCGCATTGCGGGGTGCCATGGACGCAGCGGTCAACCATCGACGTCGGCGGGAGCGGGGCTTCGAGCAGGCTTTTCTTGCAGCCGATGTGGGCGGCACGCACGCGCGCATCGCGCTGGTGCAAGCCGCGGATGCGCGCGGAGACGACGTCGAAGTGCTCGCCTATCGCAAGTTCGCGTGCAGCGAACATTCGACGCTCGGCGACCTGCTGCGGTCATTTGTCGAGGCCGAGGCGGCGCAATCGGTGCGACGCTGCGTGCTCGCCTGCGCCGGACACGTGGTGGGCGACGACGTGATGCACGACAACCTCGTGTGGCCGATCAGCTTGTCGCGCCTGCGCGGCGCGCTGGGCTTGGACGACCTGATCGTGCTCAACGATTTCGAGGCACTGGGATACGCGCTTGCCGATGCACAGCATCTGGACGCGCGGTTGCTGTGCGGGCCCGATACACATCGGGCGGGTCCGACGCTGGTGGTCGGGCCCGGCACGGGTCTGGGCGCGGCCGTCCACGTTCCCACGCGCGCGGGCGCGTTCGTGATCGCGACCGAAGCCGGGCAGATGGATTTTGCGCCCCAGACGCTGCGCGAACGCGAGGTGCTTGCGCGACTGGCGCCGGATGGCGATTACGTTCCGTGCGAACGCGTCGTGTCCGGCCCGGGGCTGCTGACGTTGTATCGGACGCTGTGCGCATTGAATGGCGCCTCGCCGACGCTGGCGAATCCCGAAGCCGTCGGCGCTGCCGCACGCACCTATGCCGACCGGCAGGCGGTGGAAGCGGTCGATCTTTTTTGTGCATCGCTCGGGAGTTTCGTCGGCAACCTGGCGATGACGTTCATGGCCGGCGGCGGCGTGTATCTCGCCGGCGGCTTTCTTTCCTCGATGTTCGACCTGCTGCATCGAAGCGATTTCGCAACCCGATTCCGGCACGGACGAAGCGTCCGCACGTTCCTGGAGCACGTGCCCGTGCGCGTCATCGAACACGGGCGGAACGGCGTGCTGGGTGCCGCGCGGTTTTACATCGACCGGCGCCGGCCCGCCCAGGCGGTGCGGGAATCCACGACGGAGTGCAATCCGGCGAAGTGAGTCATTGAGCAACGCATGATCGCGACCCGCCACGCGCACGTTCCAACGGTGCATCGCGGAGGACTCGATCAACAACCAGCGAGGGGTAACGGCTATGCCCATGGTGCATCGCAAAAGTTCATTGTCAGTGGCCATATCGGCCGCATTGTTCGCGGCGTTCGCGACTTCGGCGGCGGCAGCGCCGCAGGCCGCAACCCCGGCCGACAGCCCGTCCGCGCAGACCACGACCACACAGTCCGCGCCGGCTTCCGACCAGGCGCCGGCCAAAAAACCCAAGTCAGGTAGCACGCCCGAAAATCAAACCCCGGCCACGTTGTCGGTGGTCAACGTGGTGGGCGTGCGTGCGTCGCAGATGCGCGCGATCGAGTTGAAGCGCGTCGCGCCCAAC
>Ga0207702_10005429_pt1 | contig 11159 bp, 11 predicted proteins | sample KBSCornC62_FD_184302 | JGI IMG/M metagenome (GOLD analysis project Ga0207702, IMG submission 184302) | Corn rhizosphere microbial communities from Kellogg Biological Station, Michigan, USA - KBS Corn C6-2 (SPAdes) (version 2) | ecosystem: Host-associated > Plants > Roots > Rhizosphere > Soil ...
CGATGGTCTCTCCGCTCCATCACTTATGAAGACCGTCCTCATCACTCTCGGCGTCATTGCTCTTCTGGTTGTCGCCGTCTTCGCCTTCGGTGCTAGTTCGTACAACGGCCTGGTTAATCAAAGCCAGGACGTCGATGCCAAGTGGGCTCAGGTCCAAAACGTCTACCAACGCCGAGCCGACCTCATTCCGAACTTGGTCAACACAGTCAAAGGCGCTGCGAATTTCGAGAAATCCACCCTGACCGCCGTGACCGATGCCCGCGCCTCCGTCGGTCGCGTCACGTTGGATCCGAACAAGGCTCCGACGAATCAAGCCCAGCTCGATTCGTTTAACGCCGCCCAGGGACAACTGTCTTCCGCGTTGTCGCGCCTGCTCGTCGTCGCGGAAAATTATCCCAATCTCAAATCCACGGAAAATTTCCAAACCCTCCAGGCTCAACTCGAGGGCACTGAAAACCGCATCTCGGTCGAACGCGGGCGCTTCAATGAAGCGGTCCAAGCGTATAACTCCTCCGTCCGCCATTTCCCCACCGTTTTATTTGCGGGCGTATTTGGGTTTCAGCCTCGCGCCTATTTCACCGCAACGCCGGGCGCCGAGAAGGCCCCCGAAGTGAAATTCTAACGCCGCAGATGAGTCACAGCTCTCGTTTTTTGAGGTTTTTCGCCGGCCTTGTATTCGCCTGCGCCCTCGCCCATTCGGCGTTTGGCCAGGAATCGTTGCCGCCGAAACCCGATCGTTATTTCAGCGATCGAGCGGGGGTCGTAGACCTGGAGACAGCAAACCGGCTGAATCACGAGTTGGCTGATTTCGAACGCGAGACCAGCGATCAATTGCTCGTCGCGATTTTTCAAAAAATCCCCGACGGATTCGAGCGAGACGACTTTACCGTTAAAACGGCGCACGCCTGGAGCGTGGGCCGACGCGATCGCAACAACGGCGCCATCCTGTTCATCTTCGTCAACGACCGCCAGGTGCGCATTGAAGTCGGCTACGGACTGGAGCCGGTTCTGACCGACGCCACGTGCTCGCTGATCATTCGGCGAGAGATCGCTCCCGCTTTTCGGCAAGGCGACTATGCGCGAGGCGTAGACTCGGCGGTGCATGCGATGATGCAGGCATGCCGGGGAGAATATCATGGCACGGGTCGGACCCTCGCTGACTCGTCGCTCCACGGAATTTCTTCGTGGATGGTAGGCACCTTCGTCGGAATTTTGCTGCTTTTGGGCTGGGTCACGCGTCGTCGCAGTTATGGGTATGGCCGAAGTTACGACACGGGTGGCACGTGGTTCATCGGAGGCGATTCTGGAAGTTCATCGTCTTCATCCAGCAGCGACAGTTTTTCGGGGGGTGGCGGCGATTTCGGCGGTGGCGGCTCGGGAGGGAGCTGGTGATGAAGCTACTTTTTAACCCCATCGATTCTCGCGCGGTGGAGCGCGCGATCAGTGCCGCCGAGCTGCTGACGTCGGGTGATATTCGCGTCGTCGTCTACCCGGGAGAGGTGCGCAATCCGATTGAGACGGCGCGATTCGAATTCGGCCGGCTCGGCATGCACCGCACGCGTCACCGCAATGCCGTCTTGCTGCTCGTCGCTCCCGATTCCCGCTCGTATGCGATTTTTGGAGACAAAGCGATTCATGAGCGTTGCGGGGAAACGTTTTGGAGCGAAACCGGTGACGTGATGGCGCGTTACTTTCGCGCCGGCGATTTCACCGAAGGTCTCGTTCACGGCATTCGCGAAGCCGGACGTATTCTCGCCAAGCACTTTCCGGCGAATCCAAACGAACGCCATTCTTTCCCCGATACGATGGTGGAACGCGGCATCGTGATTTGACCGACCTGCGATTTTATTTGCGCTCCCCCGTTCGGGGAAGTTTCACCTGAATCCTTAAACTCATGTCCACTTCGGTTGAAAACGTCGTCATTATTGGCACCGGTTGCGCGGGTCTGACCGCCGCGATTTACACGGGCCGAGCTAACTTGAATCCGCTCGTGATCGAAGGCGGCCTGCCCGGCGGCCAACTGACGACGACGTCGGAAGTGGAAAACTTTCCCGGTTTCCCCGAAGGCGTGGACGGCTTTCAATTGATGGACAACTTGCGTCGACAAGCATCGAAGTTCGGCACGCGTTTTGAACAAGCCTTGATCACCTCTGTGGATTTCTCCTCCCAACCGCTCAAGCTGCATACGGGAGAGCGGATCATCGAAACGAAGGCCGTGATCATCGCGACGGGCGCTTCGCCTCGTCTCACTGGTATCCCAGGAGAAAAAGAGCTTTATGGCGGCAAGGGCGTGACGACCTGCGCGACGTGCGATGGCGCTTTTTATCGCAAGATGGACGTCGCCGTGATCGGCGGCGGCGACTCGGCCTGTGAAGAGGCCCTCTTCCTGACGCGGTTCGCGAGCAAGGTTTACTTGGTGCACCGGCGCGACTCTCTCCGCGCTTCGCGCATCATGGCGGAGCGTGCCACCTCGCATCCAAAAATCGAAATGGTTTGGGACAGCGCACCGATTGAGGTCACCGGCGTAGCCGAAGGCGGCGTGAATGGTCTCAAGGTCCAGAACCTGAAATCCGGGATCGAAAAAGTGATCCCGGTGAAAGGCGTGTTCGTTGCGATTGGGCATTTGCCGAACACAGGACCGTTTTCATCGGCCCTCGATGTCGACGAGAGCGGTTATTTCGTTCCGAAAACGGGCAGCCAAGTGCAGACCAAAGTCCCGGGTGTTTACGTCGCAGGTGACTGCGCGGATCATCTCTATCGGCAAGCGATCACCGCCGCCGGCATGGGTTGCCAAGCCGCGATCGAGGCCGAGCGCTGGCTGGCCGAGCATAACGGTTGATCGAGATGATTCGTGTTCGAGCGGACCACGTTCCGGAGAACGAGGCCCTGCACGCTGCGGCGCGATACCCCCGCGTTCGCACGCACGCAGCCACTCCCTCATGTTGGCGGCTCCGCGAGACGTATTCAAAACCCGGACACGCCGTGTAGTGCTTTTCTCGTGACACGCTCGAAACGACACCCTCGTTCGCGTGCTGCTTTTTTCCGGTGAAAATTCTGGCCTCGCGGGAAAATTCGCTCAGCGTCGGATTTGGATGGCCGCACCCCTGCCCCCTCACCCCGATCGTGTCGCCGAACTCTTTCGCGAACTCGGCATTCCTGAAGATTACGGCGTTCGCCGCCAGCTTGACGTTCAACCCGAAGCGACGGAACTCGTTTCGATCGGAAATGACGACGCAGGCCGCGACTGCCTTCTCGCCCCGCGCGCCGCGCAGGCGTGGCGCATCATGCGCGAACGCGCGCTCGTGTACGGGATCAAACTTATCCCGCTCTCCGGTTTTCGCAGCATCGAGCGCCAAGCGGAAATCATCCGGGGCAAACTCGCGCTCGGAGAAACATTGGAAGAAATCCTGCGCTCGATGGCCGCTCCGGGCTACAGCGAACATCACACCGGACGCGCCATCGACATCGGCACCGACGGGATTCTCCCCCTTGAGGAGGCCTTCGCCACGAGCGCGGCGTACGCGTGGCTTACTCGGCACGGCGAACATTTTGGCTTCCGCATGTCCTACCCCCAGAACAACCGCACCGGTTTCGTCTACGAGCCGTGGCATTGGTTCTGGCAGGGCGATCAGACCTAGAGAGAGCTGGCGCTACCGTCGGTTGACGGGTCATAGCAATCCAAGGCGAAATCCCTTTCGCCTTGCGGAAGCGCAGGTTGCATCAAACGGCATGCAGCGTAGGCTTATCATTTCGCTAGCAAAAAGGGAGTCAGGCCACCGCCTTCGCATCGCCCACCCTTATGAGCGTCCTGCATTCCATTTTAGAATAATTCCAAATCTCACTTGTCACTTAGAACGATTCCAATTTGTTATCTCAGCTCCTCACTGCACTATGTTGGAACACGAACAGCTCTCGGATGGCCTCGCCGCTAAATTAGCGGACGCCGGTTTGCGGTCGACCGCTCAACGCGAGGTAGTCTACCGATCGCTGGTCACCCGTCGCGATCATCCTACGGCAGAAGATGTTTTTGCCCGAGTGAAGGCCGATATGCCAACGATCTCGCTAGCGACCGTTTATAACTGTCTGGAAACGCTCGTGCAGTGCAGCCTGATCCGCCAAGTCAACCATGAGCGCGGCCCGACGCGCTATTGCCCGAACCTGGAGCCGCACGCGCACTTTTACGACGAGCAAACGGGCTCCACCGTGGATGTCGCTTTGCCGCCGCATCTGTTGAACGAGTTGAAAGACCTTCTTCCTCCGGGCCTGAATGCCTCGGCCATCGAAATCACTTTCCGCGGTAAGTCTTCCTAATTTTCCGAAATGCAATCGCTCGAAATCAAAGACCTGCACGTCTCCCTGACCGAGACTCCTGAAAAAGCCATCGTCAAAGGTCTCAACCTGACGATCAAAACCGGCGAAGTCCACGCCATCATGGGGCCGAACGGCATGGGCAAATCGACGCTCGCGAAAGTCATCGCGGGTCACCCCGACTACACGATCACAAGCGGGGATGTGTTGCTGAACGGCAAATCCATTCTCGAGATGGAAGCCGACGAACGTGCCCGCGCTGGCCTCTTTCTCGCCTTTCAATACCCGAGTGAAATCCCGGGCGTCAGCATCGCGAACTTCCTTCGCGCCGCTCTTCAGTCTCGGCTCTCCGAGGGCGAAGAGCTCGACGCGACCGGCTACTACAAGAAACTCTACAGCAAAATGGATTTGCTGAAGATCGACCGCAAATTCACTTCGCGCTCGGTCAACGAAGGTTTCTCCGGCGGCGAAAAGAAACGCTGCGAAATTCTGCAGATGGCGATGCTGGAACCGACATTCGCCCTGATGGACGAAACCGACTCGGGTCTCGATATCGACGCGCTGAAAATCGTGGCCGAAGGCGTAAACACGCTGCGCGGCGAAAAGCTCGGCGTGCTTCTCATCACGCACTATCAACGTCTGCTCAACTACATCGTGCCGGACTTCGTCCACGTGATGTACGACGGCCGCATCATCAAGAGCGGCGACAAGAGCCTGGCGCTCGAACTCGATGCCAAAGGCTACGACTGGGTTAAGAAAGATCTGGCTCCCACCTAACCGCTCAAGGTGAGTCACAACCGTCTCCTGCCATGAATCCCGACACTTTAGAAACCACCGGCGCGGTCGAAAATCCCGCTGTCGGCATCGATCAGTCCGCAGGTAATTTCACTTACGACGTCAAATACGACTTCGATGCCGGCACCGGCCTCTCCGAGCGCACGATCGACTACATCTCGTCAGTAAAAAAGGAAGCGCCATGGATCAATGAATTCAGGCACAAGGCATTGAAGACATTTCTCTCGATGCCGATGCCCACGCATTGGGCGACGAAGGATCTCGAGAATATTAATTTCGACAAGATCCGCTATTATCTTTCGCAAGGCACCAAGCCGAAGCGCACGTGGGACGAGGTGCCGGACGATATCAAAAAGACGTTCGAACGTCTGGGCATTCCGGAACAGGAGCGCAAGTTTCTCGCCGGGGTCGAAGCGCAGTTCGACAGCGAAGCGGCTTATTCCAACATCAAGGAAACCGTTGCGAAGCAGGGTGTGATTTTCGTCAACTCGACCGAAGGCCTGCGCGAACACCCGGAAATTTTCCGCAAATTTTTCGGCAAGGTCATTCCCACGAGCGATAACAAATTCTCCGCACTTAACAGTGCCGTTTTCTCTGGCGGTTCGTTCATTTACGTTCCCCCGGGCGTGAAAGTGTCCCATCCGCTGCAAGCGTACTTCCGCATTAACGCGGAAAATTTCGGTCAATTCGAGCGCACGCTCATCATTTGTGATGAAGGCTCCGAAGTAACCTACATGGAAGGTTGCACGGCGCCGAAATTCTCCACCTCCACGCTGCACAGCGCCGTGGTGGAACTCGTCGCACTCAAAGGCGCCAAGATTCAGTACATCACTGTTCAAAACTGGGCGCCGAATGTCTTCAATCTCGTGACCAAACGCGGCGTCGCGCACGAGGAAGCCGAGATCAAATGGATCGACTGCAACATCGGCAGCCGGCTCACGATGAAGTATCCCGGCGTGGTTTTGAAAGGCCGGAAGGCTCGCGGCGAAGTCATCTCGATCGCGCTCGCGAATGACGGCCAGCACCAAGATACCGGCGCGAAAATGGTTCACGCCGCCGACGAAACCACGTCGACGATTGTGTCGAAGTCGATTTCGGTTGGCCAAGGGCGCGCGACTTATCGCGGCGTCGTGCACATTCCCAAGCACCTCAAGGGTTGCAAAAACAACACCGAGTGCGACGCGCTGTTGATCAATACGAACAGCCGGACCGACACTTATCCGGCAATCACCGTGCGCGGCGACAGTCACGCGGCTCAACACGAAGCGAGTGTCTCCAAAGTCAGCGAAGATCAGATCTTTTACATGCAGCAGCGGGGCCTGACGGAAGGCCAGGCGATGAGCCTCAGCGTGAATGGTTTTATCAACGACTTGGCGCGCCAATTTCCGATGGAATACTCGGTCGAATTGAAGCGCCTCATCGATCTCGAAATGGAAGGCAGTGTCGGCTGACCATCGGTCGGCCAAGTGGAGAGTGATGAATGCAGCATGCTGAATGAGAATCTCTGCGACGCCTAAACGCATAGCCTGAGTCTCTCGTTCAACTGAACGATCTCTGCACCACCCTCACCACTTCCGACGACCTCTTCTGCATTCTTCATTCTTCACTCATCATTTTCCTCTCATGTCTGCTGTTCCTCAATCGGTCGCGACCGCTGGCTTTTCGGCCGAACATTTAGCGAAACACCTGTCCACGCGCGGGGCGCTTCCGACGTGGTGGCTCGAAGCCAAGAAAGCTGCGTGGAATCAATTTCTCGCGCTGCCGATGCCAACACGGCGCGACGAAACCTGGCGCTTCAGTAATATCGGGGCGCTCAATATCGATGGGTTCACGATCGCAGAAACCGCGGCACCGGCGCCGGCGCTGCCCGATTTTCCGCGCACGGCTGACTTGTCCTTTGCAAATGGGACGGTGCAACGCACGCCAACGCTCTCACCCGAACTCGTCGCGAAAGGCGTGATCTTCTGCGGGCTCGAAGAAGCGCTCGCAAAACATGGCGAACTCGTCCGCCGCTTTTTCCAAAAATACCCGACGCGTCTCGGCAGCGAAAAGTTCACTGCCTTGAATACCGCGCTGACGACCAGCGGCGCTTTTCTTTATGTGCCAAAGGGCGTCGAGATCGCGGAGCCATTTTTGGTGCAGCATTATTTTAATGGCCAAAATACCGCGCTGTTCCCACACACCCTGATCGCGCTCGAAGAAAGCGCGAAGGCGACTCTCGCAGAATTTTTCCTCAGCAGTCCCGACGCAGGGCGCCAACTCGTCTCCGGGGTGAATGATCTCCACGCCGCCGCTGGCGCAGACCTCACCTACATCGGTGCTCAAAACTGGTCGAAGGAAACGCTTTCGTTTCAGACGAACAGCATCGCGACCGAGCGAGACGCGCGCGTGTTGTCGCTTAATCTTCACCTCGGCGGCCGTCAGTCGCGCCACGAATCGCACTCGCGTTTGCAAGGGCCCGGATCGCATAGCGAAATGCTCGCACTCACGATCGCGAACGGGATTCAGGAATTCGATCAGCGCACGCTGCAGACGCACCAGGCGCCGAACACCAGTTCGAATTTGCTCTATAAAAATGCTCTGCTCGACACGGCCAAAACAATTTTTTCAGGTCTGATCGTGGTCGAACAGGATGCGCAAAAAACCGACGCGTATCAGAGCAACCGTAACCTCATGCTCAGTGAGGAGGCGGAAGCAAATTCGCTGCCCGGATTGGAAATTCAGGCCAACGACGTCCGTTGCACACACGGCGCCACCACGGGCCGGATCGATGCGGAGCAGGCCTTTTATTTGCAGGCTCGGGGCATCGATCCTGAAAGCGCGAAGGAACTGCTCGTCTTCGGCTTCTTCGAGGAAGTATTGGCGAAATTGCCAAACGAAACGCTGCAGGAAGCGCTTCGCACCTTGATCCGGAGCAAATTCGCGTAAGCGAGTCACGCCGCTTGCGAATCTCCACCCGCTTCATTCTTTAACTATCATGTCGAAAGATCGGACGCTTTCCCGCGATGTCGAAGCCGTGCAAATTCCGTCCGGCGATCGCATCACCCTGCCCGCCGGTTCCAAGGTTTTCATCACGCAGACGCTCGGTGGTTCCTTCACCGTCATGACCGATACGGGCCTGGCGCGCGTCGATGGGAAACACGGTGATGCGCTGGGCGAACAAGTTATCGACAACGCCGTATCCGCTTCCGCACTACCGAACGGCGCGCCCGATCCGGAAGCGGTCTGGGACCAACTGAAGCGCGTCTACGATCCGGAAATCCCCGTTAATATCGTCGACCTCGGTCTCGTCTACTCCATGGATGTGGAGGCAAAGGATGATAAGAGCTTTAAGGTCAATGTCGCGATGACCCTGACCGCTCCTGGTTGCGGGATGGGCCCAGCCATCGCCGAAGATGCAAAGAGCAAAATCTTGCTTGTGCCCGGCGTTTCCGATGCCGATGTGCGCATCACCTGGGACCCGCCGTGGAATCAGCAAATGATCTCCGAAGAGGGGAAGATGAAGCTCGGCTTGATCTGATCAACAGAGCGTACCTCTCCCCTGGGAGCGCGGACATTCTTGTCCGCACCGATCCATTAGCGCGGAGCGCTCACTTTTTTGGATCGAAGCAGCGGGCTTCGCTCATGACCGAACATGCGGACAAGAATGTCCGCGCTCCCAGGGAGGGGAATGCTCGATTGAATTTCATTGGGCACAAAAAAAGCGACGCGGTGAGCGTCGCTTTTGCGTTTCGGTCGGAGGACCGTCCCCAATACTTAACCTGCTTTAGCGCGTGCTGTCAGCGACGCTCTCTTTAGCAGCTTCCTGAACCGCGGCCGGATTCACGTGAATCGCGACGGCATGGACCACCGACTCCTGGAATTTATCGGAGGCGAGCGCATCCGGAAAAGAAGCGGCTACCACCTTTTCCAAGCTGGCGTCAGTCGTGGGAACGACCATGTAGAAGCGACGAGCGGGGCCCGAGACATCGGACGTGGCACGCAAGACTTCGAAATCACCCCGGCGCAGTTCTGGAGGGACGTTATTGCCGACGATGAAGGCGGCGTCGTAAGAGCCGGACTTCATGTCGAACGCGAGGGTGAAGGCGTCGACTTCCGTGAGCTTAACATTCACGGTTCCGCCACACTGCTTCGTCATGGCCTTAGCCAAGGACGCCGCGAATGCCTCGTGCATTGCTGTGCGCTCGAGACTGGCGTGGGTGGTGTCTAAAATTGCGACGCGTAGATCGGAGCTGGCCTGGACGCCGGCATCCGCCGATTTATCCGAAGCGTTATCTGCTCTCACGCTGAGGGCCAGACACGCGGTCAAAAATCCATAGAAGAGCGCTTTCATGTGATGTGATTGGGGAAAGTTGGAACGACTGTCTTTATGGAACTCTATCGGCTCATCTGCACGCCTTATTACAACCTAATTGCATTTTGACGCGGTTTTTACTCATTGCGGGAAGAGCAAAAGATGCATTTTTAATTCTCAATTACCTTATTATGAGCGATATGCGTTTATTAATGCGTTTTTTCAGATTTTCCCTCAAAGTTTTACAATCGGGAGTTTTTTACCGATTTGGCGTTCCACGCCCTGCGTTTCATCTGGGCGCGTTTCCCTATTATGCGGCGGTGAGGTGAAGGGCATTGCGTACGCCACCGAGGCGAACCCGCACTTCCACAACCATTTCTGCCAGTTCAAACGAAGGAATACGAAGCACGTCCAAGTATGCGGATTCCGGCATTTTCGGCGTTCCGTTTTCTAAACACACCGCTGCGCTCAACCACTTTGCGGCCAGCAAAAGACTGCTCGAACGCGCGTGGGGTCCAAAGCGCAGGGGCACATATTGGAGGCGGACGACTTCGCTGAGCCGCGCCGGTAAATCCCAGCTCGCGAGCAAAGCCGCACCCACTTCTGCGTTGGTAAAGCCGAGCAAAGAACTCTCCGCCATGCTGAATTCGCGCGGCCAGGAACGATGGGCGAATACCAGTTCCGGCGACTCCTGACGCGCCCACGCGTCAATCGCGAGCATGCCAATGTTGTGGAGCAAACCGACGGTGAAAGAGATACCCGTGTCTTCGCCGGTTTCTTCCGCGATAAGTTCAGCAGCAATCGCCGTTGAAACGGAACGGCGCCAAAATTCGTCCATCGACAGATTGTACACGTCGAGCGGTTGGTTGATGAGCTGCGAGCGCGTCGCGTCGAGTGCGATGTCCTGCACGTAGGAGAAACCGAGATCGTTAATCGCATCTTCGATCGCAAAGCTCGGGGTGAATACTTTGGGGCAAGCCTGCCGCGTGCGTAGAATTTGCGCCGCCAACCCGGGCTCATAACGCACTAAGCGCGTAACTTCGTTGAGCGAAGATGGGCCTTCGTAGAAAATCTCCTCCAGGCCATTCAATGTTCCTGGCGCAGAAGGAATCGTTTGCAGGTAACCGGCCACCTCCACAGGGGTCAGGCGTCCTTTCGAAAAGCTACCAGGGGTATTAAGCATAAACCCCCAATCGCCGCATGAGGTAGTTACTTTAGGCGGCAACTACTCAAGCGAGCAGGTTCAAAAGGTTTTTACTGGCAAAACGGGCCGACCCGCGCACGTTACGCGACTATGTCCATCACGAATTTGCAGTCGCCTCGAGTCCTTCCCCGCTTCGATGACGAAGATGATGACGAGCAGAAGGAAAACGAGATGGCCGAAAAACACGCGGCCCCTGTCGCTGCTTTGATCCAAAGGCGGTTTCTCAAGGAACGGAAAATTTTCCTATGGGGCGCCGTCACCGATGAGTCTGCGAAAGACCTCACTGAAAAGCTCCTCTACCTTGAAATGACCGGTCCGGGAAAACCGATCACGTTTTATATTAACAGCCCCGGTGGCTCCATCACGGCTGGGATGGCAGTGTTCGACACCATGAAGCTCGTTACATCTCCGATCACGGTTGTGGTGACAGGGATGGCGGCGTCGATGGGTTCGATCCTGCTGAGCGGCGCACCGAAAGGTCATCGTTTCCTCTATCCGCATTCGCGGGTGCTGATTCACCAGCCCCTCATTTCGGGCCGCATGGTGGGTCCCGCCAGC
>Ga0207702_10005430_pt1 | contig 11159 bp, 12 predicted proteins | sample KBSCornC62_FD_184302 | JGI IMG/M metagenome (GOLD analysis project Ga0207702, IMG submission 184302) | Corn rhizosphere microbial communities from Kellogg Biological Station, Michigan, USA - KBS Corn C6-2 (SPAdes) (version 2) | ecosystem: Host-associated > Plants > Roots > Rhizosphere > Soil ...
GCCGACATCGACGGCGTCGGCGAGCAGCTGATGCGCCGGCTCTGGGAGCTCGGCCTCGTGCGCTCGCTGCCCGACCTCTACCGACTGACGAAGGAGCAGCTGCTCGAACTCGACGGCTTCGCCGAGATCAGCGCCTCCAAGGCGATCGACGCGATCGACGGCTCGAAGCGGACGCCGTTCTCGCGCGTGCTGCTCGGCCTGAACATCCCCGACGTCGGCTGGGTGACGGCGCAGAGCCTCGCGCGGCACTTCGGCTCGGTCGAGAAGCTCGCCGCCGCGACGCAGGAGGAGATCCAGGAGGTCGAGGGGATCGGGCCGGAGCGCGCAGAGGCGATCGCGGAGTGGTTCGCGGACGCGGAGAACATGCGCCTGGTCGGCGAGCTCGAGGAGCTGGGCCTGCGCTTCGAGGCCGGGCCGGAGGAGCGCCCGGTCGAAGGGCCGCTCACGGGCTCGACGTACGTCATCACGGGGACGCTCGAGCGCTTCAGCCGCGACGAGGCGCGCAAGGCGCTCGAGGGCAAGGGCGCGAAGGTTGCGGACTCCGTCTCGAAGAAGACGACCGGCGTGATCGCCGGCGAGAGCCCGGGGTCGAAGCTTGCGAAGGCCGAGCAGCTCGGCGTCGCGGTGCTCGACGAGGCGGCGCTCGAGCAGCTACTGCGCGGCTAGCAAGGAGGCGAAGCGGTCCTGCGCCTTGCGCGCCCAGTAGGGCGAGACGGGCCTGCCGTTCTGCAGCACCGAGAAGATGTAGCGCTTCTTCACGTAGCCGGACAGCGCCGAGGCGAGGGAGGTCGTGCCCGTCTTCGCCTGGACGTTCCCGCGCGCGGGCGGTGTGCGCATGCGGTCGTGCAGCGTGCCGCTGATCCCTGCAACCGGCAGCGCTGCGATGAAGTACGGCCGCACGTCGGGGTCGGCCCACGCCGCGCGCAGCACACCGGCGAGTGCCCGCGCCGTCAGCCGGTCGAGCGACGAGAGGCCGGAGCCGTCGACAAGCCGTACGCCGGCGAGCGGAACGCCGGCGCCCGCGAGCGTCGAGCGCACGAGCGCCGCGCCGTCCACGCTCGTCCCGACCTCGCCGCCCGCAGCCCCGATCTGCTTCAGCAGCAGCTCGGCGGTGAAGTTGTCGCTGACGCGGCCCATCCAGGCGACGATCTGCGCGAGCGGCGCCGACTCGATGGAGGCGAGCATCGAGTCGGCGTCGCGGCTCTTGCCGAGCCCGGCGCCCCCGACGGAGACGCCGGCGTGCCGCAGCGCGTTCCGGAAGAGCAGCGCCGCGGCCAGCGCTGGCTCGCCCGAAGTGCGCCCGTAGTAGCGCCCGCGGTCGACCGTCAGTGCCGACAGCGGCGCGCACTCGTTCACGTAGAACCACGACTTCCAACCGGCGCCGGTCCGCCGTGCGTCGAAGTAGGACTCGTCCCCGAAGACCCCGCCGGTCACGTGCCTGATCCCGAGCGCGCGGACTTGCCTCGCGAGGGCGAGCAGGCCGGCCGTCGACAGGGTCGGGTCGCCGTGGCCGACGAGCAGCAGGTTCCCACGCCAGGTCGTGCCGTCCTGGACGCCGCGTCCGAGCACGTCCGTCTGGATGCGGAAGTCTTCGCCCAGCGTGACCAGCGCGGTGTAGGCGATCGCCAGCTTCTCGTTGGACGCGGGTGCAAGCGGGAGGCCGTCGTGCTCGGTGAAGAGCGTCTCGCCGGTCTGCAGGTCGAACGCGACCGCGCCCGTTCGCGCCTGGGAGACGTGGGGCACCGCGAGCGCGCGCTCGAGGCGCTTCGCCAGCGGCGAGTCGCCTGCTCCGGCGGGGGAGGCGGCGAGCAACGCGACCGAGACGGCGACGACCGGCAGGCGGCGGCGGGTCATCCGCACCATTTTTCGGAGTGCCGCTACCGCAGTCAAGGGTGGGCCTCACCGGCTCGCAGAGATAGGCCGGGCGGCCCTTGTGGGCCGTATCGCAACGCGCGGATAATCGACGGGAGGCGTCCTGTGGCACCGAACGCGATCCCCGAACTGATCGAGCAGATCGACGAGCTGCTCGCCGAGCCGGCCCCGAGCGAAGAGCCGGCGAGCCTCGCGTACCTCGAGCGCACGCTCACGGACGGGTACGCGTACGCGCTCGCACTCGAGGCGGAACGCTGGCGGCTCGAGCGGCGGATGTCCGAGCTGGCCGCCGAGCTGCACGACGGCAACCACGAGCTGAAGGCGAAAGAGCTCGCGCTCCTCTCCGACCGGCTGAGCAGCAACGGCCGGTTGCTGGCGCGCCTGCGCAATACGCTGACCGAGCTACGCGCGCGTGCCACCGCAGTACGATCGAGCCGCTAGCTAGACGAGGCCGCTCCGAACCGCGTAGACCGCGGCTTGGATGCGGTTCTCGATCTGCAGCTTCATCAGGATGTTCGAGATGTGGTTCTTGACCGTCTTCGGGCTGATGTGCAGCTGCGACGCGATCATCGCGTTGTCGTTGCCGGCCGCGATCAGCTTGAGCACGTCCAGCTCGCGCTCCGAGAGCTCGGCGCGGATCGTGTCCGCGGCCTCGGGCGAGATCGCGGTCGCGCGCACCTGCTGCAGAACTTTCCCGGCGATCGCCGGCGAGACGAGCGACTCGCCGACGGCCGCCGCGCCGATGCCGCGGATCAGCTCGTCCACCGACGCGTCCTTCAGCAGGTAGCCGCAGGCGCCGGCGAGGATGGCGTCCAGCACGTCGTCGTCCTGATCCGAGATCGTCAGGACGAGCACGCGCGTCAGCGGCGCGAAGCCGTGGATCTGGCGGATCGCCTCGATCCCCGTCATGCCGGGCATGTGCAGGTCCATGACGACCACCTCGGGTGCGAGCTCGCGCACGAGCCGCACCGCGTCGATGCCCTGCGCGGCCTCGCCCGCGATCTGGACGCCGCGCTCCTCGAGCAGGTTGCGCAGGCCGGTTCGGAAGAGGTCGTGGTCGTCGACGAGCAGCACGCGAACGCTCGCCGTGCTTCGCTCGTCCTCGATCTGGACGGATTCGCTCAAAGCCACCCCCTTAGCGGGGGATTCTAGTCAGCCCAGCGAGATCGTGACGGCGCGGCGGCCCCACGCGCGCGCCTGGGCGACTGTCGGGAACCAGAGGTCGATCGTCGCGCCCTGGATCGCCGAGCCCGTGTCCGCGGCCACGCCCGAGCCGTAGCCGGGGATCGACAGGCGTGTGCCGAGCGGGATCACGCTCGGGTCGACCGCGACGACGCCCCACCCGGTCGGCGCGCCGGTGGCCGTGTTGCCGTGGATCGAGTAGCCGGTCGCGGTGACGGTGAGCGTGTGAGCGCCGGGCGCGACGTCGGGCGTCGCCGAGACGGTGCTGGAGGAGACCGCCGCGATCGAGCGCGCCTTCGCCTCGACGGCGAGCGCCTGCTGCTGGTACGACGAGATGGCGGCGGTGTTGAGACGCTGCTGCGCCGACAGGCTCGCGAGGTACGACGTCCGCTGCGCGTGGGCCTGCTGCAGCCCGACGACCGACTGCGAAGCCTCGTCGGCGAGCGCCTGCAGGTTGCGCTGTTTCGTCTCGAGCGTCCGGCCGAGCGAGTCCGCCGTGTGCTTCGCCGCGCGGGTCTGGACGATGATGTCGCGGTCCTGCGAGGCGATCCGGTCGAGCGAGTCGAGGTTCCCGAGCGCGTCCGCAACCGACGAGGCGCCGAGGACTACGGCGAGCGGGTCGCTGTCGCCCTGCTCGTACATAAGCTGCAGGCGCGCCGCGAGCGAGCGCTGCTCGGTGCCGAGCGTGTGGCGCGCCACCCGAAGGCGCTGCCGCGCTTCGGCGAGGTCGGCCTTCACCTGCGCGCTGCGGATGCGCAGCTCGACGAGGCGGGCCTGCTCGCGCGCGAGCTTCGAGTCGAGCGCGTAGAGCTGGAGCACGACTCCGCGTGAGCGCGCCGCGAGGTCTGCGTTCTGCTGCGACAGGCTCGATGCCTTGTCGCGGAGGCTGCCGGCGGAGTCGGCGGAGACGGTCGCCGGGAGGAGGCCGAGAAGCACCAGCAGGGCTCCCAGGACGGCCGGCCAATACCGCAGCGTGCGTTTCTCGCCCGGCACGACGCGGCACCGTAGCACACGGGCTTTGTGCGGTCCGGCACGCTGAGGCGATTGACCCTTTTGGGCCAGGAGACCCGTTTGCGGTCGTCCGATCCCCCTGTTAGGGTGCCGTGCTTGTGACGTACCGGCCCCTCTCACGAGGGCGCCTGTCGAGCGGCCAGCCCCCCTTAGGCTCGACAAGACGTAAGGCGCCGGCACTAGTCATCGCATTGGCCTCGGCCATCGCGTTGGCTGCTGCATCCTCCTCCAGCGCTGACCCCAGCGTTGCGTCGAAGGAAGCCGAGGCGCAGAGCGTGATGGGCCAGATCACGCAGCTGGACGCCAGTCTCGAGCGCGCGGTCGAGGCCTACAACCTCGCCAACGTCAAGCTCGCGCGCATCAGGCACGACCTGTCCGAGAACACCTCCGCGCTCGCGACGGCGAAGAAGAGCCTCAAGCGCGCGCAGGGCCAGCTCTCGGCCCGCCTCGTCGACATCTACACCTCCGGCGACAACCAGGCCGGCCTCGCGGTCCTGCTCGGCGCCTCGAGCCTCGACGACGCGCTCGGGCGGATGGACGCCGAGTCCCGCCTCTCAGACCAGGACACGCTCGTGCTCGGCCAGGTGGCGCGATTCCGCCGCGAGGTGCAGCACCGGCAGCGGTTCCTGCAGCACGCGCACGCCGAGCAGGTGCAGGTGGTCGCGCAGCGGAACGCCGCCCGCTCCTCGATCGAGTCGCAGCTCGGTCAGCGGAAGCAGCTCCTGGGCTCGATCCAGGGCGAGATCGCGCACCTGAAGGCGGTCGAGGCCGCGCGCCAGGCGGAGCTCAAGCGCGAGCTCGCCAGCCGGCTCGCGGCGCAGCAGGCCGCCTCGCGCCAGGCCGCGCTGGCACCGACGGTGCCGGTTGCGCCACCGACGCCGACCGCGCCGCCGACCGCGCCGCCCGTCGCTCCGCCACCCACGCACGGCGGAGTCGTGGGGATCGCAATGCAGTACCTCGGCGTTCCGTACGTCTGGGGCGGCGCGTCTCCGTCGGGCTTCGACTGCTCCGGGCTCGTGATGTACGTCTTCGCACAGGTCGGGATCTCGCTGCCGCACAGCTCCTACGCGCAGTACGGCATGGGCTCGCCAGTCTCACGGAGCGACCTCCAGCCGGGCGACCTCGTCTTCTTCGACGGGCTCGGCCACGTCGGGATCTACGTCGGCGGCGGCAGCTTCATCCACGCGCCGCACACCGGCGACGTCGTGAAGATCTCGTCGCTCTCCGGCTGGTACGCGTCGACCTACGTCGGCGCCCGCCGGCTCTAGTTGTAGAGCTGTTCGATCTCCGTCGAGAAATGCTGCTCGACGACGCGGCGCTTCAGCTTCAGCGTCGGCGTCACCTCGTCCTCTTCCGCGGTGAAGTCGCGGGACAGGACGCGGAAGCGCTTGATCTGCTCGAAACGGGAAAGCTCGGCGTTCACGCCGTCGACGATCGCCTGCACGCGCCGCTCGGCCTCCTCGGGCGGCATCCCGTCCGCGACCGACGGGTCGAGCGTGACCAGCGCTGCGACGAACGGCCGCCGGTCGCCAATCACGAGCGCCTGTGAGACGAGCGGCGCCGTCTTGAGTGCGTTCTCGAGGTTCGCGGGCGCCACGTTCTTGCCGCCGGCCGTGATCAGGATGTCCTTCTTGCGGTCGGTGATGTGGACGAAGCCGTCGGCGTCGACCGAGCCGACGTCGCCGGAGCGGAGCCAGCCGTCGTCGCCGAGCACCTCCGCGGTCGCCTCGGGATCCTTGTAGTAGCCGGCGAAGACCGTCGGGCTGCGGATCAGCAGTTCGCCCTCGTCGTCCGCCTCCACCTCGAAGCCCGGCAGCGCGGGGCCGACGGTGCCGAAGCGGAAGCGGCCGGGCCGGTTCACGGAGGCGGCGGTCGTGCACTCGGTCAGGCCCCAGCCCTCGACGATCAGGATGTCGATCGCGTGGAAGAACTCGGCGATCTCCTTCGCCAGCGGCGCGCCGCCCGAGACGCCGAGCCGCAGGCGGCCGCCCATCCGCTCCTTGACCTTCGAGTAGACGAGCCGGTCGGCGAGGCGGTGCTTGCGGGCGAGAATCGCCGGAACGGGCTCGCCGCGCTGCCGAAGCTCGCTCACCTCGCGGCCGAGGCGCAGCGCCCAGTCGAGCAGCCGCTTACGCGGGCCGTGCACCTGCTCGAACTGCGCCAGCACGGCCGTGTGCACCTTCTCGTAGAGCCGCGGCACGCTCGGCAGCAGCGTCGGCCGCACGACCGGCATCGCCTCGGCGACCCGCAGCGGGTCGCCGACGAAGGCCGTCGTGTAGCCGGCACGCGCGCCGAGGAGGTGCATCAGCCGCCCGAAGTTGTGCGCGAGCGGCAGGTAGAGCAGCATCACGTCGTCGGCGATCGCGAACTCGGGCACGTGGTCGATGCAGCCGGCCATCTCGTAGTAGTTGCGGTGCAGGATCATGCAGCCCTTGGGCGGCCCGGTCGTGCCGGAGGTGTAGATGAACGTGAAGAGGTCGTCCTCGCCGACCTGCGCCTCGGCCTCCGCGAGCGCGCCTGGGTTCTGCGCGGCGAAGTCGCGCCCGCGCGCACGGAGCTCGTCGAGCTCCGCGAAGGTGATCACGTGCCGGAGCGGGAGCCCCGCGACTTTCTCGCGCTGAGCCTCGTCCTGGACGAGCACGCCGATCGAGTCCGAGTGCTCGAGGACGTAGCAGGCGTCCTTGGGCGAGCTGTTCGCGTAGACCGCGGCGCCGACCGCGCCGATCCGCGCGAAGGCGTAGTCGAACAGCGCCCACTCGAGGCTCGTCTGCGCCAGGATCCCGAAGGCCTCGCCCTTGCGCACACCGAGCGCGAGCAGGCCGTTGGCGAGCTCCTCGACCGCCTGGCCGGCCTCTTCCCATGAGACCTCGCGCCAGCCGTCCGCCGTCTCGGCGAGGTAGGCCGGACTCGTCCTGCCGGCGGCGACAGCGTCTCGCCAGAGCTGCCCGATCGTCCGCACGCTCGCAGCTTACGCCGGGAAGGGATGGACGGCAGAGCGGCGAATCTCGCCGGTCCCATTACACTTATCCACGGCGAAAGCGGCCCCTGATGCGAACTACCTGGAACGGATCACTCAGCTTCGGCCTGGTCACCATCCCGGTGGGCCTGGCGCCTGCGACGACGCCGAAGGCGCGCGCCTCCGACGTCACCTTCCGGACGCTGCACCGCGAGTGCATGACGCCGATCAAGCAGAAGCGCTGGTGCCCCGTCCACGACCGCGAGGTGCCGAGCGACGAGCTCGTCAAGGGCTGGGAGGTCTCGAAGGGGCAGTTCGTGCTCGTCGAGGACGCCGACCTCGAGGCGATCGAGCAGCGGGACACCTCGCGGGCGATCGAGATCTCCCGCTTCGTGCCGCTCGGCGACGTCGATCCGCTCTTCTTCGACCGCACCTACTACCTCGCGCCGTCGAGCGCCGAGGCGCAGCGCCGTCCTTATGTGCTGCTGCTCGACGCGATGAAGGAGACCGGGATGGCGGCGCTCGGCCGGATGGTGATCCGCGGCAACGAGAACCTGGTCCTGATCCGCCCGAAGGGCGAGGCGCTCGTGCTGGAGACGCTGTTCCTCGCCGAGGACGTGCGCTCGCAGGCCGAGATCGACGAGGCCGTCGAGGCGGTGGAGGTGAAGGAGCCGGAGCTCGAGCTCGCGCGGCAGCTAATCGACTCGCTCGTCGGCGAGTGGGAGCCGAGCGAGCTGCAGAGCGAGTACCGGGCGAGCCTGCGCGAGATGCTCGAGGCCAAGCTCGCCGGCGAGGAGATCGCACGGCCGGAGCCGGTCGCCGAGGCGCCGGTCGTCGACCTGATGGAAGCGCTCAAGAAGAGCGTGGCGGCCTCGAAGAGCCGCTCCTCGGCGCGGGACGGCGACTCCGCCGGCAAGAAGGCCGCGCCGAAGAAGCGCGCTGCAGCGCGGAAGTAGCCTTTCGGCTAGTGGCTCTGCGGCAGCGCGCCGAGCGCCTGCAGCTGCGCCTGGAAGAGCGTCTTGTCGATCTTGCCCTGGTAGATCGGCACGCCTTCCTGCATGCAGACGCGGATCACTTCCGTGCGCTCGATCCCAAGCTCCTTCGACAGCTCCTCCGGCGTCAGGTGGTTCGCCATCTCGCTCCTTCCCTAGGCACTAAAAAACCCGCCGCGCTCCACTGGCGCCGACGGGTTCGCCGACCAATCCTCTCGGTGTCGTGACAGGAATCAGAGGTCCTGCCTCCCCGAACGATCCATGGCCTCGAACAATAATCGGCCTCGGTGACGGACGCAAAGTCTGAGCTTCCTGGGCTCGAGGAACGCTTCGCGGAGGTGCGGGGAACGCGTCTTCGGTACCTCGCCGGCGGCGAGGGCGAGCCGCTCGTGCTCGTGCACGGGCTCGGCGGCTCGGCGGCGAACTGGCTTGCGCTCGCGCCGCTCTTGCTGCCGGGCCGGCGGCTGCTCGTGCCGGAGCTGCCCGGGCACGGCGGGTCGGAGCCGCTGCCGGCCGCGCCGTCGCTGAACGCGTTCGCCGACCGGTTCGGGCTGCTGCTGGAGCGCGAGCGATTCGCGCCCGCGCCGGTCGTCGGTCATTCGCTCGGAGGCGCGATCTCGCTGCGCCTGGCCATCCGCCGGCCCGAGCTCGTACGCGCGCTGGTGCTCGCGGGCGCCGCCGGGATCTCCTCGGGCTTTCGCCGCGCGCGTTACGGGCTGACCATCACGGGGATCGTCAAGCCCGGCCGGAAGATCGCGCCGCACCGCTCGCGCGTCGCGCGATCGGCGCTCCTGAAGCAGCTCGTGTTCGGCCGCTGGGGCGCCTCCGACCCGCCCGCGCTGTCGCCGGAGCTCGTCGAGGCGTTCCTCTCGGGCCCTGCACGCCACACGGACACGGTCAGCGCCGCGAGGGCGCTCGTGCGCGACGACCCCCGGCCCGACCTCGACCGCGTCCGCTGCCCGTCGCTCGTGCTCTGGGGCGCTCGCGACCACCAGCTGCCGGTCGAGGACGCCTTCGACTACGCCCGCAGGCTCCGCGCGCCCTTGCGCGTGATCGCGGACTGCGGCCACCTGCTGATCGGCGAGCGGCCCGATGCCTGCGCCGACGCGATCCAGAGGTTCCTCGCGGGGGAACCGGCGGTTCCCCCGCGACTCGATCGGGGTGCCCAGATTTGAACTGGGGACCTCTCCGACCCGAACGGAGCGCGCTACCAGGCTGCGCCACACCCCGAGCAGCGACAGGTTAGCGCCTGCGCGGAGCCGGAGCGGCCCGGGGCTCGGCCGTAAAGAGAGTACGCTGCTCGCGTGATCCCGTGGCTCATCTTTGCCGTGGTCGTCGTACCGCTGGCCGTGATCGGCTTCGTGGCCGCACGCCGCAGGACGGCCGCCGGCGAGCACCCCGCGACGGAGGACGCCCAGGAGCGCGCGCTCACGGAGCAGGAGTTCGCCGAGGCGGAAGCGTACGAGGCGAAGTGGCGCGAGCAGGACAAGGAGCGCTACCACCAGGAGCGCTTGCCCTAGCGACGGTCCGGGCCGTCAGGCTTCGCGACGGGCGACGAGTCGCGCCCCGACCGCAGGGACCTCGGCCCGCGCGATCGCCGCTTGCTCGTCGTCGCGGAGGGACTCGTCGAGGTTCCAGCGGTAGAGGTAGGGGCCATAGACCGCGTGGCCGACGTCGAAGTGGGGCTCGAGCGCGGCGATGACCCGCTCGAGCGGGTGTAGGTGCGCGCGGTGCTCGGCGACGAGCTCCTCGGCGCTCGCCTGCTCTGCCGCTCCGAGCGCCTGCCGCTGCCGTAGCCACCAGCCGGCCGCGCGCTCGTCGAACGCGCCGACGTCGAACTCGTCCACCACCAGCAGCGCGCCCGGCTCGAGCAGCTCCGCGAGACGGCCGACCGATTGCTCCAGCGGCTCGACGTGATGGAGGGAGGTCACCGCGAGCGCTGCGCCGAACGAGGCGGCCGGCTCGTCGAGCTCGTGCAGCGGGACTCGACGAACACCCGCGCCGCTCGGCTCGGGGTCGATCGCGAGCACGTCGTAGCCGGCGTCGGCCAGCGCGCGCGCCAGGTCGCCGTCGCCGGCGCCGACCTCGAGCAGGCGCGCAGGCGGCCGAGGCAGGTTCGCGCGCACGAACGCCAGCAGATCGAGGGCGACCATCGGCTGGAACCTAACCGGCCGGCAGGCGTGTCAGCGCCGGAACAGCCGGCGCAGCCACGCGCGTGCCCCCGTGCTGCGCTCGCGCTCCAGACGTTCCTCGCGCTTCGCCTCCTGCCGCGCCCAGGCCTTGTGCCGCGACGAGCGCGTGCCGTACTTCGGCTTCCAGTACACCGGCATCAGTCGATGGTACGGATCTGCTTCGAGAGCAAGCCGCAGGCGACGATGCAGATCGAGACGGCCGCGCCGAGCGCGATCAGCGTTCCCGGCGCCGCGAGCCCCGAGACTGCGCCGACGAGCAGCAGCCCGAACGGCGTCAGGCCGAGCGAGCCGAACCAGTCGAGGCTGACGACGCGGGAGAGCATCTGCTGCGGCACGAGCTGCATCAGCATCGTCTCCCAGATCGTGATGCCGAAGCCGATGCAGATGCCGCGCGCGAACGCCGCCGCCACGGAGACCGCGAACCAGGGCGAGAGCGCGAAGACGATCACGAGCGCGCTGTTCAGGATCCAGATCAGGTACGAGATCAGCCCGCGCCGGCGCTGCGGGTTCAGCTGTGCCACCAGCACCGACCCGATCACCATGCCGGCGCCGATCGCCGAGAAGAGGAGGCCGTAGGCCCGGACGCCGAGGCCGAAGTGCTCGCGGACGAGCTTCGGCGTCAGCACCTGGATCGGCGCCCACTGGAGCATCAGCACGAACGCGAACAGGCTGATCGTGATCCACAGCCACGGCACGCCGGTGACGTAGCGGATGCCGGCGCGGATGTCCCGGAGCGTGCCCTCGGGCGCAGCGCGCTCGGCCACACGCGGTCGCGTGGCTCGCACGAACGCGAACGAGACGAGGTACGAGACGGCGTTGAAGCCGAAGACGACGGTCGCGCCCGCGAAGCCGTAGAGGACGGACGCGATCGTCGGCCCGACGATGAAGCTCATCTGCCGGGCGAGGCCGATCAGCGCGTTGGCCGAACCAAGGCCGGGCTCCTCGACGACGAGC
>Ga0207702_10005435_pt1 | contig 11147 bp, 7 predicted proteins | sample KBSCornC62_FD_184302 | JGI IMG/M metagenome (GOLD analysis project Ga0207702, IMG submission 184302) | Corn rhizosphere microbial communities from Kellogg Biological Station, Michigan, USA - KBS Corn C6-2 (SPAdes) (version 2) | ecosystem: Host-associated > Plants > Roots > Rhizosphere > Soil ...
GGCAAAAATGATGGTGCCGTAGAATAAATACATAAACCAGGCGGGAGTAGGGTTGTCCAGCTCCTGTATGCCATCATATTCATGCTGTATCAGCAGCTCTTTTTCCTGGGACAGGGGCTTCAGGGATAATAATTTTTCCCATACTTCGCCCTTTCTTTTCATCTCTTTTTCCTTTGCCGTACTCAGCTCGGCAACTATTTGTTCATCGCTGTAGCCCTGCGATTTTAACAATATCCGGGTCACTACCTTTAAGGCCCGCAACACCACCAGCATGGCGACAACAAATAACACCATCATGCCTACGATAACGCCATAGGCGATTTGGTTTTGAGTATCGGGGGCGATCAGGCTGTGATCGTCCGCGAAAACGGGTTGAACCAGGACAGTTAAACCCAGTATGCCAACTGCGCGCAAATATTTCATAATTGTAAATTTTGAGTTGAATTAGATGTGCCGTCATCCAGGGGCAGATCGCTCATCCGATCCACGTGCTGTTTCCGGGTGATGAGTAAAAGAATGGATACCACTACAAAAAATACCAGGAATACCCACAGGGAAAAGATCAAATACATTTGCTTTCCCGAAACGTTTCTTACAAATTGATCAAACATGACGATGTTATTTACTGGCTGTTTTATTTGCTTTAATATCTACGCCTAACCGTTGCAGGTAGGCGGTTATAGCAATGATCTCTTTCCGGCTCGACACCTTAATGTGGTTTTGCTCAAGGTCAGCGGCGATCGCTTTTGCCTGGATATCCAGGTCGCGGTTGGCTATAAATTCATAACCCTTGGCATAGGGTACACCCACTTTCCGCATCGCGTTAATTTTAGCGATGGTAGTGGTAGTGTCCAGGTCCTGGGTGATCAGCCAATCGTAGTTAGGCATAATGCTTCCCGGCGACATCAGGCGCGGGTCCATCAGGTGATTAAAATGCCATGCGTTGGGATATTTTCCGCCCACCCGCGCCAGGTCAGGGCCCTTTCGTTCCGAACCCCATAAAAACGGGTGATCATATACAAATTCCCCTGCTTTGCTGTATTCGCCATAACGCTCCGTTTCCGACCGGAATGGCCTGATCGTTTGCGAGTGGCAGGCTAAACAGCCCTCCCTGATATAAAGGTCGCGTCCCTGCAGCTCAAGCGGCGTATAAGGTTTTACGCTTGCTATAGTCGGGATGTTGGAGGATATGGTTAACGTCGGCATCAGCTCCACAAATGAACCTACCAGGATAACCAGTAAAGCGACGATCATGAACTGGATTGGCCTGCGTTCAAGCCTCCGGTGCCAGCTGTTTTCCTTTTTCATGGTGCTAACGGGCTCCAGGGCCATCGCCTGCGCGGGCTCATTAGCAACCAGCTTACCTTGCAAAGCAGTGCGGGTTAAGTTGTACGCCATTACAATTACGCCGGTGAGGTACAAAGTGCCGCCCAGCGAACGGGTTACCCACATAGGGATAATGCGCAATACAGTTTCTAAAAAGTTATATTTCAATACGCCTTCGCTGGTAAATTCTTTCAGCATCAGGCCCTGGGTAAAACCTGCCCAGTAAAGCGGAATCACATAAAACAATATCCCGAGGGTGCCAATCCAAAAGTGGAATGAGGCGAGTTTTTTTGAGTAAAGCTGTGTTTTGTAGATGCGGGGGATCAGCCAGTACAGAATGGCGAATGTTAAAAATCCATTCCAGCCCAGGGCGCCTACGTGTACGTGGGCAATGATCCAGTCGGAAAAATGCGCTACAGCGTTAATCTGCTTCAGCGAAAGCATCGGCCCTTCAAAAGTCGCCATACCGTAAGCGGTCAGGCCAACCACCATAAATTTAAGCACTACGTCGTCGCGCACCTTATCCCAGGCGCCGCGAAGGGTAAGCAGGCCGTTGATCATACCTCCCCAGCTTGGCGCTATCAGCATGATAGAAAATGCCACACCTAATGATTGTGCCCAGCCCGGCAGGGTGGAATATAAAAGGTGGTGCGGACCCGCCCAGATATAGATAAAAATAAGCGCCCAGAAATGAAGGATACTCAGCTTATAGGAATAGATAGGGCGGTTTGCCATCTTGGGCAAAAAGTAATACATCATACCCAGGTAAGGCGTGGTTAAAAAGAACGCCACGGCATTATGCCCGTACCACCACTGAACGAGGGCATCCTGCACGCCGGCGTAAACCATATAGCTTTTCCAAAAAGTAACCGGGATTTCAACAGAGTTTACAATATGCAGTACAGCAATAGTGACAAATGTTGCGATGTAAAACCAAATGGCCACATACAAGTGCCGTTCGCGGCGTTTAATAATAGTGCCGAACATATTTATGCCAAATACCACCCAGATGATGGTGATGGCGATGTCAATGGGCCACTCCAGCTCGGCGTACTCGTGCGAGGTGGTGATACCCAGCGGCAGCGTTATTAATGCCGAAACGATGATGAGCTGCCATCCCCAAAAATGGATCTTGCTGAGCGTATCGCTGAACATGCGGGTTTTTAACAGCCGCTGCAGCGAGTAATAAACGCCCATAAAAATGGCATTGCCCACAAAAGCAAAAATCACCGCGTTGGTATGCAGCGGGCGTATCCTGCCAAACGTTGTATACTGGTTGTGCATGTTAGCGCCAGGGGCATACAACTGTATGGCAATAAGCAGACCCACGGCCATGCCGGCAATCCCCCATATAACGGTTGCTATGCCGAAATTCCGGACGATCTTGTTGTCATAATAAAAATTTTCAGGTTGCATATCGTGAAATTATTGATGGCGTAAAATTATCGGGGCTTGCATGACCCTGGAATGACATTGGTTGTGCCAAAAGATGACGAAGATCATTTTTCTTCTTCCGGATCCCCCTTGTCGTCAAGCAGGATGCGGACCGATGGCGTATACAGGTCGTCGTTCTGCCCGCTGTTTTGTGCCCAGAAGAATGCACTGAGAAAAACAAGGGCAAGCAGTACGCTACAGCCAATGAGGAAGTAAATGATGCTCATAATAATGTATTGAAAATCAATTTGTTAAAAAAATAAGGATGATAAAAAAATTTATAAATCTCAGGTAAGCGTGATACTGCGGCGTATTCGCCTCACCCCAACCCCTCTCCTTTGGAGAGGGGCTTAAAAAGTTCAAACTAGCCGCTTTGCATCGAAGCCCTCTCCTTTGGAGAGGGTTTGGGTGAGGCCAAACGGAATGTCAGCGCTGAAACCTTATGTCGGCTCATAATAATTTACATTTTTTTGCCGCAAAATGCGTGGCAATGGTGGTGAATGAAATGATGGTTACTGTGCTCAGCGGCATCAGCACCGCGGCTATCAGCGGTGATAACCGCCCGGTAACCGCATAGCTTAAGCCCACGATATTATAGGTGAGTGATATTAAAAACGAACCGTGGATCACTTTAACCGTCTGCTTTGAAAACCGCAGGAAAGCCGGTATCTTATTAAAGGACCGGCCGTCAAGTATGGCGTCGCAGCCGGGCGAAAAATTGTTTACGTTGTCGGTAACGGCAACGCCCAGGTCGCTTTGCTTAAGCGCGCCCGAGTCATTCAGCCCGTCGCCTATCATCATCACTTTTTGTCCTTTTTCCTGCAGCGAGCTGATAAAGTCGAGTTTATTTTGCGGCGACTGATTGAACCGCATATGACCAGGCGCGGCAAAGAATTTTACCAACTCCTTTTTTTCATGATCCTGGTCGCCGGATAACAGGTAAAGCCGGTAGCTGGAAGTAAGTGCCGCGATGTCTTTTATACCTTCCCTGTAATTATGATAAAATGAAAAATAGCCCTGATATTTTTTATCGATCGCCACATGTACGTGCGAAATACCCTGGTCCCTGGTCTCGTGACCGAACAATAAAGTGCCGTTGCCGATCTCCAGGTCGTGGCCGTCAATTGTTGCATATATTCCGTTCCCCGGTATTTCCATGTAGCTGGTTACCGGTAGTTTTTGGGGGCTGCCCAGGTGCCGGCAGATCATTCGCGACAAAGGGTGGATGGAATTTGAGCAGGCGGCGTAAACCAGTTGCTTCTCGTATTCGCTTAAGTCTGCTTTCACTTTCACATTACTTTCATCGCTGATGGTGATGGTGCCGGTTTTATCCATTACGATGGTGCCGATCGCCGCCATTTGCTCAACAACCCGGGTGTTTTTCAGGTAGAAAAGATTTCGGTCGAAAATGCTGAGCGCCGCCGACATGGTGAACGGCGTGCTCAGCGCCAATGCACACGGGCAGGCAACAATCAGCACGGCGGTAAATGCGGCCAGGCCGCGCCGGTAATCAAAAGGCAGCCAGAATACCAGTGATGTAACCGCAATGGCCAGTAACGCGACAGAGAAGTATTTACTCACCTTTTCGCTAAAGGTTTTCATGCGGTTGTCCTGTTTGCGGCTAAAAGCCTCGTTATTCCATAGCTGGGTAAGGTAGCTTTGCGAAACCGACTTTACCACTTCCAGCTCAATTGTGCTGCCGGCCTGGCGGCCGCCGGCGTAAATGATCTCGCCAAGCGTTTTGTTTACCAGCGCCGATTCACCCGTCACAAAGCTGAAATCAACCAGCGCCTCCCCTTTCAGCAAGATGGCGTCGGCCGGTATGATCTCGTTGTGACGGATCACCATGCGTTGCCCGGTTTTGAGATTTGCCAGCGGAACGGGCTTTTCATTATCATCCTCCAAAATCTGCACGGCTACCGGGAAAAATGAACGGTAGTCGCGCTCAAACGAGATGTGGTGATAAGTTTTACGCTGAACAAACTTGCCGATCAGCAAAAAGAAAACCAGCCCGCAAAGGGTATCGGCAAAACCGGCTCCAGTATGGCTGAATATTTCGAACGCTGTGCGGATAAACAATACGGCAATACCCAGCGCAAGCGGAAAATCGATATTCAGTATACGGTTCCGTAGATTATGATAGGCAGACACAAAGTATTCGCGCCCGCTGTAAAATACTACGGGCAGGGTAAATACCAGGTTGATCAAACCAAAAAAGTGCTTAAACGAACCTTCGGAAACCGTTATCCCGAAATATTCCGGGAAGCTGAGCAGCATCACGTTGCCAAAGCAAAATCCGGCTACGGCTATCTTTTTTATCAGGTTATCCCTGCCTGCTTTATTTTGCTCTTTGATCACATCCTGCAGGCTGATCACCGGTTCATAACCAATATCAAACAGCAGCTCCACAACCTTTTGCAAGCTGATCTTCTGCACATCAAACTTTAAATGCAGTGTTTTTTTCAAAAAATCGACACGGCTGTGGTAGATGTCCGGGTTTAAATTGTGCAGCTGTTCCAATAACCACAGGCATGAGCTGCAATGAATTTGCGGAATGTAAAGTGTTATGATGGCGATCCTTTCGTCGGCATAATCCACCAGCTTCGCCATGATCTCCGGATCGCTCAGGTAGTCAAAGCGTTTGTCGGTTTGCTTACGGCTGGTGCCCGGATGGTTGTTGTACGAATAGTAATTTGAAAGCTTGCCGGCCGTTAGCACCTGGTAAACGCTTTTACACCCCTGGCAACAGAAGCTTTTGTCGTCGACAGTATAGGCAACCGGCGGGCAATCGTCGCCGCAATGGTAGCAAATGGTTTTTTCCGTGTTAGTGATCTGGATCATATTTATTTTGCGATCCAAATTTGCCGGTGTTCAGGCGGGTAAAGAATGATGCGATACGAGGGAAAATATGACCTATGTCACTTTTCGAAGAAAGTTAGCATAGCATGGCCGCAAATGCGTTCCTGGAAAACTCAACAAAAAATTAGGGCCGAAGCGGTTAATCTTCGGCCCGGGGAGAATTCTACGGTATCTGCAGCCGTATCCTTGCGCCCTAATTCAACAGCTGCTCGAAGAAACCCCCAATTTTGTGTTCCCTGTCTATAAATTGAATTTCGAGTATCCAGGCACGTTTGTTCCCGTCTTTATCGGGTTGTAATATATCGGCGTGGTTGTCCGGGTGTATATCCAGGCCCAGGTCGTGCGGGGCCAGCTGCTCATGCGGGAAATGGCCCACAATATGCCCGGCTATTTCGCCGCCCCATTCCCAGCCATATTTTTTTGCCAGTTCCACTGCGTAGTTAAAATACCGGGCGCCGGTCAGCGTGCTTTGCCGGTAATACCAGTCGCGGGCTTCGTGCCAGGCTTGTTCCACATCATTTTGCAGCTTCAGTTTTAACGGATCATGGCCAATCACATAGGTTCGGCCCAGGTCGGCCTCGTAACCGCGAAAAACCGGGCCAAAGTCCAGGATCACGACATCATCCTGTTGTATCACCACGTCAGGCGGATTACCGCTATACGAGCAAAGCGTATTAGCCCCGGCGCGTACGATTTTTTTATGCCAGAAATTCCTGATCCCGAAACGGCTTTTGGCCAGCGCAACAATTTCGCCCGCCAATTCTCTTTCAGTCTTTCCGGGCGCGATCATCCCGGTTTGCTCCACCGCAACAAACAGCTCTTTTGCCCGCTGCTCGGCGGCCTTTAACTGGCGTATCCCGGGGTTCATAATTGCCTCCATGTTTTTTTAATTCAATAGTCTTTTCCGATTCGGCTCTTTTCTGACTTAGAACTTAAGACTTTGGACTTAAGACTAGCGGTCAATTTAGAATTATACGATATCAATTGTTCATGTCCTTCCCTGCCTCCAGGTCCTTGATATTTCGCTGCACCTCCAGCCGGTTGCCGCCTTTGGCCTGCGGCAGCGCCTTTTGGGCAAAATCCAATGCCTTTTTATAATCGCCCATTGCCGAATACGCACTGGCCATTCCTATATTGGTAAACAGCGAATTGGGGTGCTTATCGTAGTTCATTTTAAAAACCTCGAACGCCTCTTTTGTCTTTTTGGCGTTAAGCAGGTCCAGTGCATAAGTGTAAGCCTGTATCTGGCTGGCAAAGGGAAGCGCGTTTTTCATCACCTCCTCGGCTTCGGTTTTACGGCCCAGGCTATCTAAAATGGCGGCTTTGGTTTTCCACGCGTAAAAGCTTTCGGTACCGCCGAATACCACGCTGGTGGCACTGTCGGCCCACATCAAACCTTCCTGCAGGTTGGTGTTGTTGGCTGCGCAAAACGCAGCAGCCTGGTTCCAGGCCTCCCATGATTCGGGGAGCGCTTTATCTCCGCGCAATTCCTGCCGGAAGGAGGCGATCTGCGTGCCAACCAGGTCGACATCTATCTTAAAGGGGATCATCACCTTTTCCCATTGCAGCTGCACAACAGCACTTGAAGGCGTTTCGTCTGCAAACTCATATTTCAGCCATTCCACGCTTTTATCCAGCTTCACCGTTGGAACTTTTACCTGCAACGCGTCTTCCGCGGGATCATAAAAGAAGTTACCCCACGAGGTGGAGTTTTTGGAGAAGATAAGCGTGCACTCTTCTGGCCCGTAAGCCACAAAAAAACCGTAACGGCCTGCCGGAAGGTCCTGCCCGTTGATCTTTACATCGGTGCTAAACTCGATTGTGGTATTTTCGTTGGCGCCGGCACGCCAGGGCGCGGGTTTTTTTGCGCCGTAGCCCAGTTCTGTATAGCCAACAGGGACCAGCTCGCCCCAAATATGGCCCTCGCGTTTTTTAACGCCCGGGCGATCGTAATGAATGGCGACATCCGTAATACCGATCTCCTCGGTCACTGATGCTTTTTTATTGCCTCCTCGCGGCGGCACCTTTAGCTGAGCCTGGGCAAGGCCTGCAAAGGTCATTTGTAAAGTCACCAATAGAGCTAAACGTTTAAAGAAATGTTTCATGATGATATTTTTTGTTTGATAAAGCCAGTCGTCACAACCGTGGCAAACTCGGTGTTTAAGCTGGTCAGCGCAGTTTCGTGGATCAGTTCAGCCGGGTAATTTTGCCCGTCGATGCCTGTTTTGTTAAATGTAGCCATAGCGTCGGCAACCAGCCAGGTGTTATAACCTAAATTGCCGGCCATCCGTGTAGTGGTCGAAATGCAATGGTCGGTAGTTAAACCAACGATAACCAGCGTGGTGATGCCGGCGTCGTCGAGCCGGGCCTGCAGGTCTGTACCGATAAAGGCGCTGTTCACGCTTTTTTTGATCACAGGCTCGCCTGCGGCTGGCGTCACCAATTCATTAAACTGGTTCCCGGGATGTGTTTCCCGAAGCGGCGAAGCGGGATTAGTGGAACAGTGCCGGATATGGAAGACCGGCAAGCCGTTGCTCCGCCACAATTGCAGCAGTTCAGCGGCCCGCAATTCGGCGTCGGGATTATTGCGCTGTCCGCCCCAGTAGGCAATGTCCTCAAACCCTTTTTGAATGTCGACAAGGATCAATGCGGGGCGTTCCGCTTTCGTTATTGTCATGTTCAAAATTTATTAAAAAAAATTACACCCGTCGGGTTTTAAACCCATTAGTATTCTAAACATTCCCCGTCCCTCTTTCCCGCTTGCGGAAGAGAGGGATGCCGAGCGCAGCGATGGCAGGGTGAGTCGACCCCGGCGGACATTACCACCCATGCATGCACCTTGCGTCTACTCACCCCGACTACGCTTCGCTGGTCGACCCTCTCTTCGCCTGCGGCGGAAAGAGGGTAGCTGCACTTTTTGTATGTTTTTAACCCATTTTGCTTTTCGCCATAAAGCACGCAACTTTTACTGATAAAATAAAATACTTAATTTTGATTGATTGATAACTTTTTTTGATTGATATGGATAGCCGCCAGCTTAAAAACTTTTTGATTTTATGCGACACGCTTAACTACCGTAAAGCCGCGAACGAGATCAATATCGTTCAACCTGCGTTGAGCCGGCAGATACAATTGCTGGAACAGGAGATAGGCGCCCTGCTGTTCGACCGCAGCAAACGCAACGTCACGCTAACCGAAGCCGGCTTGTTTTTTAAAAACGAAGCCGACCGCATACTGCAGGACCTGGACAAAACCATCGTCCGCACCGCGCAGGTACACAACGGCGAGGCCGGTGAAGTACGCATAACGCATGCCAGCTCCGCCATGAATACGGTTATACCATCGTTTTTGGTAAAAGTGAAGGAAAAATGGCCCCACCTGAAAACCATTGCGCAGGAAACATCAAATGCAGAACAGGTAGAAATGTTGCTGGCCCGTAAAACCGACATCGGCGTTGCACCCAATATCATGCTGCCGCCTGAAGTAAGCTCGAAAATTTTATACCGCGAAAATTATGTGCTGATATTGCCCGCCGGTCACCCTTTGTCAGGTCAGAGGATCACCGACCTTTCCGTGCTGAGGGACGAAGCATTTATATTACCGCAGGTTTCCACCGGCGTGGGCTATGTGGAGGCGATATTACAGATATGCCAGGGCTTTGGCTTTAACCCAAAGGTGGCGCATGAGTCAGCGCATTCCATCGGGGTGCTGCGCCTGGTGGAAGCGGGGCTTGGTATTTCCATCGAACCGGTATCATCAGTGCGCGGCGCAAGCATGAATGTTAAGCTGATCGAACTAAAAAATATCCCTCAAAAAGCTTCCATGACCCTTTTTTGGCTGCGCGACCGCCAAGAGGAGCTGGACAGATTTATAAAGATGTTTTGATCCAATTACTTTTTCTTCCTCAATGGCGTTCAGCTGTTCAATGTGCGCCTGTAACTATGCCGGCGCCTCTTTCGGATACATCGTATTCGCTTCGCGCGGGGCTCAGAATTTTATAAAATAACACCCTCTTAAATCGTTATATATTTAATATTCAGCAGATTATGCGGCTATACTGATATATTCTCAATGTACCTGGTTTTAAATTCCCTGCATATACCTTATACTTGCCCCGCTAAAAAATAAGATCAAAATGTTATCAAAAGAAGAAATTTTCGGTTATACACCCGATCCCAGATACAATAAGGCTGTGGCTTATTTCTCCATGGAGTTTGCCATCGATCAGGCGTTAAAAATATATAGCGGCGGGCTGGGCTTCCTGGCCGGCTCGCATCTGCGCAGCGCCTATGAGTTAAAACAAAATACCATCGGCATCGGCATGCTGTGGAAATACGGGTACTACGACCAGGTGCGGGAAACCAACGCCGATATGAAACCTGTGTTTGTTGAAAAACAATATGCTTTTCTGCAAGATACCGGCATTATGTTTACGGTGCCTGTGCATGATCATCCCGTTCATGTTAAAGCATACCTGTTAAAGCCGGAGACTTTTGGTTCGGCCCCGCTTTTTTTGCTGACCACCAATCTGGACGAGAATGATGAGCAGTCGCGGTCCATTTCCTATCGTTTGTATGATTCTACCGAATCAACCCGCATTGCGCAGTCAATTATTCTGGGCATCGGCGGCGCTATGCTCGTGGATATTTTGGGTTTGAATACCGAGGTTTATCACATGAACGAAGGGCACTCGCTCCCTTTAAACTTTTACCTGTATTCAAAATTCCAAAACCTTGAGGAGGTGCGAAAAAGAGTGATCTTCACCACACACACGCCTGAAGCTGCTGGGAACGAGTCGCACCGTTTCAACCTGCTGAAAAAAATGTCCTTCTTTTATCATTTGCAGACGCATGATGTGAAGCACATATTAGGAGTCGACGGCGATTACCTGAACTACACCGTCGCCGCGCTAAAATTTGCACGGAAGGCAAACGGCGTATCAAAAATGCATGCCGAAGTGGCCCGGGACATGTGGAAGGACAACACGGGTATTTGCGAGATCATCGATATCACCAACGCGCAAAATAAAACCTATTGGAAAGATGAGCAGTTGGAAAAGGCGCTGGCACATAAAGCCGATACCGCCATTGCAGCCCGCAAAAAGGAAATGAAAAGGGCGTTTTTTAAAGTGATAGCCGACCAGTGCGGAAAAATATTTGACGAAAACGTGCTCACCGTGGTTTGGGCCCGCCGCTTTGCCGGCTATAAGCGCGCCGATTTAATGATGCGCGACTGGGACCGGTTTATCCGCCTGGTGTTCAACAGCGAATATCCCGTGCAAATTGTTTGGGCCGGAAAACCTTACCCCGAGGATTATGGCGCTATCGACCAGTTTAACAGCATTATCCGCCGGGCAAAACCGCTGGCCAATTGTGCCGTGCTCACCGGTTACGAGCTTGGCCTTTCGGCCCTGGCCAAAAAGGGATCAGACATATGGCTGAATAACCCGCGTATGTACCGCGAAGCATCAGGCACCAGCGGGATGACAGCGGCCTTTAACGGCAGCATCAACCTTTCCCTGCCCGATG
>Ga0207702_10005436_pt1 | contig 11146 bp, 13 predicted proteins | sample KBSCornC62_FD_184302 | JGI IMG/M metagenome (GOLD analysis project Ga0207702, IMG submission 184302) | Corn rhizosphere microbial communities from Kellogg Biological Station, Michigan, USA - KBS Corn C6-2 (SPAdes) (version 2) | ecosystem: Host-associated > Plants > Roots > Rhizosphere > Soil ...
CGATCGACATCTGGCCGCTGGTCAAGGTCCACCCGGAGAGCCCGCGGATCTGCGAGGCCTTCGACGGGATCGTTGCCGGGATGGAGATCGTCGGCGGCGGCACCGACCTCAACGACCCGATCGAGCAGCGCGAGCGCTTCATCAAACAGCGCCAGCGCCAGGAGACTGGCGCCGAGCCCGACCCTCACCCCAACGACGAAGAGTTCGTGCGGGCGCTCGAATACGGGATGCCGCCGGCGAGCGGCTGCGGCCTCGGCATCGACCGCCTGCTGATGATCATGACCGGGGCAAAGACTTTGCGGGACGTGATCATCTACCCGGCGATGAGAGAGCAGCGCGCCTAGTAGGACTTCAGCAAGCCGCCGTCGATCGGGATGACGGTGCCCGTGATGTAGGCGGCGCGCTCGGAGCAGAGGAAGGCGACGAGGTCGCCGTACTCCTCGACGGTGCCGAGCCGGCCGGCGGGAACTTCCTCGCGAGCGGCGGCTTCGACCTGCTCGATCGAGCCGCCAAGCTCGGCCATCCGGTCGGTGGCGAAGCGCCCGGTGGCGACCGTGTTGACGGTGATGCCGTCGGCGGCGACCTCGCGCGCGAGCGTCTTCAAGAAGCCGACCGTGGCCATGCGGTGGGAGTTGGAGAGGTTGAGGGCGGGGTTGACCTCGATCGTCGTCGTGGAGCCGACGTTGACGATCCGACCCCAGCCTTCGCCCCGCATCCCAGGGATAACCGCGCCGGCGAGGATCCGCGGCGCCAGGACCAGCGAGCGATAGGCCTCCTCCCATTCCTCGAAGCCATGGTCGAGCGCCCCGCCAGGCGGCGGCCCGCCAGTGTTCGTCACAAGGATGTCAACCGACCCAAAGGCCTCGGCCACCTCGAGCGGCAGCCGCGCCAACCGCTCCAGGTCGGTGGCGTCAGCCACAAACGCCTGAGCCCCCGGACTCTCCGCCGCAGCCTCCTCCAGCCGCTCCCGCGAGCGACTGGCAAGAGCAACCCGCGCCCCCTCCCGAGCAAGCGCCGCCGCCACGCCCCGACCAATCCCCCTGCTAGCGCCCATAACCAGCGCAACCCGCCCCTCAAGACCAAGATCCATGCCCCAGACCCTAGCCCCACCCACGCCGCTCAAACCCCGCTGCGCGGGTAACCTTCCAGACGAGCGCCCGTAGCTCAGTGGTCAACGGGTCCTTTCGGGGGCCCAAAGAGCGTCGGTCTTTCAAGCCGAAGGTCGCGGGTTCGACTCCCGTCGGGCGCATTCCTTGATGTTCCGGGGCCGTGCCGCGCATTGCGCGACGCAGAGCCAAGTCTTCGGTCTCAGGCCGAATCGACGTTCCGCTGGCGTCCTGGTGGTTCCTTGGCGTTCCGACGCGTCGTGGTCTCATCCTGGTCGCATCCAGACCGCTGTTTGCGTACCAGGAGACCTTGGCGTTCCCATCGAAGACTGAGAGCGCTACCTTTTAGAAGTCAATGGCTGGAAAACCCAAAACGAGCAAGCTTCGTCCAGGGACGAAGACGCCAGTCAGTGGCCAATACGAAAAGGTTGGGCCACGAGGGGGGAAAACCGGGTTGGAGGTCAATTCGACCAAGGGCAATCCTCTGCCTCCCGCCGGGAAGGGCGTGACCTTCCGCCTCGCAGATCGCACCAAGCACAAGAAGTAACGCCTGTCTGAGAATTGGGCTCTGGTGCCGGATTTAACTTCCTATGAGGACGCTTTGGCTGCGAGCGAGGAGGTGTCCGGAAATCGGCATCTGCTCCTTGGCAACGGGTTCAGCATCGCCTGCCGACCGGACTCCTTTGCGTATGGGAAGCTCTTCGATGAGGCCGATTTCAGTGGATTGCAGATCTCGGCTGACTCCCTCTTCGCCTTCTTTGGAACCGCCGATTTCGAGCGAGTGATTGATGCGCTGCGGGTTTCCGCGGCGGTGCTTGATCTCTACCAGGACGGCCTACTAGAGGAGGCAATCGAGCAAATCGAGCAGGATGCTTCTTGCCTTAAGGAGGCGCTTGCGGAGGTTCTTGCACGCAAGCACCCCGACAACGTCGCGAATATCGAGGACAAGGAGTACGAGAGTGCCCGGAGGTTCTTAGCCAACTTCGACGGTGGCATCTACACGGTGAACTACGACCTCTTGCTCTATTGGACGCTCATGCATATAAGTGAGCCCAAAATTGCTAGCCGGGATGGATTTCATTCAGATCCCGAGGAGGAGGACGCGGCCTGGGTTATTTGGGATGGCTACGAGGACTACCGCCAGAGGATCTTCTTTTGCACGGAGGTCTTCACTTGTATGACGTGGGATCGCAGCTTCGCAAGATCACCTGGAGTCGGACGGGAATTCCGCTCATCGATCAGATCCGGGATGCGCTCAACGAAAATGCCTACCCGCACGTCGTGACTGAGGGATCGAGTGAGCAAAAGCTCGCTCGCATCGAGCACAGCCCCTATCTCCATCGTGGACTGAAAAGCCTCAACAGCTGCAAAGGGAAGCTGTTCATCCATGGACATTCCCTGGCCGAGAACGATGAGCACATCATTCGTCGGATCGAGAACTCCAAGATCAGAGCGATCTTCGTTGGCGTTCACGGTGATCCCGAGTCACCCGAGAACTTCGCCCTTCGCCACCGGGCTGAACTCATGATTGAGCGACGAGATGCTCATGAGGAGCCCAAGCCAGAGCGCCATCGAGTTCCGTTGGAGGTCGCCTTCTACGATGCCGGGACCGCAGCTATCTGGGATGGGTAGGCGGTCCAACCCCTGGGAACGAGCGGTCTACTGCTTGGCTCTTTCGGCTCGCTTTGCCAGATCTGCAATTGAGATGCCTAGTGCTGCGGCGATTCCCTCAACGGTCGTCCATGAGGGATTGCCTTCGCCCCTCTCGATCAAGGAGAGCATGTTCTTGGTGATTCCGGCCTCGGCAGCGAGGGTTTCGAGACTGTCCTCTTTCTTGGTCCGCAGCTCGCGGATGGCCCGTCCGAGGGCCTGCTGCGACTGGGGATTCTGAGGGGCTCGTGGAGTCACAATAGATTTGGAAGCTTTGATAATCTGCTTCCTCAAACATAAGTGGGGCCGCGCGCTGCAACGCCGGCCCCGTGGCGACCGGCTCAGTTGGCACCGAGGCCGATCGCAGCGGGAACGGTAGCTGTCTACCGGCCTCAGAAGCGGCCCCCGGCGGCGGGTTCAGCGCCAACCGAGGGCCTAACCACAAGGAGGCATAGCTCCTCATGGCTGATCGAGACTCTATGGATCGCGGATCGGTTGACCCGCATACGACTACCGCTGAAGAAGATGCACGTGATCAGGCAGCGGTTCTGAGACACGTCCTCTCGCTCTATCCGCAAACGTTGACGGACCTGGAGCTGCTGAAAGAACTGACCGGCGGCCTGTCGGCGACGTATGAGGAAAGGGACCGGCACAGGCGAGCAGTTCGCGACCTCGCTGCTGGTGGCCTCCTCAACATCGAAGGCACGCTCGTAGTTCCGAGCAGGGCTGCGGTCCTCTTCCACGAGCTGGCGGAAGTCTGATGGACGGTAGACCCAGGGACGAGGAGGCCGCCAAGCGCCTCGGCCGCAATCTGTTCATGGCTCGCCGCCGCGCCGGGTTCTCTCAAGAAGAACTCGGCGCAATGGCTTGCCTCCACCGGACCGAGATCGGAATGGTGGAGAACGGCACCCGATTGCCGCGCGTGGACACGCTCATCAAGCTCGCTTCAGCCCTGGGCGTGAGAGCCGAGGAGCTGCTCGCCGGCATCGAGTGGATCGTGCCCGCCCCGACTCGGTCGGGCAGCTTCTCGGTGAGGAGCTAGCCATGCCGGAGAAGATCAGCGATCCCGGAGAGGCGCTCCTCTTTCTCCTCCGGCATCCGTTGCGGCGGGAGCTGCTGAGGCTCTACGTCAAAGAGGGCGGGAGCCTCGGCCCCAAGCAGCTCTCGGACTTCACGAAGAAGCACCTGTCGCTCGTCGGCTACCACGTCCGCGAGCTGGCGAAGCACGGCGCGGTCGAGCTGGTCGGGACGCGCCCTCGGCGCGGGTCGGTGGAGCACTTCTACGAAGCGACGGCGCTGATCGAGGAGGTGCAGTGGGCGCGATCGGCTCTCGGTCTGCCGCGACTAGCTAAATGAGCACGCAAGCCCAAAGATCAGCCAGAAGGATCTTCAAAGGCAAAGATCGGAGACACCGCATCTAGAAGCAGATAGATCAGCCAGGAGAGGGCAAAGAGGCTCAGGCCAGAGAGTTCGAAGCCCTCTCCAAGGCACCAACCTCCACCCCCGACACACTACGAACCCTCCGGATTCGTGCCTGAGCCGCCCGTTTTCGGGGGGCGGGAGAAAGCCGCGCCCCGATCAGCCGACCGCCCCTCCGGGCGGCCGATTTTGGCACGGCTTCGCCGTGCGGAGGCCGCCTGTAAGGAGGGGCGGAAGGGGTCTGACCTTCGGTCGTCCGGGAGCTTTGAAGCCCCAGCCGATGCAAGTGGCGTTCGCCTTGGACATAGGCGGCATGGAGAGGAAATCCCCCAGCCCCAACTTCTTCACCGAGCGCACCCTTGCCGACTTCCTCGCCGTCAGCGACCGGACCATCCGCAACTGGATCAGGCGCGGCGAGTTGCCCAGCTACAAGCTCGGAGCGTCGCGGCGGATCGACCCCGCCGACGTCGAGGACTTCCTCGCTCGCCACCGAGACGAGGCGTCATGAGACGCGATTCGCCTGTCAAGCGCCGCAACCCGTCAGGACAGGTCGTGTGGGTTGCGCGGTACACCGGGAGGGACGGCAAGCGCCACATCGCAAAGCCGACCTGGAACCGCGGCAAAGGCACCTTCAGGAGGAAGGCCGACGCGCAGAAAGCCATAGACGAGGCCTATGGGCTTTCGGATCGGCCGGACACTCTCGGCGACTACGCCGCTACCTGGACCGAGCGCCATCCGCGATCCGAGCGGACGAATGCAACGAACGATCACCGCATCAGCCGGGTTGCAGACGTAGAGATCGAGGGCATCCCATTGAAGGACTGGCCGCTGCGCGAGCTGCGTCGGCGTCAAACGCTCGCCCTGGTCGACCACATGCTGAGGACCGAAGGTCGAGCGACCACCGGCGCCGTCGGGATCCTCCGCGCCCTCTCGGCGATGGCCGAGGACGCGATCACCGACGAAATCTGCGACCTCAACCCCTTCAAGGGCGTCCGCATCCGCGCCAACGACCCGAGGGCGAAGAAGAAGCCGAGGCCGATCCGCGTCTTCAGCTTCGAGGAGATGCACCGCTTCGCAAAGGCGGCCGGCCGCTACGAGGCAATGGTCCGCGTCTTCACCGACTGCGGCCTGCGGCTGGGGGAGGTGCTGCCTCTGCGCCGCGAAGACTTCGACGGCGAGACCTCCAGGTCCGCCGCACCGCCCACGAGGGCCAGATCCTCGAGGGAACGAAGACTGACCACGGCGAGCCCGACGCCGGCCGCGTCGTCCCGGTCCCGGCAACTCTCGCCTGGATGCTCGAAGCTCAGATCAACCTCAACGGCCCCGAGTGCCAGCTCCTCTTCCCAACGCCTCGCGGCCGCCTATGGCGCGAGCGCACCTTCTACCGAGATCTTTGGAAGCCGGCTCAAGAAGCCTCCGGCCTAGGCATTCGCCCCCACGAGTGCCGCCACTCCTACGTGACGCACCTTCGGGCCGCTGGCGTCAATGACGCGGACCTTGCCGAGATCGCAGGGCATCGTGTTGAGACGATGCTGGCGCACTACACGCATGCGTTAGGTGAAAGCGTCGACGAAGTCAGAGCAATCATCGGATAGCTCCATACGCCTCTGGGTGTTGCTCATCCTGCCCCCTTCACGCTCATAGCTGTCCAAGGGCTGCTAATCGTTCACATAGATCACTACGCGGTGGGCACTACGACAAATCCGACGACCATCGGCATTACGCTTGTGTGATCGCATCAGAGGTTGACACCCACTACTACCCTTTTCTAAAAGGGCAGGATGGCGAGTTCCGCGCTCTGCAACAGCTAAGCGTCGAACAGCGGGATCCCTTGACGCCACTAATAGATGTGCCCCCGGAGCACGTCGACTTTGAACGAGTGGGTAAAGAAAAGCGGATCCAAATCGACACGGTCGCCGAAGCGCTAGATGGCTATGCAGCGAAGGTCGTTAAGGCTTGGGGGCAGGTCGATCCATGTCTAATTGACCTAGGTGGCTTTCATCCCGACGATCGCGTAGGGGGCAAACATCCGATCGTTGCTCTCTTCAGTGAAGCTAGAGAGGTCGGGCTAGCAGCCGTCCCAGTAACTGGCCCGGATCGCGATCGTGCACAGATTCAGGCGGTTCGCGAGGTTACTGCTGGCCGCCCGCTGGGAGCGGCGATCCGTCTTCGCGGGCCAGTATTGGCAAACCCGAGTTCGTTGGGACGGGAATTGCCGGATTTGCTCGACCAAATCGGCAAGAAGGCTCACGATGTCGATCTCTTGCTGGATTTCGGCGAGCTAATCAAATCGAAAACGGCACAGGTTGCTGTTGCGGCAGAAGAACTCATCATGGCGTTGCCGCAGATCCATGACTGGAGGTCGCTGGTGCTATGCACGGGGGCCTATCCTGCCGAGCTCGGCAACTTTGTCGGTAAGGACGAGACGAAGCAGCTACCCAGACGTGATTGGCAGCTCTGGCGGGCCCTGACCTCCCCGTCGCTGGATCTGCCGCGCTTACCAGCCTTTGGTGACTACGGGATAACTCGGGCTGATTGGCTTTCACCCTTCGATCCAACCGAAATGAGCATGTCAGGCAAGATCGTCTACACGACTGAGGAAGATTGGGTAGTCGTCAAAGGCAGGCGTCTCGCAACTGATCCACTCCAATTCCATGACCTTGCGCGGCGCTTGCGTCATCATCCCGCCTTTCTCACCGAGAAGCATTGCCCTAGCGAGACGAAGATCATCAGGTGTGCAGAAAATGTCGGTGGCCCGGGGAACCTACGAGTCTGGACGACGGTGGGCACCAGACACCATCTTGAGGTTGTTACCCAGCAGCTAGCCAGCCTTGCCTAGCAGCAAGGCATTCGCGCACCAGAGCACGCAACTGGTTCCTTGGGACAGCGGCTGCCAGCTCGGCCCAAAGTACGCGACGAGGCTTGTTCTTTAGCCCTTCAGCAACTCCAAGTTCCTCAAGCGCTGCGAGTGCCTCAGCCCGCCACAGCAGCTGGGCCACTGCCTCAGGCTCGACAGTTGGATTTGCCCGCGCTGGGCGCTTGCGAATAAGCCGGGGTTGCCCATCTTTGGTGGAAGCAACTTCTATTCCCCACCACGCAGGAAGAGTGGCGAGTGCCCGCTCCAAGTGGCGCTCGGCACAAATAACCGTCAAGCGATCGAAGACGCGAGCATAAGCTGCTGCTTGTCGCGGCAATCGGTCCAAGCTGTCGCTCTCGCTCTTGATCTCGAAGCCTTCCAAGCGGCCATTGATGACGGCTACATCGATCCGGCAAGCTCCGGTCAGGACCGCCATCTCGTCCACAATTCTCGTCGCTCCATTGCTGGCATGGCGACGCTTTAGGCGGCGGTGGAGCTCGGCTCTGATTTCGGGGTCGCGCATGTCTCGTGTTGCCGGGGGACTGGGGATTACTACGCCCTACAGCTCACCCACCCTACCCGCGGGCGCCTGGTTGCAGCCAGCTGACAGGCCTGCAGACCATCTCTATTCGAGGGGCTTCACGAAGCGGCTGCGGTCGATCGGATAGCGATTTCCCCTTTTGCTGATGCGCCAGGATGAGGAAACGAGATGCACGCGATGTCGCGCGCGCGTTAAAGACACATAGAACTTCCGCTGATCCTCCGCGATTTTCATGGGATCGCCGGAGTTGATGCTGGCCCAGTGCGGCATTCGACCCTCCTCGCAGTCGCACAGCACGACGACATCGAACTGCAAGCCCTTAATTCCGTGGGTCGTTGCAGCCATTACCCGGCCATGAGCCTTTGCGCGTTCGCCCAGCTCGCCAACCGTTAGCCCCTCCAAGGCTTCACCTACTTGGAGGGCGGTCTTCATTCTTTCCAACTCGCGACCGTCATGAGAGGAGCCAGGGTCGTTATCCAGAGATTCAAGGCCAAGTTCGGTGAGCGAGGCGACGAAATCAGACGCCAGCGACTCAGTCTGCTGTGAGTTCAAGACCGTGACCAATCTCCCTATGTCCACGTGCTCCAGAAAGTCTGGGGTAACCGCCTGCCATTCATCTAGAAGCTCCGAGAGTTGGTCCAGTGGCTTAGGGTCAGTCGCGGCATACAACGCTAGTGCCTCTATCGCCAAGGTGACCGGCGTCGCCCCATAGTCCGTATCCAGCCTGGCAAAGACCGGTATGCCCGCCCGTCTCAGGCTGTCGACAACCTCCTTTAGCTCGATTCCGGAATAGGTGAGTACCGTAACCTCCTCATGTGTAATGCCTTCACTAAGTGCCCGCTCGACAAGCTCCACAGCTAGCTGGCGCTGCCCATCTTCTCCATGCGCCTCGGCCTCCACCACTATTTCGCCTCCCTCGGAGGTGCCCCGAAGCGATCGCTCCTCACCTAGGGCAAGTAAGGAAGCATCAATGATCCCTTGACCGCAGCGGTAATTGGTGTCTAGCGTGACATGATTGACCCCCGACATTTCAGCCAGTTCGTCGAGAAGCTCGGGCTTCGTACCCATGAATCCGTTGATGGCCTGGTCCGGATCACCTACAGCAAAGAGGGTTGCGTTTACTGCTTGATCGAATGCCAGGCTTTTGACCAAAGTATCCAGAGTTGGAGGGAGATCCTGATACTCATCGACATACAAATGCGGATAAACCGAAATCAGTATGCGACGTAGCCACTCGTTGCCTTGGACCATTTCGACCGCATATCTCATTAAGTCGTTGAAATCGAAGGTCTTGTCTTCCAGAAGAAGCTCCTCGTAGCGCTTTGCCAGCGTCGCTATCTCCGGCCCGCCAACGTCAGCTGAACCCGAATAGTCGGCGAGCCGGCGCGTTCGATTCATCGTCGTTCTTATGAATTGGGGATCTGCGCCCGCCCCAAGGACCTCGACAAAAGCGCGGTTGAAGGCATCATCCTTCTCTTGCTCTGAAGCAAGTCGTGATTCAGCTACCTCTGGAAAACCAGCGATTCCTGCGAAGGGGGCGACGATCGCTGCCAGGGCGAAGGCATGGACCGTGCCTATGAATAGGCTCGGGTGACGACTGATTCCAAGGCGATAGAGACGCCGGCGCAACTCCCCAGCAGCTTCGTTGGTCATCGTGATGCAAGCAGCCCCTTGAGGGGGCGGAATTTGTCGAGAAGCGAGATCGTAGGCAACCCGGGTGGTCAAAAGCATCGTCTTACCGCTTCCTGGGGGGGCTAAGACGGCGCAATGCCCGGTGGTCTCGAAGGCTTCCTCTTGCCGAGGGTTTTCTCTGAGCCGGGTGATGGCATCGACTAACCGAGTCATGCATCAACCAGGTGACACAGCGCTCCCTCGATGTATCCCGGAGGGGCGAGCTTCTCATTCCTGGCCAGTGCCTGAGCGAAGCGCCCCTTAGGGACGCGATCAATCAGTGCGATCAGGCGTTCTTCATCGAGTCCACCCTCAAGAGCCGTCTCAAGCTCATCATTGATCTGAGACCCCCAATTGAAGGCGCGGAGCGCTTCGATCATTTTGGTCGCGTTGCCAGCATCAGTGTTATAGACATCTATCTCGAAGGTTTGCTCACCTCCGAAAAAGCCGAGAGACTCTGGCGAGGTGTCGTCGCCAGTGATCTCAGCAACCATTCGGTTTAACCGCTCTTGGCCCGTGAGACCTGATGGACCGCGCGGATCGCCATCAGTGATAACTGCGTGGCTGATGTCGAGTGCTTGGAGAAACTTGACATATGGCGGAAAGTTGACCCCTCCGATGGCGCAAATAGTGATCCCTTGGCCGTCAAGATCGATATCCAAGAAGCGAGCTATCAGAGGAAGCACCAACTGCTCTGCCAATCCCTCTACAAGGAGGACACGGCGAGCAAAAACAAGCTCACTTCGGGTGGCATCCAGATAGCGTGCTATGTCATCCCACTCCCGGTCACTGAGGTCAGCGTCTATCGCCGAAAATGCTTCGCTTTTGGTCGGCCCGTTTCCTACTACGACGAGCTTTCGTGGATCACTGACGCTCACAATGTGTGGAGAGTGAGTAGTGACCAAGGTGGATCTACTGGGTCCATCGCTCTCCTGTAGGCGACGAAAGACACGCCGTTGGAGGTGTGGATGCAGATGTGCCTCAGGCTCCTCAATCGAGACGAGGGCGTGCTGGATCTCGCCATCGTCCAAGCGCCGCTTCAGGTCGAGCTCTAAGAGGCTGAGATAAAGAACGTTCAAACTGCCCAAGCTGGCGCTGGATAGGGACCGCTGCGCCGCGCCATCGAGCAGAAGTCGCAAATCACGAATGGCTCGATCGGGGTCGGTCGGCGCAACTTGCAGCGTGGGGTCTAATCCATGTATCGAGCCAACGAGACGGTCAGTCTCGGCGCCAATGTCGCCAGCAAGGTGTTGGACCGTGCTCAAGTCTCCGATTGCGGAATTGGCCGCTTCGAGGGCGGCCTGTAGCGCTTCTAGCTCTTGGGGATCAGCTTCCGCAGCAGCACGCTCCAGCAACTGCCTGAGCGGTGACCGGCGCCACGACCGCAGGTCTCCCTCGGCGTCTCGTAAGGCTCCGAGGTACTCATGGTGTAAGCGCGAGCGCAATTCGATTGGGAGACGGCGTGGATCGTCGTCCCCCCCGCCATAAATTGCCCAAACGTAGGAATCTGCATTGATTACCTCCGCCGGCTCATTCTCCCCGTCGGAGATCACGAGATCGTCGGGGCCGAATCGGTAGACGATTCGAGCTATGGCGGGGTCTCCCGAAATGATGGCCGGGTGGATTGCGGCCACCATCTGCGGATCGTTGTCGAAGCCCTCTAGCTCGACGGCAATTCGGATCTCCTGGCCTTCGCCCATTGGGTCCGAGCCAAGATGCTCGCTGAAGTCCTCCGGCTTAAGGCGCCGTGCGGGATTGCCGAGGGAGGTATCAAGTACCAACCGAATGGCATAGACGAGGTTGGACTTGCCTGCCTGGTTCTCGCCAACCACCACGGGGCTTCCGGCGAGCGGTACATCGACCCCGTCGAGGTTGCGAAAGTTCGTGATGGTTAACCGCCGA
>Ga0207702_10005440_pt1 | contig 11145 bp, 10 predicted proteins | sample KBSCornC62_FD_184302 | JGI IMG/M metagenome (GOLD analysis project Ga0207702, IMG submission 184302) | Corn rhizosphere microbial communities from Kellogg Biological Station, Michigan, USA - KBS Corn C6-2 (SPAdes) (version 2) | ecosystem: Host-associated > Plants > Roots > Rhizosphere > Soil ...
GCTGTCGCCGGGCAACATGAACGACGTGATCTGGCGGGTTCCGCTCGGAAGGATCTTGTAACGGCAGGCCCAGCCCGAAAGCACGACGAACACCGGGCCGGGACGGTCGCCCTCGCGGATCAGGTCCCGCCGCGCGGGGAAGTGGCGCGTCTGGCTGGTCGACGCGACCAAAGTGGCGACATCCTCCTCGGCCAGATCTGCCAATCCGGACAGCTTGCGGACGAACGCGTTGACCATCGGCCTTCATCCCATGGGATATGCCACGAAGTATATAAACATCGGATAATGTTGAATGTTGATATGGGTTGCACATTCTGGCGCGATTCATGGTAGGAGGGGCAATCGTCGCTCGCCCTGCACTCGACGACTGGGAGCTGTCGCGCTCTCGCCGATCGGGAGTGATCCGATGACCGTCGATGGTTTCAAGCCGCACCAGCCCGACGCGCATGGACAGGCGGCATTGCTGCTCGCGGAAAGCATGCTGCACGGGCTGATCGCGCGGGCCGTGGTGCCGGTGGCGGAGGCGATCGAGATGGTCGAAATCGCGATGGATGCCCAGGCGCAGATCGCCGATTCCGGCATGGAAAATTTCCGGGGCAGGCGCGATGCGCTCGGGCTCCTGGCCGAGATCAGGCTCAGCCTGGAGCATGACCTGCCCGACCTTCCGGGTGCCCCTTCCTGACGGAAGACCCCGAAATCTTAACCCCAGTCAATGTTTTGCGCCCGAGCGCCGCTATTATGCCAGCCGAAACGGCGGGAAACTTCGGTTGCTCACGCGCGAGATCATGGTTCAGCGGCAGCGCCTGCTCGGCGAGTTCGGGGATTTCGCGCTCCTGACGGACGACCTCGATGCGATCCTGGACGCCGCCTGCCGTCTCGTCGCGACAGCCATCGGAACCGGGCGCGCAAAGATACTCGAGATCGAGGTCCCCGACGGCACGGCGGTCGTGCGGGCCGGGGTGGGCTGGGCGCCGGACGTCGTCGGCCGTGCGCGGGTGCCCTTGTCGGGCCGGTCTTCCGAAGCCTTCGCGCTTCGCAGCCAGGTTCCGCTCATCGTGCCCGACATCGCGATCGAGACGCGGTTCGAAATGCCGCAATTCATGCGGGATGCCGGCATCCGCGCTTTCGTGAACGTCCCGGTCGTCCTGCCCGGCCCTGAATTTTACGGGCTGCTTCAGATCGATGCGACCGAACCGCTCGCCATCGGCGAAGAGACGGTCGATTTTCTTCATACCTATGCCACGCTTGTGGGTTTCGCGATCGACCGCCTGAAAAGTCAGAGCAGCTTCAAAAGCTCGGAGGCGTATTATGAGATGCTGTTGCGCGAGCTGCGACATCGGACGGGCAATGACCTAGCGGTCATCCAGAGCCTCATCCGTCTCAGGTCGCGAGGCGCATCCATCGACGTCGTCCAGGAATTGGCGATCCTCCAGGAGCGTCTCGAGGCTCTTCGGCTGCTTCACGTCCACTTGCACGAAGGCCGCGCCAAGGATCGGTTGCCGCTCGGCCCCTACATCGTTCATCTGGCCGATAATCTCAGGCAGCTGCGCGGCAACGACAGGCATGATGTTCGTCTTCGACTGGATGAGATCGACGTTCATGTGACACGCGAAACCGCGGCGCCACTTGGACTGATCATCAACGAGTTCGTTACGAACAGCTTCAAATATGCCTTCAACGGTCATGGCGGGACCATCGCTATTCGCGTGGAAAGCGTGACCGCCGATCGCGCCCTGCTCCAACTCAGCGATGATGGCGTGGGTCTCCCCGATCTGCATGAAGCACCTGGAAATCGCCAGGGCATAGGGCTCATTCGCAATCTGTCGCGCCAGATCGGGGGGGAGGCGGCGTGGCTGCCCGGTCCGGGCACGCGGATGCAGACCGCATTCCCAATCTGCTGATGGATGCCACTCGCCGGCAGGGCAGGCTGTGCCGTCCCGTTCGCTGAGGCCGCGTTGGCGTGGATCCGGTCAGTGCCGCGGCCGGCGGAGGCGATCTGCCCCGATCCTCGCCACTCGCCAGCCCGATCGTGACGTTCAGACCATCCAGACGATCGCCCACATCAGCGCAATGACGCCGTAGAAAAGGGCGAGGATGAAAAGCAGATCGCGGCGCGAGCGGCGCCGACGACGGTGGAAGAATTGGCGCGGGCGCGCTGCTCGTTCGAGGGTCACGCCACGCGCCGCCATGGTATGAGGTGGGGAACCGGTACCGATGGCGGCGCATCATTGTCATTGTCGCCGGGCTTGTGCGGGGCGCCGCGCCTGGGTGCGAAAGCGGCTGCACTGGCATCCTCGCTCCAGGCGCCGATCGGGCAGATCATGACCGCCAGCCTTCAGAAACGGCGTCCGCCCAGGCGGCGTCGTCGGCGCGATCGCGGTCGGGATGTTCGCCGACGTCCCGATCGGGCGGCTCGCAGGCAAGACGCTCCGCGCGCCGCGCGTCGATACGCACCATTTTGCGATGCTCGCGCGCCTGGGCACATTGCGCCTCACCTCCGGTAGGGCGAAGCTGAACGGCGTCCTGACGGCGGCTCAGGTCGGCTGACGGAATCATGATGTCTCCTTTCCGGGCGCGGCGCGGCGGAGCGCCGGGATCAATTCTTCAGCAAATCGGGCACCATGTTCTTGATCGATGGTTGCGAGGCATTGGGCTTGGGTGGCTGCGCTTTCTTCGGTTTGCGCGCTTCCTTGCTGCCTCTGCGCTGACTCTTCGCCATGATCGTTTCCTTTCGCCTATTCGATTGACGGGGTAGCCGCGATCCTGCGCGCCTGCGCCAGCGCGTCGCGCAGATTGGAATAGCGCCATTCGCCCAGGCGATATTCGTCGGCGGGGACGCGCACGATGCCATATCGCGCCATCAGTACGGCCTCGTCGGCTTCGTCCGAATGGGGAGCGGCGTCGATCATGCGCCCACTGCCATCATTGCCTCGCGCACGCGGTCGCGGCGCGCGGTGAGCTGGCGGAGCATGCGGGCGCGATGCTCGTAAGTATTGTGCCGCTGGCCGACACGGCCATTGGCGAAGTCGCAGCTCAGCGTGCCGGAGATCCGGCGTACCTGATCGTTAAGATCGGCAAGAACGTCGCGGGGAGGATCGGGATAGGTTTGGGACATGTTCGGCTCCGTCCAACAGCGGGAGCACGAATTGTCTCTCAGCCGCACCAGCGCCGGGGCATTGGGTGCGATTGCCATTAGATGGGGAGCCGAGCATGCGATTGCAATGGCGTGCTTCCTGGCGCGCCTGCACCTATGCAGCTGTCGGAGTTGTCAGTCACGACCCCGCCGGGTGGCGCGCGACAGCGATCAACAGGCACAATTCGTGCGGCGGGCCGACATCGTTTCGGCACGTGGTGTCGTGACGCTGATCCTCCATCCGAACGCGGTCCATACGCTGACGACAACGCGCGGCCAGAAGAAGGGCGGTTTTGACGCCGTCCCGGCGCCCAAGGCCATTCCCTTCCCCCTATCATGACAATTTCGATGGCTATGCCCCCCGGCGAGCTGGGGCTATTTGCCGCGCTATTTCGCCGACATCGCCGGCGCATTGTTCCAGGGCGACCGCATCACCGGTCTGCTGGATGGCAAGGCGGTGCTGACGGCGACCGATGGCCTCTATGATCATGAGAGGCCCGGCTGGCGGTGAGATCCCTGACTCGATGGCGTCGGCCGTCTGCCGCGACGGTCGGTCGACTATCGGTCAGCCCTCTTCGGCCGTCGTGCGGGGGCGAGTTCGATCCGCAGGCCGAGCGCGTCGAGGATCCGGACCAATGTTCCGACCTTCGGGTTCCCGCCAGCCGCCAGCATCTTGTAGAGATTGACGCGGTCGAGGCCGGCGTCGCGCGCCAGGTGCGTTACGCCATGGGCCAGGACGGCCTCCCGGATCGCGGCGACCGCGGCATCGGTATCGCACGCCGATAGGGCGCGATCGACGCGGGCCTTGAGCACATGGGGGTCCGGCCTGAGCGTCGCCCTGCGATAGGGGATATGTCCGTCCGGCGTCTCCATCTGCTCCGCCCTTATCGCTCGTCTTCCCTGTCTCGAAACAATGACATAGGCGCACATCCCTGGCTTGAAGCGAGGTGATCGGCGAATAGAAAAGACCGCCCGGTCATCGCGCGCGAGCACATGGATGCCGTTTTGCCGGGCCGGAATTCCAGGCGGCACCGACATGGAAGGGGCGGCTCCATCGGAGCCGCCCCCGGGGGCTGATCCGGTCCGGATCAGAACTTGAAGCGCGCGCCCGCCCGGAAGGTGCGGCCGATCACGCCGGCATAATGCCAGGTCGGCAGATAGTTGATGCCCGAATAGGAGGTTGGGGCGATCGGGGCCTTGGCGTTGGTGATGTTGCCGATGTCCGCGTAGAATTCGAACTTGTCACCGATGTCGTAGGCCATATGCGCGTCGGTGTAGATGAAGCGCTTAATGAAACACTGGGTGTGCCCACTTGGGTAGGGATAGAGGTCGCCCGCGACGTTGTCGCACGACATATCCGTTCCGCCGTCCTCCTCGTCCGCGGCCACCTGCTTGATGTGCGAGACATAATAAGTGGTCGCCGACAGCGTCAGGCCGCTGATGGTCAGCGTGTTCTGCCAATTACCGCGCCACTTGGGGGTGCCGGCGCCCGACGACAGTTCGTACGGCCCGAGCGTGCCGGCATATTTGCGGACGAAGCCATCGCCGAAATCGACATCGAACTTCAGCACGTCGGTCACGTCGAGCCGGCTCATGAACTTCACCCCGTCGCCAAGCGGGACGTTGGCTGTGGCGGAGAAATCCAGGCCGCGGGTCTTGTAGTAACCCGCATTCACATATGGTCCATTGATCACCAGCACGCGCGGCAGCGCGTTCGGGAAGAGCGGATCCACCGCGTCGACTGCGCTTACCGTATAGCCCGGCGGCAGTGGAGTGCCCGCGAAATAAGCGTCGCGCGCCTTCTTAGCCAGAGGACCAGCGACGATCACGCCGGTCTTCTTGATGTCATAAAAATCCAGCGTGGCACTGAACCAGCGCACCGGCTGGATCACCGCGCCCGCGGTGAAAGCGCGCGATTTTTCCGGCTTCAGGTCCGGATTGCCGGTAAAGCCGCCACCGATCGAATAGGTTTGGGCATAAGGGTTGATCTGTCCGTTCGCCATCGTCGCCGAGCAACTCGACAGCGTGCCGGTGCCGCCGTGCGCGAGCACGAACGAGCAGGGCGGCGGGAAGTTCACGAAGCCCGGGAAGCTCGACCTCGGATTGCTTTCGGCAAAGGTCGGCGCGCGGAAGCCTTGCGAATAAGTACCGCGGAGCGCGATCTCCTTGATCGGCGTATACTTCGCCGCGAACTTGGGCGAGAAGTGGCTGAAGCCTTCCGAATAATGGTCGTAACGGCCCGAAACGTTCAGTTCGAGTTGCTTCAGGACCGGCGCGCCGAGTTCGAAATAGGCTGCCGACACGGTATGGCTGCCGAAAGCGGCCGCGGTGTTGGCGTAATTCTCCAGCTTCGGATTCAGGCTGTTATTTACTTCCACCTCGTGACGCACTTGCCCACCGATCGCGAGCTGCGCCATGCCGCCCGGAAGCTCCATCAGATCTTTGCTGACAGACGCGTCGAGCGAGGTCATCGACGTATGCGACGGAACGTTCAGGTCGGGCGCGATCAACTGGCGCACGGCTTCGGTGTTCAACTCGGGATGGATGAAATTATAGGCGCCGGTGTTCACCGCCTGCTTCAACCCCGCGATGGTCAGGCCGCCATGCGCGTAGATATTGAGCTTGTCCTTGGCGCCGACCGCATCGACCTGCCAATGCCAGCCGTTCCCGAACGACCCGCTTAGCCCTGCCGCCGCGCGAAACACTTCGTTCGTGCGGTGCGTGACCGACGGCATGTCGCCGAACAGATAATAGATGCGCGCCGCGCCGTTGGCCGGATCGTTGGCATAGGCCGCGGCATAGGGGTTGTTCGGGTTTAGCCTCCGGTCGGCCGCGGTGGCGCAGTTCACGCCCGCCGAGCAGACATAGACCGGAAGTACGATTCCCGGATTGTTCGATGCCGCGGTCGGTAACGCGCCATAAGGCTGACGCTGGCGGATATTGGCGGGCAGGCCCTTGATACGCACGTCGCTGCGCGTGTAGCTCCCTGTCAAATAAGCTTCGATATTGTCACTGAGGCGGACGCTCAATCGTCCGTCGATCGAATAGCGCTGCTGGAGCGGCTGAATCTGCGAGAATTCGTGCTGGTTGTCATGTTTGCAGCCGACGCCGCCTGATGCTCCCGCGACCGTATAGGTCCCATTGGCGCAATTCAGGTTCAGCGTGGTGTAGGTGCCGAATGCGGTCAACCCGCCCGCAAAAGGGTTGTTGAGATCGGTCTGGGTCGTGCGGCGCACGACCGCATTGACCGTGGAGGTGGACAGGGAGCTGTCGGCGCTATTCTGATCGGCCAGCCCGATCGGGCTCAGATCGTTGGTATCGAATGGGAAGCCGCGGCTGCGTGCCGAGACGCGGCCGTCATGCTGATATTCGCCATTCAGATAGACGTTCCAGCCATCGGCTTCGTAATCGCCATAACCGACCGTCAGATTGGCGCGCTGGCGCCCGGCGTCGCCCTTCTGGCTGACGCCGCCCTCGATCAGACCCGACACGCCCGTATAGTGCTTCTTCATGATGATGTTGACCACGCCGCCGATCGCGTCGGCGCCGTAGGTTGACGACGCGCCGTCCTTCAGGACCTCGACCCGCTCGACCGCGCTGAACGGGATCGAATTCAGGTCGGTATAGGAATTGTGGCCGTCATCGTTGAGCGGGAAGTTGGTCGAGCGGAGCCCGTCGATCAGCACCAACGTCGAGGAGACGCCCAGCCCGCGCAACGACACGGCGGCACCGCCGGCCGAGAAGCCGTTCATGAAGCCGGTCGCGATTGAGCCCGCGCCATCGGCCGAAACCGAACGGATCGCGTCGTTGATATTGGTGATGCCCGCACGCTCCAGCGATTCATTGGTCAGGACGGTGACGGGGGACGGCGTCTCGGTGTTGGTCCGGCGCAGAATCGAGCCGGTGACGACGATTTCCTTGACGGCGTCTTCCGCCGGCTGGGCCGACGCAGCCGGCGCCGATGGCGCATTTTGCGCGGTCGCGGGCGTCGCGATCGCCAACCATGCCGATGCACTGCAGATGGTGGAGGCAAGCAGGTGCTGCCTGACAGTCTTGCTCATGGGAAACCCCCTGTGTCGCATGGCGCCACCCAGCGGCGCCCTGGGGGTCATTCAGGCCGCTTTGGGAAAAGGGGTCTTGCATTGATGTGACGGTGTGGACTTGCGGAGAATGAGCGTTGCCTGACTGCAACATGAACGGTGGCTATACAACGAGCCGATGTTGGACTCGCGCATTGGCTCGCCTCCTCCCTGGTCCCACCAATCAGTGGCGTATCGGAATCTGCGCCAGATCCTGATCGATCGACTTCATTGTCGCATCGGTCAGTGTCTGCATCGAGCTGGTCCGCGCCAGCGATGGACGGGAGGGCAGTGAGCACTGCCTCGTTCAAAACCGGCGCAATCCGTTTGACCTCGTCTCGAGCCGGCTCATCATAGGACCGGCCACTTCACAACATTTCCGTGCAATGCGGTTTTCCGGCGGTCTGTTGCGCCATAAACAGCATATCGCCTGCACCGCACACGATCGCGCGCGCGTCCAGTCGGGAAACATGATGAAACCCAAAGTCTTTCTCTTCTGCTGCGCCATGTTGCTGTCCGCCTCGCCCGTCCGGGTCGCCGCTGCCGAAGGCGGGCCAACGCAGCGTCTCGTGCTCGACGGCCACGCCGGCGGCCCGCGTTTCGACGGCATTGGCGTGGTGGAGGGGGGTGGCGGCACCGGCGTGCTGCTCAAGGACTATCCGGAGCCGCAGCGCAGCCAGATCCTGGACCTGGTGTTCAAGCCGAAGTTCGGCGCCTCGGTCAGCGCGCTCTATGTCGAGATTCCCGGCGACGGCAATTCGACCCAGGGCTCGATGCCCAGCCACCGGCACGCCCGTGACGACCTGAACGCCTGGCGCGGCTATATGTGGTGGGAAATGCGCGAAGCCAGGCGACGCAATCCGGACGTGACGCTCGACGGGGCGGCGTGGAGCGCGCCGGGTTGGGTCGGCGAACGCAGCCATGGCGACTTCTTCTCGCAGGACGGAGCGGATTATTATGTCTCCTGGCTGAAGGCGTTGCGTGACGCCCACGGCCTGCATATGTCGGCGCTCGGCATGCGCAACGAACGGGGCGTCAATCTCGACTTCGCCAAGACGCTGCGCCGGACGCTCGATGCCAATGGCTTTGCCGATGTGAAGATCCATGGCTTCGACAATTGGCCCGACGACAAGTTCGATTTCGTGCCGCAAATGGAAGCCGATCCGGATCTACGCCACGCCATCGCCATCCTCAGCGGCCACAATTCGCCGCCGCAATCGGTGACGCCGGCCCCCGTCCTGGCGGCGGCGGCGCGTATGAACAAGCCGCTGTGGGATACCGAGCAGCACGTCTACAAGCCCGGCTTTGACGGTCTGATCAGCACGGTGCAGTCGTTCAACCTGAACCATATCGACAGCGGCTATACCAAGATCACCGATTGGTACGGCATTGCCGGCCTCTACGAGATGGAGCCTTATTCCGGCGAAAAGGAAGCGACGGTCCGCGCCAACTGGCCGTGGAGCGGCCATTACGAGGTCAATGAGAAATTGTGGGCCTATGCCCATTACGGCCAGTTCACCCAGGCCGGCTGGCACTATCTCGACAAGGCCTGCGGCAAGCTCGATCGCGGCGGCAGCTTCGTCACCCTGGTCTCGCCGAAGGGCGAGTATAGCGTGGTGATCGAGACCAAGGATGCGACGGTGCAGCAGCGCGTCCGTCTCGACATAAAAGCCTTGTCGAAAAAGGCGCTGGCCGTGTGGCGCAGCGATGAACATGCGCAATTCGTGCGCCAGGCCGACATCGTTGCGGCACGTGGCGCCGTGACGCTGATCCTTGATCCGGGCGCGGTCTATACGCTGACGACAACGCGCGGCCAGAAGAAGGGCGGCTTCGGTGCCGTCCCGCCGCCCAAAGCCTTCCCGTTTCCCTATCATGACAGCTTCGATGGCTATGCCCATCCCGCGAGCTGGGGCTATTTGCCGCGCTACTTCGCTGACATTGCCGGTGCGTTCGAACTGAGCCCATGTCCGGCGAGGGCGGGACAATGCCTGCATCAGGCGGTGCCGGTACCGACCCTGTCCTGGGCGCCGGACTGGATGCCCTACAGCCTGATCGGCGACGATCATTGGCGCGATTATGAAGTGGCCGCCGACTTGCGGTTGAGCGCGGGCGAGACGGGCGCGGTGATGGGCCGCATCAACCATGTCGGCTGGGGCTACGGCTTCATTCCCAAGAGCTATTTCCTGGAGCTTTCGGCCGGTGGGGATCTGCGTCTGGTCGTCATCCGCGGCAAGCCGGACAAGAAGAAGCTGGTCGGGGATGCCGAACAGCAGGCCCTGATCCGTGCCAGCCGCGACGATAGCGAAGGCGGCGAAAAGGTGCTGGCTAGCTCCCACGCAGACGGTGTCGGCCCCGATCAGTGGCACCGGCTGGGCCTGCGGTTCCAGGGCGATCGCATCACCGGGCTGCTGGACGGCAAGGCAATGCTGGCGGCGACCGACGACCTCTATGATCACGGCATGGCCGGCTTGCTTGCGGGTCAAAATGGCCAGGTCGTCAGCCGGCCCTGGTTCGATAATCTGGCGATCACGCCACCTGACGGAACGAGCGCCGCGCCAGCGCCACCAGCACCCGCTCGCGGAACGCTTTACCCCGGCCGCTAAGTCGGACGAGCCGATGCGGCAGTCCCGCACCGGCTCGCCCGCCTCATCGCCGCAATAATCAGCGGCGCATCGGAATCTGCGCCAGATCCTGGTCGATCGATTTCATCGTCGCATCGGTCAGCAGCGCGGGCACATAGACCTGCAGCGCCGACAGCGTCATGCCGCGTGCCATGTTGATCTGATCCATCTTCACGATCTGCGGGATATGTTTTTCGAGCACCGCATGGGCCGCCGGATCATCGAGCAGCGCGCCGATCGGCGTGGTCAGAGATGTGTAATGGCCCGATTGTTTGGCGCGCTCCATCGCCGCGACCGCGGCATCGATCTGCGTGCCCCAGGGATCGCGCCCCGCCGCCGCCTTGCCGTCCGCACCAATGTCGAGGATCGAATCCTCGGCCCGGCTGTAGCGCTCCCATCGCGGCAGGCCGGCGCCGTTCGGATCGCCGGTCTTCACGAAATTGGCGACATAGGTGCTGGCGATCTTGCCGACGCCCACGTCCTTGGGCGTGGTCTTGGCACCATATTTGATGCTGACCGTATCGAAGAAGAAGGGAATGTCGGTCGCATGTTGCGCACCCGGCTGGCCGATCGAATCCGCAACATAGGAGAAGCGATATTCCCACACAGGCACGCCCTTGTCCGAATATCGCGCCGACGCATCGCGCGCGCCGGCGATCATGAAGCCGCTCTTGCCGCCCATGTCGGCGCTGGTGGCGCCGATCATCATCGGCACATGCGCGAAGCGATCCTCGGCGATCGCCCTGCCGGGCTCGACCACCACCGTGCCGTCGATGAACGGCCCGGCATAGGTCGGCGGGCCGCCGCGCCCGCCCATCGACGCCATGTTGAGCCCGTCGGTCACCTCCTCCGCGGACAAAGCGCGCAGCTTCTGCAAGGCGTCAGGCGCATTGGGATCGATCCCCTTCGACCGGGCGAAATTGGCGCCGACCTGCTCGGTATCGCCCAGCCCCTTGTCGCTCATGCCCGTGCGCGCATCGCCGCCGGACATGGAGATGGCCTTGCTGAACAGGCCGCGCGCTTCGGGAGAGGTGACCAGATAATGGACCGAAATGCCGCCCGCGCTCTCGCCGATGATGGTGACGTTGGATGGATCGCCGCCGAAGGCGGCGATGTTGCGCTTGACCCATTTGAGCGCGGCGATCTGGTCCATGATCCCGTAATTGCCGAGACGGCCATTGTCGGGATTCTCCTTGGTCAGCTGCGGCAGCGCGAAGGTGCCGAACCGGCCGACGCGATAATTGAAGCTGACGACCATGATGCCCTGCTTGGCCAGGTTCGCGCCCGAATAGGTCGGCGGCGAGGCGCCGCC
>Ga0207702_10005442_pt1 | contig 11141 bp, 9 predicted proteins | sample KBSCornC62_FD_184302 | JGI IMG/M metagenome (GOLD analysis project Ga0207702, IMG submission 184302) | Corn rhizosphere microbial communities from Kellogg Biological Station, Michigan, USA - KBS Corn C6-2 (SPAdes) (version 2) | ecosystem: Host-associated > Plants > Roots > Rhizosphere > Soil ...
GGCTTGCTATCGGTCATTCGCGACACGGCGACAGATAGCAAGCCTTGCCCCCAATCCGGACCTTACCCGGTTTTTTTGTGAGATGTGAGCCCGGAGACCGATTACTTGCGCAGCATTGTCCGAGCCTCGCGATCCTCCCGAAACCGGCCTCACGCCACAGCGCGCGAAGGAACGCCACCAGATACTGCTTGTCCCCATTCCCGGAATGTTTCTGCCCACATTTCCCGGGCTGACGCTCAACCCCGAACGCTCGATCCGTCATGCTACAAACTGGTGCAGGAGCCGACCATAAACTAAGCTCCAAGCCCCGGCGGCGGTGGTCTGAATTACGGGTGAGGTAAAATGCAAGCGATCCGGATCGATCGGAGCAAACCTCTCGCAGAAGAGCCGCGTGTGGGCCACAACCGCTATCATCCTGACATCCCGCCGATCGCAGAATTCGGGGAAGGCGAAGAAATCGCTTTAGAAACCCGCGACGCCCTCGACGGCCAGATCAGGCCAGAAATGGCGGGCGCCGATCTCGCCTCGATCGAGGCTGGCGCTGTCCATCCGTTGACTGGACCCGTGTTCGTGAAGGGCGCGGCACCAGGCGATATTTTGGAGATCGAATTTACCGACATCGTCGCGCAGCCCACCGCTTTCAGCGCCATCGTGCCGGGGCTCGGATTTTTGCGCGACGTGTTCACTGAACCTTTCCTCGTGCATTGGCAGATCGCCAATGGCTGGGCGACCTCGGCTCAAATACCGGGCGTGCGTATCCCTGGTGCGCCCTTTATGGGTGTGTCGGCCGTCGCGCCCTCGGCGGCGAAGCTCGCCGAATGGACGGCCCGCGAACAACGAGTGATCGAGAAAGGCGGTTTTGCGTTCCCTCCGGACCCGGCTGGTGCGGTTCCATCCGGACCGTGCGGCATCGCCGGACTGCGCACGCTGCCGCCCCGCGAGAACGGCGGCAATTTTGATGCAAAGCAGCTCACGAAGGGCGCCAAGCTACTTCTGCCGGTCTACCAGGCCGGCGCCTTGTTCTCGACCGGCGACGGTCATTTCGCGCAAGGCGACGGTGAAGTCTGCGTTACTGCGATGGAGATGGGCGCGACCGCGGTGGTCCGCTTCAAGGTCCACAAAGGCTTGGCAGAGCGACGCAAGTTCGTTGCTCCGGTATTCTCGCGGGAAACCTATTTCGCGGACCCGCGTTTCGCGGCACCGGAGCGCTTTCTTGCCGTAATGGGCATGCCGATCAACAACGCGGGCGAGATCGAGGCGGAAAATCTGACGCTGGCCTGCCGCAATGCGGTTCTCAACATGATCGAGCTTCTGCAGGAGCGCGGTTTCAGCCGCGAGCAGGCATACATCATCTGCTCGGTGGCCGTTGACTTACGCATTTCCAATGTCGTCGACGTGCCGAATTACGTCGTCTCGGCATTGCTGCCGGAGGCGATCTTCGACGGCGATTAGCTCGTATGAAAGCAGGAATGCGATGCTTCTTGGCGACGTTCGGCCCTGTGGCGTTGGCGATGTATACCGGTGCTGCCGCAACAGAGCCACCGAGTAGTCTGCGCGCGCTCTATGCGGTCAACCAGGCGGCCAGCGATCGCGGCTCGATCGCGGTCTACGATATTGACGCCGGGCATCGCCTTTTGAAGACCATTCAGACCGTGCCAGATGTCCGTAACGTCAAAGGCATCGCAGCCAGCGCTGTCACCGGCAAGCTCTATGTGAGTTACTATGGTCGAGCTGGGGTCGGCATGGTCTATTGCCTGGACCTCGCGAATGACACGGTGCTGTGGAACCGTAAGATCGATCCCAGCGTCGATCGCCTCGCGGTTCATCCGGACGGTGGGGTGCTCTATGTTCCGACCGGGGAGGACAACACGGCCGATCACATCAACGTCGTCGACGCAAACACGGGCGAGATCGTTCGGAAGGTGTACTTCTCGAAGCGATCTCATGACACGCAGTATCCGCTCTCCGGGCCGCTGTTCCAGGAAACCAAGGCGGAGGACGGCAGCGGCAATTACCTCTACCAGATCGATCCAAAGAGCTATGCCGTCTCCCAGATAGGGCCGTATGCCGGCATTCTCGGACCCTACTCGGTCGATAGCACAAGCCGGTACGTCGCGAATGATGTGACGGGGCTATGGGGCATGCAAATTGCGGATCTCCAGACCGGCCGGATCGTGACCGCCGAGCTTCCAGAGCATCCAAAGGGTAGTCCCGGCCTCATGCACGGGATCGGTTGGACTCCCGACGAGAGCGCGGTCTGGCAAAGCAGCAATTGGCGAGACCCGCATGTTTATATCTGGGACATGCACAACCCGATGGCTCCGGTCCTAAAGCAAACCCTCGCCTTGCGCAGCGGGCGTGGCTCTCACTGGCTCACGTTCACGATTAAGGGCGACTACGCTTACGTTGATCCAAACAAGAACAGCGACGACGGGACCGAAATCTTCGATGCCCACTCGCATGCTTCCGTCGGCGTGATCGGATCCAGCGAAGATATGCTCGAGATTGACTTTGAGCACGGCAAGGTAAAGCGGATAGGCGATCAATACGGTATTGGTCGGCGAACAGACGGCGCCCGCTAAGGTCCGCGTTCGCACCATCCGTCGATTCAGCATGTTGGGCAACAGCGCATGGGAAGCCGAAAGACTATTTCCTCATCCGCCGGACGAAAGGAGTCATCACCGAGTCTGTTTACGTCAACTGCTGATACACCGACGAGCCCACCGCGGTTCGCACTGCCAAGCGATATAGCGAGCTCGCTTCGGTACCTTGACCACGCGCAACTGCAGCAGTTACAGGCGGCGGTTGATGCGGAGGTCAATCGGCGGCAGCGGGGCGTCAGAAGCGACGAGGGCCTTGCCCCCAGAGCATCCCGACCAGTCGCGTCGCCTGTTACTACGACCAAGGTTGCCGAAATCCCGGAAGGAAGGGCAAATCTCATTCGAGCGTCGTTCGATGCCGGGCTGAAGCCCGCAACCATCGCTCGAACGTTCGGCGTATCGCTTTCTCTGGTAAACCGCATCATTCGCGACGCGCAGAAATCAAGCCATCGATAAGGCCGGCGCGCTTGAGCCGGTGTGCAAGCTGGCCCTCACGAGATCGGCGCCCACCTGCGGCGCGCGTACCTCGCCACGCGAGCTTCGGCTAGCAATTGAGGATGCAAGTAGGACTCTCGAATGGCAAACCGTGCGACCTGTGCCGGGACTGGAAGACGACAAGGTACGCACACATGCGGAGGTGATCGCCGCTTTCAATGCTAATATTGCGAGCCTTCACCGACGAGCACGCGCAGGACCGGGCGCGCGAAATGCGCCAGTTCTGGCCAGCTAGAGGCGCGCTCCGCAGCATTTCTCGGGCGGCGGCGAGGCGGCCTTACTGCCGCGTGCGTCTGAATCGGAGCGTTCGGCCGTGCCGGTCGAGCAAGAGATCGCCATTGATAATCCGCAAAGATTCGGCCCGGAAGTCGACCTTGCCGATGTCGTTTGGCTCGAAGCGGAACCGGACAACGTAGCCGGAACTCGGATCGAGCTCCACCGGTTCGCTCGTCACTCTGAAGATCTGCATTACCAACCGTACAGCGGTCGGGGGATCCGCTCTGCCGAAGGGGAAGGAAAGGCCCTCTTCGCTTAGCTGCACCTTTTGCGTCTGCCCATTTCGGCGCGTGAGCATGGTGTCGAAATATTGTCTCGACAGGCCTCGCGGAACGTCGAGACTCAATTGGAGCATCCCCTCGGGTCCCCGGCCCTGCGAAACCAGAAAGAGACGCGGCGCAACGACAGGATTGCTTGACAGCAGGATCCGATCGCCGCTGGCCGTCCACCGGCCCGCCGCGTGTTCGTCCAGCGCGCCGTACGACAAGGCATAATTGAACCGGCCGTCGGGCTTAAGCTCGAGCGCCGCAGCGATTTCCATCTGCCCACCGTCGTAAACGCCCGCGAGCGATTCCGACTGCGCCCTCGCCGGACCGGAGCCTGTCGCAGCGATGACGAGGAATAACGCAACCGAGGCGACGGCAAATGCCCGCGTCACGGCGATCGGGTTCGTGCTGACAGGCATACAGCCTTCTCCTCGCAGGCAAGGCACGTAAAACCTATCATCGCCCTGCGCAGGGCAGCGACGGAAGCCTGAACGAAAGCCTATCCGCAATGCCGAACGGCTCCCGAATTCTTGCCTATTTAAGCCAGCGACAAGCTCTATGGCACCGGATCCGACGCACCGAACACAACTCGAGAAACTTCGGATTAGGGGCGCCTTTAATGGCCGGTTTCGGCGCTGAGCGGAAGCTCGGCGGCGACATCGGAAGCTTCCGGTTTGCGCCGATTCCAGCCGTTCGGGTTGCCCACGATCGAATGCCTCAAATTCGCCCCTTGAGCGTCCTCCGGCTAAGCGGCGGCATGTAAGTCGGGGCGGCGAAGAACGGATGTGACGCGGACGAGCGCCTCTTCGGATTAGCCGATGTCGCGCCGTTTCCGCGTGGCGATCTGATCGGCTGAATTCGCTTCCATGCGATTCAGCCATGATTGCGAGAGAGATCATGGATCCCATGCGCCGGACAACGGAAATCGGCAACTGGCTGCCGTCGTCGTACCTCGCCGTTTCTGAGCTTAGCGGTGCAGTGGCGCTGGTCGATGCCGGGTCAGCGCTGCGCCCGGCCAATGTTCCGGGCGGGCGCGCAAGTACTGCGGCGGGTAGTCCGCATCGGTACCAAGCGCGGCGGCGGCATGCCAAACCCAGCGCGGGTCGTCGAGAAACGCGCGCGCCAACGCGACGCAATCAGCATGGCCGTCGGCAACGATCGCTTCCGCCTGGTGCGGGTCGACGATCATTCCGACCGCCTGCACCGTAATGCCGCTGGCCTTTCTGACGGCGGCAGCGAGCGGCACCTGGTAGCCCGGCGCGACGGTCGGCCGTGCCGCCGGACTGACCCCGCCGGAGGAGACGCACACGTAATCGAAGCCGATGTCGCGCAGCTTGCGGGCGAATACGCCCGCCTCATCAGGCGTGATCCCGCCGTCGACCCAGTCAGTGCCCGTTATGCGCATGCCGAGCGCCTTCCGGCGCGGCCAGATCTCGCGGAGCGCGGCGGCCACTTCAAGCGGATAGCGCATGCGGTTGGCGAAGCTGCCACCATAGGAATCCGTTCGCCGGTTTGTGATTGGCGAGAGAAAGCTGTGCAACAAAAAGCCATGCGCACTCAGCAATTCGATCAAGTCGAAACCTAGCCGGTCCGCGCGCTTTGCCGCTGCGGCATGAGCATCGCGAATACGCGCCAGCCCGGTTTCGTCCAGCGCTTCCGGGGCTGGCCAGCTAATGTCGAACGGGATGGCGGATGCGGCCGCCACCGTCCAAGCGCCGGTTCCCGGAGAAAGCGGTCCGCCGCCCTCCCACGGCAGCCTCGCCGAGCCCTTGCGGCCGGCATGGGCAAGCTGAATGCCGAGCGATGCGGAACCCGCACGCCGGCAGAAGCCGACAATGCGGGCCAATGCCGCCTCGTTTGCATCGGAATAGAGACCGAGACAGCCCTGTGTGATGCGGCCCGCCGACTCGACCGCGGTCTGCTCGACAATGACAAGCCCAGCCCCCGATAGCGACAACGAACCTAGGTGCTGTAGATGCCAGTCAGTCGCTGCGCCGTTCTCGGCGCTGTACTGACACATCGGCGACACCGCAATCCGATTGGCGAGGGTGATGCCGCCGAGGCTTAGCGGTTCGAACAGGGCGGGCGTTGTTGCCATTACATCGAGCAGGCCATGGCGGTCAGCGCCGGTCAGCCTTTTAGCTGTGCCAGGATCGGCAGCAGGTACTCGGCGAAGCGTTTGGGGTTCTCGGCGAACGGAAAATGTCCGATGCCTTGCATCGCCTGGAACCGAACGCCGGGAATCTTGGCGGCCGTGGCCTCGGACAATTCCACGGTGCAGGAGTAGTCGTATTCACCGGTCAGCATAAACAGCGGGCATCGATTGGTATCAATGCGCCCGACGCGGTCCCGGGCATCCCACTCGCCGGAATAGAAAGCGATGTCGCCGAAGAACACCTGCGGGCCGCCCTGGCCGTAGTGCCACGCGATCTGTTCGACGTATTCGGCGGGGCTTTGCGGCGCGCTGAGAGCGCGTATCCACTCCGGCACGAACTGCGCCTGGTTGACGTGCGGGTGCGCCGCCCAAACGGTTTGGCGCTGGTTGATCTTGTCGCAAGCCTCGCAGGCGATGATGCCGGCAAAGGCTTCGGGGTGGCGGAAGGCCAATTCGAGGCAGATCTCGCCAGACATCGACGCCCCGAGGGCAACGGGTTTCTTCAGTCCCGCGGCGGCGATGAAAGCCATGATGAGGGACACATACAGATCGGTATTCAGCCGCCACGAGCCTTGGATCGCGCCCTCCGGCGGCGGCGATTTGCCGTGCCAAGGCAGGTCGAACGATACCAGCCGGTGATCTCCGACGATGCGCGGGTCGGCCATCAAGCCATGGAATTGCCGCCCGTCAGCACCGGCGGTGTGCATGCACAGCACGTCCTGCCCCGATCCCGCCGACTCGCTGTAGATCTGATAGGTCACACCGCCAACGCTCACCGGCACATAGCGCCCGGTGACTGTCGGCACGGCTCGGGCGCCCTCTCGAGGATGCAGCGACACCGGGACTGGGAGCGCTCGACCCAACGTCAGCCACTTTCCGACCTCGAGCACCCGCCGCGCGATATGGGCATGCTGCATGAAGGCGAGTTCGTCGCCTTGGATCGAAAACTCCGGCAACCGATACATCATCGCGAAGATGCCCTGATGGTGACGCGGCGGCACGGGTTCGAGAAAACGAGTCCATGTCGCCTCGGGTGCCGCCAGAATGAACGCCGGAGTCCTTGGATCGGCGGCGATTTGCCCTTCGACTAAATTGAAAACCGTCGTGTCGCTTCCCGACCTGATCGCAAAACAAACGCCCCATGGCCCACCCCAGGTGCCCAGCACCGCATCCGCGGCACAAGCCTTTCGCCAAGAGGAGCCGTCGGGGAACGCGGTCATCGCAGTTAGATCACTCCCAGAACAGCGGGATAATTAATGGTTACGGCAGCATAACCGCTCGATGCTGGCTCAGTGACGGACGCCAGTGATGCTGCCCCAGTCGAAGGATGGCGTGCGGCCTGCTACCGGCAGGATGCCACGGCTACGGATATAGGGATGCACGGGCCGGATTGGCGCGTCGAGCCACAGCCGCAACAAGTGACGACGCGCGTCCTCCGGCGCGTCGCCGTCGTCGAAAGCGGTGCGCGCATGCAGGATCGTGTAGTTGTTGATGAAATACGCTTCGCCCGGCTGAAGCGTGAATTCCAGCATGAGTTCCGGCCGCTTCGTCACAGCCTCGAACGTGTCGATGACGGCCCGTTCCGCCGGGCCCATCGGCCGCCCGGCCGCTGCTTCGCCGGCCTCGATGTAGGACCGCACATAGCGCGCCGATACCTTGCCTTCGACATTCGAATAAACCGGGATGCGATACGGCGTGTATGGCAGTTCGCCGGGCTGCTCCTCGCCGCGCCGATGGCGGACATAGCCGCGGTACAGCGCCGCGAGCACGTCGGGGTGCTCGGCCAGCAGCGCATTGTGCACCGAAATGGCGCTGGTCAGCCGTGACACACCGCCGCCCGCCTGAGCGTTGCGCAGGCACAAAAGACCAACGAGGTCGCACGAATCCGTGTGCGGCGATAATTCCTGCTTGTTGCGGTAGGCGCGCGCCCCCGGGTCCTCTCGGCTGAAATCCTTGACGTGCCCGAGCCGGTCGCCCATGACGCTCTGCGACAGGCCGCGTCCCAGATGCGTGCCGATAGCCCAGAAAATCCAGCCGAGCTCGTCCTTCGAGTAATCCTCGACCGGCAGGCATCGCAGCAGCACAAAGCCGCGCCCGTCCTCGATCTGCCTTCGGATCTCATCGACGATTGGGCGAAGCGACGGCACCTCGAAATGCTCGCGCTGCAAGCCGTCCAGGCCGATCCCAGCCGCTTTGATACGCCGTATGGCGGCAGCGACGTCGCGAAGCTGCGCGGCGTCGAGATCGACCGAGTAATCCGCCGGCGGGCGGAAATCTGCGACCGTCCAGGCGCTCGGGTGCCGGATCGGGGCGGCGAAGACCGGGGTCGCCGGCGTGTCGCTGTCTGGCGCGGTGCGCGTCTCGAGAATTGCCGTCATTGTTCCGGTCTCCGGCTATGTCGCGGAATCTGTACGGCCGAAACCGCTCCCGTTCAACCCGGCCCAGCCGTTCGAGCGCGCGCCACGGCAAAATCGGCCACCGTTGGGAAAACGGCACGCAGCTGATCCTTCTATGCTTGTATGCTTCAGCGCGCCCAAACGAAGGCTGACGCTTCGGCTCCATGCAAGGGAGACCACATCGATGACGATCGACGTCGCGACCGGCATTGCCCGCATTCTGAAGCAGGAGGGCGTGGGTTGGGTTTCGACATTCCCTGTCTGCCGGGTGAACAACGCGCTCGGGCGGGAAGGGGTGCCGATGCTGATGATGCGCGACGACCGCTACGCCGTCGCCGTCGCCGATGCGTTCTCGCGCATCAGCGCGGGCTCGCGCATCGGGGTGTGCACCTTCCAGGGCGGCGTCAATGCCGCCGGCATGCAGTACGCCTATGCCGGGATGGCGCAGGCCTATGAGGATGGCTCGCCCGTTCTGTGCATTACCGACGGCGTGCCGGCCGGCAGCTCGGGCAATAGCCAATACGATGTCGCATCGGCTATGAAGACCGTCTCGAAGTGGTTCGGCTATCTCGACAAGCCCGAACGCACGCCGGAGCTCATGCGCCGCGCCTTCACGATGCTGCGGAGCGGCCGGCCGGGCCCCGTGATCCTGGCTATTCCCAATGCCACGGCGACATACGACGAGACCGCCGACCCCTACCGTCCCGTCAAGGGCTGGAAATCGGCGCCGGACCCGGCGGATGTGAAGGCCGCGGTCGACCAGCTCCTCCAGGCGCGCAACCCGCTGATCTATGCCGGCGAGGGCGTCATCTACGCGGGCGCATCGGACGAGCTGAAGGCGTTGGTGGAGCTCGTGAATGTGCCGGTGATCACGACTCTGAAGGCCAAAGGGGCGTTCCCGGAGGACCATCCGCTGTTCGTTGGGGTGCGCGGCGATCAGGTGGCGCACTACTTGAACCAAAGCGACCTAATCCTCGCGATAGGCTCGAGCCTGTCGCCGGGCCGTTTCAGCCACGGCATTCCCGATGCGGCGACGAAGACCATCATCCACTGCAACGTTGACGAGCTGCACATCAACAAGATGTATCCCACCGCGCACGCCGTGATCGGCGATGCGCGCCTGACCTTGCAGGCGCTCCGCCAGGAGATGTCCAGCCGTGGCGCCGGACGCACGGCCGGCGATGTGGCCGCGGAAGTGAAGGCGGCGCGCGACCAGGCGCTCGCCAGATACCGACAGGTCATGAACTCCGACGAGACGCCGATCAATCCCTACCGGGTTTACGGCGATCTGATGCAGGTGCTGGACCTGCGCAATTCGTTCGTGACGCACGAAAGCGGCAACACGCGCGACCAGCTCAGCACCGTCTTCGACACGCTGATCCCGCGCGGTTTCCTCGGCTGGGGCAATGTCTCGACCTTGGGCTTCAGCCTGGCGGCCGCGATCGCCGCCAAGAAGGCGTTTCCGGACAGGACATCCGTGGCGGTGACCGGCGAGGCGGGCCTTGGCTACATGCTCGGCAACCTTGAGGTTCTGCTGCGCGAGAAGCTCGGGATCACGATCGTGCACATTAGCAATGGCGGCTTCGCCGGCTATGGTCCCGGCTTCTGGGGGCCGGGACACGATCCCTTCACGCACCAGGTGCTGGGGCCCGACGATGTCGACATGTCGAAGGTGATAGGCGCTCTCGGCTTTCACACCGAGCGGGTCAGCGAGCCGGCCGAAATCATCCCGGCCATGCGGCGGGCGCTCGAAATCAATACGTCAGGTCATCCGGCCTATGTCGAGTTCGTCTGCTGCCAGTATCCCGTCTACGGCCAGTGGGTCGGACGGGGGGAGTAAAACGATGCCGAAGCTGATCCCCGTCGCCGACGCCTTGAGCAAGCCCTTCTGGGACGCCGTCAATCAACGGCGGCTCAATTTGCAGCACTGCGCCGCCTGCGACAGGCTGCAATACCCGCCGCAGCAGGCCTGCCAGCTTTGCAACTCGACCGGCAGTCTCGCGTGGAAAGAGGTCGACGGCAGAGGCCATATCGCGGCCTGCATCGTGATCGAGGATGGCCGCCTCAACCGGCGCATGCCCGATCAGCCCTATAACCTGGCAATGGTGACGCTGGACGCGGACCCGCGGGTCAATTTCTATTCCAATCTCCCGGGCACTCCGCCCTACCAGGCGCCGATCGGCGCTGCCGTCGAACTGACCTTTGAGGAGGTCGCCCCCGGCCAGCTGATCCATGAATGGCAGGTCGTCGGCTAGAGCGTGTACTCAAACCGAAAGGACGCTAATGGCAAAGAATACGATTTGCCTCTGGTACAATAAGGAAGCCGAAGCTGCCGCCCGCTTCTACGCCGCGACCTTTCCCGACAGCAGAGTGACTGCCGTCCACCGCGCACCCAGTGACTACCCCTCCGGCAAGGAGGGCGATGTGCTGACGGTCGAATTCACAGTTGCCGGGATCCCTTGTCTCGGCCTCAACGGCGGTCCGGCGTTCAACCATAACGAAGCCTTCTCGTTCCAGATCGCCACCGATGATCAGCACGAGACCGACCGCTACTGGAACGCCATCGTCGGCAATGGTGGCCAAGAGAGTGCATGCGGCTGGTGCAAAGACAAGTGGGGCGTCTCCTGGCAAATCACGCCGCGCGCGCTGACCGAGGCGTTGGCGGTCGGCGGCGACGAGGCAAAGCGCGCGTTTGATGCGATGATGGGCATGAAGAAGATCGACGTCGCCGCGATCAAGGCAGCGCGACGGGGCTGAGGATATTATCATTGCCAGAGCGTATGAGGAAGGTGAGCCCATGAGCGCGTCATCCGGGTACCGGTGGCGGCGAGACAAGGACGGGCTCGGCATATGGGAGCACCGCGGCAAGGTCGCAGTGGCTGGCGTTGGGCATTCGCCGGTCGACCGCCGCTGGGACGGCGTCTCGATGGACAAGACGCTCGGCGCCTATTCC